>Ga0075424_100001240_pt1 | contig 22108 bp, 21 predicted proteins | sample SoiMethybrSBSTD3_FD_75301 | JGI IMG/M metagenome (GOLD analysis project Ga0075424, IMG submission 75301) | Bulk soil microbial communities from a Populus tree surrounding site in Tennessee, USA - Soil MetaG P. TD hybrid SBSTD3 | ecosystem: Environmental > Terrestrial > Soil > Tree plantation... | reverse complement strand
GTATTAGTGAATTCGTCAATCTTTGGCGATCCATTTACGCAGTGAGCATAACCAAATACAAGTAACATTGGTCTAAAAAAACAGATTGGCAGAGCTCCACATCTAGTAGATGGAACTCTCCATCCATCTTTTTATGATATCCATAGAAATAGACATGTTTTATTGATCGCAATTTCCTTTTCCTGTAACCCCTTCTATCTTATTATTAACGCACTGAGGATGCTTATAATAGCGTATTAAATCAAGTCGACCTAAGTTTAACTTAAACTTAGATCCTTCGATCTTTGTTGGTTTATTTTTACACCTGGAGATTGGATAGCCTACAAGTCTCTAAATGTGATCGGAAAAATTCCTTGAGTAATTTCAACGTGGTGAAATCCTGAAAATCGTTCCGTCATGCTTTGGAAAAGATAGGACGTAAAGATAGCCGTCTGGTCCAACCTCAAGGTCTGTGATTATCCCCAACCCTTTGGCGAATGTTACGCCGGCAAGTTCGTTAGGTGTGTTGGCGATTTTGTCCCCGAGAGGACCTTCCAAGTCCAAATGAGTCCGGTCATTATTCAAATCAAACCGGTAACTGGTTCCATTTTTTACACTTCCGACAAATAGATCATTTTCATAATTTTTCCCCAATTTGCTAGAATTTAGAAACAAAACGGATGTAGGCGCTACTGTATCTAACCAGTCGAATTCCGGATCACGATAAATACCTTTACCCCCAAATGATTCCAAGTCACTAATTTTGAAATCTTCCCTCAAATTAGAAGGTCCTTGTATCACACGAAATCCGCTATTAAATCCTGGCTTTACAAGATTTATTTCATCATTAGTATCCTGTCCATTCTCAGTATCCCATAAATTACCAGTTACATAGTCAAAACCAATTCCGAAGCTGTTCCTTAAGCCATAAGCGTAATAGAAGTTAAGAGGCCCCGAGTCTCCAAGAATACCCTTGCCCCTACTACATTGCCGTCATACGTGATCCTTAGTATCCCGCCTCTTCCATCAGGAGGCGGGCCATACTTTACATTTTGCACCTGACCAAAGTACTTAGGATCTTGAATAAAATTAAGGTTACCAATAACCAGATATAGTGAAGTTTTGTCCGGACCTATTTTTAAAACTCCCCCATTATGTGAGGGACCTGGCATGTAAGGAAGATTGAGGAGCACTTTGGGATTGATTAATTGGGAATTGTTTGCAACTAGTTCATATCTGTACAATCGGTTTCCTAGAATTTTGCTCTGGTTATTGTGATCTGTTTCTGTATAATACAAAAAGACGTAACGAGGTTTCGAACCATCGTTTGTTACCGCAATACCCAATAATCCCCTTTCACTTTGGTTGGAAACATTGACAGTAAGTATTGGCTTATCTAATTTAATCCCATTTTGAATTCTGATTACGTTTCCAGTATTTTTTTCTGTTACCAGTATGTCGTTGGGCCCCAGAAAGGCCATCCCTGTAGGAAACTTGAATCCTCTTGCCACTACGTCAAATTTGAGATTTGAATCGTTGATGTTTAGATCATCATACTTTTTGGTCTGCTTGCCTTGACCGGATACAGATACAAAATAATCCATCCACATTGCTAATAGTAAAATGGCTGAAAGAATAGTAATCCAGATCATAACATTGCAGTAATTATTTTTGTCTGAATTCATTTTGAACCATGTAATCCAGATAATAAATTATATAAAAAATTCAGTTATTCTGCAGCTCCACTCGTTCCAAAGAGAAGGAAAATAATTTTTAATGAATACTACGGCATTCAACCACTTTTCGTGACTCCCGACTATTCGGTATCTTTTGTACTTGCCATCTTTAATTTCCTCTATAATCTTGAGTTCGATTAACCGCTGTACATGCCAATTAACTGAAGGAGACGCAATTCCAACTTCAATTGCAATTTCGCTCTGCGTAGGATTCCCTTGTTTTATGATGAAGAGAAGAATCTGCTTGGCCGTCTCTTGGCTTAAAATTTCGATGATTTTCTTATCAAAATCTTCCATACCTACAGGAAAATAAAACCTGTAAAACCCGTGTTTAGATGAAGTGATTACTCCTCTTTTCTCGAGACGATTCAATTGATATTGCACCGAGCCCATTGAAAGACTTAATTCTTTCCTGATTTTACGTAAGTGACACCCAGGATTCTCTCGTATAAAGCTAAGTATGTTACTATCTAGCTTTACCTCAAGAGAAACTCTCATCTCAATCACGACTCATTGCATTAACTGATGCCAGTTCTCAAATGTCTGTAAGAGCAAGATAATGTAATACATATTTTTAGATAATTGATTGGTATGCGTTATATAATTCATGACATTTAAGTAAAATTTACTGAGGTTTCTTTATTTAATAAAATAAAAACTACAATGAGGCAGAAAAGATGTTATGTTGCCAATTTTAGGGGACGGTAAGACCGTAATGGTTTTTACCGACCATGTAAGTCAAGTGCAAGGTTTACTTTTTAGATTAAAAACTTCTATCTGTAGTCGGGGGCATTCGTTCCCCAGTCTGAGACCACAGTAATGATCCCCGAAATTATGACCAGTAATTAATCTACTAATTTTATGCTGCGAAGCTACAGGGGTCACAAATCTTAAGTTTTCGGCCGATGCCTTTCTATCACTTCTGTTAACTCTTCTAACGAACCAGGTTTCTTGTAAATTCCTTTTACTCCAAATTTTCTTATTTCGAATAATTTCTTAATATCTGACGAACCTGTCATAATTACAATATTCTTTGAATCAAGAAGACCTTCTTCGTTTAACGAATTTACAATATCCAAGCCACTAATATCAGGCATAGCCAGATCAAGCAATATTAGATCAAAATGCTCGCCACGTATTGCTTTCGATCCCTCTCTTCCAGTATTAAATACCTTACACTCAACATTCTTTTGGTTACAGTAGAAACTAATAGTATCTGTAATATCTTTGTCGTCGTCAACAGCAAGAAGTCTCAATTCAATCTCCTTACGTGTTTTTGTTGTAGCTTAATGTGGTTCTACTATAATAGGTTTTTTTAAAGACCCAATATTATAATAACTAATTCATAAAAAATTGAATTTACTATTGTCATGAGCGTTGGTGAATTTAACTGTCGCACTCAAACTAATACTTAGTAATTCCTTAAATTTCGAATACATCTGATGAAGGACTCTTCGTTCCTACCTTTGATTCAGGATTCACTTCGTCTACACTTTTTGTAAGCTGTTCTAGTTTGGCATTTGTTAAAATGTTGCGAATTTGCTCCAACTCTGAACTCGATCTTATTATTATTCCTCTCTTCTTAGTGGGAGATCCAGAAGTATCTACAGGGTTAACTTCAACGACTATGGATGGAGGCCTGCTCTTAAATGTAGGCATTCTAAGTAGGAACACCCCAGGAATACTCGTCGCCTTTTTTTCCCAATCTTTTCCGTCATTCAAAAACTGTATCAATCTTTCGTCTGCCATGATCCATTTATCGATAGTTGCTACTTAAAGACATAGCTGACAAACAGGGCTACGACTGGGATATTAACGCCTAACAATAAATGTCAAATAGGTAGCCAGATCAGACGTTCTGGGATCACTACCTAAATGGTTCGCGCGGGGAAGTTGACAATTGACCAATTATTCGATCTCAATTGTAATTATTTTGTTGCATCAGTCCTGATCAATACCAATTTATCGACAGCAGATTCTGCACCCCATACCTCTCCAGGTCGACCAAGAAGTTGTCGCACATTCGCCCCCGGAGTGGGCAGAGGAAAAATTTGAAACCTTTCTTCTGTTGGATCAAACCTGACTATAGCATTCGAAGCAAAATCGCTTATCCACACCATGTCCCTGTTATCGACAAATATAGCATATGGCTTTGGGTTCTTTCCAGGCAGTTGCCATTCGTGCCATAGCATTGTGGCAGGATCATAAAGACTTAACTTTCCTGAATTCCATTCGCTAAACCAGACTCGCCCGTGAGAGTCAGGCCAAATACGACGAGCTCCCTGGTCAGGTGTAGGTGGTTCAAGGACCGTGGTATTGCCGGTTTGCAAGTCAATATGACCTATATATCCGCCTGCTAAGGAAGCAAAGTAGACGCCTCCAGTTGGGGTTGTTGAGATTCCGTATGGTCCGGCTCCACGGGGCGCTGGATAGACTTTTATGATTTTTGTAAACGGGTTTAATTGTCCGTAGATTCCGCTCTGGCCAGTAAACCAGAGAATTCCACTATGGTCAAAAGTAGCTGTGTTAAGATTGGCATAGCTAATATCTTTCGGTAACGGAAATATACTAATCGTTTCATTTTTGGGGTCGACCCGAACTATCGCGTTTAGACCACCGTCGGTAACCCACGGTGCTCCGTCGGGTCCCACTATAACACCATGAGGTGCCGATCCCTGACCTAATACAATTTGACGAAATTTACCTGTCGATGGATCTAATAACCCCAGCTCTCCGGATCCCTGTGATGTGTACCAGACGGTCCCATTTTTTCCGGGAGCCACATCATGTGGACGTGATCCGACAGGCACCAAAAATTCCTGCATTGCGGGCTTGGAAGTACTTGAGTCGACTCGTGTCGGTGACGAGTTACCTTGAGCAAGTAAGGCCTGTTGTGATAGCACAGTAAGTAATGTAATAAGTATTACGATTAACGATTGTTGCCACATGTTGGTGGATTAATAGTTCATACTAATTTGTTTTTTCTCATTCGATCGTGTTAGATGTTGACTCCAAGGCATTTAAAATTCCGTTCGGCCCAGGATTAATCACTATTAGAGAACTTAGCTCCACTTAATAATTCCATACTTATCTGTCAACAATTAGTTATTGAGTAGAGGTTTGATTAGGGGCGGAGGTAGAGGTAGATGAAGAGGTAGCGTTCTGACCTGCTTCGCTAACTCCCAATTTGAAATCTGAACTTTCCACAAAGTCACCCATGGGTGAACCACCAACAGCATTTATGAATACTGTCACAGTTATAGGACCAGGTTTTTCGAATTTAACTTTCTGAATTGATGTTCCATCAGGTGCTTTTTGATCATGCAAATCTACTATTGCAGTTCCATTCTTGTCTGTTATTTTAAAGCTGTAACTCACTTCAGAAATAGGATTTTGCGCATTATCCCTGAAGAGGATACCAAATTTCGTTTCATTTCCTGTAGTAATTGCTGGAGGGAAGAATAACTCAATATAGTATGTACCACGTGCCGTCTGCAACATTATGGGAGACTTGGGAATTTCTATGACGCTCTTGGGAATTGGGGGTTGTCCTTGTCCTGTGGCTAATAGTTCAAATGCATACTGAATAGGCGGGTTTCCTGTTGTGGTATCAGCATAAGTCTGTGCCTTTATCGGGTATGGAAAATCTTTATTGATCCAAATGACATTATCTACACCCTTATGCCACTTGATAATAGTGGTAGGAAACGTTCCTGCAGGTACGGTAATAGTTTGAGTCCCTGAAGGAGCAATGGGTGAACCTCCTATGGCTGCAATCTTACCCCAGTATTGAGCAGTGAGTGATTGGCCGGGTTTTGCAACAAAAGCAGCCAGCCATTCTAATGAGCTTGCGTACGCATTCTTGTATGGCAAGAGTGCTGGGGGTATTTTGGAGCTTCCCAACGCTGTCAGGTCGAGATCACTCAAATTAAAAGTGCCGTTAATTATCTCTCCTTGGTCATTAACAAATACTGGAGCTACCCAGTAATGACCAGTATCATTATGATTTTTGAAATAAATTGTCATGGTAAAGGGTTGACCTTGATTCGTGTCATGGTTTTGAATCTTGTATGTAACGTGCATGTTTTGTTTCACTCCGTTTCCAACGTACCAATTGTCGTCAGCATAGACATTACCAATGCCAATGCCAACCATACCAACAGGAACTTTGGCCAAACCTGCCATCATCAATATAGTTACTAGTATCACCGTTGAAATGAATGTCATAGTATACTTACGGTTACAATTACTATAATTACTATAATTACTATAATTACTATGCTTTCTATTCGCTCTGTCTATCACGATAAATCAGTACACACCCAAATTCATAAATGTTTGTATACTTGTGGAAAAAATTGTAGAAAGTAAAGAAGGATGAACGAGCATAATTGGCCAAATTCCGCGGCAAAGTACTTTAAACGAATTTGAATTTAGATTTTGATCAATTTTTTGTGATACGATGAGACGAAATGTTAGGATGTGAAATAACAGAATATCGCGTAGTATGTTTTGATGGAGATAAGATAATACGATGTGAAACTTGGACGAACTCGGATTGCAAGATAATTTAATAACCTGTATAATTGAAATAATTGTTAGAGTAACTATTTCAATGACTTATTTCCAATTGACCTAAATCGTCAACCCACTGAAAGATTAACTTTATTGTATTTACGATGCTATTGTTACGGGAATATACGAAGGTCCTGAATTTGGGTTACTGTTTCAAGAATTTTTATTCCTATGCTTGTTTTATAACGCATGTATGAAATTGAAGCGTTCAATTCTCTTATTATAAATTAACTTTGTTTCTAGGGGCTTGTTACCATGATAAAAGATCGAGACCCAGAATGAAGCACCAACTATATTCATTGTGCAAGCTCCAAGGCAATAAATTATTTTAACCAAAAGCCTTTCCTCCCTATTGAATCCGTGCGATTTTGATGCAATATACTATTTGATTGCCGAAAATTGAATCACTTCGGTAGTCAGATTACCTAAAACCACATGCATTTATAACTATGTTACCAATTGTTATTTTTTATATGCCTTCAGATGACGCATCTAATAGTGTGTTTCTCTCACCAAAATCTATTGCCATCATAGGGGCATCTGAGAAATCCGGGATAGGGAGAGCTATTTTCTCCAACATAAAAAGTGGATATAAGGGAAGAATTTATCCTGTGACGCCGTCTAATGAGTTCGTTTTTGGCCTCAAAGCGTACAAAAGTGTGCTCGACATACCAGAAGAGATTGAACTAGCCGTAGTTGCAACGCCAAATAAAATAGTTCCTCAGGTAATGGAAGAAGTTGGGAAGAAAAAAATCAAAGGCGCTATAATAGTTTCAGCCGGTTTTAAGGAGGTGGACGAACAGGGAGCTTTGCTTGAAAAGGAGGTTGCCACAATTTGCAAAAAGTACGGGACGAGGGTAATCGGGCCAAATTGTCTAGGAATTATGAGTTTATCTAAGGATAACATGATGAACGCTACCTTTCTAAAAATTACACCAAAGTACGGAGGAATCGCACTAGTGTCACAAAGCGGAGCCATCTGCGCAGCCACTGTAGAGGATGCTATGGCGCAAGGTATTGGATTTTCAAAAGTGATAAGCATGGGCAACAAGGTTGATGTCGACGAAAATGATGTACTAGAGCTTCTCTACAGAGATCCTGATACACGTGTAATCATTATGTACCTCGAAGATATCCATGACGGACGACGCTTTATGGAGATTGCAAAGAAAACAACTCTAAAGAATAGAAAGCCTATAGTTGTTCTCAAGGCTGGTAGAACACCAGAAGGAGCACGAGCGGCGATGTCGCATACGGGCGCATTAATGGGCGCCGATGAAGTGTACGACGCACTCTTTATTCAATCTCACGTTATAAGGGTTGATTCTATGCAAGAGTTATTTGATCTTGCCACGGCATTTTCGAAGCAACCCGTTCCGGACGGCAATAAGGGAATTGTTATTGTTTCAAACGCCGGTGGCCCCGCGATCATCTCAACTGACTCATGTTCAAAATATGGTATTAAAATGGCTGATATTTCTTCATCTCGGGACACAATAGCCCAAGTAATACCCAAACATGGTTCGGCCAGAAATCCAGTGGATATTGTAGGTGATGCAGATTTCAATCGATTTGAAAGGGTCCTCACTGAGGTAGTAGCAAATCCCAATGTTGGTTCGATAGTCACTATGTGTACTCCATCTGCCACTCTAGATTATAATGACTTGGCAAGAACCATAGTGAAAACAACGGTCAATTCAGGAAAGACATCCTTTGCTGCCCTTATGGGACTTGCAGAAGGAACTGAAAATAAGCAAATTCTATCTGATGGGGGGATACCTTATTTTCCTTACGCTGAACCGGCTATTAGGACCTTAAAATCAATGTATGATTTCGCTTCCTGGCTTACATTGCCTGAGGAAAAGAGAAAAAAATTCAACGTAGATAAAGAAAAGGTCAGACAAATATTTGATAAGGTTAGAGAGTCTGGCAGAACTAACCTACTTGAAGAAGAGGGATATCATGTCTTGACAGCATATGGATTCATCCGTCCAAAAAGTGAAATAGGTGCTAGCTCCGACGAATGTGTGAAAATAGCTAGAAATATTGGTCATCCTGTAGTTATGAAGATTGTTTCTAAGGACATAATTCATAAATCAGATGCCGGAGGCGTAAAGGTTGGTCTCCAAAACGATGAAGAGGTCTCTAAGTCTTTTGAAGAGATTATGAGTAATGCTAGGAAATTTAACAAGAATGCGAAAATAGAAGGTGTCCTAGTTCAGCAAATGATTGAATCAGCTAAAGAAGTTATATTGGGTGCAAAAAACGATCCTCTTTTCGGTCCATTAATCATGTTTGGACTAGGCGGAATTTACGTCGAAGTGCTTAAGGATGTCATCTTCAGGTTAGCGCCGATAAATGAACAGGACGCAACTAACATGGTTGAATCGATAAAGACTGCCAAGTTACTCAAGGGTGTCAGAGGACAACCCCCAGCTGATGTCAGTGCTCTGGTAGACTCCCTTTTGCGCCTTTCCCAGCTAGTAACAGACTTTCCTGAAATTGAGGAATTTGATATGAATCCCTTATTGGTGTTAGATGAGGGAAAGGGCGTATGCGCTGTTGACGTACGGATAGGCCTCAGAAAAAAGTGAACCTAGATTTCATGTGACTTTTTTGCCGCAATCAGCGCAGTAAATGGAATCTGCTTCATTTTCGAATCCACAGGATGTACATTTACGAAGCGTGGCACCAGACTCTCTACTATCCTTCGACTGAATTTCATCGGTCGTTTGGGCAAGCAAAATTATATCTCCGATCTTGGAAATAGTATTCCACGGAATCTCTACGACCTCATCATTATCAGGGGTTTGATCATTTGAAACTTTGAGATTAATATCCATTTTACCGCGAGATGATCTGCGTAACCCAATTTCTTTGATGTTGCCTACCAGCATTGCATCGCCATCGTATGCAGGCATGCCAATAAGTGTCTCCATTAAAACGAATCCATCACTAAGCGAAGGCTTCTTTATATTCTCGGAACCACCTCTGACCTTCGGTGCTTCCTTTGATTTGGTTGACTCTATAACATTCTCAGGCGGCGATTGAGAATTTGTCGGGGCAGAAACTTCTTTTGTGGAGGTTGAATCAAATTTTCTGTACTGGGCGATAGTTGATGCACATGTATCACACTTGTACTCCCCTTTCTCTACTAGTATCACTCCTTCTCCAACGTCTTCATTGGGATGTTCAGAACTTATACTGGGGGCACCGTCATAATCTTTATCACATTTATTACAATGATACTTTACGAATCGTTCGGATGGTAATCTGCCGACACCAGCCAAGAATAATTCTGGGCCACCCAAGTTGCCTTTCTTTTGCTCTTCGTCACTAACATGGGCGATCACAAACCCACCAGAGCCACGCAGTTTTTTTTCCTGCATTTTCTCATCCTCACTCATCATGTTTTGATAGATGTTTCTTGAACTTATTTAAAACATTCTTCCTAAATTTTGTATTATGGGCCCTTGAGATTCGTATTCTACATACCTTATTATATCTGTCCTTTAGGATTATTAATATACAAAAGACGAGCGGCGGATTTGTAAGCTAATAATATTTGCTTTTCACGTCTTCCGTAACTTTTGTTACAAATCCAAACAAAAGAGATAGTAGAAAGAAATGAAATCATTTAAAGAATTAGGTTTAAGTATAGAAGCACTTAAGGCTCTGGATGAAAATGGATTTAAGGATCCTTTCCCCATCCAGGAATCCACAATCCCGCTTATTTTAAAGGGTATGGATGTTATTGGTCAGGCCCATACAGGTACCGGAAAGACAGCGGCATTTTCTCTCCCTATAGTGACAAGGGTTAAAAAGAATGGACCGATTCAGGCTTTGATTTTGGTTCCTACAAGAGAATTGGCTATGCAAGTCACTAATGAGATTAGGAAACTTTCAAAGTATTCAGGCCTCAGGGCTTTAGCTGTTTATGGCGGACAGAGCATGGGCTTGCAGATCAGTCAGTTGAAAAGAGGGGTACAAGTTGTAGTTGCCACCCCTGGGAGATTGATAGATCATTTGAAACGTGGTTCCATACAGTTAGAAGATGTTAAATTCGTTGTTCTTGACGAAGCTGATAGAATGTTGGATATGGGTTTCATAGATGACATTAAGTTCATCCTTTTCTATGTGCATGAGGATAGACAGACCTGTTTGTTCTCTGCTACGATACCCCCAGAAATTTCAAGACTGGCACAGGAATATATGCAAAACCCAGAGGAAGTAAAACTAAACGAAGAAGAACTGAGCTTAGATACTATAGATCAATCATATCTCGTTGTAGAAGAAAGGGAGAAATTCAAGCACCTCTGCAATTTCATAAAAATGAGGGACGAAAAACAAACAATTGTTTTTGCAGCCACAAAACAAAGGACTCAACGTCTTGCAGTGGAATTAAGGCAGCAAAACTTGAGAGTCATAACGATTCATGGTGATTTATCACAAAAGCAGAGAGATGATTCAATGCATAGGTTCAGAACAGGTACAGACGATATTTTAGTAGCAACAGATATAGCTGCAAGGGGAATTGATGTTCCTGCAGTTGGACATGTAATTAACTACGATATTCCAGATGATCCCATGATATATTTTCACAGAATAGGCAGGACAGCTAGAGCTGGTGGAACTGGGAAGGCCATATCGTTAGTATCTCAAGATAGGGTAGACGACTTCACAAGGATATTGAAAAATACCGAACTTCCGATTAAGAGATTAAATGACGAAATGGGCATCGAAATGCCAAGGATCCGAAGTACCTCACGCGGGCCCAGTTACAGGCGAAATTATTCGGGATATGGCAGATACGGCTCAACTAGTAACGGTTACAGGGGCGGACAGAGATATAATAGGTTCCACAATACTGAAAATAGAGGAGGCAGGGCAGGATATGGAGCCCGTCCGTATAGAAGGCAGAATTATCATCAACGGTCGAGCTATAATAGGACCTGATACGAGCTCAATTTCACCACACTTGATACTTCCCTACAATCTTATACATGTAATTATGTAAAAGGTTATAATCTATTGGAATATCGTTAAACTTAATTATCAATGTAATTTGTAAGATAACATGCTCTATTCAAAGTCAAAATATATAACCATTGCAGGTGTATTGTATTTGGTTGTATTTTTTGCGTTTGCCTCAGGGTTGGTAAATTCAATCATAGAGGGATCTAGAGCTCGAGCTATAGTTGTTCCAAGCCGATCTATACAATCTATTGGTGAGACTGCCGTAACGGTAATGATCTTATTTATGGGAATGGTCGGTGCATATCTCTTATTTCAGACAGGAAAGGCAACTTCTGTAAGAAATCAATGGGTATTTTTGACCATCGGCTTTACGATCGTTACTGTAGCACTGATGGTCGGATTTTATTTGGTCCATCTCAAAACTTAGGATCCAGAAACCAATTTGATTCCCTTGATGGGAAGAATAAATTTCTGTACAGATAGATTTGGATGGGTCAATACGTTTACTCCTATATCATTTTCGTCCTCCATTCTTACATAAAATTTCGCCGTGCTTTTTGCACTTAACAATCTATTCGCTGTGGGAGAACTTATCCACATGCCCTTTCTTTTATGACGAATCATGCTAGTAACAAGAAGTGGTATTTTCATAAATTTTGTGTTCTTCAGGAGTAACATTATCAAAACTAAGAGTGACTGATTAAAACGTCCGAGGTCTTGTTTGAGACTTTTGTTGTTTTCCATTTCGAACTGAAATAAGCTATAGAATGAAGTAACAGAATCAAAAATGATTATTGAAGCTTCTTCCATATGCTTAATTACATCTAATATAGCCAGATGGATTCTTTCATCAGGAATATATATTCTCAATAAATCGGATGAGTAAAGTGAAGAATTAATTTTTTGTAGTTTAAAAGGCGTGATTAATTCTGCTCTCACATAGGCAGTGAAAACAGTATCTAGATCGATATACAATATTTTCTTCCGTTGTTCCTTATTTAGCTCAAAGACAAGCGTTGAGATAAGGCAAAGTTTTGCGTAAGGATCATGGTAAACAATTGTATTAAGACCTGCAGGGTCTAAAAGAGTCCCATAAATCGTATTCACTTTAATATTGATTGGATTAAAGGTGGTTATAATGAGTTATGATCGGGAATTAGAGCTGATCCGAAAGGATTTCCCTATTGTAAGGAAAAGGATTTACATGAATAACGGTTCCTTTGCGCCCATTCCGTTATCTACTATTAAGGCAGTCACAGGATTTCTACTCAAATATTCAGAGGAAGGTCCTGACTCGAATTCAATACAGGAATATATAACATCACTGATAAATGAAGTTCGACATAGAGTCAGCCATCTTATTAACTGTGATCCGGAAGAAATCATATTCACCCAAAGCACAACTGATGGCCTAAACTTAGTATCATCAGGCATGGAATGGAATAAATCAGATCTTATTGTCACAAGAGGAGGACCGGATGAACATTTTTCAAATTATTTTCCATGGTTAAGAGTCGCAGTGAAATTTGGAGTCGAACTCGGCGAGCTAAAAATAGATTCAAATGGATTTTTTGATATCGGTGAATTAGAAAAATTTGCCAGAAATGAAAATACAAAACTGATTACTCTCAGTCATGCTTTATACAACAATGGAGCAATCATGCCAGTTTCTGAAGTGGGAAAGATAGCTAGGGAAAACAATGTTCTTTTCTGTATAGATGCTGCTCAAAGTGTGGGCTCAGTTAAGGTAGATGTGAAAGAAATCGGCTGTGATTTTTTGGCATTTCCAGGCTTCAAGTGGATCTGCGGACCGGTAGGAGTCGGTATATTATACTGTAGTAAAAAATCTTCAGAGCTGCTAACACCGCAAAGTGTGGGAAGTGACTCAGCAATCCTTACTAATCAAAGGAATATAGCTTATGTTGATTTTCCACACAATTTTCAAGCAGGATTTAGAAATTACATTGGAATTGCGGGACTAGAGTCGTCACTGCGATACATATTGCGGATAGGAATTAATAATATCAGAAAAATGAACATGAAAATAGCGTCGGAGTTGAACAGTCTTTTAGAGGGAATGAAGGATGTTTCAACATATGGACCCCAAGACGAAAATCTAAGAACTTCCATCATATCGTTTGGAGCTGCATCTTTAGATGCAAGGACAATCGTGTCTAAGTTAGATAATTTTGGCATAACCTTGGCGGAAAGGGGGATTTCGCAGAGCGATAAAAAGAAAGCGGTTAGAGCCTCGCCGCATTTTTTTAATAGCCAATCCGAAGTCGAGACTATCGTAAGTTCTCTAAAGACTATATTAAAATGAAGTACTTTGATATTTTCTGTCCTTGGCACCTTGGCCTTCAATAACAATCATCGTGAGTGTGGATCGAACTTTGTCAATTCTCCTTACGTGCCATGTTATAGTTTCTCGGAGTCTATCCATGCTGTCAGAAGTTATCTTCACGATGATATCATAAACCCCATAAACTCCACTTACCTCAGTAACCTCAGGTAATTTTCTTAACTCTTGTAAAATCTCCTCCTCAGACCCTAGATCACAATTTATTAAAACATAGGCAGTTGGCATATTACCAATAACAATATTCTAGGGAGTATTAAACTCTTGTTGGCATTAAAAATATCCATATTGAGTTGCAGGTGAGCATGCAAACCTACCAAACCGCGGTAATAATTTGGGATAACATCTTCATTCTTCTATGCCGATGGCTCTAACTGGCGATCCAGTAGCTCCTGAAAATTTTAGCGGTGCTACAATCATTGTAAATTTTGGGCTCTTTAGTTTGCTCAAATTGCATAGGTTTTCCACGATCAATATATCATGAGAAAGTAGGATCTTATGACAGGGAAAACTATTGTCATATCCAGGATCAATACTGGGCGAATCAATTGCCACCGCGTTAATCTTTTTTTTGACAAGATATTCTGCGGCTTCCACAGATAACCCGGGACAGTGGGAAAAATATTCTTCTTCAGATATTTTTTCTTCCCACCCAGTTGAAAATACCGGCGTTTCTCCTGCCACAATGTCGACATTAGAATTGACTAGATCATCAACAATGATGGCTTCGTTTGGTCCTTTCGTCGGTGTTCTGATCAGTGCCGCGTTACAGATGAACCTGCTGACATCTATCATTTCTATACTAGGAGCACCGGCAATAAAATGAGAGGGGGCATCCATATGGGTACTGGTATGCGTACTCAAAAATACCACTTCTGAATCATACCCTTGAACGTTTATTTTCGACCAAGTGAGTACAGAAGGAGTTGGAGAGCCAGGAAATACTTTTGTATTGACATCTATGTTGCGTGTTAGATCAATTATGCGTCTCAAGGATTTGTTCTTAGTAACGTCTTATGTTATAATATTTTGCTGGTCGGTCATTATCAAGATTTTTTGAATAATTTTAAAATTAGTTTTAAAACTCCAGCTGCGCGAGTTAATTCTAGCTGCTTGCAGCTTTCCGACTCTTTAAAATGCCATGGATTACAATAGCGCCGATAAAAGAAATTGACCCCATCAGTAAATAGAAAACAACGCTCTGTGAAGCGACAGCTATCTCGTCAATGGTCATACAGTTATTACCATACGTAACAAATCAACCAAATTAAATGTGTTATGTGTTAAGCTGTGAGTTCTATGAGAAATCATTCTAAGACACAATTACGTTTTTTTCTCCACCACGACTTGGGGAAATGTGTCCTGCATCTTAATGCGTTTTAGCATTGGCTATCCTTATTCCAACCAATGCCACACGGGGAGACCTCGTAATAAGCACTGTTTCTTGATGATATACCGCGCTTTTCTAGCAGCTTCAGCTTCGCCCAAGTTATAGGGAGATTTTAAAAACTGTAAGAGCAATTCTTCGTAAAGTTTTCTTGCGCGATCCTCACTAAATTCCTTGTATTTTTTGGCGTTCACACCTGCCATGATGTGCGTAACACCATTGCTGCCCCTCGCATGACCTTTTAATTCCGTATATTCATTCTCACAATCTTTGCACGTTTCATTAAAAAAATCCTTGTGTATCTCACAGGCAGGCATCGTACAAGATGAACATCACCAAATAATTTAAAATATTCGAATCGAAGTTTGCCTATTTTTCAAACAGATTATTCTATTCTATCTTACATGCCACGAATAATTTATCAAAAAGCTTTTGCCAATCCCCGATTTAATCAATATTGACGATTTCAACGGTGGTCGCTGTCTCTAGACGAAGGTACCTGATGTTAGTTTCACCTTAATAGCGTTTGGAGAGGATTAAAACATAGGCATTAACTAGTCTCCATGAGCGAATTCTATTTGTCTGTATCATGTGAATATGAGCCGATGTTTTTTACTAAAGGCCACAGATTTCATCACAAAAACTATATTGAATAAGATCAGTTGAAATAATGAAATGCCAGTCAATGAAAAAACTTTAGACACCGTGTTTGGGAGGTGGCGTAGCCAGATTCTATATACCGGCGTAAAACTTGGGGTCTTTGATTGTATTGCATCATATCCCAAAAATGCATCAGATATAGCAAAGGAGTTAGGTCTTGATTCTGCATTGACTTATCGATTATTGAGAGCGCTTAGCTCTATGGGTTTCTTAAGAGAAGAACGAAACCATGAATTTTCGATTACTGATCAAGGTGAGTTATTTCGGAAGGACCATCCACAAACATTGAGAGGAGTAATATTGTTGGAGGAGGGTCCAGAACACTATGCCATTTGGAAACAACTACCAGATATGATTACAGATGGTAAACAGGACGCATTCCTACGCGAATATGGTCAGAAAATATTCGAATATGCTGACAAGAACCCCACATATGGAGAAATCTTTAATCAGGCCATGAACAGTTACTCTCGAAATCAGACCACATGGGTTTTGGAAGCATTGGACGGATACGATTTTTCAAACATTCATTCCGTTTGCGATGTTGGCGGTGGTCATGGACATTTACTCAGCAGTTTACTTGTAAAATATCCAGATGTAAAAGGCAGTATATTGGAGTTACAATCGGTTACCAAGAATAGGGAATCTTTATGGCCTACTAAAATGGGGGTTCACAAGCGTTGCGCCTATCTTGTAGGCGACATGTTCAATAAGGTTCCACCAGCAGATGCGTATATAATGAAGATGATTCTACATGACTGGAATGATGAAGAGTGTGTCAAGATACTAGGAAATATTTTTAGATCATCTACGATCGGAGGCAAAGTCTTTATTGCAGAACATTTAATTCCTGATCCAGAGGAATCACATTTTTCAAAACTTTTTGATATACACATGATGTGTGTAGCTTCTGGAAGAGAACGGACTGCTGAAGAATATGCTACATTGTTAGAAAGGGCTGGTTGGAAGCATGTTAATACTTTTCAATCCAAATTTGGCTTGATAGGTGTTATAGTAGGTATCAAACAAAGTACGTAATGCACGGAGTTCACAATTACAGAGTAACTCGGAACACGGGGAAGAACAATAACTTCTATGCTAGTCATTAAAATCGTATAAAACCCTTAATGTGGAACAAATTTCAATGGGTAGTTCGAATTCTTATTATACTTCATCTAATGGGTCATGATCGCTAATATGAAAATAAAAAAGAAAAATTAGGGTAACACAACTAATTGTCCTGTCATGACTGGTAGGTGATATTTGCAGTAATAGGTGAATACACCTGTGTGATCGGCAGAAAAGGTCGCTTTACCGTTCTGTGCGAACCCTAGATCAATATCTACTTTGTATGGATCGCCGACAGTAAACGAATGCCTCTCGGTTTTGACATCGTCCACATTGTAGAAATGCACCGTTACTTTATCGCCTTTGTTTACGACCAATGTGTGTACTGAAAAAGAGTCACCCGCTACCTTTAGTTTTTCTTCATCGACATTTTCTACCTCGGACGTAAATATATAAAAAGTTTTTTCGCCGGGAGTCGACATCGAAGGAAGTGTCCCTCCTGGCCCTACTGCAGTCATATTAGTCATATTACTCATTCCTGCTTTTTCTGGTGAATTATTCTCACTAGTCTTTTGTTGTGCCAGCGTTGCCTGACCACCACCATAAAGTGTCAAAAACATGGTCAGCACAGTTGCGATAGTTACCAGAGCTATACTAGATCTAGTAATATATTCCATTTTTTTCAGTTAGGAGAAGGTTAGTTATAAAACTATTCGGTCATTCTCTAACCTGAGAACATCCTATTTTCGAATAGGAATTTGTTAATTCGATGAGTGAAACTATATCCACTTGAAGTGTTTAGTATGGGGCCAGCGCAACATGGTTTAGTCCCTTTATCATATCTGACAATGGGGCTGGCCGGATTTGAACCGGCGACCTCCAGCGCCCGAGGCTGGCATCCTAACCAAGCTAGACAACAGCCCCAATAGAGAGCAACTCAAGGAGCCCATATTATAAGATATAATGTTTCTCTCTATAATCCGCATTAATCTTATTATTTTAACGCTCTATGATTTTTAGGAAGAAATCATTTGATTACATTTAATGGATATAAAGTTTCAAAATTTGGTTTTGACCTGTCACGATAATGAGCAATCTCCATCGCCCCAATCAGTTTAGGATAAAGAAAAAATTAAGATGAAACCTTTCCTTCAAAGTTTTAGTTTGAATTAAGATATCTGGGTCTGAAGAGGTTAATATTTTCGCACACTTAACAAGGACTTATATGTCCAGAAAATTAATTTTAATGGATTGTATAAACTCTCAGTTATAGGATCAAGTGTAATTATTTTCTTTGTAATTATTGTTTTCATGCCATTGTTCGCCGCCGATATTGGTCCATCTACCAATACTAATACTTCTTCAAATATGACATTCATAACATACGAAAATTCCACTAGGGGAATAAAAATAGATTATCCAAAAGACTGGACACCAATGATACAATATGGTTTAGCATTTCTCTCGCCAAAAGAAAACAATTCAGACACATTTCGAGAAGGTTTAACCGTGGCCAGAGGGCATCATGGGAATGAATCCATAAGTACATTGGCAGCGACGGTATTGAAATTCTACAACTCTTCGTTACCAAGTTTTAAACTAGTCGAGTCGAAAGGAACTACTTTTCACGGAAATCCAGCCCAAAGCTTGGTGTATACTTTTAATCTCCCAGGAAATGGAACGATCAAGGTATTGGAATCTGGAACGACAGAAAATGACAATATCTATATTTTTCGATACGTGGCTCAAGAGAACAAGTACGATTCCTACTTACCAATTATTAATAGAATGATCGATTCCTTCAGGGTTATGAAATAAGGAATGAAAAAAGCAGTATTCAGCACTAATTGAGTTATTTGAAATCGGGTAGGGCGAATATCGGTTAGATAGACTCTGAAATCTCCTCTATTTTCCAAAACGCCGACTTTTTTTCCTTAGGTTTGGGTAATTGTCCGTTTTCAATTAATCCCCATACGATTTTTGCTGCAGTTGGCAATGCTCCAGTCGCTCCAGGAGAATTATAGTTTAGAATATGCAGAGAATAATTATTCTCAACAATCAACATCTCCGGTACAAACTCTCCATTCTTGCGTACTAGAGATGATCTAATTCCAGCTATGCCTCTCTTGGCAAATGAAGAGGGTTTAAGACTAGGAAGGAATTTTCTGACCCTATTTATCATCGCCCGCTTAGAAATAGAACTCCAAAATTCTTTGGAAGCTAGCCGCAGGAAATCTGACTTGGTCAACAATCTAAACAATGCCAAGTTAGGAGATGAATCAAAAATCTTTCGCCACGAATTTATGTCACTCGTCCGGTTATAGGAATATGGGCTGATCACCGGTACTGCGTTTGGTCCAACCTCCCTTCTGCCGTCTACCCTTACTATCCAATGAGGATCTAGGAAAGGGTATTCTAAATATTTAGGAACGGAATAAATGCTCCTAGTCGTGAGATCAATATATTCATGGGGAGCCTGCCAGTACTCACCCCGGAAGTAAAGGACGTCAAACTCTTTTGCCAATCCCATTTTATGTGCTATATCCAAGGAATTTCCACCCGCAGCATTTATGATATAATTTGCGCTAAATTCTTCGTTAGAACCTCGAACTTTAGTAATGAGATGCTTACTACCGGGTGAAAACTCAATGAATTTGCTCTCAGGTATTAAGGCACATCCACATTTTTTAGCATCAAAAATTAGTTGCTCTGTTATCTTGCCGTAATCGGTTGCGGCCTCTCTGTTGCAAATAATAGCTGCATTACACTTGACATTTGGCTCAAGTCCAGATACTTCATCGCTCGTTAGAAATTTTAATTGGTTTTCGGTTAATCCGTTCTTATATCCCCAATTTCGGTACTGATCTAGTACATGTACTTCAATTTCAGATGTTGCTACCTCTAGCACCTCATCTTCTTTGAATGGCAAGTCGTTGGAGTTGCAATAATCCTTTAACATTTCAAATCCCTTCAATGCGGTCTTGGCTGTTAACTTTCGTTTCTCGGGATTATACAAAAATGGGGCGTGAACCCTCCCTGTATTTCTTCCACTTGCGTGCATGCCAAATTTGCTTTCTTGCTCTACAATTGCTATACTAGCATCCGAAAATGAAGCCAAAAAATATGCAATAGAGCTTCCCAATATTCCTCCGCCAATGACTACTACATCAAAGCAATTTTTCAATTAAACAAATTGCCAGTTACATGTTAAACATGGAAACTGTTTACTTTGGTTAGTATTATTCATTTAGATCCCTGGCCCTTGTGGAGATAGTTATTGTGATGAAAATTTATTGCCCAGTAAAACGCTACGATAGATGAAGCATTTAATATTTTTCCTTCAGATAATAACTTCATTATTTCTTTTATTGTCAGTATTGCAGGCTCTATCAATTCCATAATTCCCAATCCCTGATCGCCTTCATTTACTAAATCGTATGCAACAAATAAATTTCCTTTTTGTTCAAACATTGTATAGTCAGGAGTGTATGTACCTATCTGAGTAATTTCCTTCGCAGCATATCCAGTTTCTTCTTTCAACTCTCTTAGGGCTGCTTCTTTTGGGTCTTCTCCAGTTTCAATATAACCGGAAGGAACCTCAATTTGAATAGAATCGACAAGATGTCTATAGCTCTTAATAACCAAAATTTGATCATTTGAAATGAATGGTACTATCGTTGAATAATCTTTCCGTTTTATTCTTGTATAGACTTTTTCTTTTCCTCTAATGTCAATTATGTCTTCATAGAGCTGGACGAATTCGTTTGAGTGAATATGCTTAATTGAATTTATTTTCCAACCTTCGGGGAGATGTACTTCCTTATTCACAATGCGTTCAGTTAGCATTTCGGTAATATGAGCTCGACTATTCTTAAGCTCGACTATTCTTAAGCCCGATTACTCAAAAGAGGGTTGAATGTTAGGATGTAGTTAATCTCGTCACATTCTATCTTATTGGGGTATTTACCTCAAAATCAATTCAATTAAATATTATACAGGAAACTGTTGTCTTTACCTCGACTTTGTTTGACTTATCAATATTTACAGACTAACGACAGAATTATGCTATACGCCAGCCAGTTTAGCCCTACCATAAATACACGCATTTCTTAAGTCAGCGATTTCTTCTCTGTTGTGACGTCTCCTTTCAACGACGTATCCACTTTTAGAATGGTAAAAAATTACCATATCATTTGGATAAAAAGACAACATATCATGATTGTCCGAATCGAAGGACATGTGTCGTATGTGTATTTTCTCCCAAGAGAAGAGGGCATCTAGAGAACCCGTAAAATGAAAAGTGCTTCCACACGGACACTCGGAATCTCTCCAATTTCCCTGCATGTTTCTCAGCCAAGCTTTATTCTGTGCATCCATTGCTGCCAAAAACATCTATCTGTGTCTGAACTATATGTATGTTTTTGTTCAGGAGATTGGGTTAATATTCACAAGAACAGTTCGTAAATTCAGATTCAGATGAGCTTTACGATTATGCAAAATTAATTAATTCAAGAAATGTTCCACTGTACAGAACTATTATAATTCATCCAGCCAGGAGTCTATAATTATGGGATTTTAACTAAATAATAAAAGCCTATTATTTTCTAATCATGATTCAAAGTATTTTAAGGATTCAATGGAGGCCCCATTACTTGCTTCCCTTGCCATGGTACAGAGTAGTACATGGAGGTAAAAAAAATTGAAAATGTAATAAACCTCCAAACAAAGGCAACGGGCGCAGACATTTAAAGAATTTGAAGACGGTAACGTAATCCTTCATTAAGCCATTACATCATGAAAAAGCTTGAATTTGCTTGTCTTGGTCGGCATTTTAAGTGTTGGTCTAAAGTCAAACCCGATGAAAAAGTATTTCAGAGTAGTGACATATAGCATCTTATAATATGGTGGACATGTATGTTCTTATCGTCTGTGATCTTTCACGTACAGAAGAAATTGCTTCAGAACTGCAAATAATAGACAAAGTACAAGAGGTTCATGTGCTCAATGGTGTCTATGACATAATCGTAAAGATGTCTGCCCCATCGCCCAAAGACTTGGAATTCGTTTATTCAAAAATTAGGCATATACACGGGGTCAAAACTACTTCAACGTTGGTGGGGTATACGACTCATACAAAAAATGACTGATCAAGGCATGGATTTTGAGAAAGTTGATTAGTCCTTATTAAGTCCGTTTCTATCCCTATTTCCATTCAACTAGATTAAGTGATTATGAAATGGATGTGTTGAATAATCTTCCTATTAACAATATCTTATTTCTGCAAAAAGGGGATGAGATTCTACTGTTATCTGCATTTAGTAACTAAATGCCTCTCTATAAGCATTTTTCATAATTTGGAAGTATTTC
>Ga0075424_100001236_pt1 | contig 22122 bp, 19 predicted proteins | sample SoiMethybrSBSTD3_FD_75301 | JGI IMG/M metagenome (GOLD analysis project Ga0075424, IMG submission 75301) | Bulk soil microbial communities from a Populus tree surrounding site in Tennessee, USA - Soil MetaG P. TD hybrid SBSTD3 | ecosystem: Environmental > Terrestrial > Soil > Tree plantation... | reverse complement strand
ATGGTGAACTGGAGGTCGACGGTGCCGCCGCGGCGCCCGGCTACCAGATCGCCGGGCGCGACCGGCACTTTGACGAGCGGCGGCAGCGGCGGCCCTTTCTTGCCGCAGGCGATGGTGGCAAAGAACACAACGGCCGCAACGAACAACAAGGACAACAGAGAAGCCAACCTTCGCGGCCTTCGCGCACTCTGCGTTCCTTGTCGTGAACCCATCACAGAATGTACCGGGACAGATCCTCGTTCTTGACGATGTCCGCGAGCATCCTCGTCACGTACGCGTCGTCGATCGTGACGGTCTTCTCGGCGAGGTCCGGGCCTTCGAACGAGATCTCGTCGAGCAGCTTTTCCATGACCGTATGGAGCCGGCGCGCGCCGATGTTTTCCGTACGCTCGTTCACGATCGTCGCGAAGTCCGCGATGCGGTGGATCGCATCGTCGGTGAACGTGAGATCGACCCCTTCGGTCTCCATGAGCGCGGTGTATTGCTTGACGAGCGCGCTGCGCGGCTCGGTGAGGATGCGGACGAACTCGTCCCTGCCGAGCGGTTCGAGCTCGACGCGGATCGGAAAGCGCCCCTGCAGTTCGGGGATGAGATCCGACGGCTTCGACACGTGGAACGCGCCGGCGGCGATGAAGAGGATGTGATCCGTGCGCACCATGCCGTACTTGGTGTTCACGGTCGTCCCTTCCACGATCGGAAGGATGTCGCGCTGCACGCCTTCGCGGCTGACGTCGGGACCGTGGCTCCCTTCACGGCCCGAGATCTTGTCGATCTCGTCGATGAAGATGATGCCGCCCTGCTCGACGCGCTCGACGGCGGTCCGCGACACGCTCTCCATGTCGATCAGCTTCTGCTCTTCTTCCTGTTTGAAGTACTCGAGCGCCTCCGGCACCTTCACCTTTCGCTTCTTCGTTTTGCCCTGAAACAATCCGGGCAGCATGTCCTTGAGATTGATGTCGACTTCCTCGACCGACGATCCCGCGATGATCTCGAACGAGGGAAACGCTTTCTCGCGCACATCGATTTCGACGGTGCGCGCATCGAGCCGGCCGGTGCGCAGCTGTTCGCGAAAGCGTTCGCGTGTCTGGTTCTGCTGATCGCGCGCGGCGATCGGATCGTCGTCGGGCGCGATCGGTCGGCTCGGCGGCAGCAGGATGTCGAGCAGCCGATCCTCGGCGTTCTGCGCCGCTTTCCCGCGGACCTCTTCGATCTTCTCGGCCCGGACCATGTCGACGCCGAGCTCGACGAGATCGCGGACCATCGATTCGACGTCGCGGCCGACGTATCCGACCTCGGTGAATTTCGAGGCTTCGACCTTGACGAACGGCGACTGCGCGAGCCGGGCGAGGCGCCTCGCGATCTCGGTCTTGCCGACACCGGTCGGCCCGATCATCAGGATGTTCTTCGGCGCGACCTCTTCGGCGAGCTCCGGCGACAGCTTCTGTCGGCGCATCCGGTTGCGCAGCGCGATCGCGACGGCGCGCTTCGCAGCGGTCTGGCCGATGACGTACTTGTCGAGCTCGGCGACGATCTGGCGCGGCGTCAGCGAGTCTGTGGAGCTCTGGGTTGTCTCGGGGAGAAGAATAGCCACCTTTACAACTCTTCCACAACAATGTGTGCGTTCGTGTAAATGCAGATGTCGCCTGCAATCTCCATCGCCTTCGTGGCGATGTCGCGGGCGTTCAGGTCGGTGTTGTTGGCGAGCGCCTTTGCCGCAGCCAGCGCGAACGGTCCGCCCGATCCGATCGCGACGATGCCGTCGTCGGGCTCGATGAGATCGCCGTTGCCGGACAAAAGAAACGTCGCCGTCTTGTCGAGGACGACGAGCATCGCTTCGAGCCGCCGCAGAACGCGATCGGTCCGCCAGTCTTTTGCGAGCTCGACGGCGGAGCGTTCGAGGTTGCCGCGATACTGCTCGAGCTTTGATTCGAACCGGGAGAACAGCGCGAACGAATCCGCGGCCGATCCGGCGAAGCCGGCCAGGATGCGATCGTTGTAGAGACGGCGAATCTTGCGGGCGCTCTGCTTCACGACGGTCTGGCCGAACGTCACTTGTCCGTCGCCAGCCATCACGGCGCGGTCCCGATGGCGGACCGCGAGGATGGTCGTGCTGTGAATCATCGGATTTTCTGACTGTATCGGCGCCGGGATCGGGGTGTCAAGGAAACGACGGGATCGGGGGTGTCAAGGAAACGGGACGATGCCCTCGGGAGACGACACGCGCACGTTTTTCGTACGTGCAAATCGTAAAAAATCGGCTGATACTGGTCGTGTACATCTGCGGTTCATATGGCAGCCGCGTTGCTCTTCAGCCGTACAGCAATCACAAAGGTGACGCCATGAAACGACGTATGACGGTGTCAGGCGGCGTGTTCGGGACGCTTTGCGTTCTGGCGATCGCCGGCTCCGCGTTCGCCGGTCAGGATCGCGCCAGCGCCGGCGCGCCTGCGGGCGGCGGCGGTGGATCCGCGGCGTCAGGGGCAAGCGCTGGCAGCAGTGGCAGCAGCGGCAGCGGCAGCTCGACGAGCAGCGCCGGCGGATCGACGTCGGGCGGCGACCGCGGCGGCTCGCGCGGAGATCACGGCCGCGCCGGCGCAACCGGCGGCATGGGCGTGGCGATGCCGCGCGGCGGCGGCGAGCATCACACGGGCGGCGGCGGTGCGACCCCGCGGACAGCGGGCGGCGGCGGCGGCGGGAGCCGCGTCGAGAGCGGCGAGCGCACGAACGCCACTCCCGGGCGCGCTCGCGAGGGCAGCGAACGCGGTGTGCCGGAGCACGCGCGACCGCGCGACGGACAGCCGACAACAGGAACAGCGGTGCCGCGTCCCGCGGGCTCGGTCCCGCCAACCACAGGCGGCGGCTACACGATCGTTCCCGGTGGCTACTACGGCGGCGGATATTACGGTCTGTATCCGTGGATGATCGGCGGCATCGGGTACTACGGCGGCTATTACGATCCGTTCTACGACCCGTGGTACGGCGGCTACCCGTCGTACCCGCAAACGACGAGTGCCGCCGGGTACGACGAAGGTTCGCTGCGGCTGAAGATCAAACCGAAGAACGCCGAGGTCTACGTCGACGGCTACTACGTGGGCATCGTCGACGAGTTCGACGGCATCTTCCAGCGGCTGCACATCGATGCCGGTTCGCATCGCGTTGAAGTACGCGCGAACGGCTACGAACCGCTCGTCTTCGACGTGCGCATCACGCCCGACCACACGACGACGTATCAAGGAGAGATGAAGCGGATTCAGTAACGCTCGAGCGCCGATCGACGGCGGTCGATCGGCGGCTCAAGACGGTCGCCGCGATTTCGCTCGTCTATGACGCGTCGGTCGGCGTCATGATGCTCGTCGGCCGCTCGCTGCTCGTCTCGCTCTTCAACGTCCCGCCGCCGACGCCGCCGATCCACGCGGATTTGAACGGCGTGTTCCTGCTCGCGGTCGCCGCAGGCTATCTGATCCCGTACCGCGAATCGCAGTCGACCGGCGGCCGCACGTATATGTGGGTGATGGGTCCGCTGCTGAAAGGCGCGGGCGCGCTCACGTTCATTCTCGACTTCGTCATCCGCCACTCACCCGCGTCGTTCCTGCTGTTTGCCGCGAGCGACGGAACGCTAGCGCTGATCACGTTGTGGGCGCTCGTCGCACGCTCCCCGACGAAACATTAATTCCAGCAGTTCATTTGGTCATTGGTTCATCTGGTTACTGGTTCATTTGATTGATCAATTTCAATGACCAGATGAACCAATGATCAAATGAAAAAATGTGTCATTTCGTCAGCAGCTGTCGTTCGATCGCGTACTCGCCCATGCGCACCCACTGCGTCGATGCGTACTTCGCGAAGAGCTGCACTTTCGCGTCGACGAAATGGCTGTTGTGCAGCATTTCCTGGCGGGATTGATCGCTGCCGGTGTAGCCGAGCGGCGATCTGATCGTCAGCGTGTCGGTGGTTCCGCCGGGCGGCAATCCCTCTGAGCCGGCGGCGGTGACGAAGCCGCTGCCCCACTCGTCCTGCTCGTTGACGCGGCGGAACAGCGCGTTCACCTGCAGCGTCGGCAATTTCTGCCGCGACAGGTTCTTCACCCTGAACATGATCGTCGGCACGAGCTTGTTCTGACCGTTGACAATGCCGGCGTCGAACCAACCGGTGCCGACGACCTGAATCTCGATCCCTTTCGTCAGATCAACCGTCGGTCCGCAGCCGGCCGAGATGAGAGCGAGGGTGAAGATGAGCAGTGGGCACAGGCGTGCCCGGTCGCGCGGCATGCAACATTTTACATTGCGGATTGAGGATTGCGGATTGCGGATTTATTGGTGATTGGTGATTGACGGATTGCGGATTACGGATTGTGGATCGATCAATCTTCAATCAATCCGCAATCCGCAATCCTCAATCCGCAATCAGAAGACTCGGACCTCGATCCGTTCGAGCGCCTGCTCCTTCGTGATCTTCCGCGCGAGGTACTCGGCGAGATCGGAACCGCGCAGACGGATGATGCGCGTCCGCGCGTCGCTGTCGGCCGGCGCGAGCTGCGGGCGATCGTCGTTGCCTTTCGCGGCGATCGTCAGCCACTCGTTCGGCGCAATCGCGAGCGAGCTGCTGTGCTCGAGCATCGCATCCTTGAGCGCGTCGACGACTTCCGTCCGATACGCTTCGTTCGGATCGTTCAGGATCGGATCGGTCGGCGCCGCGCCGGCCGCATCCGCCGTGGTCGCGGCGGCCGACCCTCGCTCGAGACGCGCGCCGGGACTGCTGTTCGTACGCGTCACCGCCCCGGGATTCACCTGCAGTTCGACGCGTTTGTACGCCTGCTCCAGGTTGACGTCGCCGGACTTGTTCACCGCCGTGCGCAGCGCGTTCAGCGCGCTCTCCAGGCCGAGATCGTTCTGATCCAGCGTTTTGAGACTCCACGTGAGCGTGGCGAGGAACGACGGAACGGTGACGTCGAAGAACACGCCGTAGCCCTCGAGGCGGAAGCCGCGCGCGTGCGCGTTGTCGCCGACGAGCAGGTCGGCCGGCACTTGCGCGAGCGCCTGCAGACGATCGCGGGTGACAGTGACGCCGTGCTCGACGGCGCCTTCGAGGACGCGTTCCATCTGACCGATGCGATAGCGCGATTCAGCGTCGGCGCGCGCAGCGACCTGCGTCTGCGCGCCGGCCGACGCGACGGTTGCGGCGAGGATGAATGTCGGGGTGACGACCGATGCAAATACCTTCACACTCTTCCCCCTATTGTCTCTGCGACACGCGCGTCGCGAGATAGTTCAGCGACTGCTGCTGCTTCAGCACCTCGACGCCGAGGTTGTTCTGCACGCCGCGGAGGCTGACGTCGATCTTCCGCAGATCGGCGAGACGCTGCGCGTTGAGGTCGGTGATGACCTGCGCCATTCGCAACGCCAGCTCGCGCTGCTCGCGCCGCTCGCTCTCCTCGACGAGCGATCGGACCTTGCGCAGCAGCTCCGCGTCGGCCGACGCGGGCCGCGCAACGGCCGGCGTTGTCGACGCGTGCGACTGGCGCACTTCGGCGCGCAGCCGCTGCTCGAGCGCGAGCAGCTCGTCGCGTGACACCGTACTCGAGTCCTTCATCGCTGTCGTGTTTTGACTCCCTGCGACGGCCGCCGGCTTCGACCATCCCGTACGAACCGTGAAACCGTTCGCGTCGTGGCGGATGTCGAGGTTCGCCAGGCCGGCCGATACGCCGAGCACGAGCATCGCCGCGGCGACCTGCGCCCACACGGGCATCTGCCGCCACCACTGCGGATGGCGAAGCACAGCTTGCCTCGGCGCGGACCGCGGTTTCGGTTCCGGCGGATACCAGTGAGACAGGGTCGCGCGCACGTCGCGGAACGACTCGATGTCGTCCCGACACCGTTCGCACGCGGCGAGGTGCGCCTCGAACTCCACTCGAGTCGAGGCATCGATGTCGTCGTACACATAGGCGATCAGCGTCACGTCGCGATCGCTTCGATGATACGTACACAGCTTCTCAGTCATAGCTTCTCAGTCTTTGCCAGCTCCCGCCGCAGCACCGTGAGGCCCTGATACAAACGCGTCTTCACGGTACTCAGCGGGCAGCCGATCAGATCGGCGATTTCCTGGAACGTGAGGCCGTGATACTCCTTCAGCACGATCGCGGTTCGCTGTTCTTCAGGCAACAGCGCCATCGCGCGCTCGACGGCGCGCGATAGATCCTTCCGTGCAACGAGATCTTCAATCGACTCGGACGGCTCGCGCGCCGCCGCCAGCTCCAGCAGATCGATGTCCTCGGGCGGCTGGACGACCGGGGCGCGCCGTTCGCGGCGCGCCCAGTCCCGGCACAGATTCAGGGCGATCCGATACAGCCACGATGAGAACTTTGCCTGCCCGCGAAAACCGGGCAGCGCGCGAAACGCGCGCAGGAACGTCTCCTGACACACGTCTCGCGCGTCCTCTTCGCGCCCGATCGTCCGGTACGCGAGGGCGTAGATGGGGCGTTCCCATCGCAAAACCAACTCGTTGAAGCTGTCGGCATCGCCGCGGATCGACTTCGCGACGAGCTCTTCGTCCGTCCACGTCATGCGGGAGCGCGGAAGGCCTCTCTTCTCAACTACTAAGACGGCGGGCGGCCGTGGAGAGTCGGCCCGTGCCCGATAAAGCGGAATTATACCGTGAAGTATGTAAGTAACTGACTCGTAGTGACTTGCGCGACAAGATCCGGAACGCGTCGATTTGGCACTTCCGCGCAGTCACGGTAGAATCCGCGCACCACTGGTGCCTGACCGAGGACCCAAGAACCGAGCGGCTGGACCGCCCGGACGGCCGCTCGCATGAGATCGACATCCCGCTTGACCGGCACGGCCCAGCCGCCGCTCGTGTCGTTGCTCGCGCATGTCACGAAGCCGGGCGAGTTGCTTTCACACCTGCATCAGTTCGCGCTCGATTCGACCGGCGGCAGCTGCTCGCTGCTCTTCCAGCACAACCCGCGCAACGGCGCGCTGCAGGCCACCTCAGGGTTCGCGCTCGACGCGCTGCGCACCGACCCGTGGATTCCCGCGCCGGACGAAGGCGCGATTGTGGGCAGCGCGTTCGAGCGCCGCGCTCCGATTTTCGTGGCCGACGCCGAACGGCAGATGCCGGATCTCGCCGAGCGCCTCGGCACACCGTCGGCGCTGCTGCTGCCGCTCGCAACTCCTGCCGATCGCCTCGGTCTGCTCGTCGTCGGCTTCGACGCGGCACCCGCATCGGCGGACGTCACCAAGGAGATCGCGCAGCTCGCCGACGCGTTCGTGATGGCGCTCGACCTGTTCCGTCTGCGCCAGAGCCACGAGCTGGAGCGCGACGTCCGATCGCTGCTCGAGGAATTTTCGGCGAGCCTCTCGTCGACGCTGAATCTCGCTGCCGGCCTCGACATCTTCTGCTTCGGCGCGAATCGCCTGTTCGGCGCCGATCGCACGTCGGTCTGGATTCACGATCGGCGCGCGCGGCACCTCGTGCTGCAGGCTTCGTCGGATACCGAGCACGTGTCGCGCGGTATGCGCGTGAGCGCATCGGACCCGATGGCGCCGGCCGCCGCCGCGATGCGGCGCGCGCGCGCGGAAATCATGTCGGCGCGCGACGAGACGGCGACCGCGACGGTCACCGTTCCGCTCCGCGGCTGCCGGCGCGCGCTCGGAACGATCGTGTTCGAGGGCGTGCGCGTCGAACCCGGCGGCGAGCTCGATCTGCTCGATCGCGCCGACGAGCTCGGACGCCAGCTGTCGAGCGCAATCGAGAACATGCAGCTGCTCGACGACGTCATCCGATCGCGCCGCGAGCTGGAGAACACGTTCGACTCGATCGCGCATCTCGTCGTCGTCGCCGATCGGCGCGGGCGCATCGTGCATGCGAATCAGGCGTTCGTATCGCGCACCGGCGTCCCGCGCGGCGAGCTCATCGATCGGCCGCTCGCCGATTACATCGGCGCCCCGCTCGCACGGTGGCTCGAGCGGCACCAGGCGAGCGCCGGTTCGCGCGCCGATTCCGCCGACACAATCGAGCTCGTCGATCCGGTACTGAAGGGTCAGTTCATGGTGACGGTCACCGACCTGCTGAATAACGATCGCGAGCGCGCGGGCAGCGTCGTCGTCGCACGCGATCTGACGCCGCAGACACGGCTAGAAGCCGAGCGGGAAGATCTCCGAAGGCGGCTGGGCCAGACCGAGAAGCTCGCCGCGCTCGGGCAATTCGTCGCCGGCATCGCGCACGAGCTCAACAACCCGCTGCAGGGGGTGCTCGGCCATCTCGAACTGATGCGTACGACCGGCGCATTCCCGAAGAACCTCCGCCGGGAGGTGCAGACGATTTACCGGGAAGCTGATCGGGCGGCGAAGATCGTGCGCAACCTGCTCGTCTTTGCGGGATCGCGCCGTCTGGCGCGCCGGAGCGTCAGCCTCAACGGTGTGCTGCAGAAAGTGCTGTCACTTAGAGCCACAGCGTGTCGTGCAGCGGAGATTGAAGTCGTGCGACACTATGACGAGCATTTGCCCCGCGTGCACGGCGATCCGCTTCTGCTTCACCAGGTGTTCTTGAACATGGTGATGAACGCGGAACACGCGATAGCGGCCACGGGGAAAGGCGGACGCATAGAAGTCATCACAAAAGTGAACCGGGCACGCGATCGCATGATCGCATCGGTTCGCGACACCGGCATAGGAATCTCTGACGAAACGCTGTCTCGTATCTTCGAACCGTTTTACACCACGAAGGAAGTTGGAAAAGGAACAGGGTTGGGGTTGGCGATCGCGTACGGCATCGTGCAGGAGCATGGGGGGCACATCATCGCCGCCAACCACCCCGAAGGCGGCGCGGTGTTCACGGTTGAACTACCGACCAAGTCGCCGGCAGGACGCTGACGCATGATTGATGAAACCTTTCTGACCACCGAAGAAGTCCTGGAGTATCTGCAGGTCAACCTTCGGACTGTGTACCGGCTCATCAAGGCTGGAAAAATTCCGGCGGTCCGCGTGGGGCGCCAATGGCGCTTCCGCAAGCGCGACATCGACGCGTGGCTCGACAGCCAGCGTCCGCGCGGCGGCGGTCCGCGGCCGGCGGTTGCCGTTGCGGCACCGGCGAAAACATCGACCGCCGCGACTCGCCCGCGTGTCCTCGTCGTCGACGACGAGGCGAGCATCCGCGATCTGTTGTCGAAGACGCTCGCGCTCGCCGAGTACGAAGTCGACGTGGCGCCCGACGGCCGTTCCGCGCTCGAGCGGATGCGGATCTATCCGTACGATCTGCTGATTGCGGATCTGAAGATGCCTGGAATGGACGGCCTCACAGTGATTCGCGAGGCGAAGCGCTACAAATCGGATCTGCCAGTCATCATTATTACTGGCTTCTCGACCGAGTCGAGCGCGATCGAGGCGGTCAACCTCGGCGTCGCGGGCTACCTGACCAAGCCGTTCCGCGTGCCGCAGGTGCTCGCGGCCGCTGCGAAGGCGCTCGGCGAGTAGCGCAAGGTCCCTTCCGTCCGAAGCGCGAGCCACGTGGTAAACTAAGTGGTTCGCGCTCAATATGATCCAGCTCTCTGAGCTAACCAGATCGTTCGGCGATCGTGTGCTTCTCGACCACGTCACGTGGCAGATCACCGATCGCGAACGCGTCGGCCTGTGCGGCCCGAACGGCGCAGGCAAGACGACGCTGCTCAGGATGATGGCGGGGTTGGACGAGCCCGATTCGGGCGCCATCCTGAAGCCGGCCTCGCTGACCGTCGGCTATCTGCCGCAGGACGGCCTCACGCACTCGGGCCGAACGGTGTTCGAAGAGGCGTCGAGCGCCTTCGAAGATCTGCTGGCGACCAAGGCCGAGATGCACGCGCTCGAAGAGCGCCTGGGCGACGCCACGATTCCCCAGGCCGAGCACGATGCGATGCTGCATCGGTACAGCGATCTCCAGGACCGCTTCCGGCTGCACGACGGCTACAGCATCGAGCTGAAGACGGCGACGGTCCTTCAGGGTCTCGGGTTCAAACCGTCGGATTTCGAGCGGCCGACCGAAACCTTCTCCGGCGGATGGCAGATGCGGATCGCGCTGGCCAAGCTGCTCCTCGGCCAGCCGAACCTGCTGCTCCTCGACGAGCCCACCAATCATCTCGATCTCGAAGCGCGAAACTGGCTCGAGGAGTACCTGAACGGCTACCCGCACGCCGTCATCCTGGTGTCGCACGATCGATTCTTCCTCGACGCCGTGGTGACGCGCATCGCCGATCTCACGTTGCGCACGCTCACCGATTACGTCGGCAATTACAGTCACTATCTCGTCGAGCACGAGGCGCGCATCGAGGCGCTGCGGAAGGCGAAGCGCGAGCAGGACGAAGAAGTTGCCCGCGTCAAGACGTTCATCGATCGCTTCCGCTATCAGGCGACGAAGGCGTCGCAGGTGCAGAGCCGGATCAAGCTGCTCGAGAAGGTCGTTCCGATCGAGGTCCCGCCGGAACGCAAGAAAATTCACTTCGATTTCCCCGCGTGCGCGAAAAGCGGCCGCACGGTGATCGAGCTGAAGCACGCGCGCAAGGCGTACGGCGATCTCGTCGTGTTGAACGACGTGAACCTTCACATCGAGCGCGGCGATCGCATCGCGCTCGTCGGGCCGAACGGCGTCGGCAAGTCGACGCTGATGCGAATGCTCTCCGCCGAGGAGGCGCCCGATTCGGGCGAGCGAACGCTCGGCCACAACGTCGTCATGCAGTATTTCGCGCAGGACGAAGCGACGCGCATCGATCCGAAGCCGACCGTCTACGAGACGCTCGCGTCCGGATCGCCGCTGCACATGGTGCCGATGATCCGCAACATCCTCGGCGGCTTCCTCTTCTCGGGCGACGATGTCTACAAGCACGTGCGGGTGCTGTCGGGCGGCGAGCGCACGCGTCTTGCGGTCGCGCGCATGCTGCTCCGCCCTTCCAACACGCTGCTGCTCGACGAGCCGACGAACCATCTCGATCTCGAGTCGAAGGAAGTGCTGCTCGACGCGCTCGTCGATTACGGCGGCACGCTGATGTTCGTCTCGCACGATCGCTATTTCGTCGAGCGGCTCGCGACGAAGATCATCGAGGTCGGAAACGGCGAAGCGATCGTGTACCCGGGCACGTACGCGGAGTTCCTGTATCGCAAGGAACATCCAGAGGACGTGGTCCCTCCTCACGCCGCAGGACGAGCGTTTCAGGCGAGCCGTCAGAACGCGTCACCTGTGCGCTCGCGCGAAAGGCTCGCGCTAAGGGAATCCGAGAAGCGCGCGCCGCAAAAACTCGCGGACCATCAGAAGACTCAAACGCGGGACGAGAAGAAGCGCGTGGACGCGGAAGCACGAAAACGCCACCGCGCGGAGCAGGCGCGGCAGGCGGAAATCACCGCGCTCGAAACGCGCATCGCCGAATGCGAAGCCGGCATCCGCGAAATCGAGCAGACGATGGCCGCGCCCGGCTTCTATGAGGATCGCGCGGCCGCGCAGCCGGTCATCGACCGGCATCAGACGCTGATGTGGCAGGTCGGCGACCTGATGCACCAGTGGGAAGCGCTGCAGTCGCAGGCCGACCTCGCTAAAGAAGCCTGACGTATTCGTAATTGGATTACAATTCTGTCACGTGCGCCAAACGACGGCGTACGTAACCGACTGATTTTACGTGGGTTTGAGCGCTTCGTCCCTTCCGGAACTCAGGCACATGGTTTGCCCCGGTCCGGCTGAGCTTTAGTGCGCGCCGACATGCCCGATTCGCCCCCGCGTCCCGACGCGCGAGCCCGTCGCTCGCCCGTGTCCGCCAAAAGGAGCGAAGCGCAGCCGGCCGCGCGCCGCACCGTGGCACCGGACGACCGGTTCTTCCGCCAGATCGTCCGGAGCATGCGCAACGGCGTCATCGCGTTCCATCGCGACGGAACGCTGGCGCTGATGAACGACGAGGCGTATCGGATTTTCGGGCTGACGCGCAACGACGCCGACATCGGGCAGCCGCTGACCGACGTCCTGCGCGATGTTCCGCCGGTCGTCAGGGTGCTCGCGGGCGCGTTCGAGTTGAGCCACCTGCCGAACCGCTGCGAGCTGCGGCTGAAGGAGCTCGGCCGCGTCATCGGCTACACGCTCTCGCAGGTGAAGGACGAGAGCGGGCGGCCGATTGGCGCCGTGATGTTCTTCAAGGACCTCACGCAGGTCGAGCAGCTGGAAGAACGCGAGCGCCTGCGCGATCGCCTCGCCTCGCTCGGCGAGATGGCGGCCGGCATCGCGCACGAACTGAAGAATCCGCTGGCCGGCATCGAGGTGATGGCGGGGCTGCTGCGGCGCCAGGTATCGGGCGAGGCGCAGTCGCTGATCGCCGACATCATCAGCGAGGCCAAGCTGGCGAACGCGATCGTGGTCGAGATGCTGGAGTTCGTCAGGCCGGTGCGGCTGCAGGTGGAGCGCACCGCGATCACCGACGTGCTGCAGCAGGCGGTCACGCTCGCGGAAGGCAAGGTGCCGAGAGGCGGGATTGCGATGACCGTGGACATCGAAGACGGGCTGCCGATGATCGAAGGCGATCAGCATCAGCTCGTACAGGTGTTCACGAACCTGCTGACGAACGCGTTCGAAGCGCTCGGCGGTCAGGGCCGCGTCGCGATCACGGCAGTGACCAGCGCGATTGAGGGCGACCCGGCGATGGGCGGCGTGCAGCCGCCGCTGCCGACGGTCGTCGTCGAGGTGGCCGACGATGGGCCGGGCGTGCCGGCGGATGCGACGGACAAGATCTTCGATCCGTTCTTCACGACCAAGCCGCAGGGCTCCGGCCTCGGGCTGCCGATCGTCCGCAAGATCGTGAACGCGCACGACGGGACGATCGACGTGAGTAGCGGGCCCAACGCGGGCACGCGGTTTCGTGTGACGCTGCCGGTAACGAACGCTTCGGGCTGGTTCAAATAACGAAAGGTTACGACATGGGCCGGATCCTTATCGCCGATGATCACGATGCGCTGCGCCGCGGACTGGTCCGCGGGCTGACCGACGCGGGGCACGAGATCGAAGAGGCCTCCAACGGAAACGCGGCGATCGAGCGGCTGCACGACAGCTACTTCGACGTCGTGCTCAGCGACCTGAAGATGGGAGGCTCCGACGGCCTCGAGGTGCTCAAGACCACGCGCGCGCTGCATCCGACGACCGCCGTCATCCTGATGACCGCGTTCGGATCGGTGAACACCGCCGTGGAGGCGATGAAGAACGGCGCGTTCGACTACGTGCAGAAGCCGTTCGAGATCGAGGAGATGGAGGTCAAGATCGAGAAGGCGCTCGAAGTGAAGCGCCTGAAGAACGAGCTCGACTACCTCCGCGGCACGCAGCAGGACATCTACGACTTCGACCGCATCATCGGCTCCAGTCCCGCGCTGCAGCGCGTGCTCGACATCGTCAAGAAGGTCGCGAAGAGCAACACGACGGTGTTGATCCGCGGCGAAACGGGGACCGGCAAGGAGCTCATCGCCGGCGCGATCCATCACAACTCGCTGCGGACGTCGCGCAACTTCGTGAAGGTGAACTGCGCGGCGCTGCAGGAGAACCTCCTCGAGTCCGAGCTGTTCGGCCACGAGAAGGGCGCGTTCACCGGCGCCGACAAGCAGCGCATCGGCCGCTTCGAGCAGGCCGACGGCGGCACGCTGTTCCTGGACGAAATCGGCGACATGAGCCCGAGCACGCAGGCGAAGATCCTGCGCGTTCTCCAGGAGCACGAGTTCGAGCGCCTCGGCGGCACGCGCACGCTGCGCGTCGACGTGCGGCTGATCGCGGCGACCAACCGCGATCTGCCCGCGATGGTGCAGTCCGGACAGTTCCGCGAGGACCTGTACTACCGGCTGAACGTCGTGTCGATCGAGATGCCGCCGCTCCGCGAGCGCAAGGACGACATCGTGCCGCTCGCGACGACGTTCATCCGCAAGTTCGCCGCAGAGTTGAAGAAGAAGATCGACGGGCTCGAGCCGGACGCGCAGAAGCTGTTGATGCGCTACAACTGGCCGGGCAACATCCGCGAGCTCGAGAACACGATCGAACGCGCGATCCTCCTCGCCGAGGGGCGCGCGATTGCGTCGGGCGATCTCCGGCTCGGCGAAGTGCCGACGGCCGGCGGGCGCAGCGAACACGCGCCGGTCGTGAAGATTCCGCCGACTGGCATTCCGCTCGAGGACATCGAGCGCCACGCGCTCATCGAGGCGCTGAAGATGTCGAACTGGGTGCAGAAGGACGCCGCGGAGCTGCTCGCGATCAGCCCGCGCGTGATGAACTACAAGATCAAGACGCTCGGCATCGAGTTCCCGCGCGGCCGCCGCGCGGCCCCGCTGCAGCAGCCCCAGGATCCGCCGGTGGCGGCGGCCTCGTGAATTTGGAATTTGGAAGTAGGAATTTGGAATGCGTATCCGAATTTGGAATGCGTATTCAAATTCCTACTTCCTTCACGCATTCCAGATCCCAAATTCCAAATTCCTAATTCCACATTCAATTCCAAATTCCAAATTCCAAATTCCAAATTACGGTTTACTCCGCCCCGCCCTCGGATGCGAGTCGCGGTAGACCGCGAGCAGCCGCGCGCTGTCGACGTGCGTATAACGCTGCGTCGTGCTGAGCCGCGCATGGCCGAGCAGCTCTTGAATCGCGCGCAGATCGGCGCCACGCTGCAGCAGGTGCGTCGCGAACGAATGACGCAGCGCGTGCGGGCTGATGCCCATCCGCGTGCTCGTCACGGCGACGTAGCGCCGCACCAGGCGATCGACGCTCCGGACGGTTAACCGTCCGCCGCGATAATTCACGAACAACGGATCGCGCCGATTTGACTGTCGCGCGTCCCGCCGTGCACCGCGCTCCCGCCCTTCCCGCCCATCCTGCCCTTCCCGCCCGTCGTGCCGCTCGCGCCCACCCCGAACCAACGCCTCCCTGTCCTTCAAATACGTCCGAATCGCCTTTGCCGCGCTCGCGTTGAACGGAACAATCCGTTCCTTGCGTCCCTTCCCGAGCACACGCACCATCCGCCCGCTCAAATTCACATCGTCGAGGTCGAGGCCGACGAGTTCACTCAGGCGAAGGCCGGACGCGTAGAACAGTTCGAGGATTGCGTGATCGCGGCGGCCGAGCGGCGTCTCCGCCGGCGCGTCGACGAGCTCGTTCATTTCGCGTTCGGAAAGGTGCGCGGGCATCCGGATGTCGCGCTTCGGCGTCGCGACGAGCGCGCCGGGATCGTCGTCGATGACCGCCTCGCGTCTCAGATACCTCAGGAACGTGCGCGCGGCGGCGAGCTTGCGCGCCGCCGTGGCGCGCGAGTGTCCCTCGCGGTGCAACGCGGCGAGAAATGAGCGCAGCGCCGCGCGATCGACGTGCGCCGCGGTCAGCTCGCTGTGTTTCAGTCCCGCTTCGCCGGCGACGTGAGCGAGGAGCTGAGAGAGATCGCTGTCGTACGCGCGGACGGTGTGCTCGGATGCGTTTCGATTCAGCTCGATGAAGCGGAGAAAAGATTTGAGATGGTCGGTTACCGGCTGCGGCTCGCTCTCGGTCACTTACCTCTCCACTACGGCGGACACGGAGGACACACGAGTCTGACGCTGTGCCTGCCACGCGTCCAGATCGCGAAGCGCGCGCTCTGAGAGCGCGAGCTTGCGCTCCATCTTGCCGCGCGGCGGCTTCGGCAACGGCTCCATGATGCCGAACGTGATGTTCGACGGCTCGTAGTGCGCGGGATCGGCGTGCGAGACGTAATAGGCGAGCGCGCCGATCGCCGTCGTTCGCGGCGGCGCAGAGAGCGGCTCGCCGTTCGCGAGCGCGGCAGCGTTCATCCCGGCGATGAGGCCCGATGCCGCCGATTCCACGTAGCCTTCGACGCCGGACATCTGCCCGGCGAAAAACACGGTGGGACGTTTCCGCACCTGCCACGTTTCCGCCAGCACCATCGGTCCGTTCACGTAGGTATTGCGGTGCACCATCCCGAACCGGACGAACTCCGCCTGCTCCAGACCGGGAATCAGCCGCAGCACGCGAGCCTGCTCGCCCCACTTGATCTGCGTTTGAAACCCGACGAGGCTGAAATGATCGCCGGCGAGGTTGTCCTGCCGCAGCTGCACGGCGGCGTACGGCTCGCGGCCGGTGCGCGGGTCGACGAGACCGACCGGCTTCATCGGCCCGAATCGAAGCGTGTCCCTGCCGCGGTGCGCCATCACCTCGATCGGCAGGCATCCCTCGAAGAACCGCTCCTTGTCGAAGTCGTGTACGGTCGCCGATTCTGCGGTCGTCAGCGCATCGTAGAAGCGATCGTACTCGTCCCGCGTGAGCGGGCAGTTCAGGTAGTCGCCTTGTCCGTCATCGACACCGCACGCCGGCTGCGACGTCGACCCGCGACGGATGCTCCGGTCCCACCGCGACGCGCGAAACACTTTCGTCGTATCGATCGTTTCCGCGAGGACGATCGGACTGATCGCGTCGTAGAAGTACAGATGATCGCTGCCGACGATGCGCGCGATGTCGGCTGACAGGGCATCGGACGTGAGCGGGCCGGTGGCGACGATGATCGGGCTGCGCTCGCTCGATTCGGCGATCGCCGCAATCTCTTCGCGGACGATCGTGATGAGCGGATGATCGTCGATCTCGCGCGTGACGAGGTCCGCGAACCGTTCCCGATCGACGGCAAGCGCCGCGCCGGCCGGCACGCGGCTGTCTTCGGCCGCGCGCATGACGAGCGACCCGAGCCGCCGCATCTCCTCCTTCAGGAGACCGACCGCGTTGTCCAGTTTGTCGCCGCGGAACGAGTTCGAGCAGACCAGCTCGGCGAGCCGATCCGTCTTGTGGACGGCGGTCGGGCGCATTGGTCGCATCTCGTACAGCGTAACCGGTACGCCGCGCGATGCAGCCTGCCACGCGGCCTCGCATCCCGCGAGACCGCCGCCGATGATGCGAAGCATGGCGTTTTACGCCGCGGTTTCCGGCACTTTTTCGGACCGCGAGTAGCCGCAGTCCTCGTTGTGGCAGACCAGCTGTCGTCCGTGCTTCTTCGTGCTCTTCTCGACGAGGAACGGCGCCCCGCAACTCGGGCACTTCTCGTCGACGGGGCGGTTCCACAGGACGAAGTCGCAGTCAGGATAGTTCGAACAGCCGAAGAAGATCTTGCCGCGCTTCGATTTGCGCTCGACGATCTCGCCGCCCTTGTCGGCATCCTTCGGGCACACGACGCCGGTCGTCTTGTGCTTGATGTACTTGCACTCCGGATAACTCGTGCACGCGGTGAACTCGCCGAACCGCCCCTGCTTGATGACGAGATTCGCGCCGCAGCGCGGACATTTCTCGTCGAGCACCTGATCCGGTTTCGCGGCCCTCAGCCCGCCCTGCTTGGTCGCAATCAGCTTGCGCGTGGTCTTGCATTCCGGATAGCCGGTGCACGCCAGAAACTGTCCGAACCGGCCGCGCTTCATCGCCATCGGCTTGCCGCAGTTCTCGCACGGTTCGATCTCTTCCTCGCCCGATTCGGATTCCGGCTGCTGTTCTTCAACCTCGCGCGTGTTCGTGCAGTCGGGATACGCGCTGCACGCGATGAACGGCCCGAACTTGCCGACGCGCTTCAGCAGCGGCGAGCCGCACTTGTCGCACGCTTCGCCGATCTCGACCCCCTTCTTCAGATCCTCCATCTCCCTGCCGGCTCTGGAGAGATCCTTCTTGAACTTCTTGTAGAACTCGCCGAGCGTTCGGACGTAGTCGGTCTTGCCCTGTTCGATCTTGTCGAGATCGTCCTCGAGCGACCGCGTGTACTCGACGTCGATGATGTCGTCGAAGCTTTTCGTGAGCAGGTCGGCGATGATGACGCCGAGCGCGGTCGGCTTGAAGCGCCCCTCCGCCTTGGTGACGTAGTCGCGGTCCTGCAGCACCGCGATGATCGACGCGTAAGTGCTCGGACGGCCGATCCCGTTCTCCTCGAGCTCTTTCACGAGCGTCGCTTCGGAGTAGCGCGGCGGCGGCTGCGTGAACTTCTGCTCGGGGCGGATCGCCTTCAGCTCCAGGCGATCGCCTTCCGCGAGCGGCGGCAGCACTCCCGACGTCCCTTCCTCGTCGTCGTCGCTCTTGTCCTTCTCCTCGGTTTCACCGGGCGTGAGACCGTAGGTCGCCATCCATCCGGCGAACTTCGGAACGGTGCCCTTCACGCGGAACACGTAATCACCACGCCCTGAGCCTGTCTCGGCCGTCACGTCGACGATCGTCTCGTCGAACGTCGCCGGATTCATCTGCGACGCGACGAAGCGATTCCAGATGAGGCGATAGAGCGAGTACTGATCGGGCGTGAGGTACGGCTTCGCGGTTTCCGGATCGTGCTCGAGCGACGTCGGTCGAATCGCTTCGTGCGCATCCTGCGCATCCGCCTTCGACTTGAAGAAGTTCGGCGTCTCCGGCAGGTACTCACTGCCGAACCGCGTCTTGATTTGATCGCGGACGGCGGCGAGCGCTTCGTCCGACACCCGCACCGAATCGGTTCGCATGTAGGTGATGAGCCCACCGGTGAGGTTCGGGATCTCGATGCCGCCTTCGTACAGCTGCTGCGCGATCATCATCGTCTTCTTCACGGGGAAGCGCGCGGTCTGCTGCAGCTTGCTCGTGATGAACGGCGCCGGCGCGTTCCGCTTGCGCTCCTTCGTGGTGAGCGACGAGACGACCCACGACGCGCCTTCGAGATCGGCGACGACGGCCTTCGACTGCTCCTCGTTGGCGACTTTGATCGCGTCGCCGCTTTTCTTGAGCAGCTTCGCTTCGAATTCCGGCGGCTGCGGACCGGCGAGCCGCGCGAACACGTTCCAGAATTCCTCCGGAACGAACTTCTCGATCTCGCGCTCGCGATCCGTCACGAGCTTCAGCGCGACCGACTGCACGCGCCCCGCGCTGAGGCCGCGGCGCACCTTGTCCCAGAGCAGCGGGCTGATCTTGTAGCCGACGAGCCGATCGAGCACGCGTCGCGCGCGCTGCGCGGCAACCATCTTCTCGTCGATCGAGCGCGGCTGCTTCAGCGCGTCCTGTACGGCCTTCTTCGTGATCTCGTTGAACGTGAGCCGGTGAATCTTCCGCCGCCGTCCGCCGAGCTCCTGCGCGAGGTGCCAGCCGATCGCTTCCCCTTCGCGGTCCGGGTCGGTCGCGATGTAGATGTCAGAGGCGTCCTTCGCGGCGTCCTTGAGTTCCTTGATGACCTTCTTCCGCGTGGCGATCGATTCGTACTCCTCGGCGAAATCGTTCTCGATGTCGACGCCCAGCTTGCTCTTCGGCAGATCGCGGACGTGTCCCATCGACGCGATCACCTTGAAGTCGCGGCCGAGGTATTTGTTGATGGTCTTGGCCTTCGCCGGCGATTCGACCACCACGAGTGCTTTTGCCATTCTTGTTCTCGTTACCTGAGGCGGTTCCTGCACCACCCCTTCTTTTCACCCTAGCACGAAGTGTCAACCCGGACGAATCGGCCGCCCCCCACGCGCGCCACCGCGCCGCTCATTTCGAGCTCGAACAAACGCGGCAGCAGCCGCGCGGGCGAGAGCCCCGATCGCTCCGAAATTGCGTCGAGATCCGCCGGTTCTCCGGGCGTAAAGCACGCCAGCAGCGGGTCGTTCGGCGCGTGTGCGCGAGCGCCGGCGGCGCCGCCGACCGGCGGCATCGCCAGCTCTTCCAGAATATCGTCCGCGGACTCCACGATCTTTGCACCGTCACGCAGGAGCGCATGGGCCCCGCGGTTACGGCCTGTCAGCACATTGCCCGGAACTGCAAGCACGTCGCGCCCCTGTTCGAGCGCCGAGCGTGCAGTAATGAGCGATCCGCTCTTCTCGCCCGCTTCGATGACCACCACGGCGCGCGACAAGCCGCTGATGATCCGGTTGCGCCGTGGAAACAGATAGGGCTGCGGCGGCGCGCCCGGGATCGCCTCGCTGATGACGGCACCCTGCCGCTCCATCTCGCGCGCGAGCGCCGCGTGCTCGGGCGGATACATGACGTCGGCGCCCGATCCGAGGACGCCGATCGTGGTGCCGCCCGCGGCGAGCGCGCCGCGGTGCGCGGCGGAGTCAACCCCGCGCGCCAGCCCGCTGACGATGGTCAATCCGGCGGCGGCGAGATCCGATCCGAGCCGCTCGGCAACCGACAAGGCGTACGCCGAAGCCGCGCGTGCGCCGACGATCGCAACGGCTTGTGTCGCAAGCGATGCCGCCGAGCCGCGCACCCACAGCACCGGAGGCGGATCCACGATCGTCGTCAAGGCCGGCGGATACGCCGGGTCGTTCCACGGAACGGCCGTGAGGCCGGCGCTCTGGCCCCGAACGCCGGCAGCGCACGCCAACGCCTGAAGTGACGCGGCTTTGCCCGGCTGTTCCCGCCAGTGCTCGGCAACGACGCGGACGAGCGCGTCTGCTGCCGAGTCGCCGGCGCGTAAACGCTCGGCAACGTGGAGCCAGCACCAGGATGGAAGCAGAGAAAGCGCGATGAAGTGCTGAAGCTCGGTCATGGCGCACCGCGACGCGGCGCGCGCCAAAAACCAGAAAGAAGTCGCGGGCGCCGCAAGAAACCGCGCGGGTCCCGACCTCCAACATTTATTATAGCGGCTGACGCGTCGGTTGCCGTCGGGCTCGCTGCACGCTGCCTCCACGTGGATGACAGTTCTGACCACGTTTCGTAAACCCGCGCAAGCGCGATGCGCAAAGTTCCAAGGATTTTCAGCCCCAGCCGTGGCACATGGCTTGCTCCCCGCTCTTCGAGCGACCGCCAAATGCCTTGCAAGTGCCCCGGGGCGATGGCATAGTGAGCGAAAACATGTCCGCGCGTCTCGCACTGCTCGTGGCCGGCGCCATGCTGGCGTCAGCTTCCCCGTCGCTTGCCGACGCAAGAAGCGACGCGCGCGCGCAGGTGGAGTTCGGCATCAACGTCGCGGCCCGCGGCTTGTGGCGCGAAGCGATCTACCGCTGGGAAAAAGCGACGACGATCGATCCGACATATGCGGCGGCGTTCAACGACCTCGCGATCGCGTACGAGCACGAGGGACAGCTGGACAAGGCGCGCAAGGCGTACGAGAAGGCGCTCGAACTCGACCCGAACAACTCACAGGTGCGGCAGAATTACGAGCTGTTCAAGGAAATCAATGACCGGACCGGTTCGGGGAAAGACAAGTAGCGCGCTGCTCGCGGCAGCGGCTCTCGCGGCGATCGTCGCGGTGGTCGGCATCGCGTGCGGCACCGACTACTACGAAATTCCGATCGAAACTCCGATCCAGCCGAAGCTGGATGTGTCGCCGTTTCAACGTGTGCTGGTCGCCGGATTCATCGCGGGCGGCAGCGAGGACGTCGACGCCAACCAGGAAACCGTTCGACTCTTGCGCAGTCAGCTCCGGACGAAGTCCTCGCTGAAAGTCATCGACGCCGACGTCCTGCCGCTGATGGACATCGCGCAGGATCAGAATCGCAGCGCCGCCGCGGGGGCTACGGACGACACGCCGCGCGAATCGCACGGCGGACCAAGTGGCAACGGCGCAGGCGGACAGGACACGCACGCGCAGACGCAGCAGACCGTTCCGCTGCCGCAGAAGATCCGCGAGGAGAAAGATCTCGAGCCGTACGAGCGTCTCTTCGCGAACACCGCGTACTGGAAGAAGATCGGCGAGGAATATCAGAACCCGCTCATCGTCACCGGCACCGTGCTGTTCACGCCGCACTCGCGCTCCGGGTTCGTGCAGCGCGACACCGAGGTGTACGACAGCTTCGGCCGCCGCCGCGTCGTACCGACGCGCACGTATCAGGAACGCAAAGGCTTCATCCTGCGTCCGAAGTTCGTGTTCATCGACGGCCGCACCGGCGCGACGATGTACTCGGAGAGCTACCGGGAAGAGATTCTCTACAACGCGCAGCAGAACACGCCGGCACTGTCGTCGTACTTCGAGCTGATGGATCGCCTCGTGCCGAATTTCCTGAGCGCGCTGAGCTCGCAGAAGATCAAAGGCACGCGCATTCTCCTGAAGTAGCGCGAGCCTTTCAGGCGAGCGCCGCGCGTGTGTCGTATCGCGCTTGACCACTACCCCTTTCTCAGCTAAACCTTTACAACTGAGCTACTTCGGTTGTACACTGACTCCTTTCTACAGGTGCCGATTATGTACGCAATCATCCAGAA
>Ga0075424_100001235_pt1 | contig 22126 bp, 16 predicted proteins | sample SoiMethybrSBSTD3_FD_75301 | JGI IMG/M metagenome (GOLD analysis project Ga0075424, IMG submission 75301) | Bulk soil microbial communities from a Populus tree surrounding site in Tennessee, USA - Soil MetaG P. TD hybrid SBSTD3 | ecosystem: Environmental > Terrestrial > Soil > Tree plantation... | reverse complement strand
CTGGGCAAGCTGATCGAGTCGCTGCGCGTCGTCAACGAGCTGACGATCGAGCTGCTGCGCGACATCTCCGTCGACGAGCTGCTGCGCTTCCTGATGGACAAGGTGTTCGAGACGCTCAAGCCCGACCGCGGCCTCGTGCTCCTGCGTTCGCGGACCACGGGAGAGCTCGAGCCGGCGGTCGTGCGAGTCGCCGAAGGCATCTCGGCCGAGGATATCCGCCTCTCCAAGACCCTCGTGGCGGCGGTCGTCGAGAAGCGCAACGGCCTCCTGCTGATGGATACCTCGACGGGCTCCGGCGTCTCGCTCGCGGACTCGATCCGGCTCTCCGGCATCAAGTCCGTGCTGGCGGCTCCCCTGGAGAATGAAGGCGAGGTCGTGGGGCTGATCTACGTGGATTGCCGAGTGGGCCACCGCTCGTTCGAGGAAGCGGATCTGCGTCTCCTCACATCGCTCGCCAACGTCGCCGCGGCCAAGATTCAGAACGCGCGTTTGATGGCGGAGAACGCCGAGAAGCGCCAGATGGACCGGGAGTTCGCGCTGGCGCGCGAGATCCAGCAGAGACTGCTGCCCGAAGATCCGCCGCCTCTGCCCGGGTACGAGCTCCACGGCTCCAACGTGGCGTCGCGCCAGGTCTCGGGAGACTACTTCGACTTCCGGCCTCGCAGCGACGGCAAGATCTACGCGACGATCGCCGACGTCTGCGGCAAGGGCGTGGGGCCGGCGCTGCTGATGGCGTCGCTGCAGGCGTCCTTCCACGCATGGGCGGACGAGGGCGTGCCGGTGGCGGAGATGACCGGACGGCTCTCCGAGGCGATTTCCCGCCGCACGGGCCCGGATCGGTTCATCACGTTCTTCCTGCTCCTGCTCGATCCCGCGACCGGAGAGGTCGAGTACACCAATGCCGGCCACAATCCCGGCCTTCTCCTCCATCCGGATGGTTCGATCGAGGAGCTGGGCTCGCACGGCCTGCCTCTGGCCCTCTTCCCGGGCAAGCCCTACGGGTCCTCGAAGCTCGTGTTGAACCACGGGGACCTGGTGTGTCTCTACACCGACGGCGTGACCGAGGCGAACAATCCCGCGGGGGAAGAGTTCGGGATGCCGAAGCTCAAGGAGTTCCTGACGCGCCAGGTCAGCAAGACGGCGCCCGACATCGAGGCCGGCCTCGCGCGCGTCCTCGAGGAGCACGCCCAGGGCGAGCCCTTCGCCGACGACCGCACGCTGGTGATGGTCAAGCGGCTCTAGCCGCCGCCTTCACTTGCTCGGAAACCTGCCCTGCGGGCGCCGGGCCGCGGCTCGTCCGGCTGCGGACTCGACCGCGGCCCTGATTTCCTCGCTGCGCTCCGGCTCCCGCGGCGCGAACCTCCTCCCTCGCTCCGCTCGGGAGACTATGACCGTCGTGCTTCGCACGACGTTCCCTACTGCCGGCGGTTTGCCTTCGGTGGTCGGGTCGCGCCGCGAACGGATGCTTCGGTGCCGTGGAACGAGAAAGAGCGGCGTCTAAAGCAGCTCTTTCCGCACCTCTCCCGACTCGCGCTGCGCCGTGCCGTTGTGCTCGCGGATCTCCAGGCGCTTGATGATCTCGTGCAGCGTCGTGGGCTTGATCTTCAGGAGCTCGGCCGCCCGTTTCTGGACGCCTCCGGTCCGTCGCAAGGCCGTGCGGATCAGGCGCCGCTCGTAGTCCTCGACCAGCTGCTTGTACGTCGCGCCGTTCTCCGGCAGCCGCACCGGCAGCTCGCCGCGCTCGGGTTGGAGCACCGTCTCGGGAAGCAGGTCCAGGCCGATGCGTCCGTTCGGTGGGCAGAGAACCACCGCCCTCTCGAGGGCGTTCTCGAGCTCGCGCACGTTGCCCGGCCAGTCGTGGTCGAGCAGCGCCCGGTAAGCCTCGGGGTCGAGCCCCCCGATGGGCTTGGAGTTTTCGGTCGCGTACAGCCGCATGAAGTGCTCGGCCAGCAGCGGAATGTCCTCGCGCCGCTCCCGCAGCGGGGGAATCGAGATCGTGATGACGCAGAGTCGGTAGTAGAGGTCGTCGCGGAACCGCCCCTCGGCGACCATCTTCTTCAGGTCCACGTTGGTCGCCGCGATGATGCGGGTGTCGACCTTCTGCGTCTCGACGGAGCCGACCCGCATGAACTCCTTCTCCTGGATGACGCGCAGCAGCTTGGCCTGCGTCTCCAGGGAGATCGTTCCGATCTCGTCGAAGAAGATCGAGCCGCCGTCGGCGACCTCGAAGAGTCCCTTCTTGTTCGCGATCGCTCCCGTGAAGGCGCCCTTGACGTGGCCGAAGAGGTTGGACTCGAGCAGGTCCGTGGGCATCGAGCCCGAGTTGACGGTCACGAACGGCGCCCCCGAGCGCGGGGAGTGCGTGTGGATGGCGCGCGCGACGAGCTCCTTGCCCGTGCCGCTCTCGCCTTCGACGAGGATGGTCGACCGCGAGGGTCCGGCCAGCCGCACGAGCTCGAAGACCTTCTGCATGCCGGCGGACTTGCCGACGATGCGGCCGAGGCCGTAGCGCTGGGACAGCTCCTCGCGGAGCCTCCGGTTCTCCTCGGTCAGCCGGCGCGCCTCCGTGCCCTTGCGGACCGTCAGCAGCACTTCCTCGTTCTGGAACGGCTTGGGGATGTAGTGGAACGCGCCCTCGCGCATGGCCTCGATCGCGCCCTCGATCGACGAGTACGCGGTCACGATGACCACGACCGCGTCGGGATCGCGGCGCCGGATGTCGCGCAGGACGTCGAGACCCGAGCGATCCGGCAGCATGAGGTCGAGCAGCACCACGTCGTGCGGCTCGTTCTCGAAGAGGCTGATGGCCTCTCCCGCGGACGCGGCCGCGGAGACCTCGTAGCCTTCGCGGGTCAGGAGCGTGCCGAGCACGTCCCGGATCACTTCTTCATCGTCGACGACGAGTACTCTCATGATGGTGTCCCCGGAGGCACGAGGGGAAGGTCCACGGTCGCGACGGCTCCTCCGCCGTCGCGAGCCGTCAGGGCGATCGTCCCTCCGTGCCGCTTGACGATGTCGCGCGAGATGGCCAGCCCCAGGCCGGTCCCGCCGGATTTCTTGGTGGTGTAGAAGGGCTGAAAGACGCGATGCACGGCCGTGTCCGAGAGTCCCGGACCCCGGTCGGAAACGGTGACGCGGACCGACTCGCCGTTGGCTTCGAGCCGGCACGTCACGACGCCGCCTTCGGGCGAGGCATCGCGCGCGTTCGTCAGCAGGTTCACGAAGACCTGCTCCAGCTCCCGCGGATCGCCGATGACCAGGACCGGTGCGCCGTCGGGGTCGGCCTCGACCTCGAGGCGGCGTCCCGCAAACGCGGTCTCCACGGACTCGGCCGCGTTGGCGAGGACCGCGCGCAGGTCGGTCTGCTGCGGCGTGCGCGGGCGGGGCCGCGCGAACTCGAGCAGGTTGTTGACGAGGTGCGCCGCGCGGAACGTCTGACGCTCCATCTTCTTCAGGATCGCGTAGCGGGGATCGCCCGGAGACGTCTCGGACAGGAGCATCTGGGCGTACGAGGACAGCCCCGCGATGGGCGTGTTGACCTCGTGGGCCACGCCGGCGGCCAGCACGCCGAGAGAGGCGAGGCGCTCGCGCTCGGCGAGCGCGCGTTCGGAGCGGATGCGGTCGGTCATGTCCTCGACGACGACGACCCGGCGGTCCGGCTGACCGTGGAACGACGACACCGAGAGCTGGAGATCCCGCGAATCGCCCTCGGGCGTCTGGAGCCGTGTGTGGAAGCGCAGCTCGCCGTCGTCGGCGCCTCCGTCCGGGGATTCACCGAGCGACCACCCCGGCAGCACCTCGGAGAGCGGCAGGCCGCGCAGCTCGTTCTCGGATCGTCCGGTCAGCAGCGCGAAGGCCGGATTGGCCGTGTGAATGCGCTCGTCGGCGTCGAGGACCACAATGCCGGACGAGGAGGAGCGGATGACGCTCTCCTGGTACTCCTGGAGCGTGCGGATCTCCTCGAGACGCTCGGCGAGCGCCCCGTAGAGACGGGCGTTTTCATATGCCAGGCTGGCCTGCGCCAGCACCGCGGTCAACAGGGCCTCGTCCTCGGAGGAAAGCGGGACGCGCCCGTCCTTGTAACCGACGCCGAGAGCGCCGACGAGCTCGCCCCCGCAGCGCATGGCGAAGAAGACGCGATACCCCAGGGCATGCAGGCGCAGCAGCGCCGCCGGCGGAGACGCGCCGAAGGCGGTTCCGCGCAGCCGCAGCCGGTCCTCCTTGCCGAGGGCTTCGGCCAGTGCGGCAGAGTCGGGGTCGCGGCCCGGGCCGTCGAAGAGGAACAGCGAGCACGGCACCGCCCGCAGCGCCTCCTCGACGCGGTGCACGATCGCGCGGACGACTTCCTCGCGCGGGCGCGGGACGGCGAAGTCGCGGGCGATGTCCAGGAGCGCGCGGCGCGCGCGGTACGTGTCGTGGTACTGGATCCGCTCGAGCACGTCGGTGATGCGCTTCTTGACGGGGACCAGAAGCGATGCGAGGACCAGCCCCGATCCAAAGGAGACGACGTTCTTGCCGGCGGCTGCCATGTCGCCGAGCGTGCGGTCCAGGAGCGAGTTCAGCAGCACGAACGTCATCCCGCCCAGCAGCACGGCGCCCGTAGTGGCGATCGCCTCGCGGACGAAGATCTCGACGTCCCAGAGGCGCCACTTCAGGATCGCGTACGCGAACGCAAGCGGGATCAGCACGAGCGGAACGACGGCCACCGTCGAGAGCAGCGGCGATTCGAGCCCGAAGGCGCGAGGCAGCGCCGAGAGAATCAGGAAGGGTGCGAGTCCGACGACGACGCCGAGCGCGATCCAGCGGACCTGCTTCTCGGATTCCGCGTCTTCGCGCGGATGGCGCATCAGATGGATCAGTCGCGCCAGCACCGCCGCGATGTAGGCCGCGAAGTAGAGGAACCAGAAGCGCGTCGCCCCTTCCAGGAACGCGGCGGCGGTCGGCGAAGGCGTGGCTCCGAGGATCGCCAGCTCCGCCGCGGTGTACGCGAGGGCCGGCAGGTACAGCACCGGGATCACGCGCGGCATCCGCACGCGCCGCGGGAAGATCAGGAAGAAGTGCAGGAGCAGGGCGGGGAGGAACGCGCGGAAGACGTCCTCGGCCACCCAGAACAGTTTCCAGATCGTGTCGTGCGGACCGGCGGGCGTGAGCACGTAGACGCCGAACGACGTCAGGCAGAGCGCCCAGAAGACGAGCGCGGGCGCCGTGCGGTCTCGCGCGACCGTGAAGAGGCCGATGATCAGGTAGAGGAAACCGGCGAAGGCCAGGAACAGGTACGTCGCGTCGAAGCGCACCGAAGGCGAGGAGAGCGAGACTCCGCGCACCTCGCCGCCCGACATGACGACCAGAGGATGCGGAAACGGCTTCCGGGCGAGCTGCTTCTCCGGACGGGCCAGCGACGAGGCGCTCTGGCCGTCGGCCAGGAGGATCCGGTCGCCGGCCTTCAGCCCGGCGCGAGCGGCCGCCCCGTCGGCGTCCACCGACTGCAGGACCAGGGCCCCGCCGTCCCGCTCGTACGTGAATCCGGCGGTGGAAAAGCTGTCCACCTTGCGGGCGAACGCGATGAAGGCGAGACCGACGGTCCCGATCGTCGCCAGCGCCATTGCGGCCAGCACCGCGCGCTTTTTCATTGGGTTCACGGACCGCAGTTCAGCAATCCGAATGCCATAAACCGACCTGCCTTATACGACTGGAAGTTATGCATTTTCAATGAGTCACGAAAACATAAGGATTCAGCTCGCAATCAAAAATCAAAGATTTGAATATAGTCCAAAAAAGTTTTGGAGTGTCGGCTCGCACAAGGGGCTGTGCAAGCGAGGGCCAAGCCCGAGAGACGGGGGCCGGAGAGGCGGCGGACCGGCTAAAACGACACCGCGACGCCGCCCATCAGGCGGTTCGCCGTGGCCGACTCGTCCTGGTGATCGGTCGTCGTCGGCGTGGTGCCGTGGGCCTGCTCGAGGGCGAGCAGCAGCTTCCAGTCGGCGCCGAAAGGCGTCAGACCGATTACCGAGAGATCCTGCGCCACGGAGAGCGCGAGCTTGTCGGAGTCGTTGGCGACGAGGGCCGCAGGCGTCTGGAGGTCCTGGCGGAGGTTTCGCACGACGACCGCGATTCCGGTCTTCGTCGGCAGAACCTCCACGGCGGCGCGCGCCGCCCAGAACCGTCCGGTGTTGCGCTCGATCCCGTAAGCGGCGGCGCTCTGCGAAGACACGTCGCCGTTGATCGCGCCGTACCGCACCGACAGGGTGCCGGCGAGCTTGTCCGTCAGGCGGTGCTGTACCGAGGCCTTGTACTGCCGCACGGAGTTCCCGTCGAGCAGGTACACGCTGTCGAAGTCAGTCAGGAAGTCACCCTCGAAGAACGCGCGGACGAGCTCGCCCATGCGCATCTCCGAAGCCTCGAAACGCAGCGCCGTGTCGGGTCCGGCCCGGTATTCCAGTCCTGTCGCGAGGGCCTGCGTCGCCGCCGGCTCCTGGTTGTCCTCGATCGACGCGACACGCGGCATCACCGTCGGTGCGCCTTGCGTTGAGCCGGCCACCCGATAGAGCCCGTGCACGTAGACCGTCGTGGCGCCGACCGTGTATCGGGCCGTCAGCACGGGAGCGATGCCGTAAGCGCTTCCGCCCGTGCCCATGTAGCGAGCCACCACGCCCCCCTGCAATTCGGCCTGGTCGCCGACGCGCACGGAGGTCGACGCCGCCAGGTCGGCGTCGGGAGCGGACTGGAAGAACGTGCCCTGCGCGTTGACGCCCGACAGGCCCACCGCAGCCTCTTTGTAGCGGTACGTCATCGTGGCCGAGATCCCCGGCGTGTCCGATGCGGGCCGCGCGTAGCTGCCATTGAGCTCCCAGGTCCGCGAGGCCACGGGGAAAATCGACGTGCCCAGCGCGGTCGCGCGGTACAGGTTGGTTTCCTCGACGTATCGCGCGACGACCGACTCGACCCGTCCTTCCTCGGCGCCCCGGCTCCACGAAACCGCGTGCGACTGCAGGCTCGCGGGGCTGTCGCCGAAAGACAGCGTGTTGCGCCGGGTCGAGAGACGCAGGCGTTGCGCGTCGCTCGGCGAGACGTCGACGGCGAGTCCCGCGGCGTTGCCCGTGGTCGTCTCGCCCGGCGTGTCCGTGTTGCCCAGCGTGGAGTAGTCGCCGCTGATGCCGTACTGCCAGCCGTTGGGAAGCCCGCCGTGGAGTCCCAGCGCGGCCTTCGAGAGCGCGCTGCCCGGCGAGCCGTTGGCGACATCGGTGACCGTGCTCACTTCGCCGTTGACGATCTTGTTGACGGGGATGGTCGATTTCCCCGCGACCGCGGGAGCCGAGTCGCCCTGAGGCGCCGGAGCGTCGATGTCGAGCTCGCGCAGAACGTCGGCGGGAAGCTTGTCGCGCAACTCCCAAATCGAAGCCGGCGCCGGAGTCTTCGCCGCCGCGGATCCGTTCTTGGGCTTCAGCTCGATCGAGACCGCCGAGATCTGGTCCGGGGCGGCCTGGTGCCAGAGCCGCTGCATCGCGGGCTCGAAGCCGCTCTTGTACGCGATCAGGTCGTACACGCCCGCAGGCGCGGAGGGCAGCACGAAGGTGCCGTCGCTCGCGGTGCGGATGCGCGAGAGCGAGTTGTCGCCGATGTTGTAGACGATGACGAGCACGCCCGGAACCGGAGCCTCGTGGTGACGCACGACACCGGAGATCGGAGGCGCGGGAACCGCGAGGAGAGTGCCAGCCGCTCCCGTGAGCAGGACGAAGGAAAGCGCGATCGAGGCGATGCGGCGTTTCATCGGCCGGGCCCGTAGGTCCAGCCTCGAAGTATAGTTTTCTGCGGTGTCAATTGCCACCGGCTTAGGAACCTCTCGGTTTGAAAAACTTCCAAAAAATTGACTCTATTTCGACTCATTTACGCCAACCGCCGTCCCCCAGGAAGATCCCCTTCAAGACGTGCCCGGCGATGGCCGGATTCTCCTTCAGGCGGCGCACCGAATAGGCATACCAGGCTTGTCCGTAGGGCACGTAGACGCGCAGGCGGTGGCCCTCGGCGACGAGGCGTTGCCGGAGCCCGCCGGCGACCCCGAGGAGCATCTGGAACTCATAGCCCTCGCGCGGGACCGAAAGCCGCCGGAGAAGGACGAGAGCGCGTTCGACGAGGACGGGGTCGTGGGTCGCGATGCCGACGTAGGACCCGGCTGACAGGAGAATCTCGAGCAGCTCCATGTAACCCTGGCGGATCCGCTCGGGATCCTGGTACGCGATCTCCGGCGGCTCGACGTAGATGCCCTTGCAGACCCGGACGTTGCCGCGCTCCGCGGCGATCCGCCGCGCGTCGGCGGGGCTTCGTTTCAGGTACGCCTGAAGGACCGCTCCGACCTTCGGGTAACTCCGGCGGGTTTCCTCGTAGATCCGCAGCGTCTCTTCGGTGACCGGCGAGTCTTCCATGTCGATGCGCACGAAGTTGCCGTGCCGGCGGGCGTCCTCCACGATCCGCGCGAACTGCCGCCGGCAGTGGCCCGGATCCAGCTTCAGTCCCAGCGCCGTGAGCTTGACCGAGACGTTCGAGTCGAGCCGCCGCGCGGCGATCTCGTCGAGCGCGCGCTCGTACTCCACGACCGTCTCCTCGGTCTCTTCCAGCCGCGTCACGTCTTCGCCGAGCACGTCCAGCGTCGCCATGCAGCCTTCGGCGTTCAATCGGGCCACGCAGGAGAGCGCGTCCTCGAGGGTCTCGCCAGCCACGTACCGCGACGCGACGCGGCGCACGATCGGCTTGGGAACGAGCGGCAGCGTCCTGACGACGACCGCGTTCAACGCCTTCACGAAGTCTCCCGGATGTCGGACCGCGAGGCGCGGGCGAAGCACCAGACCGTGACGGCGCGGGCTCCCGCGCGGGCGAGGCGCCGCGCGCACTCTCGGGCGGTGGCTCCCGAAGTCGCCACGTCGTCGACGAGGAGCACGCGTCGCGGGGCGGGCTCCGGCGCGCGATACGCCCGGGCGACATTCGACGCGCGCGCCGACGCGGGCAGGAGGCTCTGCACCTCGGTTTCCCGAACCTTGACGAGCCCGCGGCGCGCGAGCGGCAGACGGAGTCGGCGCGCAACGGCCGCGGCGAGAATCTCGGCCGCGTGGTAGCCGCGCGCCTTCCGCGAACGGCGCGTCGACGGTACGGCGACGACCGCGTGGGCCTCCGGAACGGCGAGTCGCTCGGCCATCGCGGCCGCCAGCCGTTTCGCGAGGTAGTCCGCACCCTGGAACTTGAAGGCCAGCAGGATCTCCCTCGCGGAGCCGCGATACGGCGCGGCGGCGCGCAGGCGCTCGAAGTCCGGCGGGTCCAGAAGGCACCGGCCGCAGACCGCGCCCGGCGGGCTCTCGGGAATCGCTTCGTCGCACCGGACGCAGCGCGACGCTTCGAGGACGGGCAGCGCGCGCCAGCAATGCGCGCAGACGCCTCCGCGGAAGAACTCCTCGGCGGGACGCCGGCGGCAGGCGAGGCACACCGACGGCAGAACGAAGCGCGCGGCGGCCCGCGCGATCTCGATCACCCCTTGCGCCTCAGCGTTTTCGCGGCGGCCTCCGTAGATCCGGGAAGCGGATTGTAGACTAGCGCCGCAGCACGGGGTAGGAGGTGCACTTGATCCGGAGAACGCTCTTGGTGGTCGCGCTGTGTCTCTGCGGCACCGCCGCGATGCATGCTCAGTACTGGGGCGTCGGCGCGACGGTCGGCCTCGTCAACGACGTCAGCGTCGACGGCACATTCGACGGCTTCAAGCGCAGCGAAGTCACGGGATGGGTGGACTACAAGATGGAGCAGCACACGCTCCTGCGCGGCACCTTTGGATGGATGCGGACCACGCAAACGAATTCGGAAAACACCGTGACGACGCCGGACGGACCTCTCACGCTCCCTCTGGTCAAGGAACGCGTCAACTACGGAACTGTCGACGTGTCCTACCTCTTCTGGGAAGGCTTCTACACCGCCGGTGTCTTCGGCGGCATCGGCGGTTACCACATCAAGCCGGACGAATCCGAAACTCTCTCACCCGAGTTCGATCCCTATCTGGACCGCAACGAAACCGTCTTCGGTTGGAACCTCGGGCTCGACGGGGACTTTCGTCTGATGAAGCATCTTTCGCTGGTGATTCGCTTCACGTACCACAACGTGTCGGCACACCCGCACCGGCAGTGGGTGACGGCCGACACAGGATTGGTCGCGAAGTTCTAGGATCGCGTAGCGTGGAAACGTAAGAACGAGGCGAATCCTCGTTTAACGTTTTTCGCTCAGGCCTTCGATTCCTTCTCGCCCTTTTCGGGAATCAACGGCAAGAGCGTCGATTCCTTTTTCGAGGACAGCGAGATCTGGGCGTGGATGCGGGTGACGCCCTTGATCGAGAGGATGCGGCGCTGCAGAAAGTCGGCGAGGCCGGCCGGGTCCGCCGCCTTGACTTTGAGCCGGTACGCGAACTCTCCCGCCAGGTAGTGGCACTCCTGGACTCCGAGCAGCTTCTCGAGCTCGTCGACGAAACCCTTCTCGAAGCGCGGGTTTTCCAGCGCGACGTCCACGTATGCGGTCAGGGGAAGTCCCATCTTCTCGTGGTCGAGCAGCGCCACGAAGCCCTTGATCATTCCGTGGCGTTCCATCTTCTTGATCCGTTCGTTGACGGACGGAGTGGTCAGACCGACGGCACCGGCGATCCTCGCCTGCGACAGCTTCCCGTTTCGCTGAAGCATGTCGAGAATGCGAAGGTCGATTTCGTCGATGCTCATGCCGGAATCGCTCTTCTCACGATGCCTTATAAGATTAGAAACTTCGAAGATTAAGTCTAATAATATTAGCCTACCTTCCGGTGTCAATGGCCTAATTCCTAAATTAGGCGTCGCTATAATGCCCGCCGGGTCATGGCTAAACGCGACTACTACGAGGTTTTAGGGGTCTCCAAGGGGGCCTCCGAAGCCGACCTGAAGAAGGCTTACCGCCGCCTGGCCAGAAAGCTCCATCCGGACGTCAATCCGGGCGACAAAGCCGCCCACAAGCGCTTCCAGGAGGTCCAGGAGGCCTACGAAGTGCTCAACGACGACGAAAAGCGGCGGGCCTACGACCGGTTCGGCCATGCCGGTCCGGGGCCCGGGTTCGACCCCCGGACGGCAGGTGGGCCGGGGGGTTTCCCCGGGTTTGGAGGAGCCGCGGGGTCGCCTTTCGAGGGCGTCCACTTCGAGACCGGGGACTTCGGAGACCTGTTCGGCAACATCTTCGGCGGCCGCGCGCGGCGCTCCACCGGACCCGAGCCGGGCGAGGACCTGCGGGGCCAGATCGAGGTTCCGTTTCGCGACGCGGTTCTCGGCGGAACCGCGGCGCTGTCGCTGCGGCGCGAGAAGCCGTGCCCGACCTGCAACGGAACGGGCCGGACCGGCAAGACGGTCTGCCCGACGTGCCACGGCGAGGGGATCGTGGTCGAGTCCGAGCGTGTGCGCATCAAGATCCCCGAAGGCACCGAAGACGGGGGAACGATTCGCATTCCGGGCAAGGGCGGTCCCGGGCAGCGCGGCGGACCGCAGGGAGATCTCTACGTCTCGGTGAAGGTGACGCCGCATCCGTACTTCGAGCGCCAGGGCAACGACATCTACGGCGTCGTGCCGGTCACCATCAAAGAAGCGTACTCGGGAGCCGAGATCGACGTTCCCACGATCCACGGCACCCGCCGGGCGAAGATCCCGGCGGGGACGCAGGGCCGCCAGAAGTTTCGTCTGCGCGGTCAGGGCGTGAAGGATCCGCGGACCGGCGCGAGCGGAGACCACATCTACACCGCTCGCGTGATGGTGCCGAAGAAGGAGACTCCGGCCGGCAAGGACGCCGCGACACTCCTCGAATCTCTTTACGACGGAGATGTGAGGGGGGATCTCCCGAAGGGACTCTAGGGCTCTACCGTCCCTCCGCCATCTTTCCCGACAGCGTCATGCAGGTGCTCGACGCCCGCGCGACGAGGCTGCCCTTTTCGTCGACCACGTCGCACTCCGTCATGCCGACCGTCCTCCCGCGCTTGACGATCCGCGCGGTCGCCGTCAGGCGCGCGGTCCAGATCGGCTTGAAGAAATTGATCTTCAGCTCGAGCGTCGTGAAGGTCTCGCCCTCCTCGAGCGTCGAGGCGTAGGCGATACCCATCGCCGCGTCGGCGAGATCGCAGAGGATCCCGCCGTGGAGCGTGCCCATCGGATTGGCGTGCTGCGGCCCGGCGTCGAGGGCGAAGACCGCGCGGTCCTTCTCGACCTCGACGACGCGAAAGCCGATCAGATCCGCGACCGGGGGCTGGGGCGCCGTGCCCGCGATCATCGCGCGGACGCGGTCGAGCAGCGTCGCCACGCCGGATTCAGGCTCCGGCCGCCGCCAGCAGCTCGTCGGCGTGGCCCTCGGGCTTGACCTTCGGCCACACCGCGGCGATCTTCCCTTTCTCGTCGATCAGGTAGGTAACCCGCCGGATGCCCATGAACTTCCGGCCGTACATGTTCTTCTCGCCCCAGGCGCCGTAGTCCTTCACGATCTGCTTGTCGGTGTCGGCGAGCAGCGGGAACGGCAGGGAAAACTTGTCGGCGAACTTCTTGTGCGACTTCTCGTCGTCGGCCGACACGCCGAGGACCGCGATCTTCTTCCGGTGGAACTTCGACCAGCCGTCCCGGAACGAGCAGGCTTCTTTCGTGCAGCCGGGCGTGTCGTCCTTCGGGTAGAAGTAGAGAACTACCTTCTGACCCCTGAAGTCCGACAGAGAGACTTTTTCGCCGTCCTGATCCGTGGTCTTGAAGTCGGGTGCCTTGTCGCCGATCGAGAGAAGAGACATGCGCGAATCCTCCTGGTGGGTGAGGATTCTATGAGGATGTCATCCCGAGCGGAGCGAGATAGCCGACCACCGAAGGCAAACCCTCGGCAGTAGGCAACGCCGGGCGAAGCCCGCGCGTTCATCCCGGGATTGATTGCGGCGCTGCGAGTTCGGGATTCCTCGGGGCTGCGCCCCTCGGAATGACAGGCTTGGGCGGTTGCTAATTCCGTCCCGCCATCGCGGCGACGAGCGCGAGGGCCTTCTCGTAGGTCGTGGTCTCGTTGATCGCGATCGCGCGGACGTCGGACCAGTCCCCGTTCTCGAGGCGGGTGTACTTGAGACTGTCGGCGGCCCGCCAGTAGTAGGTCGGTCGGTAGCCCGCGCCGATCGTCGTTCCGACCACCAGATTCTTGTCCTTCATATCCGGGAACTTGGTCGGGATGGGCCCGTCGCCGGCCACACCCACGATCGGAATGTGGCGGCGCTGCCACTTCAGGCTGCCCGGATCCGACGGCCGTCCCTGGTCGTCGGGGAAGCTGATGCGCAGCACGCGCTCGACGTTGGCGTGAAGGTCGGCGTAGCTGACGAGCACGGCGCCGTTCAAGCCGTCCGGCTGGAGACTCGGATAGAGATAGGCGCCTTCGGGCACGTCGTTGTATACGGTCGCGGCCTGTCCGCCCGTCAGGGCCGGCACGTCGTAGATGGCGAGGTTCGCGGGATCGAACCCGGACTCGTCGAGGAACAGCGTCGCCATGCGCGCCTGCAGGCCCTGGCCCTCTTCCCACCAGACGACCGAGAGGATCGAGCTCGTCTTGGAGATGGTGTGGTCGTGCTGGTCCACGTAAGAGACCTGCTGATGCGTGATTTGCATCTTCGGGTTGTAGGCCTTGGCGATGCCCTGCTTGGTGAGGAGTGGCGAGTTCGTCCACGTCCCGTCGTGGAACACGCCCACGCGGATGTGGGAGAACGCCGAGACGTCCTCGGTCCAGACGGTCAGGAGCGTGCCGGTCTGTTCGTCGAATCCGAGCTGCAGGCCGTGTTTCTCCTGCGCGGAGATCGAGTCCGGCAGGATCTCGCTCGTGAGGCTGCCGTCCTGCGCGAGCGTCGTGCACTCGATCAAGTAGCTGTCGGGGTTGACGCCCTCGACGGAGAGATCGACCGCGCGCCCGGTGCGGATGACGTACAGCGTTCCATCCGGCGTCAGGAGTGATTGCTCCTGGACGACGGGCGCGCCTTCATCGAGCGCGAAGGCCAGCACCGGCAGGGCCGCGAAGGCCGCCACCAGCACGAGGCTCCGAACGAGGCCGCGGCGCTTCATCATGCCCTCAGGTTGATCATCCCCATCAGGCTGATCTGGTGGAGGTAATTCTTCAATGCCGGGAAGCTCGGGTAGAACGTCGACAGCGCTTCGTAGTGCTCTTCCGCCGCGTCGTCGCGTCCGAGCTCGCTGTAGGTCTCGGCCAAAAGGTAGTGCGCGTTCTTCACGACGTCGTTGCGGCCGAACTCCTTGCCGAGGCCGAGCGCGCGGATTCCCCAGCTCTCCGCCTCCTCGGCGCGCTCGAGCTTCAACGCCGCGAAGCACAGGTCGAGGCAGGGGTAGTCCATGGCCTGGCGCGAGCCCAGGCTCTCGAGCAACGAGAGCGAGCGCTGCACGAGAGGCAGTCCAACGGGCACGGCATCCAGAGCGATGTGGCAATAGCCGAGGTTGTCCGCGACCACGGCCGCCTCGCGCGACTGCGCCCGGCCCTTGGCCTCGAAACCTTCCAGCGCTTCCTGGAAGAGAACGCGCGCTTCGGCAAAGCGGCTCTCGTGGAGCTCGAGGTTGGCGAGCAGGTTCATCGATGCCGCGGTCCAATCCTCCAGTCCGAGCTCGCGGCTCTTCTGGAGGGCGCTCTGCGCGTAGAAGGTGGCCTTCCCGTATTCGCCGCGGACTTCGTGGGCGTGGGCCGCTGCATACGCGGCGAGCACGGCGTTGGGCGAGCCCTGGCTGCGGAGCACGATCTCCTTGAGGCGCGACAGGTCGAAATCCTGCCGGTCCATCTCCAGGAGAGTCGTCGCCCGGTTGCACGTGAAGAGGTCTTCGAGCTCCCGGTCCTTCCAGGAACGGGCCAGTGCCAGGCCGTCCTCGTAGAGCGTCAGCGCGCGGTCGTAGTCTCCCGCCCAGATCGCGTCCTTCGCGGTCTTGCGCAGGAATTCCAGATGTTTACGGCGGTCGCTCATGGGTTCAGGCCCCGGGCCATGTCCGATCATTCTAGGACAGGGAGGAGCCGACTCAAGGCTTTTCTTCCCCTTCTCCTTCTTCGTCGGCTCCCTTGGCCGGGTCGGTCTCCTCGGATTCCTGAGTCCGCTTGAAGCGCACGAAGTCACGCACTTCCTGTCGTGCTTCGTCCGACAACGTCTGGAACTCGACGACGAGATCGCGCGCTTCTTTCTCGGCCGGTGTCTCCGTCTCGCCGAAGAACTCGCCCATCTTCAGGTCGAAGACCTGGAGAATCTTGAAGAGCGTGTCGAGTCCGACTTTGTACTCGCCCTGTTCCATGCGCGAGAGGTCGGACTGCGCGATCCCGATTTTTTCGGACAGCTCCGTCTGCGTGAGGTGGCGTCCCTTGCGCAGCTCGCGTATCCGCGAACCCACCAGAGCGACTTTGCGGGGTGAATGGGAAGACATCATTTGTCCTGGAAATGCTATTAAAACATAGGTTCCGAAGATATGATCGTGCGGCCCTGCACGATGGCCAGCCGCAACGCGACAGTCGCTTCCAAGCTCTTCCTGCTCAAGGAGATGGTGGTTCGCGACGTGCGGGCGAGATACGCCGGTTCGGGCCTCGGCATCGCCTGGGCGTTCGCGCAGCCGCTGCTGTGGATGCTGCTCTACACGGGCGTGTTCTCGCTCGTGCTGCGGGTGCCCGTGGAAGCGGGATATCGCTCCTTTCCGGAATTCCTGATGGCGGGCCTGCTGCCGTGGATGGCGATTTCGGAAGGAATCGCGCGCTCGTCCTCGGTCCTCGTCGACAACGCGGCGATGGTGAAGAAGACGGTGTTCCCGGTCGAGACGCTGGTGCTCTCGGTGGTCCTTGCCGCCGTCGTCAATGAAGTGATCGCGCTCGCGATCTTCGCGATCTACGTCGCGTGGATCGGTCACTTCAGTCTCGGCTGGCTCCTGCTCGTGGTGCCCGCCTTGCTGCTGCAGGTGCTTCTGACATTCGGGCTCGGTTGCATCGCTGCTACGGCAACCGCCTTCATGCGTGATGCAGCGCACGCCGTGGGCATCGTCCTGACGGTTCTCTTCTATGCGACTCCGATCGTCTACCCGACTTCGCTCGTGCCGGCACGGCTGCGGCCGTGGCTGGAGGCCAATCCCCTCACGCCGCTGGTGGACCTCTACCGGAGGGCCTTCACGCTGCACGCGCTGCCCGAACCGGTACCTCTTCTCTATTTGAGCGTTTTCAGCCTGGGAGCGGCGCTGCTCGGCGGAGCTCTCTTCGCGCGGGCGCGCCCCCATTTCGCGGACCTCATTTGAGCTTTTTGGTGAATAAACGCCCTCGAGAGTGGGTTTCCGGCTCGGCCCCCTGGAACCTGCAACTTGTAACCAGCAACTCCGACTCGGAGGTTTCGTGAAACGAGCCCTGCTTGCCCTGTCCCTGCTGGCCGTGGCGGCCTGTTCGACCCAGACGAAGCCCCAGGCACCTCCACCGGCGCCTCCGGTCACCCCGACACCCGGTGCTATGAAGCGTTCGGACCCGAACGTCGTCGAGGAGACCGACACGTACGTCATCCGGCGGTACCCGAAATCGCAGTACCAGAAAGTCGACGACCGGCATTTCAAGATCCCGATCCTGGCCAAGCCGGTCGAGTTCTTCAAAGAGGACGACGAATACTTCTACACGAGCACGGCCAAGGCGATCCCCGAAGAGGTCGAGCTGAAGCGTCAGGCCGCCGAGAACGCGCCGAAGGCCCCGGCGGGAACCGTGCCGCCGTCCCAGGGCAGCCACCGCGGCCTTCCGATTTCCACGGGCGTCACCGCCGCGGACTTCGCGGACCTCTCTCCTCAACGCGTTTCGGGCCGGCTCCATCTCGAGAAGGTCGGTTCGACGGGGCTTCCCAACAAGGGCATGTGGCGCGCTTCGTTCGTTCTGGCCGACGCCAACGGCGACGGGATCGTGGACATCGTCGCGCCGCCGGCCCGCATCGGCGACGGCCAGCTCAAGATCTGGCTCGGCGACGGCAAGGGCGGATTCGCGCTGTGGCCGCTGACCATCACGGATCCGGCCAAGCCGCGGGATCGGTTCTCGATCGACTACGGCGCTGTTGCGATCGGCGATATCGACGGCGACGGCAACCTCGACATCGTCTCGGCCTCGCACGGGGCGGGCCTCGTTTCGCTTTTCGGCGACGGAAAGGGCGGATTCACCGTGGTCCGCGCGGGCCTGCCCGGGCGCGAGTTCTCGTCGCAGGCCGTGGTTCTCCTCGACGCGAACGGGGACGGGAAGCTCGACATCGCTGCTTCGCGGGACAACGCCTCGACCGGCCCGAACCAGGTCGTCGACCAGTCGCAGGTTCGCGTCTACATCTTCCAGGGCCGTGAGCGCGGCTGGGAGCTCAAGAAGGACGGAATCGTCGGCGGGTTCTACTCGAACTCGCTTCACGCCTGGGACTACGACCACGACGGGAAACCCGACGTTCTGACCGGAAGCCACTACGCGGGCGCGTTGACGCTGCTCTGGAAGGGCGCCGGCGACGGCACGTTCTCACCGGTCCAGTTCCCCGCGATAGAGCCGTACTCATACCACTTCTCGGCCACGCCCGGGACTTTCGGCAACAACCACCTCGCGGCGTTTCTCGATGGCTACCAGATGCAGGCCAACGTCCCCGACCCGATGCGCGCGTGCGGTCTGACGCTCTACGTTTACGAGAACGGGACCTGGACGAAGCGCCGCATCTGGCGCAAGAGGGATTTCAAGGCTTACCTCTTCGCGTCGGCCATGGGGGATCTCGACGGGGACGGGCTGGACGACGTCGTGTTCCCGGACAACGAGGCCAAGCGCCTCCGGGTCTTCTTCCAGCAACCCGACGGAAGCTTCGTCGAAGCGGCCGAGGCCGAGGAGCCGGTCCTCGACTCCCCGGGCCAGTGGGTCGCCCTCGCGGACCTCGACAACGACGGCCGGCTGGACATCGTTCTGTCTAAAACGGTTGCCACGGGAGGCCCGAACGATCCCGGCGGCTGGGACGTGTACCTAAATCACAAGTAACCCGAGGCCGGCCAGATGCTTGCCCGGCTTTTTATGACCGGGAAGCATAAAAAGCGAGTTTTTTCCTTGACACCGGTTTGGACCGAGCCCATCATCCGATTCAGACGTGGGCAGTCATGCCCAACTGGAACAGAAATCAGGATTTTCGCGGGTGTAATAAATAGAAGTGCGGGAGGTGATGGGATCGTTCGAGGGAAGGAATTCTCGATCGTGTGTTTTCGAACAGTTAACCGTAACGAGGAGATCTCAATGAAGAAAACCCTGTTGACGTGTCTGGCGATCGTCGCCGTGTTCGCGATTGCGAGCTCGGCCGGCGCCGTCACGTGCACCATCGATCAGCGTCCTGCTGCGACGCTGCTCGTCCCGTACTTCCAGGTCAGCTTCGACGCGGACGGCAATCTGGTGACCACCGGAATCGGCGCCCGCGACACGATCGTGACGATCGCGAACGCCTCCTCGGCGCCGATGATCGCCCACGTCAACGTCTACGACCGTTACAGCGTCCTGGTGCTCGACTTCAACGTCGCGCTCACGGGCTTCGACGTGCAGGCCATGCGCATGTCGGACGTGATCACCGGACTCCTTCCGGACACGCTGAACTTCGACGGTCTGGATGCGTGTCAGCGCAACGTCAACGCCGACGTTTACCCGAATGCCAACGGCTTCCTGCGCGTTCGCCCGCTCTCGCCGGCGACCGGCCAGGACAACACGCAGGCGACGACGGACTACAACCAGCGCTTCAACCTGCCCGGTCTGGTGGATTCGCTCCGCTTCAACTGCACCACCGGCAATCTGGATGACAACGCGATCGGTTACATCCTGATCGACCACGCCAACTACTGCAACCTGTCGGATCCGACGGTCCCGAACTACTTCTACAACGACGCGATCGGTATGGAGAACAACCTCTGGGGCGAGATCATCTTCACCTCGGGGTTCGGTCTTCCGACCTACGCGCTCTCGACGGTCAACCTCGAGACCGACGTGACCTTCGGCAACGCGGCGTTCGCGGATCCGTTCACCACGGTCCGGACGCTGTACGCCCGCTACTGGGATCCGTTCGTGGATTCGCCACCGAACGCCTGCCCCAACTGCAACCAGGCCAACGCGGACAACGACCTGCTCCAGACCTCGCCCTGGAACGTCGGCTTCGGCGACCAGCGCGAGCCCCTCGGCCTGAACTGGGCCGCCCGCTGGTTCAACGGCGCCGATGCGATCACCACGAACTTCCGCGTGTGGCGTTCGTCGCCCGCCGCCCCGGCGGTGGACCTCGAGGCCTGCAACGTCGAGGAGCCGACCGTGACGCTCGTCTTCTACGACGAGGACGAGAACACCACGACTTCGGGTACCTGCCCGTCGCCGTGCACCAACCCCACGTTCAACTTCCCGTTCGAGACGCAGCAGCGCAATGTCAATGACTTCATTACGCCGGCCGGCGCGGTGGCCGGCTGGGTTGAGATGAGCTTCGTCAACAACGCGGCCGGTACGGATCTCGACCAGGCCTGGGTCGACTACTCGTTCGAGGGCGCGGTTGCTCTCGAGACGATCCTCGTCCCCGGCACGCAGCTGGATCCGTCGAGCTGCAACCCGCTGGGCATCATCGGAGTCGTGCAGACGATTCTGCCGACGATCTCCTCGATCCCGACGGGCATCGGCTCGGTCTTCGTCCCATAGGTTTCGCGAAGGTGGGCGGGACTCGCGTCCCGCCCACCTTTTTTTTGGCCCCGGTGCCCCGTGTCAGGTCTGATTTCAGTTTCTCCTGGGTGCTTCGGGTCGAACATGGTGGGGGGAAGATGAAATCGGATCTGAGTACTCAAAACCGGCGTTCGCCGAAGTTCCGGAGGATCCCGTGCTCATGAATCGTCTGTCGTGTCGATGGATCGCGCAGGTCGCGGTCCTGACGCTCGGTTTCGCGGCGGCCGCTGCTGGCCAGAATCCCAACTGCGGCATCCTCCAGGGCAACGCGCAGACGACCCTGCCGAGCGCCTCGGGCACGCTGCCGAGCTCGCCCGAGATGTCCGCGGGAGGCGCCGCGGCCCACCTCTGGATCCTCACCCAATGGGGCTTCGTGCGCGCTCCGCTGACTCCTGACTCGAACCCGGCGCCCTACTCCAAGGTCGTCATCGGCGGTCAGGCCGGCAACGGCGGGCTGATTCCGATCCTCTGCGACTGCTATCAGGGCGGGTCCACCATGGACGCCGCCTCGGCACCCGACGGCACCGGACGGGTCATCTCGAACTGGATCCCCTGGGAGCAGGGAGGCGGCCCCGGCAGCGCCCACTACTCGGGCCTGCCGGCCCAGGTCGCCACCGCGACCGGCAACGGGGACATTTCATTCGGCAACCAGATCAATCTGCCGACTTCCGTGGCGCCTTCGGGCGAGGTCGCGGCCATCTACACCGGAAGCAAGTACTTCGGTTACTTCCCGCTCAAGGGCGACGGCGTTTACCTCGTGGACATCACGACATTGACCGGCAGCCCGTCCGCGACGGACGCGCTCGATCCCTCGTTTGCGATCCAGTGGACCTCCGGCAGTATCACGCAGACCGGGTATCGGTTGCGCGCGGAGCACATCACGGCCGGGGCTTACGACAAATACATCCTCGCGGGCTCGAGCACGCTCGAGGACATGATCCGGATCGCCGAGATCAACACTTCGTCGGGCATGCCGACCGAAGTCGCGAGCACGGCGAGCGTCGGCAACCCCGCGCAGATCGAGGTCGGTGTGGTCAACGGCCACATCTACGTGTTTTCGTCGGAGGGATCGGGCGGGCTCCAGGTCTACGAGTACACGCCTCCCCCCGCAGCCTCCCTGACGCACGTCGCCACGCTCGCCGCGACCGTCAAGCAGGTACAGATTCGAGGGCCGCAGCCCTTCCCGGCGATGTTCGTCTACCGGGACGGTCCCAACGGCACGAGCTTCGTCGACATCTACGACACCAAGTGGCTGACGCAGGGCGGCACGCCCCTGCTCGCCAAGGAGCTGCAGCACTACGGTTCGGGGATTTCGTTCATCGGCTACGGCTTCGAGTCCCAGGTCGTGCAGTCCGGCTCGACGCTGACGGCTTACCTCTACCGTAAACTCACGCGTCCGGCCGGCGGCGAGAGTCCGGTTCGGACCGACCAGATCGACATCTCGTGCATCGCCGCAGACCCGACGGCGCCGCCGACGGCCATCGCGACGATGACCAATCTCTCGGCGCAATCCCGGCCCGCGCCGGAGAACACCAAGAACTACTTCGGCGACAAGTGGGAGCTGATCGATTCGTCGGTCACGTACCAGCCGATCACGAACGTGCAGTGGGACATCAACACCGGCGCCGCAGGACCGTTCTCCGCCGACTCGCAGTGGAGCGGCAACCCGGCGTCGAACCCGGAGCTCGAAGACATCAACCCCGCCTATTGGCCGTGCGACCCCAGCAGCGGCGGCAACCTCTCGCTCGGGACGGGCTGCTTCGGGTCGATCGGAGGCCCGACGGGAGGCGGAACGTTCTATCTCGGCCTGAAGACGTCCAACGTCAACGGCGCGAGCCCCGCGTACTTCTCGCCCGGTGTCCTCGTCAACGCGCCCACGGTTTCGATCGTGGGCTTCGACGGCAACGTGCTGCACGTTTTGGCAGGCAACCCCAACAACGGCGACGCCAGCGCTTCGACCGGCAACACCGCGGAGGCCACGTTCTCGTGGACCTTCACGTGCTCACCGGCCTGCGGCCCGCTCTCGGGAACCGTCGTCACGGTTCCGCCCAGCGCGACGGCGTTCTCGCTGCTCGCGACGTACAAGGACGGCTTCTCGATCACGAAGTCCGGATCCGTCCAGCAGGTGGACCTGGTGCCCAATTTCTCGGAGACGCCCAACCCCGTCTTGAAGGGCGGCACGCTGACGCTGAAGAACCTGATGCAGAAGTCGGCGGCGGCGACGCTGAACTCGGTCGGCTGGGCGGTCACATCCGGTGGTGGAAGCGGTACCCTCGCGGGCACGTTCCTGCCCGTCAACGGCACGGCGACGGTGGCCGCGCCCGGCTCGACTGGCAACTACACGCTGACGCTGACCTACAACTACACGGACCACAACGGGCAGCCTCACGCGGATCCGGTT
>Ga0075424_100001234_pt1 | contig 22127 bp, 23 predicted proteins | sample SoiMethybrSBSTD3_FD_75301 | JGI IMG/M metagenome (GOLD analysis project Ga0075424, IMG submission 75301) | Bulk soil microbial communities from a Populus tree surrounding site in Tennessee, USA - Soil MetaG P. TD hybrid SBSTD3 | ecosystem: Environmental > Terrestrial > Soil > Tree plantation... | reverse complement strand
TCAGCTCAGTATGACCCAACTCAATGCAGAGCCGAGGGGTGTGGGTTAAGTGGACGTTACCGTTTGCCCGCTTTTGCGAGAGCCCGCTCGATTTCATCATCCATGATGTCCTGCTGTGCTCCGTTTTGCTTCGGGTGAAGCGGCATCGAAGTCAAGATGCTTGTGGTAAAACGCATCAATCGCCTCGGCATTGATGTCGCCGAGCCGCCCGTTTTCTTTCCAGCTGTAATAGAGCATCACCATTTGCGCGGCTTGCTGGCGGTATTCACCGCGATTGTTGTCGCGAGCTTTCATTACGTCCCGGAAGAAGTCGTGCCCCGGATACTTTGCGATCAGCGGCTTTCCAGCCAGCTTCAGGATGTATTCGGTGAAGTTCCCCGGCCACGCATCACGCTTCTCCTGTGAATTGAGCGGCATTCCCGCTTGAAGCCTGATAAATAGGTCGCGTGCCTCGTCTCCAATATTCGTTTGGATTGACTCCACAGCCAGTTCCTTCGTGAGGAACTGCGCCTTCAACTCAGGGGAAAGCTCCTCGAATCGTTTGCCGCCCCACGCGCACGGCTGTTTTTGGACAAAGTTGGGAAACTGGGCTTCCTCCGCTTCTGTAATCGGATCAAACAACTTGAATTTCCTTCGTTGTACTCGTACAGTGCGTTGATCCGCTGCTGCCCGTCTATGACCTCGAAATGTTCGTGCTTAGCCCCGGCGACCTCCCTTGCGATGTGGTGGAGATAAATGAGCGGTATTGGGTAGCCGCGCAACAGGGAATCTACCAATAGTTTCTTTTGCGCCAACGTCCACACCGCCCCGCGTTGATATTCTGGGTTGGCGTAGAGCATGTCGTATTTTTTCCACTGCAAGAGGGTTTCAGCGGATTTCGTATCGTGGCTGGCTTGCATTGTGGTGGGAGTCCTCCGGCTGTAGAAACCCTCAGGACCGAGCCTCTGTGGGAGAACCGAGCTCATCACGTTCTTAGTCTGAGTCGTGCGACAATTGCGGGCATGCCTGAACCAATGACACCCAGCGGGACTAAGCTGCCACGCGGAACAAAGATGCCTACGGGTAAAGCTTGGAGATTGGTCACTCCTGAAGGTAAGAGACTTAAGGCATCGTTGCTGAAAAAGTTCAATGTGAACGGAGAACGATTAGCAATCTTCCGTGTAGTGGACAAGCGGGTATAGAAAAAGCTGGACGTATCTCCATTACAGCTTGTAATGCGTGTAGCGAAGCTTCGCCTGCCCGAGCACCAAAATTGATCTGGACTTGATCCCATCACCCCGTCCGCCCCGGTTTCTGAACTATCTGAATAATTAGTGAGGGATGCCCCCAAGGATTGTGATGCTATGCGATTTCGTTCAAAACTGCTACAGCCACGCAGCGCTTCGGAACCCGCTTCGCGACCCACGCTGATGAAAATCTATGACGTCTACATGACGCCGAACGGTCGCGTCGAAGGCGAAGATCAAGCCACGACGAACGCCCTTGAGGGCGCAAAGTCGATTCTGCATCAGCATGAGAAAACCGACAATGGACTGAAATAGCCGACCGTCCGACGCCTTCGGTCGCTACTGTCCGGCATGCAGCCTCACTGAAGCTGAAATAGGGCTGTGGAGCCGAGCGTGCTAGTATTGCGCCGATTACAGACCCTTAGCGGAGACTTTCTATCCCTCAGGGTTCTACTTTGCATCACGAGGAACGAGGCTCATGAGCATAACGCGCAGGGAGAGATTCGTGAAGACAATCGCATTGCTTGCGTACTTTGTCACCGCTTTTCTGGTTGTTCTCGGGTCTGCTCAGGCCCAGAACAATAATCGCTCAAGGGAGGCATGCCCTTGGCCGGAAAACTTGGATGCCGTGAAAGCAGCGCCTGAAAATCACAAGGTCATCTTTGAGAATGAGCACGTCCGAGTGCTAGAAGTAACAATCGCACCACACAGCAAAGAGCCAATCCATGCGCACTGTTGGCCCAGTACGCTCTATATCCAGCAAGCGGGCGACATAATCGACCGAGACACTAACGGAAAAATTCTCTTCGACTCTCGCCAGCTTAAGGTGAAGCCAAAGGTGCCTTTTGTGCAGTGGAGCCCCGCGCAGGGGCCGCATTCGGTGGAAAACCTAGATGATTTGCCGATGAAACTGATTCGGATTGAGAATAAAGACTGACCGTTGCCAAGATTGTGGATGAATCGCCTTCCTCGACCGCGCTCGTCTTCATCCACGAAAATCAAACGGGGCAAGGCGTGGCTGGTGTGTCGGCGGTGATTCTCCCTTTTTTAGTTCGTCCGAATCGGCTGATCAGCGGGGAACCCTCCATTCCCAATGCAGCGCCCGTAGGCCTGCACAGAGCCGTCCATCCCGAACTTGCCGTATATCGCGAGCCGGTGCTCATGCCCCCAGAACCAGAGAACAGGACGACTGATGAACCTAGCGAGCTGCCTAGCCGGAAGTGTGTACTGATTCTCAAAGGCCGAGTAGTACTGATGGTGGCTTAGTAGAACAATACCTCGCTTGTCAGCTCCCAGCTTGGCGTCTTCACGAAGCCATTTCAGCAAGGGGCGTGGGAGCCTGCAAGACGGACCAATACCAGGGATCTTGCGAATCAGTGGGATATGTTCAAGAATCGGAAATCCAAGCGAGTTGTAACCGGTATCGTCTGGTGAAACTCTCGCCCTTTCGAGCTGCTTTCGATAGTGAGACAGTACTGGGGAGCGAGGGAGACCAATGAGGTTTCGCGCAGGGCGTCCCGCTTCGCGTGGTATTCCCTCCGCACCGGGCGTTCCTGCTGTCCCTTTGGCATCGGCTTGGGTCATGTTTGATTGCAAGACAGCACGGGCCTCCCTAGCACCCGCCTGCGGATCAAAATATACCGGAGACTCATTAGATGTCTTCGATTATCTTTTTTGCGACACGCAAAGAAAGTGTGGTAATCGTAAGCGACGGATTCACACCCAACGCCGTCGGAATGATCGAAGCGTCGGCGATGTAAAGTCCCTCGTAAAACGGCCGAGGTCCTGTCTTGGACTTGTCAAAGACGCGTCCGTACTCATCCACAACTCCGCCGGAAGCATCCTTTGCCATGCGGCAGCCACCCAAGGGGTGGGCAACGGTAATAGATTCTGCTTCTAGCTCTCGAGTAAGTCGGTTTAGGAACGGATTCTGGAACTTACTGGCCGGATTCTCCGCAACTATCGGTGCCAAGCGGTCAAGGGTCTTTTCAATCTCCGCGTAGATCGGATCCTGCCAAAACTCGCCGTCCGCTCTCTTCACCCGCAACGGCGTATCCCGCTTGCTGGTACCCAACCGGAACTGACCCGAAGCCGCGTCTCGCCCCTGGCCAACGACACACAGCATCTTGGCGAGTATTTCGTCATCGGATTCGAAGATGTCCTGTCGCACCGCAAAATTTTGGAAGAGCGCTCGAATCGCGTGCACCACCTTCTTAATGCCCCAGCGGACCGCGGCGCACAGAATGAAGAGCAGGTGGTGATACGCGCCGGAGAGTTGGCGAATGAAAGGAACACCACTCCCGACGATTGTCGCCAACGCCGGCGGTATCCCTTGATCTTCGATGTTGTGGAATTTTGTCGTGTCCATTCCAGTCTCGGGCGTTCCAGTATTGAAGTGACCGAACGAGGTCGTCACCGGCCCTCGTGTCATCCTCATGCGAGACTTCGTACCTTCCAGAAATGCAATATAGTCACCATTGGTGGAGAACCCATACCCCGTCCGGTCGCTGAGATTGGGCAGAGTCCCTTTGGTCTTGGATCGCAAGAAGATTTCGTTCGTGCCCAGGCAGCCTGCCGCCAGCACTACTAGGTCGGCGGTTATACTTGCCGGTGTTTTTAACCAGGGCTTATCCTTGTCGCGCTGTGCATAGCGGATCTCATAGCCTCCGGCAGGACGGGCAACGATGACGTCCACCTCCGCCAGCGGGGCGATCTCCAGTTCGTTGTTCTTGAAAATCGGGAGAACACCTCCCGGCCCACCGAAGAGAGCTGCCATCAGCTGCTTGTTGAGCGTGTGCCTCGCACCGGGCAAGCAACCCACATTGCAACGGCCTTGCCTTTCACAGTAGTTCTTGGCGTTTCCGCCAACATATTGATTGTTGGGATTCGCGGGATCGTAGTCATTGATGGCCAAATCCACCGCGCCGAATTCCGGCGTGAGCTGCGAAATCGCACCCTGAAAAAGCCGCGCCCGGTCAATCCATAAGTCGTTGTTCGCGTCCAGCCGCCCTGGGGGTACTGGATTCGGCGCCGATTGAATCTGCTTTAGTCCCCGGCTGTTGTTGGGATCGGGACGTACGATCCAATGCGGATCCAGTCCGGGCGTGCGCGTGTTGATGTTGCTCAGACCGGTGTTCACGAATCCTGCCTGGAGCACGCCGGGCGCGGGTGGAACCAGGTTCTGCCCTGGCTGCTCCAGTGCCCACAGAATGCCCCGCCCAATTCCGTTCCTCGCCAGGTCAAAGAGCCCGTCCCGCTCTGGATTTGTCCAGGTTAGTGGCCAGTCGTTTGACTCGAAGATGAAATTCGGAGGCCGAATCGTGATGTTCGAATACACCAGCGAACCTCCTCCCACCCCACAGGCTCGAATCACACTGACCCCATCGTTTTGCCGCCCGAAAATCCCGAGCATACCCGCACGCCCCAAGAAGGACAGGTCATAGAGGCCATCTTGGTTTTTTGGGTGACGAAAGCACCGCGTAAAAATGTCAATCAAGCCACTGAAATGGTTGGGGGTAGACCAGAATTGCACAGGCTGCTTGTTCTGCGCCAGGAAGTCGTATGTCTTGACTTCTTTGTCTTGGACCGTACCCACGGGTGTTGTCCACCACGTCCCTCGCTCTAGCATCAGGATGGTTTCGCCCTTGTTTCTGCGAACGAACTCTCTGGCAATTGGGAGGGCGGTCATCGTGCCGCCAAACCCCGTTCCAATGACGACTACAGTGTAGTGGCCAGCTTTAGGCATACTCTACCCCTACTAGAAAATTGCCAGGTCGGACGTGGTTGGAGTCTGACTCACAGACACTGCGTGGATGATCACGCCCTTTCACCTATTCACATGTCCGGCACGGCACTTTGCTGGCCCCAGGCGAAGTGCCCACCACACTACTCCGTGTAGAAGGCGATTCAATCGTCCAGTGAACACTTAATTCAGCAAAGCAACTCTGCGGCTAAAGCGAATGTTAAGATGGCGGCGCATAATACCACCAAAACCGCATGCGTCAAGTAAAAAGCCAGTCCTGTTCCATTTTTGGAACAGGAACCTGACCGGCAATCTGGGCGACACGTCTTTACGCAAGTTCACACTCGTGGCACGCCATCCCAGACTGGTAGATTTAGCCTTAGGTCATACGGGGCCAAAAAACTCTGATTAAAATGCGAAGGGCTGTCAACGTTTGCCCGACAGCCCTTCGGATATGACACTAGGCCGCGATAGCCAAATCCATCGAAACCGCCGCGTCGGCCTGCACTTTGCTCTGATGGAGATAACCATCCGTGAAGAGATTGCCTCCAGCTTCGTAGTACAGTCGAAACTCTAGGAGGCGCGCATCAGGGCGCGGCCACACAGAACCAGGTAGTCCTCCAGATCCCTTGAGAACGCGTTGATCGAAGATGAAGAGATCTCCCCCTCCGCCTCCAGGCCGATAGTAAGAGAGTGGGACACTCTCGGAGTGAACCAGATTATCGTCAGCATCAAAAACGTGAAAATCTATCCACACATTTTTCTCGTACTGAATGTTTTTCACCCATGCCGTCAAGCTCAGGTGCGTTTCCAACTCACTGCCTTCTGAAGAAGCACCTAGCGGAGTATCCAGTTTGGTCGCTGTCCAATTCACTACATTCACCATAGAGGGATCTCGTAATGCGCCTGTGCGAAAGCTGACGGGTTTCGCTGGACCTGCCTGAGCCACCGGGAACCAGTAGTTCTGCCCATAGCGCGAGTCCCAGGCTTTGTCTCCATACATTCCGGAGTTCAGAAACCAGATTTCGAGTCCCATGGCGTCCGGCGGAACCGAGGCGGAAAGCGGGAGCGGACGCGGAGGATTCAGTACCCTGACATTCCCATTCGTCATGTCCGTTTTTTGGACAACGCTTCCGTTGTAGCTTTCAAGGCCTGGATGGAAGCGCAAGTTCGCGGTTATGTCCCATGCAGGCATGCCATTGTGAAAGTTGCGAATGGTCGGAAGGCGTGCCGGATCATAAATTACTCTGAGGGCTGAGCTCTGTGTGATGTTTCCGGTTTCTATTTCTTGGCTCAGAGTGAATTCGATTGTTGCTTCAGGAGACGCAGTCTGTGCGACCGCGACCGGGATCTCTTTAGCTGCAGCTTTTGCCATAAAACCTCCTCCAAATGTCAATGATGTAAAGAAGTAAGCGGCACCGAATAGCTCGGCGCCGCTTGTTTAGCTCCTTAGTTAGGCCTTCACTTTTGCAAACTTGGGTGCGCGAATCGCCTGAGCCTTATGGGAGACATCGGCTGCGACAAATGGTCGTGGAACCGCAGTCGAAATACGTACATTGCGGAATGCGACTCGACCGGTATGTGCCTGGAGTCCGACGAAGCCGGAGTGAGGATCGGCACTTACCGGCTTGCCGCGATAAGCATCTACGTTGTTGAACCTGGTTGTTTCATTTCCGTTCAGACGAACAACATAGGTCTGACCAACAACTTCGATCTCCACCTCATTCCATGAGCCCGCAACCAGAGCTGCGCCACGTCGATAACTCTGGAATGCGATCCCGCCCGGTTCGGTCGGTATGTCGTAAACCGCAGCAGTGTGGTTCTTGTCCAAGCCCGATGGCTTGGCAGCTTCGTCGATCTGGATTTCGAAACCGGTGTCCACTGCGACCCAGTGCTGGTTGCTATAGGGTCGCAAGACACCATCTCGACCCGGTACCGGCATTCGCGGATCACGGAAACGCACAAAAATGCCGGAGTTGTCGTTCGCGGGATCGTTGAGCCGGAATTCCAACCGCAGGTTAAAGTCGCTGAACTGTCGTGGGCTGTACAACAGTCCCAGTTCCCCGCTCGGGTCTGGCTGGGCGATGATCAGTCCATCGACCAGGGCAAATGCGCCACCTCCTGCCAGTTGCCATTTGCTGAATAGTGTGTCGGTACCGTCGAACAAGTATTGGTACGTGTCCTCTAAGAGGTTGGCGACTGGCGTTGAAACTAGCCGATCACCGGCCCTGCGAGAAAGAGCCACGCCCGAGAGCATCGGATTAGGCGAGCCCATCGTAGGCAACAGACACGGCCCGAGTGCATACAGATTGTCAGATTCGTAAAATTTTCCGAGATCATCCGTAACCGAAGTATTCGGGTCATCGCCCATCCAGCACGTCCCACTTTCGTGGTGAGTTGAACTGAGCTTGTCACGACGTACGTCAAGCGAGGGGGGTGTGGTCTGCCAAAAAGACGTGCTACCGGGATTTGGTGAGGATAAGTACTGAATCGGGCCACCGTTGGCGAAGATGCTTGCAACCTCCTCGGCAGCTTGATCCATTACATCCCAAAGGACTATGTTTTTCGAGCTTGGATCTCCGCCTTCCAATCTAACCAGGGCCCGCGGTTGCTGATAGTCAAAGCCGTTGTGCGGCCCGAGATTGTCAAGAATGATTCGGTTGAGCGGATCCGCCGAAGCCTTGTCGCCCAGCATCTCGCCAATGCCTCGGATGGTTATTACGATCCAATCATCGGTGAGGTCGTTGAAGCGATCCAGTTCGTCTATATTCGGGATTTTCTTAAATAGTTCCGCCTCGGAATTCATTCCCAGTGCACCCACTCCGGACGCGGTGATCTGGAGGTGGAAGTGACCCAGAGTTCCGTCTTTATGCTGGTGAATGCCTTTCACAAACAAAGCCGAGACCGCTAGCTCTTTGATCGCCCGCACGGCCGGACTGAGTGAGCTTTTCGGGATGCGAATGGTAAGGTTCGACCGGAGATGCGCCATCAGGTTCTTGCCAATCAAGCCGCGCTGATTCGGAAGGGTCTCCAGAGCGAGCCTGGTGTTCTCGATGGTGCCTAATGCTAGAAACACCCTTCCCTGATACGGTACGTCCACGGAGCCCTGATTGGTAACGATGCGGGTAACGCGCCGACCGCTACGCTCAAGCCGGATCAGATGGGCGTGTGGTACGACCATCAGGCGTTTTTTCACATTTCTCTGCTCTGGGCCACCCACCACGCTCTGCTCCGCCTCACTCTGCGCGAGCCGCGCAGCGCGGATGAGAAGCTGCACGCCATTGAATTTGTTGAACGGAAAAAAACCCGCTCGTGGAGACGTCGACTGCACAGCGATCGGAGCTTCCAAATCCTTAGCAACCGCGAGTGTTCCGCGATTTCCCTTTAGCTTCGGATCGGCGACGGACGATCTGGCAGACAAACCATTAAAAAGGATGGTTTCGAGTTCGTTGTGCAGATCGGCGTGCACGAAGTCATTGGTATCTAAAGTCCCGATCTGCTCCGCGGCCTGATCGAGATATGACTGGATGGGAGTACCGGTGGGAAGAACCGGCGTCATCAGGTCTCGGCGAACCGTCGCCGGCCACGGAGGGCTGACGATTTCAGAGTCGATAAAGTAGGGGGACCATCCACCCCAAAAAAGCGAGCGCCCTCCTAGACAAAACGCTAGTCCTGGGAACTCACGATTCCACGGCTTCGGACTATCCGAATTCCAAGGTACTCCCCAGACCTCGCCGGTATCGAGCGAGGGCGGTAGGTTCTGGACGTGCTCCGGAAAAAGAAACGGTCCGGCCTCCAGAACGAGAATACGATGTGCCCTGGTCTGATCGAGATTAAAGATGTGACTGGCAAATACGGATCCAAAGCTCCCTCCGCCAATCACGATGTAGTCGAACTGCTTCGCATCTGGATCGAGGTTTCGATCAGTGCTTCGGATAGCTTCGTCCAGGCCGTTGCAGATATAACGGCCCATCACATCCAAAGAGAAATCCGTACGCTGAGAAGAGGAACTACTCATAAACACTCCTTTACTGCGGCAATGGCAGTTGTGGCTGGTCGCGCCGTGACATCTACAACCTCCGCGCGAGGCGAAAGAAGAGGGTTAACGATTTAAGAACGGCCGGAGGGGAAGAAGTGTACCCAGCTTCGGCCCGAAGCTGTCAGCGTAGAATTGTACACCTCGTTTTGCGGTGTCAACTGCTGTAACTGTGAATTTTGGGTTACATCGTCGCAGGGTTACTCTGAACGGAATTTCATGTACCATTCATGCCGCTTTAATTCGGAAATTCCATTCTGCTGAGTTTGAGAGATGCGCATCTTGCTTGTCGAAGACGAAGAGAAGGTTTCACGATTCGTTTCTCGCGGATTAACTGCCGAACGCTTTGCGGTCGATATGGCTCGCGATGGCAGGAGCGGCTGGGAGCTCGCCCAGACCTATCAATATGACCTCATCATCCAATAATCAGGCATCGTTTTCCCGTGTGTGTGCTCTTGAAGGACCGATTTTTTGCCAGAGGTTAGAGCCATGCGTGCGCGCAATTATAGACTGTGCAGGTTGATGCGGATGAATCGATTCTGGGAGGATTGTCGGCAAACCCTCCCTAATCGGCAAGGTAAGGTTTACCCGTTTGCGACCTGAAAGCTGTTGGAATGATTGTCTGAAGGAGGAAAGCAAAACACTATCAGACGTGCGTACCATCGCACGTAGCCTACGAGGTTGGAGCGGGGCGGCAACAAACCGTTCGAAGCCCTCGGACAATGTACCCATACCCGCAAGGGTAGTATCGGAACCGCGAGGCGACGGTGCATCTGCTAGCACAATGTGGAGAGGGCCTAGGCTTGATAGCAAGGTCAGAATATACGAATGCTTGTAAGCGTCGTAAACCTTAGAGAACCTAAGTTGCTGCGGGGTTCTTCTTGCAGTGGGCACGGAACGTACGGGTTTCTCCGTCATGGTCACATCACACTGCCGGCGTAGAGAGCGGACCTAACCTATCGCGTCATTCCAACGGAACAGGATAAATCCGTATCGCTCCCCACCAGGGAAAGCACATCGCAAGATGGGCCGATGGCGGTGCGGATATGAGAGGAAGGAGGAAGCGAATGCCGCTCTGTAATGGAATGGATACCGGTTGCGTCAGTTCCATCGACCACATCACCGGGCGCGAAAGCGAGCTGACTTCCTTCTGGTGCTTCACACGAGAGAACTGGGCAAGTCGGCCTATGAGGCAAAGCAGATGACGACAGCGCGAGCTGTTGGCGCGGCCTCAAGCGAAGCGGAAGAATGGTATGCCATTTGACAGGCCAACCATCCACCGCAACGTTCGCCGACTCCAAGTGCGTATCGTGCAGGCGACGAAGGCAAGCAGATGGGGCAAGGTGCAAACCTTGCAACCTGCTGATCCCTCGAAACCGCGTCTCCCGGAAAGAGGCGTTCGAAGGGCTTGAGCTGTGTGAGAGGAAACTTTCATGCACAGTTCTTAGAGGGCTGGACGGGAGCAATCCCGTCCGGCTACTCGGTCACTCAGCGCTGAACATCAGGGGCCGCGCACCTGCACGGTTTCACCCAGTCACTGATTCCTGAAAGAGTTTTAATGTTGAGTTCATCTGCTGTTCACCGACTGCGTAAAATATTGGAAACAAGGGCCGAAGGAACTCAGAGCAAGCTCGGCAGGAGCGTCGCAATGCCAAGAACTTTCACCGTCGCATTGAAGCAAATCTGGGGACGCAGCTATGCCGCGATATTTGTATTTCTGCTGATTGGGATTGCAGCGTTGGCCGCGACCCTGAAGCCCGCCACGACGATCGCCATACCGGGTCCTCCAGGAAAAAGATTTGACTACCTGACGATTGATTACGACGATCACTACCTTCTTTCTGCGCATCTGGCCGCGGGACTGCTCTACGTCGTTGACCTCCGCACGAATAAAGTTCTGAAGGCGATCCCCGATGTTCCGGGCGTGGAAGGCGTCGAGTTTGTTCCTGAGCTGAAGAAGGTGTACACCTCGGACGCTGGCGACAACACGATTGGTGTAATCGATCTTAAGCAGATGAAGGTCATTAAGAAACTGTCAACGGAAGCCAAGCCCGACGGCAGTGCTTATGCCGCTCCCTTCCACAAGCTCTATGTTTCCGACGAGCGGGGTAAAGCAGAGGCCATCGTTGATGTGCAGCAGGACAAAATCATCAAGACCCTGCATTTCGATAGCGAAACAGGCATGCCACAGTACGATCCCATCGCCCGCAAAGTCTATGTCAATCTTCAGGATCAGAATGTCTTTGCGGTGATAGACCCGCAGACGGATGAAGTTGTCGGGCGGTACAGCGTTGGGAAATGCGACGGGAATCACGGAATGGCTCTTGACCCCGAGCACAAACGAGCTTTTCTGGCTTGTGAAGGCAACGAACTGATGACAGTTTTTGATCTGGAAAAGCACCAGCCAATCGCATTTTTGCCGCTAGCCAAAGGTCCTGATGTGGTGAAGTACGATGCAGGGCTTAAGCGAATTTACGTCGCGTGCTATAGCGGAGCTATTTCGGTGTTTCAGGAGGATGACCCGGATCACTTCCGCAAACTGGAAGATTTCTCCGTCCAAAAGAAGGTGCACAGCCTGGCGGTCGATCAGGACACTCATCGCGTCTATGCACCTGAGCAGGAAGTCGATGGTCGCCCTGCAGCGAGGATGACGGTGTATGAAGTGGTGACTGGGGAAGCTGCAACTCTGCGATGAACTCAAGAATCTGAGGTTGCGTCCACTCGTCACAAATCAATATCGAGGAGATGGAATATGAATCATTTAGTTCGGCTGCTTGTTTTCGTCACAGTTTTATTTGTTATTGGTTTTTATTGCACTCCGTCAGGGCTGGCACAGGAAAAGTCGGCGGGTGGGAAAAAAACCGTAACCGGTTGCTTGCAGAAGGGGGACGAGGCCAATGAGTTTTCCATCACGGGAGAAGATGGTAAGACCTATGACCTGCAGAGTTCAGCGGTTGACCTGTCCAAACACCTGGGCCATAAAGTGACAGTCAGCGGCACGTTTAAGCCTGAGTCGTACGAGAAAGAGAAAGGCGAGGCCGAAGAGCACGAAAAGAAGGAGGCGGCTGAAGCTGGCGACATCCGCGTAACGAATCTCAAAATGGTGAGCGACAGCTGCAAATAGTTCCGATTGCTGACCTGGTTTGCTAAATCACGAGCGACGCAAGGAATTCGTGCGCGTTCTTTGTTGTCGGTATTCTAGAATCTGACTGCCTGAAGGCAAACGCGAAAACACCAAAGGGCACAATGAAATCTGGCGTCGTATATGCCCTGGCAGCGGCGGTACTATTTGGTGCGAGTACGCCTTTTGCCAAGCTGCTGGTCGGGCAGATTCCACCAATCGTCTTGGCGGGCTTACTTTACTTGGGCAGCGGAATTGGCCTGTTGAGTTGGCTGCTGCTGCGACGGCGGGTGAGCCTCTCTAAGGCCCCCAAGTCCGAATCATTTTTGACGCGGGCGGACCTGCCTTGGGTCGTCGGGGCAATCGTTCTCGGCGGGATCGCGGCACCGCTACTGCTCATGTCGGTATGGCGAAAGCCTTCCTGCTTGAGCAACTCCTCACATTGCCTCAACTCCAGGCCGCTGGCCGCCATCTCCGCCACCCGGGCCCGCCTGTTGGACACTTCTAAGGCATGCTGGGAGCTCAATTCCCGGCGCCGGCGCTTGTTGCATTTTGCAGTTTGCTTTGGACTCGCATGAACATTGCGCTCTTTCACTTTTTCCTCATTTTTGCAACAAAATCCTGTTGCATCTGTGTTGCAGTTTTCGGGTCGCAAATTTTGGTGGGCTTCATTGTCTCCAATTGTTTCATGCTGAATAGGAAGTCTCTGCCGTGAACGGTGTGACCGTTGGTAACTAAGGTTTTCGTTTCGCGCTGTTTTCCGCGCTGTTCTGAGCGTGGGCTAGCAGAAATTCTGCCGTGATTTTGTTGAGGCAAACTCCGGGCAAGCTGGATTTGTTGCAATTGGATCTTGGCTCCAATTTGCCCTCTTATAATGCGTTAACGTAAATCATCGCTCCCATGGCCCAAGCCTAATTTCAACCCTTCGGACAGGTGGTGCGTGGTAGGTGCCTGCCTTCAGCTGTGTGCAGATCGCCTCGACTTGCGTTTCTAGCTCGCTTCCAAACTGCTCGGCGCTCTGCCCATCGACTCCGCCCGCCGCTCGCCGGTTCATCTTTCCCCAAGTTTCCTTGAGGAATTCCGGCGTCAGCAAGTGCGCCAATGAGGTAAACCGCGCCTTGCGGTCCAACTTCGCCTTCTTCGGTATCTGACTCAGTTGTGTTGACATCAGATTCCTGCCTCCGTGGGTGCAGGTGATGTTTCCCTAAAGTCAGTCTTCATCTGCTTCGATCATCAGCAGAACAGAGAGACCCCGTCGAAATCTCGACCTTACTATGCTAAGCAGAAACGTTTGCCGTGGCGCGGAAGGTTTTGAGGAACCACAGGGGCTGAGTCACTCGCATCGTTGGAATGTTTCAGGAGTTTCAGGACTAATGCGTTTCGCCCTTGAAGGCGCGCAATGACTAATTCGCCTTGTGCTCAGCGTATTCTTTGGGGCGTGAATCTGCAGGTGTTCCCAGACCTCTCGTGAATGCTGTTACCGCAGCTTCTTGGCCTGCGCCAGCATCTCGTCGGCGCGCGCTCGCACGCGAACGTCCTCTGTGAAATTGACCCAACGCACCACCCTAGAGGAGTCCACCAGGAACTCTGCCGGGCGGGCGACGTCGTGCCCCTCCGGTCCGACACCCACATGGAGCAAGTCATAACGACGGATCACTTCAGCTTTTGGATCGGAAAGAACCGAGAAGGTGTAACCGGCCTTCTTGCAGAGATCTCGCGAGACCTCGGGCGGATCAACGCTGATCGCAACCGGTCGGACACCGGCGGCCTTAAACTCGGTTAGTCGCTTCTCGACACCTCGCAACTCGAGGTTGCAGTAGGGTCACCAGTAGCCGCGGTAAAAAATGAGCAGCACTGCCTTAGGCGCGGCGGCTTGCGGATCGTCGGCTGCAGGCGCGAAGAGCTGGTCAAGAGAAACCGGCTGTCCGCTGGTGTCGGTGAGCGTGAAGTCAAGCGCCCGTTGGCCCACTCTCGGCGCGGCTGCCGATGTTGGCATGGCCCGCGCGTGAAAGAACGTAATCAATACCAAGCTCACCAAAAGCAGAGAAACTGCGCCGACGATTGAGCTGAGGATTTTGCCCCGATAGACCCGTGGTGTTCCAAAAGCGCGCTTGATTCCCCTAGCAAGGAAAATCAGTGCGGAGACGGCCAGCAAGAGGCTCAACCACGGTATGGCTCGTTGCACGGGCGGATTGACAAAGAAAACGACATTGCACAGCATTGCAGCCAAGGACAGCAGCAGGCCCCACCATACATCCAAGTTCCGGCGGCTTTCGGTGGCATCAGGCATGACGGGAGGCAGTGTAGCACGTACATCTCGGGTGCCGGCGCTTCCATGCAAGAGGATCGACGTAGTCGTAACAGAACATTCGAAAGCGTCGTCAGGCACTTCGGAAACTGTCCTAGATCGTTAGCAGCATAGCGCTTAGCAAACAGCTCCCTGCCTACCCGGTTCGTACAGACGAACAAAAAATCTACTTGCCTAGCCCATATAGGCGGCGGATTTCGGCCTTCCTGAGTCCTGGTCCTGACATTCTCGTTGGCGCTCATTTTGCATTGCTCACAGACGACACGCACTCCAAGCACAAGCTTGGGTACCTCCGCGCCAGCCCCAATGCTGTGCTCGCGTTGGTACATAAGAAATTCCATCCACCGCGACACCGATATGATCTCGTCTTGGATTTGATCGCAATGAAGTGCATCGCTATGTGGATGCGAGGCAAGTATCGGACCCTGGCCATCCACACCGTGCGAGCCCGCACGGCAGAGGACACACGCTTTGGCCCAGACCGCAGCGTTCGCGATCGCGCAACGGGCACCTCGGAAAGTGGAAGCACTCTTCGCAGAACTGAAGAATTACATCGGACTACACCGACTGAGACTGCGCCGATGCCCTTTGTACGCGAGCAGTTCTACTTGGCGGCCAGAACCTCAAACGGCTGGTGCGGTTCCTCACCAGTAACCCTGAACTCCAAACTGCAACCGCGTGAGTCGGAAGTCACTGTGGTGATCACCGTGGCCCTGCTGAGTGCAGCGGCGTGAACAGTTGGGACATGGTCTTGCAAAAGACCCTGAGCCTCTCCGAGCGCACAAACCTGCAATTCCGTTGGGAGACCTACAACTTGTTCAATCGTCCAGTTCGCCTAGCCCGGTAATCTGACGTCCAATCCTGGCACGTTCGGCCTGTCGACATCCAGGCTATGGCTTGAAAACAAAATCGATGGCCTTGGTTTCATTCGCGCCAACGGTAATCTTCTGGGTCGCCGTGCCCAATTTTTCGTGCCAAGCCTCAATCGTGTAGGTGCCCGGCGGCAGGTTGCTCAAATCGAAGCTGCCATCCTTGCCCGTCACCACAAAGTACGGATGTTTGAACACGGCGATATAGCCCCGCATCCAGGGATGTACGTTGCACTTCACGGGAATCGCAATTTCCTCACGAGCGAAGGTTTCCTCGATCGGCACTCGTGGGGGCTGCGATTTGTTCCACTCGCGGTTGTTCTTGGGCATGGGATGTATGTTGTGTGTCGTGGTGTCGCTATTCACTACATCGAGCTTCTGGTTGGCTCGCACTGCGAGCACGTGAGGCTGATACATGCAGCCGTTCTGCTGGATCACCGCCGGCTGACTGGGAGGGTCAAAAGTGCGGTCGCCCAAGCCATCAGCGATGAAGACGACTACGTTTTGCAAACCGCCTTTCGCGTCGGCCACGATGTCCTGACTCAAAACTGGAGTCGGATGTTGTTTGGCGCAGCTTGGGTCAGCTGCCATATTGATGGGTGTGGCTGCAGGCACTCTGCCCTCGAACTTCACTTTACCTTTGACGGTGGCTGTGCCCGTCGTGCTATTTGCCGAACTGGCAGGACTCCCCGCTCTTACGATGCGCCCGCTGGAGATACAGATGATCACCGTTAAAGCAACTACGAGAATGAAGCACTTTGTTTTCATACCACCCAACCTTCTGCCTCTGTCGCATGTGATTTGTTTTCTCCTTTGAAGTGCGAAACTCTGCTTGCTCCGCATAAGGTCAGTCTAAGGAACGGAGCAAGAGGGAGATGTCATATCGCCATCAATGATTTGTCGTTTTCTTGTCACCGTTTTGTCAGGCGAGAATAACAATCATTTTGCAATTCCGTGACAGCTGCAGTAGCAGTTCAATTTAGTTCTTAGCGATCCTGCACAAGGAGGGCTCGATGGTCTCTCTCCGGCGGAATCTCCTGCGCAGTGCAATTTTTCTTCTCGCCTTGTCCGTTCCCCCGGCTCATGCCATTCCAGCCTTTGCCCGAAAATACGGTCTCCGTTGCTCGGCTTGTCATGTTGCCTGGCCGGTGCTGAACGACTTCGGCTGGCGCTTCAAGGACAACGGATACCAACTCATGAATGATCGCGATGCCCCGATCTGGCAGCACCCCTCCTACTGGCCGGTCACCTTTCGCATCACGCCGAATTGGCATCTCGAAAAGACCAACAAGGTTTCGGTGGATGTCGGGGGTGGGGTCAACAACGGACAGGTCGGTACCACGCAGCACGGTTTTGACCTATCGGGATTGGATATTCTCACTGGCGGCACGCTGGAAAAGAACATCTCATTTCTCCTGACACCATCCTCAGATAACACTGGCGCGTTCCACTTTGAGTCTGCCTGGGTACGGTTGGATAATCTCTTTCACAGTCCATGGCTCAACTTTAGGTTCGGAAAGTTCGAACTAGATAATTTCATCTCGGAAAAGCGCACGCTTACGCTATCCGCGGTCGGAGGCATCTACCAGCTTTACCATTTCGTTCCACCCAACGACGTCAACACCTTTGGCCAGATCGGAGATAACCAGTTGGGCCTCGAGTGGCAGGGGCATTCGTTTAATGATCGTACTCGCCTCTCAGCCGCCTTATTTAGTTCGAACGACGGCAATGTAAACCTGCAGAATGCGAATGCTTACAGCGGCTTCCTCCATATCAGCGAGGCATTTGATTTAGGAGGGTTAGGACAGCAGCGAGTCGGTGCCTACTACTTCATAGGACAAGCCCCGACCTACTCCCTAACCTCTGCTGGTGTGCCAATCCCAGGTTCCAGCCTGGGAAACAAATCATTCAACCGCGAAGGATTCTGGGGAGACTTCTTTATCTACAAATTCGAGGTGCCGGTTTACTTCCAGCATGGATCGGATAACCCGCACTTCGCCATAACACCGCCCGGTGCCACAAGTCCGCCCACTCCAGCAAACGTGCCATTGCCTCCGGGGGCACGTGCTCCGACCTGGAACGGGGTCTTCATAGAGCCGCGGTTCGTCGTCAATCCGCAGCTCGTCTTGTTCCATCGCACAGAAATTGTGCGCATGTCGCAACAGGCTTTGCATGGATTCTTCCCGTCCAACCTTGGAGACTTGAACGTCTACACCCTTGGCTATCGCTGGTATCCGATTATGACCAGCCGCGTCGGATTCGCCTTCCACAACGAGTATTCCCGGATTATGCAGCGTTCAGCCGCGCCGGACAGCACCGACCTGACCAGCAGCAGCATTTTCGTGGGATTTGACTTCGCCTTCTGAGGAAATACTAATGCACAAAGAGTTCATACCGTCGGCGTTTCTAGGTGCGGCTTTGGCTTTGACTCTCGCCCTCTCTGGTCTTTCTCATGCTCAGATGACGGACTACGAGGAAAATCCGCGGCTGGGAATGGAGGCCCATATCAGCGGCATAACAGGCCACGCTGCCGCTGCCGAGACGAACTACCGCAGATACTGCACCGGTTGTCACGGTGATTTGGGAGATGGTGAGGGAGAGAACGCCCAATGGATTGACCCTAAGCCGCGAAACTTCACTCTCGGTCAATTTAAGTGCCGTTCCACACCCACCGGCACTTTGCCCACTGACGAAGATCTGTACACCACAATCGGTCGCGGTCTGACCAATTCCAATATGCCGCAATGGCTGCCACTCACAACTCACGAGAAGGTGGACCTGGTGGCATATGTAAAGCATTTTTCACCTCACTTTGCGACGGAGAAACCTGGGACTCCCATCAACGTTCCTCCTGAGCCGGAGGTGACGGCCGATAGGATCAAAGCAGGACAGGCAGTATTTCAACGGCTGGAGTGCTGGAAGTGTCATGGGGTCACTGGACGTGGCAATGGGCCCTCGGCCGAAACGCTTACCGATAATCAGAACCGTCCCATAAAGCCTTTTGATTTCCACGACGTGACGCGTTTTAAGTGCGGCACCACCGACCAGGATCTATACAAGATTTTCATGACCGGTCTCGATGGCACACCCATGCCATCCTTTGCGGATAGTGTCAAGCCAGACGAGGCGTGGAACCTAGTGTTCTATCTGCGTACCCTTCAACCGATGAACAGCAGAGAGAAGCAAATCGCCAAACAACTCGGTCTGAAGCCAATTAATCCAAATGCTGCTCCCGCTGGGGCTGCACCTCAACCGCAAGCAGAGCAACAGCAGCCGCTTCAACAGCAGCCCCAACCGCAACAACAGCAGCCGCCTCCGTCGCGGTAGCACAAGTGAGACTGCGCAATTCAAGAACGCGCCCGAATATTGCCGATGCAACGCTGGTTGCCGTGGCTCCCGCTGGCAGCAGCTAAAGATGCACTGGTTGCCTTGGGCCAGTCGCGAAGGCTACAACACCGAACTAGTTCTTCCAACACTGCACAATATGTTCGCGCGCGCGTGACAAAAGGCAGGCAAAGAAAAAGGGCACCCGGCAAGAGCGCCCCATAAAAGCACATGCAGTCACGGAAATTTTCTTATTGGTTCCCTTTGCCAGGCGCGGTGATTTTGCCGAAGAGACCGTGACTCTCATCCTGAATGCCTGCGGTGAAGAAGAGCTGGTTGGTGTCTCCTGCCACAAAGCCATTGCCGAAGCTCAATCCCCAAAGGCCGTCAATGGCGATGGGATGGCCTTTACGACGGCGAAGCTGACCGTGGAAAGAGTGGCCCTCGAACTTGAAAGCAGAGATGTGACCGTCGCCGAAATTACCCACGAGCAAGTCGCGGGAGAACTTTCCAAAGTTATGTGGAGCCAGCGCCAGGCCCCAGGGCGAGTTGAGCGCGCCGCCCGTGGCAAACCGCTCAAGGAAGCTACCGTTGAGGTCAAAGACATCAATAAAGCCGCTCCCTGGACCCTTGACGTCGTCGTGTCGCTCGGCGTTCTGCATGGCGAAGGTGACATACAGCTTGCCATTGATGTTCCGAATGCCGAAGGGAGCGAACCCAGGGTTCGCCGCGTCCGGGGTAATCGTGGGGTCGGTGAACGAATTCACGAAGCTGAATTTTCCGTCGTACATTTCCACCACACCGTCGCGAAAGTTGGTGGCATAAATGAAGTTCCCCGAGCCGTTATTGCCAATGGCAAGACCCTTGTAGACGGCGCCCAGGGCAAAACCATCGACTCCTCCCGGCGTGGAGTTATCCACGGCCAAAAAGGCATGAGTCACATCAACCTGAGGAGCCCAGCCGGTAATCGTGCCGTCCTCGGTCGCGAACAAGAAAAGCCCCTGGCCGGAAGCCGTCCCGTTCGAAACCACGAAGTCGGCCGTGCCGTTGAAAACGACACCCGTGGGTGTGCCTGAACCGCTACCTCCTGTCGGCGGCGGAATCATGACTACGAGGGGGGAACCGACCGGAAACGGATTGCCATTTCCATCATAAAGGGTGGAGACCCCCGCATTATTATCGGAAATCCAGAAAGGTCCTGTGGGTGGAAAGACAATGCCCCAAGGATTAACCAGATTCGGGTCGGTGGTAGGGGCGACGCCGGGTAGGTCGGAAACCAGATTGTGCTGAGTATAGGACTGCGCCACGGCGGGAGTCGAAACCGCGAGCACAGTCACGATGGCAAGAAGTAGCGCAAGAGCAAGCCTATCCGGCAGGATTTTAGGCAGAATAGTCATATTGTCATCCTTTGCACTCCGAGCGAGGAAACCTGAGTCAAAATGTTGGCGCCAACGTTAAAGACGATCGGTGCGCTGGCAGCATTTGCGGTTGCCAAGCTGCCTATCAACAACAGCCCGACAACAGCCCGAGATAACCTTCTCGGCACCTTAAAGGTAAGGCGGCCGAAGCAAGAAGGGTGTCAAGAACCTGCAAAAACTTTGTCATTTTCTTGTTGTTGAAGGTCGGGAGCGGCTTACAAAGAGCTGAACAGGACAATGATAGTTCCTTCCAAAGAGCGGAAGTCGCAGAAAAGTGGAGTCTTCGGTCGTAAAGGTGAGGCACGCCGCACTTGCTCGTGTGATTTTGATTTTCTACCGATTATTTCTGCCCAGCTCGCCCGTACAATCTGGTCGGCCATGCCTCGATTTCGATTTTTCGCTCCCGGGCGACACCGCGACCATGTCAGAGTTGCTGGTCGACCACGGATTTTGGGGGAGCATTGTTCGACCATGATGCGTTCATGACCATGAAGGAAACAGCCGTGTTTGATAAGCCATTTGTGAAGAAATCGGCACTGATAGGGACTGAGACTCTACCGAAGGAATTCTACGAACAGATGAAAATCTTCTCCCGTCGCGAACTGCCAATTTTCAAGACTCGCGAAGAGGCTTTGGCGTGGCTGGTAGAGGAGTAGATGCTGCCAACGGGAAACTAAAATCTACCGCCTATGAATACTTCGTAGTGTGTTGAAAAGGGAAAGAAGAAACTCCAGCAACGTCAAGGGGCCAGCCAGAACGATACTGGAGTTCCTGGCTGGCTTCTCTAATTCAAATAACTGTAACAGGGCGTTCTGTGGATTCCGCATGCTCAAGCGTTGGATATCCCACAAAGTAGTGCGCCAACTTGTGCCAAAAATGTCTGGCTAGCTTCCCGCGTTCGTGGGTCGTTCCTTTTCGCGCAGCAGACGCTTAATCAGCAGCCGATTGATTTCTTGAACTAGCGGCAAGAGCCGCTCCAAGTCTTGCTCATTGGCAGCCTGCTCACACAAGCGGCGCCAGTGTTCGTTCTCTGCAGGGATGGACAACTTTACGCAGCTTCCCCCTTACCGCTCAGGTTCGTCAGCAGGCGGAGCTTTAAGAGCGCGTCTTCAATCTTCTCTCGTTCTTTGCTCGCGTCCTGGTTGTACGCGATGACACGGAGGCGTTTGAGGAGCACAAATTCGGCCATACTCACGCGCTGAGGCAACTTTGTGGAGTCGAGTTCGAACAGCGCTGCTTGGTACTCGCGCTGCCATTCTGGAAATTGCAATGTTGCTGATGCGGCAAACTGTGGTGCTGCAAGACTAGCGGACATACGGCTCCTGTGGAACTAGGGGACAAATAAGCCGTTTGATTCCGTCTATCGCTAGGGGCGGAGGTTATGAATGTGCAGAACTGTAGCGCCTTTTGCGTGAGGAGCGTGCGCCAAGTTGCGCCACAATTAATTGATTGCCCATTAGAAAGAACTCAGTAACAGGTTGATTTTGGCAATCAACTCTTCTGCTGCACGCTGGTCCGAGGTCTGCGGTATAAGCTCTATCAGTAGTCTGGCTGTTTGCTGAATCTGCTCAATCCGTGCTATGGGCAGAACGACGAATTTCTCACCTTCTTTGGTGTTGACATACACGGCTGACTCCAGTTGGTAAGCATCATCTTCCGTCGCTTAAACCCGAGTGGGATGGAACATTGTATTTAGGTTCACTGTGCAAAACGCCGAAGTTTTTTAAACATTTTCCACAGCCGTCCACAGATGCAGGCAGCAATTACACACGTTCCACAGTTTTTGCACAATACGAGCGGGCTGCTCCAAGCGGGTGCCAATCAGCGTAGCCGAATTGCGTGCCCAGCGGCGTAAGCTTCTCATGCACCGTCACTTTCCGTGACAACCACACCGCGTCCATCCCAACCCACAAAACTAAATAGACTCTCCGAGTTGCTGCAATTCCCGCTTCAACTTTTCGAGTTTGTGTTGGATTTCGGCAGATTCGCCACTTGGGAGCGCAATCCGAGTCATGTATTCGAGAGCAGTGTCGTATGCCTTGCGTGCGTTAGCCCGATTGCGGTCGATTTTGTCCTGATATCT
>Ga0075424_100001231_pt1 | contig 22142 bp, 18 predicted proteins | sample SoiMethybrSBSTD3_FD_75301 | JGI IMG/M metagenome (GOLD analysis project Ga0075424, IMG submission 75301) | Bulk soil microbial communities from a Populus tree surrounding site in Tennessee, USA - Soil MetaG P. TD hybrid SBSTD3 | ecosystem: Environmental > Terrestrial > Soil > Tree plantation... | reverse complement strand
TAGCCGTCCTTGACATTGACGACATCGCCCATCTGGCCGAGCCGGCCGATACGCTCAAGAAGAATGATCTGCATACGTTCTCTCCAAGTGGTGTCTAACAGTGTTGTGCAAGGGCTGTGGTGGGAGGGTGCTGCACGTGCGGTTCACGTCGACGAGGGTGGGGCGCCGAGGCGGCGTTTGAGATTGATGACGGGCTCGAGCAGGCCGGCGACGGTCAGCGCTAGGGCCGCATAGGGACCGAGCAGGAAAAGCGCCCCGTAGACGAGCCATAGGAGCCAAGGCGCCCGTCCCCGGGCCAGAAAATGCATAAGGGCAAGACCGGCGATCAGATAGGCGACGAGCAGCGCGCCGCTGAAACTGGTCCCCACCAGACCGAGCACGCCCGGCGCAAAAGACGCCGCAAAGGCGGCAACGGCGATCAGGGGGAAGCCTGGGGGGTAGGCGAGCCCCGCCAGATCGGGCCAGTCCCGCCCCAACCGGTCCGACGCGCGGGCGACGCGGGCGGCAAGATAGAGATTAACGGTAAAGAGGATGAGCCAGTAGGCCGACAGGGCCGCCGGCAGCACAGCGATCAGAAATTCCGTCAGAGTTTCGATCTGGGCCTCGTTGAGCGGCGGCATATTGAGCTCGCTCGCCGTGCGGCTGGAAAAGCGCCGGAAGTACTCAGCCATGGGCTCGCGCAGGATCTCGTAGCTGCCGCCCAACATCGGCAGCACCAGGATGGGGAGCGCTCCCCCGTAAAGCGCCAAGGCAGCCAACAGGCGACCGGGCGGATACCACTGCACCGCGCCCTCGGCGTCGGCCCGATTGAGATAGGCAAGATAGGCGGAAAGCGCGGAGGGTCCACCAAGGGCCAAAAAGTAGCCAACCGCGAAGGGCAGGCTGGCGATGGCGAGCATCGCCGCGGAGGCGACCAGACCGCCGAGCAGCGCCGGCAGCCAACCCCAGCCCAGCCCGGCGATCAACGCGGGCAAGGGCGTCAAGAGCAGTAGGAACGAGCTCAAGAGCGGTGAGCCCCGCGTCGCCGAGTAGAACAGCAACGCGGAGGCAAGTCCCGAGCCAACGCCTGTCAGCAACCCGATTGGCATCTTAACAGCTGTCCCGCCGTAGCGGTTAGAGACGGCGCCGCCGTCCCAACCATTGGCCTTGAGAAAAGAGGGCCGGGGCGATCCCGGCGCCCGCTTACTTGATCAGGTAAGGCAACAGCCCGATGAAACGGGCCCGCTTGATGGCCCGCGCCAGCTCGCGCTGCTTCTTGGCCGACACGGCCGTGATGCGGCTCGGCACGATCTTGCCGCGCTCGGAGACATAGCGGCCCAACAGACGCATGTCCTTGTAGTCGATCTTGGGGGCGTTATCACCCGAGAATGGGCAGGTCTTGCGGCGCCGGTGAAACGGGCGACGGGCGGGAATGGTGGTGACTTCGCTCATCGGTATTACTCCTCGGCGCTCGTGCTTTCGGCCGCATCGCGAGGTGGACGGGGGCCGCGCGGCCTGTCGCCGTCACCCCCCTCGCGCCGGAAGCCGCCCTCGCCGCCGCCCTCGCGCCGGAAGCCGCCCTCACCACCCTCGCGCCGGAAGCCGCCACCGCCGCCCCCACGAAAGCCACCACGGAAGCCGCCGCGATCGCCGCCGCGGAAGCCACCGCGATCGCCGCGAAAGCCGCCCCGATCCCCGTCGCGGCGGTCATCGCGATCGCCCTTGCGCATCTGCACGGACGGCTCGGTCTCGTGCTCGTCGACACGCACCGTCAGGAAGCGGATGACGTCGCTCGACAACCCCATGCGCCGTTCCATTTCGGCAACCGCGGCCGGCGGCGCATTGATGTTCATCAGCGAGTAGTGCGCCTTGCGGTTCTTTTTGATTTTGAAGGCAATGGTCTTGAGGCCCCAGTACTCGGTCTTGCCGATCTTGCCCCCGCCTTCCTCGATGACTTGGCTATATTCTTTCGTCAGCGCTTCCACCTGCGTCTGCGAAATATCCTGGCGCGCCAGGAACACATGCTCATAAAGCGGCATGGCCACCTTCCCTTGCTCTTTAACCCTATCCCCTCCGGCGCAAAGCCCCTTTTGGGCCGGCACGCCGGCTGGCGCGGGAAGGCCCAAAGGACCCGAAAGAGCGAAGACACCGGGGTAGGCGGGCCCAACTAGGCCCTGCCGTCTCGCGACGGCCTCCCCTTCAGCCTTCGACCGGAGCGGGTGCGGGCGCCGTTATAGCGCAATTTGCGGCGCCGACAAGGGCACACGCGTGGGCAATCTTGACGTGGGGGTGGGAGTGTGGTGAAGCCCCGCGAGACAGTAATCCTTGAACGGCCATGGCTATCGCTTTCGTTTTCCCTGGACAAGGCAGTCAAGTCGTCGGCATGGGGGCCGAGCTGGCGGCCACCTACGCGCCGGCGCGGGCGGTGTTTGCCGAGGTCGATGCGGCGCTCGGCCAAAAGCTCTCCGAACTGATGTTTGCGGGGCCTCTCGAGCAGTTGACGCTGACGGAGAATGCCCAGCCCGCCCTGATGGCGGTCTCCCTTGCGGTCTTGCGCGTGCTGGAGGTGGAGAAAGGCTTCCGGCTCGCCGACCGGGTCAGTTGCGTCGCCGGCCACTCGCTCGGCGAATATTCCGCCCTGGCCGCGGCCGGTGCTTTGAGCCTCGCCGACGCCGCCCGACTACTGAAACTGCGCGGGCAGGCCATGCAGGCCGCCGTCCCCGTCGGGCAAGGGGCGATGGCGGCCCTGTTGGGGGTCGGCAAGGAGGTGGCGGAGAAGCTCGCCGCCGAGGCGGCGGAGAGCGAAATCTGCCAGCTTGCCAATGACAACGAGCCGACCCAGGCCGTGATCTCGGGCTCCAAGGCGGCCATCGATCGCGCCGGCAAGCTCGCCAAGGCGCACGGTGTGCGCCGCTTCATGCCGCTCAACGTCAGTGCACCCTTCCACTCGGCCTTGATGCGGCCGGCCGCCGAGGTCATGGCGCACGCCCTGGCGCAGGTTAAGATCTCCTCGCCGCAGGTGCCGGTCGTTGCCAACGTCCTGGCGGCACCGATCAGCGATGCCGCCGAGATCAAGCGGCGCTTGGTCGAACAGGTTACCGGCACGGTGCGCTGGCGCGAAAGCGTTCTCGCCATGGCCAACAACGGCGTCACGGACGTCTACGAGATCGGCGCCGGACGCGTGCTCTCGGGCCTCGCCAAGCGCGTTGTGCCGAGCCTCAATGCCAGCTCGATCGGCACTCCCTCCGAAATCGAGGCGGCGCTGCCCGCCCTCATGCAGTAGGAACAATGCATGTTCGAACTGGTGGACAAAACGGCCCTCATCACGGGTGCGACGGGCGGCCTTGGCGGTGCCATCGCCAAGGCCCTGCATCGGCAAGGCGCCACCGTCGCCATCTCCGGCCGCCAGCTCGATAAGCTCGAGCTGCTCGCCGCCGAGCTCGGCGGCCGGGTGGTGGTGTGTCCCTGCGACCTGGCCCGCAAGGAGGAGGTTGCCAAGCTGATCGATGTCGCCATCGCCAAGCTCGGCCGCCTCGATATTTTGGTTAACAACGCCGGCCTGACCCGGGACAACCTGTTCATGGTGATGAAGGACGAGCAGTGGGAGGAGGTCATTGCCGTCAATCTGACCTCGACCTTTATGCTGATGCGGGCGGCCGCGCGGGCCATGATGCGGGCAAAAACGGGCTATGGCCGGATCATCAACATCTCCTCGATCAGCGGCATCATGGGCAACCCTGGCCAGGGCAACTATGCCGCCTCCAAGGCCGGCATGATCGGCATGTCGAAGTCGCTCGCCCGCGAGGTGGCCTCGCGCGGAATCACGGTCAATTGCATCGCTCCGGGCTTCATTAAGACCCCCATGACCGACGCCCTCACCGACAAGCAAACCACCAGCATCAAAGAAGCCATCCCCGCCCAGCGGTTCGGCACGCCCGACGACGTAGCCGCCGCCACCGTCTACCTTGCCTCCCTCGAGGCCGCCTACGTTACCGGTGCGACGCTGAACGTGAACGGCGGCCTGATCATGGTCTGAACGGCTATTTTTGCCGGCAATCATTGGGTCCGGGAGGCGCCGTGGGAATGCTGGTCAAGGCCAATGAAGTGTGTTAACGAGCCCGCTGATTTAGGCGTTCAACCCAGGAAATGTCTGCTGTCGGGCCGCGAATCTGCTCGAGCCATGGCGCAGTATCGGGCGTGGGCTTGACCAGGCCCGATTTTTGGCACACGGCAACAGCGTGGATCAGCAAAGAGCCAAGGGATAGAGCAATGAGCGACGTCGCAGCGCGCGTTAAGAAAATCGTCGTGGAGCACCTCGGCGTCGAGGCCGACAAGGTCACCGACAGCGCGAGTTTCATTGATGATCTGGGTGCCGATAGCCTCGATACGGTCGAGCTCGTGATGGCCTTCGAGGAGGAGTTCGGCTGCGAGATCCCCGATGACGCCGCCGAGCAGATTCAAACCGTCGGCGATGCCGTCAAATTCCTCGAGAAGCACGCGAGCGCCGCTTAGCCTTTTTGGATCGCGGGCGCGCGGCATTTATTCAAAGTACGGCTGGCGCCACGACCATCGAGCCCTCGCCCTATTCCGACGATGTTGAGCATGCGAATGCCCCGCCGCGTAGTCATCACCGGCCTCGGCTTGGTGACACCCCTTGGCTGTGGCGTCGAGGCAAGCTGGAAGCGCCTGATCGCGGGAGAAAGCGGGGCGCGCCGCGTCGAGGAATTCGAGGTCAGCGATCTTAGCTGCCAGGTGGCGTGTTTCATTCCGCGCGGCCCCCTGTCGGAGGGCAAGTTCAATCCTGACGACTGGATGGAGCCCAAGGAGCAGCGCAAGGTCGACGACTTTATTATCTACGGTATGGCCGCCGCGACGCAGGCACTCGAGGACGCCGGCTGGCGCGCGGACACGAGCGAGAAGCAGGAACGCACCGGGGTGCTGATCGGCGCCGGTATCGGTGGCCTCAACGGCATCGCCGAAACCTCCATTCTTCTGAAGGAGAAAGGACCACGGCGCGTCAGCCCGTTTTTCATTCCGGGACGCTTGATCAATCTCGCCTCCGGCTACGTCTCGATCAAACATGCGCTTAAGGGTCCGAACCATGCCGTGGTCACGGCCTGCTCGACCGGGGCGCACGCGATCGGCGATGCCGCCCGGATGATCGCGCTCGATGATGCCGACGTCATGGTCGCGGGTGGCGCCGAAAGCCCAATTTGCCGAATAGCGATCGCCGGCTTCGCCGCCTGCCGCGCGCTGTGCACGACCTTCAACGATCAACCGCAAAAAGCCTCGCGTCCCTATGACAAGGATCGCGACGGCTTCGTCATGGGCGAGGGCGCCGGCGTCGTCGTGCTGGAGGAGCTCGCGCACGCCAAAGCGCGCGGCGCGCAGATCTACGCCGAGGTCGTGGGCTACGGCTTGTCCGGCGACGCCTATCACATCACCGCACCATCCGAGGACGGCGACGGAGCCTACCGGTCCATGCGCATGGCGCTGCAGCGCGCGGGCGTGGAGCCGAGCGAGGTGCACTACATCAATGCGCACGGCACCTCGACCATGGGGGACGAGATCGAGCTCGCCGCCGTCGAGCGCCTGTTCGGCAATGCGGCCGGCAAACTCGCCATGTCATCCACCAAGTCGGCAATCGGCCACCTGTTGGGCGCGGCCGGCGCGGTGGAGGCGATCTTCTCGGTGCTGGCGATCCGCGACAATATCGCCCCGCCGACCCTCAATCTCGATCACCCCTCGGTCGACACCCCGGTCAACTTGGTGCCGCATAAGGCGCAAGCGCGCCGGATCGATACCGCGCTGTCGAATTCGTTTGGCTTCGGCGGCACCAATGCCTCGCTGGTGTTGCAGCGGTTCAAGGCATAAGCGGCGGGGCGCCGGCAGGGCGCTCGCCTTTGCCCTGCAGCGCGAGCGCGCGGCGACGCCCTGAGGCAAGCGCGCTGCGGCGCCGCGGGGGGTGAGCCCGCGGGCAGCGGCGCCGGGAGGGCCGGTGCCTTCAAGTGGCGCCCGCCTGCCACTCCTGGCGCCAAGCCGCCACAGCCTCGGCGCAGGCGCCGCGCTGTGGCCCGCGCGCGCCCTAACCTTGCCGCCACGTCCTCGCTTGCCAAGCAATCCTGCTTTCGCCACATTTGCTGCTAGGTTCGGATGCCGAATGCGTGGGTGTTGGAGCGCGCCGCAAGGCTTGCAAAAGGCAGCGCATCTGACGGGGAACGTGAGCCATGAGAAACCGCCACCCGGCGGACCGACACGCAGACCCCAAGACCTCCCGCACGCGCGGTTCGCTCGCGCGCAGCCCCGCTGAGCGGCTCGAGCCGACGCGGCCGCCGGCACGGGTCAACCGCAAAATCCGGCTCGAGGAAGAGCGCCGGCCCCGGCCCGTGCTGGCCTTTATGAATGGGCTGTTGACCGTGGCACTGGTCGGCATGCTGCTCCTCGGCGCGCTCGCCTACTACTTCGATGGGCAGATGGATGCGCCGGGCCCGCTCGAGAGGAACAAGGTCATCGTCATTCCCAAGCTCGAGGGTTCCTTGGAGATCGCAGCGCGCCTGGAACGGGAGGGCGTCATCAGCGACCGGCGCATGTTCACCGCGGGCTACCGCTGGCTCCAGCTGCTGGCCAGGCTCGAGGGCGATAAGACCCTACAACTCAAGGCCGGCGACTATGAGGTGCGCCCGCACGCCAGCGTGCGCGAGCTGATCGACCTCATTTGCGACGGCAAGACGGTGACCTACAAGATCACCGTGCCCGAGGGGCTGACGAGCCAGCAGATCGTCGATCGGCTGCTGGCCGACGCCAATCTCAACGGTGAGATCTCGGCAACGCCGGCCGAAGGCAGCCTGATGCCGGAAACCTTCGTGATCCAGCGTGGCGCCCAGCGCGAGGCCGTACTCGAGAGCATGGCGGCGGAATCGAAGAAGCTGATGGAGCGGCTGTGGGCGCAGCGCAAAAAGGACCTGCCGGTCAAAACTTGGGACGAGGCCGTGACGCTTGCCTCGATCGTCGAAAAGGAGACCGGGCGCAACGACGAGCGCGACCGGGTGGCCGCGGTATTCATCAACCGGCTGCGTCAGAACATGCGTCTGCAGTCGGACCCCACCATTCTCTATGGGCTGTACGGGGGCAAGGTTGCCTGGGGACGCCCGATCCAAAGGAACGAGATCACCCAGAAGACCCCCCACAACACCTATCAAATCGACGGTCTGCCGCCGACGCCGATCTGCAACCCTGGGCGGCGGGCAATCGAGGCCGTGCTGCAGCCGCGCCAAACGCGCGAGCTCTACTTTGTGGCCGACGGCAGCGGCGGGCATGCCTTTGCCGAGACGCTGAAAGATCACAACGCCAACGTGCAAAAATGGCGTCTGGTGGAGAAAGACTTGAAGGCCAAGGCGGCGCCGGAGCCGGCGGCGGAGGAGCCGACCCCGAAGCTGCGTCCTGCCGTCAAGCAACGGGCCGCCGCGCGCGCCAAGGCGGAGGCCAAGCCGGAGGCCGCAACCGATAAGGCGCCGGCCGGCAACGCAACCGCCGCCGACCCAGCGGCGACGGACCCGAAGCGGCGCTAGGGTTTAGGCGGGCCCACCCCGTTCTTGTTGCGGCCCGGCGCTGCGGCTAGAGTTCCGCCAATCCCCGAGTCGCTGGCGCTTGCGAAAACCCGAAACGACCTGACCGGCGCAATGAGCCTCAAAAGCATGACCGGATTTGCCGCACGCGACGGGACCGCCGGACCCGCCGCCTGGCATTGGGAGCTGCGCTCGGTCAATAGCCGCGGGCTTGACGTTCGGCTGCGCTTGCCGCCTGGCTTCGAAGGCCTCGAGCCGCGCATCCGTGCAGCGATAACACAGCATCTCGCGCGCGGCAGCATTGCCGTCAACCTCAGCGCCAAGCGCAGCGATGGGGGCGCCGAGATCCGGCTCAACGAGGCGGCGCTGCGGCAGGTGCTCCTGGCGCTGGAACGGCTGAAGGGGATGATCGAGGTCGCACCGCCCCGGGCCGAGGCGCTGCTCGGCATCAAGGGCGTACTGGAGCTCATCGAACCCGAGGAAACCACCGAGCAGGTAAGCGCGCGCGGCGAGGCCATGCTGAGCGATCTCGAGCGGGCGCTCGTCGAGCTTGTTGCGGTGCGCACCGCCGAAGGGGGCCGGCTCGAGCAGATCGTGCTCGATCAGCTTGCCGTCATCGAGCGCTTGACCCAGCGCATTGCCGCCCTGCCGGCGCGCTCGATCGAAGCCGTGCGCGCACGGCTGAAAGAGCAGGTCGGCCGCCTGCTGGAGAGCAACGTGAATTTCGATGAAGCGCGTCTCTATCAGGAGGCGGCGATGTTGGCCGCGCGCGCCGACGTTGAGGAGGAGCTGCAGCGCATCAGCAGCCATGTGGCTGCCGCGCGCGAATTGCTGGCTGGCGACGCACCGGCTGGACGCCGGCTCGACTTTCTAGCGCAGGAGCTCAACCGCGAGGCCAACACACTGTGCTCCAAAGCCAGCGACGAGGAGACCACACGCGCCGGTCTGGACTTGAAAGCGGTGATCGATCAAATGCGAGAGCAGGTGCAAAACATTGAGTGAGGCGGGCCCACAAGCGGGGCGGATCGAACGCCGGGGGCTGCTGCTCGTGCTCTCCTCGCCGTCGGGCGCGGGCAAGACGACGCTCGCGAGCGGCTTGCTCAAGAGCGACCCCACGCTCAAGATGTCGGTCTCGGTGACCACCCGGGCGCCGCGCCAGGGCGAGCTCGACGGCAAGGACTATAGTTTCATCACGCCGGCGGAATTCGAACGCCGCAAGCACGCCGGCGAGCTGATCGAGTGGGCCGAGGTGCACGGCAACTTTTACGCCACGCCGAAGGCACCGGTCCTAGATGCGCTGGCGCGTGGCGAGGACATGCTGTTCGACATCGATTGGCAGGGCGCCCGCCAGCTGCGCGGCCAGCTCGGCGCCGATATGGTTGGCGTGTTCATTTTGCCGCCCGACGGGGCGACCTTGGAGCGCCGGCTGAAGACGCGGGCCCAGGATAGCCAGGCGGTGGTCAGCCGGCGCCTTGCCGCCGCCGCCAGCGAAATCGCGCATTGGGGCGACTACGACTATGTGCTCGTCAACGCCGATCTGGAGACGAGCCTCGCCGGATTGCGGGCAATTCTGGCGGCCGAGCGCTTACAGCGCGCTCGCCAGACGGGCCTTGCGGCTTTTGTTGCGGGCCTGCTCGGGCAGCTATGAGGGGCGCGTTAGCGTCCCGGCCAGCGCTCCAGCACGTAGGCGAGCCGCGCGAACTCGCTGACGCTGAGCGCTTCCCCGCGCAGCGTCGGCTTGATCCCGGCGGCGCTGAGCAGCGCCTCCGTATCGGCGAGGAGCGGCTTTAAGCTCTGGCGCAGCATCTTGCGGCGCTGGCCGAAGGCCGCGGCCGTGACCCGGCCGAGGCTCGTCACGCTGCAGGCCGGCTGTGGTCGCTCGAGCGGCTCGAAGGCGACGAGCGCGGAGGCGACCGTGGGCGGCGGGGTGAAGGCCTCCGGCTTCAGCGTGAACAGCAGGCGCACGCGGCAGCGCCACTGCGCAATCACGGCCAGACGGCCATAGGCCTTGGTGCCAACAGTGGCGGTAATGCGCTGGGCGACCTCCTTCTGAAACATCAGCACCATGCCGCGGTACCACGGGGGCCACGGCTCGCTTTCGAGCCAGCCGATCAGCAACCGCGTCGCCACATTGTAGGGCAGGTTGGCGGCAATCAGCGGCCGCTCCGGCGCCAGCGCCGCGGCCAATTTCGGCCAGTCGGTGTTGAGGGCATCCTCGAACTGCAGGCTGAGGCGGCCGGGATAGCGTTGCGCGATGGCCGCCAGCGCCGGACCGCAGCGCTCGTCGCGCTCGATCGCCACGACCCGGCTGGCACCCTCCAAGAGCAGCGCGCGCGTGAGGCCGCCTGGGCCGGGGCCCACCTCCACCACGCTGCGCCCATCGAGGCTGCCGGCGGCGCGGGCAATGCGCCGCGTCAAATTGAGATCGAGGATGAAGTTCTGCCCGAGGCTTTTGCGGGCGGCGAGCTCAAGGCTGCGGATAACCTCGCCGAGCGGCGGCAGGCCGTCGGGCGTCGCGGCGGCAAAGCGCGTCATCGCCGCTGTGGCCCGAGCCCGGCCCTGCGGCGGGCGCCAATCTCGGCGGCGAGCCGCAAGGCGGCAACAAAGCTGCCCGGGCGCGCCTTACCCGTGCCGGCAAGGGAGAAGGCGGTACCGTGGTCGGGAGAGGTGCGCACGAAGGGCAGGCCGAGCGTGATGTTGACGCCGCGATCGAAGGCGAGGGTCTTGAGGGGAATCAGCGCCTGGTCATGGTACATGGCCACCACGGCATCATAGCTGCGGCGGGCCGCAGCATGGAACAGGGTATCGGCGGCATGCGGGCCTGTGACCGCCAGTCCGCGCGCCGCGAGGCTTGCCAGCACCGGGCCGATGAGGTCGCGCTCCTCCTTGCCGATCAGGCCGTCTTCCCCGGCGTGCGGATTGAGCCCCGTCACGGCGATGCGGGGCGCCGCCAGGCCGAAGTCTTGGCGGAGCGCGGCGGCCGTGATGGCGATGGTCTCGCTGAGAAGCTCGCGGGTCAGCAAGGAGGGGACCGCAGCGATCGGCACATGCACGGTCGCAGGCACAACTTTGAGCTCCTCGGCGGCCAGCATCATGACGGGACGCGGCCGCGGGCCGCCGCCAAAACGTTCGGCGAGCAGCGCCAGGTACTCCGTGTGTCCGGGATAGGAGAGCCCGGCCGGATTGAGCGCGCTCTTGGTGAGGGGGTTTGTCACCATCGCCAAGGCCCGCCGCTCCAGAACGGCCAGCACTGCCTGTTCGATCCCGGCCACGATCAGGCTTTGGTCGGCGCCGGCAGGGCGCACGGGCAGAACCGGCAGGGCGCGGGCGAAGGCCTCCCGGCCGGCGGCAAACTCGCTCACCCTTTCGATCGGGATGACGAGCCCGAGCTGCAAGGCCCGTTCCGCAACGAGCTCGGCATCGCCCACGAGGACGAAGGCTGGCAGCGCCAGCGCGGCGCGATTGAGCCAACTGATGAGCGTTATGTCCGGCCCGATTCCCGCCGGGTCACCCATCGTGACGGCCAGCGGCGGCAGCTCAGAGGCGGCCGAGGCGTGCGCCGGCCCCGCGGCATGTGCCTCATCTGAATTCGATGTGGGCATCCTGTCTGATATCGCGCAGGTGGCGCTTGGCGAGCATCTCGAATTCTTTCGCTCGCAAATCCTCCTGCACCTTCTCCCGCTGCTTCTCGTCGCCCTTGACCGTGCGCCGAGCGCAGACGGCAAGCAAGTCGACTGCGCCCGGTGTGGCACTCGGCGGCAGCATATCGCCGTCTTTGGCGCTGAGCAGCAAGGATCGCGTCGGTTCGCTAATGCTGCTCGGTTTGATGAATTTCATGTCGTCGAATTTGACCCCCGGCGCCTCCTTGGCGAGCCCCGCCATGCTCTTGCAGCCGCCGAACTTGCGCCGCAGCGCCTCGGCTTCCGCGAAGCGCTTGGCCATCTGGGCCTGGTCGGAGGCGGTCGGCAGGGACAGGGTCATCTTCTGCACGTGCAACTCGACGCCATCATCGCCGCCATCGCCGGAGGCCGACACGGCGCGGTCGATTTCGCGTTGGGTCACCGAGACGAGGGCCGAGAAGCGGCGGCGAATGACCTCGCGCCAGCCGATCATGGCGCGAAACCGTTCCTTGAGCGTGCTGGCATCGACGCCGAGCCCCTTCAGGTGCTGAACGAACTGTTCCTCGGTCATCTTGTTGTTGTCGGCCAGGCCCTTGAAGACCCGTCGTACTTCTTCGTCGCTGACTTCAATGCCGTTCTTTTTGGCTTCCTGCAGCTTGAGGCGTTCCTCGATCAGCTCCTCCTGGGCACCCTTGCGCATTTGCGGAACGAGGCCGGAGCGCGCGCTCTCGATGGCCTGGCGCTCAAGGTTCATGCTGAACTGCTTCTTCTTCTCCTCGAAGATGGCCCTGAGTTGATCGGGCGCCTTGCCTTTGTTGCTGTCGATCACCTGCTGCATGATGGCGCGCAGCTGCTGGTTGGTACTCTCCTGCTCGGCCAGACGCTTGAAGTTCTCCTTGACCTTGTCGCCGATGTTGGAGCTGAGCGACAGGAAGCGCGCGCGCTGCTCGATCTCATAGGCCGTCACCGGCTCGTCGTTGACGAGCGCCACGATGCTTTGGCCGCCCGCCTTGCTGGCGGCCGCGCCCCCCTGCTTTTCCACCGCCGCGGTCTGCGCCTTGCCGGTTTGCGCCTTGCTGGTTTGCGCGGCACTGAGAGCCGGGCAGGCCAACATCACCAGCAGCGATGCAAAGAGGGCACCGGGAACGGATCGACGAAGGACGGGCTGGTGCATGTGCGTCGGCTGCCGGGCTACGAAAAGAGCGTCGATTCGATGGTGCATCCTAACGCCGCGCCCTCAGCGGCGATCCTCTTTATCCACAGACAACCGTGGCGTGGGCAAGGCAGCGGCGCCCTGCGGCGAGCGTCAAAGCGCGGGCTCAGGGGCGCCGGGCGGCGCTATTGCGGGCCCTGGTTGCTGTCGCCGAACACGTGGCTCAGGACGTCGGTCTTGTAGTTGAACTCACCCAGATGTTTGAGCTCGAAGCGCAGCATCAGCGTGCGATCGGGCCGCAGATCCAGGGATGGGTTTTCGATAAAGGTTTCGGTGTAGCTCGCCGTCAGAACAAAGCATTCGTCGGCGTATTTGAGCTGGAGTTGGTCCTGGATGCGCTCCTTGGCGTCGATGTCATAGCGCATCGAGCCCCCGATGCTCCAATTGTTGGTAATCTTCAAGCCCAGGTAGGGCATGACATCCTGCTGGGTGGTCTGGGTCCCCGTCGATGGATCGAAGCGGGACAGCGAGTAGGCGACCGAGGCAATCACCGGGCCATAGTTGGCGTTGACCAGCAGGTCCTGACGTCGCAGCGACCAGTCCTTCTCATCGAAGCGGCCTTGAGCCACCACGTTGAAGCCGGCGAAGGGCGACAGGTAAAGACCCGCAACATACTCGGAACGGTTGGTCTCAAGGCCATTTTGCGGGTTGAAGTTGGGACACCCCGACGGCGACGGCGTCTGACAGCCCAACGGGTCGAAACCCGGATTGTTGTAGGGATTGTCGCCGCTCAGCTGATAGCTCTGGCCAAATACCGCCCGCGCGTTGAAGCCGCTGTTGGCCTGGAAGGTGTATTGCAGGCCGACGTTGGCCCGCGTGCCGGTCTCGAACCGGTCATAACCCGAGAATTTGTCGATATCGAACAAAAGCGTGTCGTCGAACACGAGGCTCTTGGCGTCCTCGTCGGGCAGGAAGAACTGGTTGACCTTGTTTTGCCGCACGATGATTTGCGCGGTCGGGGCAATGACGTGGGAGGCATCCGCGGTGTGGGCTACGAACGGGTAGGAATAAAGCACACCGGCCGCGGCGATCCCTCTTAGCACCGTATCGTTCGGGATCGGGGTCGGCGTTGCCAACGCCGGGTTGAAGGCATCGTTATAGCTGTAAACGTCGCCGCGGGCATTGGCGAAGGGCGTCCAGACCTGCCCGACGGGATCGATCATCTTGCGGCGCCAGTTCGCCTCAAGCAGGGCATGGGTGGTGTCAGTGCCGCCGTTGTTGCGCGACATAGAGCGGGCATGGCCCGTGAAGCTCAACTCGCCACCGAGCACCGGCTGGTTGACGATATAGTTGTAGTCGATGACAGGATGCACGAGCGAGTCGGCCTGCAAGGAGTCGTCGAGCAGCAGGCCGCCGAAATGATAGAGCCGGGCGCTGAAATAATTGCGCTCGCTCATGCCCTGCAGGTAGACGGTGTTGACGCGATCAGTCTGCAGGATGGGATCGAGCTTATAAAAGCGCCGGAAGGTGTCATCGCTTTCGACCGTGATATCCCAGCCGTACCGCCACCACGACGACAGCGAGAACTGGCCCTTGGTTTCCAGCGATCCGCGCCAGCCCTGGTCACCGCCGATGGTGGCGCCCGATTCGTCGCGGCCCTGATCGATCGCGGCAATCTTAATATTGTACTGGCCGTCGGCGAGGCGGTGCCGGAAGTCCCCCTGCCATAGCACGCCCTGCTTGGACCAATACTGGGGATGGAAGGTGAAGTCATAGTTGGGGGCGAGCGCGAAGTAGTAGGGCACCTCGATGCCGAACCCGAGCGTCGAGGAGTTGGCATAGCTCGGGGCCAGGAAACCGGAGCGGCGCTTCACCGACGGATCCGGGTGCTGGAAGTAGGGCATGTAGAGCACCGGCACGCCAAAAAACTCGAACTGCGCGTCCTGGTAGCTGATGGTTGCCTCACGCTGGTCGTGAATAATGCGCGCGGCGCTGATGCACCACAGCGGCGGCACGCCGGGGTCGTTTTTGCAGGGCGTGAACTTGCCACGCTCGTATTCGGTGATGTTGCCCTCGCGCCGGTTGGCGCGATCGGCAGCAATGCGCGTATCATCGCGCAAGACCACGCTCAACGATTGCACGAAGGCGTCGCGAAAATCGTCGAGCGCCTCGAAGCGGTCCGCGCGCGTGATGCTGCCGTTGGGGTCTTTCAGCTGCGCGTTGCCCTCGGCGACCAGCTTGTTGACGCTCTGGTCGTAGATCACCCGCTCGGCGGTCAGAATGTAGTTGTTGTAGTAGATCTCGACGTTGCCCTGGGCGACGACCCGGCTCGACTTGCTGTCGTAAATGAGCTGATCCGCCTGCAGGTAGAGGGGTTGGGCGCGATCGATCTTGGGGGGCGGACCGAGGATGCCGCCGGGCGGGCGCGGGAAGGCCTTGGGGGCCGGTTGCGCGGCCGGTTTGCTGGGATCCTGTGCGCTGCTGGGTGCACTTAAGAGCAGGAGCGCGCCCAAACAGAAGGCGAGCGCACGCCCGAGCCCCAGCCACCGTTGCCGGCGACAGGAAACCCGCGCTTCGCCGCACACATCGTGCGGTATCGGCGCTCGACGCATCACTCAGCCATCCTCCTGGTGCAGCAACACGGTTAATGAGACCAGCGAAGCAATGGCAATGGGCACCCCCACCGCCACCGAGGAGGACACCAAGCCGGCCATGCCAACCTGGCGCGACGCCTCTGCCAGCAGGAAGAACCCAATGCCCCCGACCATCCCCGTCACGACCATAGTCTGGATGCCCCCCGAGCGGAATGACCGCAGAGACACAGTGGCGGCCAAAATAACCATTGTTATCAACAGGGCGGGACGGGCCACCAACAGGGCGTACTGCATCTTGTAGCGATCGGCGGAAAGCCCTGTTTTTTCAGCAATTTGGATCAGGTCGGGCAGCTGCCAAAAGGAGACCGAAATTTCCGAGCCCAGGGCGTCGCCCACACGCTCGCGCGTGAGGTGGGTTGAGACCGTAAAAGTATCGAAGGTTTCCGGCTCTCGATCGGGGCGCGAAACCAGGGCCTTGCTCAACTCCCAGTAGCCGTCGTTGAGGGTCGCGCGCTCCGCATCGATGCGCTCGGCGAATGCTCCCTTGGCGTCGAACTGAAAGACCGTCACGCCGGCCAGCGCCAAGCCCTGGTCGGCGATCGCCTGGGCGGTCATGACGGACTGGCCGTCCGCGCCGTCTTGCCGGAGCCAACCCGCCTCGCCGGAGGTGGCCAGCAGGCCCGCATCGCGGCCAAACGCCTCTGCCACCAAGCGTTCTGCCTCGGAGCGGGCGGCCGCGGCCAAGGGATTGTAAAGGGTGACCGCTACAACGCCGAGGACAGCGGCAATGGTGATGCCGGGGCGCAGGAACTGCCACACGGACATGCCGCCCGCGCGCATGACCGTCAGCTCGGATTTGCGATTGAGCGTCAACAGGGCGACGATGCTGCCGACCATCACGGCAAAGGAGAGCAGGATTTCCGAGAAGGCGGGCAGGCGCAGGAGCGCCATCCAGAAAAGCCCGCCGATCGAGACTTCGACGGCCCGCCGGGAGAGGCGCAGCAGCTCGATCATGTCGATCATAAAGATCAGGGCCGCGCAGACGATGAAGGCGCCCGAGATCGATAACAAAAACCGCCTGGCGACGTAATGACGCAACGTGCGGGCCGCAAACATGGCGCTAGCTCCGCCCCCGTGCTGCCGCCGCGAGCGTAGCCGGCTTCGCCCAGCCATTGCGCCGCCCTGCCGGCCGGCGCCAGACCCCGCGCCAGACCCCGGCCCAGCGCGAGGGGCGGTGCGGATAGGCATGCCATTGCGTGGTGAGCGCGGCGAGCAGCGCGGCGGCGAGCGGGACCGCATACATCAGGGGAATGGCGGAGGTGCGCACGGCGGCGGCATTGGTGGCGACGATGCCACCCAGGCGGCAACCGACCGCCAGCACGAAGGCGAGCACGGCGGCCTGATTGCGGTTCTGCCGCGTGGTGCGGGCGTGGCCCAGGGAGGCCAGCACGAGCAGCACGAAGGCGAAGGCATAGAGCGGACTCGACAGTCGATCATGCAACTCGGAGCTAAATCGGCCCGGCGCCTGCCGGTAGAGGGGGTCGTCGGGATCGGGCCAGATCAGGTCCGCCGTCGAGCGTTCGCGCGGTCGCAGCTGATTGGCCTGATCGACGCGCTGCTCGAGCTGGTTCAAGTCGACCGCATAGCGCTCGAACGCGATGATCTGCGGATTATGCTCGTTCTCGAGCCGCCGCACGATGTGGCCCTTGTCCATCCTCAGATAGGCCATGCCCGCCTGCTTGATAATGAGGCCCCGCTCGGCGAGGTAGGTGACGACCTGCTTGGGATCGCGCGCGTCGTGCATCATGAGGCCGAGGAGCTCGCCGCCGGGCCCGCGATCGCGAATGTGCACCATCAGCTTGGGCTCGGGCGAGGTGAAGCGCCAGGGCTGGATCACCTGTGCCATCAGGTCGGTTCTGACTTGGGCCGCCATGTCGCGCAGCAGGCGCTGGCTGCCGGGGCCCAGCACGTGATTGACGCTGGCAACCAAGAGGGCGACGAGCAGGGCAAGCAGACCGAAAGGCTTCAGCAGCGCCCAGACCGGCATGCCGCCACTGGTCATGACAATGAGTTCGCTGTCGCCGCTGAGCCGGGTCAGCACGTAAATAGCGGCGATCAGAAGCGCAATCGGGGCGATGACGGCCAGCATGCTGGGCAGCGCCAGCGTCGTCATCGCCAGGAAGCGCCACACATCCTGACCCTGGTTGGTCATCAATTCGAGCTGGCGCAGGGCAACGCCGATCCAGGTAATCCCCGTCAGCGAAAGGAGGACTAAAAGCAGCGCGCCCGAGGCCTGCCGTAGCACATAGCGGCTGACAATCCGCATTCGCTCCCCCGGGGCTGCAGCGCCCCCTGCCGGCCCGCCCGCGTGCCCGAGGGGCGGTGCCGCTTGAAGCGCTGAGGTGTCACAGTATGGTGGCGGAAAATTGGCTCGCCCCTACACCGGGTTGGCTTGGTGCGCTGCGCGCCGGCGTGCCCCAGCTGCGGCGCCGGGCGCGCGGCCGCTGCGCAAGGGCTCACCGCGGCGCTTGACGGTCAGGCCGCAAATGCGCTAGCCCCGAATGTCGCGAAAATGCCACACTGGGGTGCGCCAGTGTGGTTGTACCGCGTCATAAGGGCACTGAGCGGGTGCAAAAGGGTCAAGTTCCAGAGAGTTTTTGGGCTTTGCAAGCCCGTGTGCGCGACGCGCTGGCGCGAGCGTGGCGCCGCCTGTTGGCGGCTGCGGGCTCCATTCCCGCGCCGCGGCCGCAGCGCGGGGCTGCCGAGGCATCGCTCGCGCCCCTGTTCGACGACAACGCGGCGCCGTTGCCGGGCACCGGCAGCCGCGCTTTTTGGACCGGGCTCTTGATCGTCAGCCTGTCCCTAGTCTCCGGCCTTGCGACCTATCTGATCCTCACCGGCTTGACGCCGATCGTGCCGCGCAACGAGGTGGTGCTCGGCGTCCTCTTCATCAATCTCTTGCTGGTGGTGGCCATGGTGGTGGTCATCGCCGTGCAGATGGCGGGGCTGTGGCGCGCCTGGAAAAAGAGGGTTGCCGGCGCCCGGCTGCATGCGCGCATCGTTGCGCTCTTCAGCCTGATCGCGGCGCTGCCCGCGCTGCTGTTGGCGGTGGGCGCAACGACGACCTTTTCGCGCTCGCTCGACAACTGGTTCAATCGCCAGACCACCTCCATCGTCATGAGTTCGCTCGACGTCGCCCACGCCTACCTCGAGGAGCATGGGCAGGTGATCCGCACCGATATCGTCAACATGGCCAAAGACCTCGACGATGCGGCGCCCCAGCTCGCCGGCGATCCGCGCAAGTTTCGCGAGCTGGTGTTCGCGCAAGCGGGTCTGCGCGACCTACCGGTGGCCTACGTCGTGGATGCCAAGGGCGCGATCAAGGTTGCCGCGCTTGAGGACGAGCGGATCCCCTACATTCCCCCGCCCGAGCATCTCTTGCGCATGGCCGAGGCGGGCCAGGTGCCGCTGCTGATGCCGATCAATTCCTTTCGCGTCGCCGCCATCGCCAAGCTGCACAACTATCCCGATTCCTACCTTTATGTGGCGCGCGGCGTCAGTCGCAAGGTGGTCGGGCATTTGCGCCGCACGGAGGCCGGCGTCGCCGAATACGAGCAGCTGCGCCAGCGCAGCGGCGGCCTGAAACTGGCGCACGGGCTCATGTATTTCATGATCTCGCTGACCGCGCTGCTGGCGGCCATTTGGATCGGGCTGTGGTTTGCCGGCGGCTTCGTTGCCCCCATTCGTCGCCTGATCGGCGCGGCGCAGCAGGTGGCGATTGGCAACCTGAAAGTCGAGCTGCCGATCCGTCGCGGCGAGGGCGACCTGCGCCGCCTGTCGCAGAATTTCAATCACATGACGCAGCAACTCGAGCACCAGCGCAGCGAGCTCGTCAGCGCCAACGCGCAATTGACCGAACGTGGACGCTTCATCGAGGCGGTCTTGTCGGGGGTCTCCGCCGGCGTCATGGGGCTCGATCAAGACGGACGCATCACGCTCGCCAACCGCTCGGCGCAAAAGTTGCTCGGGCTCGAAGGATCCGAGCTCGTCGGCCGCGAACTCAGCGAGGCGGTGCCGGCGTTCGCCACCGTGCTCGCCGAGGCGCGCGATCACCACAAGAATAGGCCGCAGCACGAGGTCACGCTGACGATCAACGGCGAGGAGCGCACCTTCTCGGTGCGCGTGCCGCGCGAACAGCAAGCTGCCGGCAGCGAAGGTTCGGTCATGACTTTCGACGATGTGACCGAGCTGGCGGCCGCGCAGCGCACGGCGGCTTGGGCCGATGTGGCGCGCCGCATCGCCCACGAAATCAAAAATCCGCTGACGCCGATCCAGCTGGCGGCCGAACGCATCCGCCGCAAATACGGCAAGACCATCACCGAGGATCGCGACGTGTTCGACCGCTGCACGGAGACCATCATTCGTCAGGTCGGCGACGTCACCCGCATGGTCGATGAGTTTTCCGCTTTTGCCCGCACACCCAAGCCCGAGATGCAGGACCACGACATCCGCGAATTGGTGAAGAGCGCCGTGCTCGATCGGCAGATGACGGGCGCCGACGTGGCGTTCGAGACCAAGGTCGGCAAGGACCCCATTATCGTCACCTGTGACCGCAGGCTGATCTCGCAGGCCGTCGCCAACGTCGTGAAGAACGCGCAAGAAGCGATCCAGTCGTTTGCCGACGGTCCCAACAAGGAGCCGGGTTGGACCGGTCGCATCGAAACCAACGTGCGCCGCAACGGCGATCGCGTCGACATCGAGGTGATCGACAATGGACCCGGACTTCCCAAGCACAATCGCAATCGGCTGCTGGAGCCCTACGTCACCACCAAGGGCAATAAGGGCACCGGGCTGGGCCTCGCCATCGTGCAAAAGAGCGTCGAGCAACACGGCGGCACCCTCTCGCTGGAGGATGCCCCGGTAACCCCGGGCCGCAGCCACGGCGCACTGCTGCGCATCAGCCTGCCACTCGCCAGACCGGCTGCCGCTCAGTCTCTTCCACCCGAACATGCCGCCGCATCCGGCAATGCATAGTCTCCAACCAGGCAAGGAGTGTTAAATGGCTTCCGACATCCTGATCGTCGACGACGAGGCAGATATTCGCGAGAACATCGCCGGTCTGCTCGGGGACGAGGGGCACCGCACACGCGTGGCGCGCGACTCCGATGAGGCTTTGAAGGCCGTGGAAGAGCGCCGGCCGCAGCTCGTCATTTTGGACATTTGGTTGCAAGGCAGTCGTCTCGACGGCCTCGAAGTCTTGAACATCATCAAGCGCGCGCATCCCGACCTGCCGGTGGTGATCATTTCCGGTCACGGCAACATCGAGACCGCAGTGACGGCGATCAAGCGTGGCGCCTACGACTATATCGAAAAACCCTTCAAGGCGGACCGCTTGCTGCTGGTGACGACGCGGGCGCTGGAGGCCTCCAAGCTGCATCGGGAGGTGCGCGAGCTGAAAGAGCGCTCGGCCGTCAGCTTCGACATGATCGGCAAGTCGACGGCCATCAATCAGTTGCGTGCCGCCATCGAGCGGGTTGCTCCCACCAACAGCCGCGTACTCATTCGCGGCGCCGCCGGCTCGGGCAAGGAGCTTTGTGCCCGCGTCATGCACACGAGCTCGCATCGCAAGGACGGGCCATTCGTCGTGCTCAATGCTGCAGCCATGGCACCGGACCGCGTCGAGGAGGAATTGTTCGGCACCGAGGATCATGTCGGGCCGCGCAAGGTCGGCGCCTTGGAGGAGGCGCACACCGGCACGCTCTATATCGATGAGATCGCCGACATGCCGATCGAAACACAAAGCAAGGTGCTGCGCGTGCTGGTCGAGCAGAAATTCCAGCGCGTCGGCGGAGGTCCCAAGGTCTCGGTGGATGTGCGCATCATCTCCTCGACCAGCCGCGATCTGGAGCGCGACATGGCGGAGGGACGTTTCCGTGAGGATCTTTACCATCGCTTGAACGTGGTGCCGTTGCGCGTGCCCGGGCTCGCCGAGCGGCGCGACGACATTCCCCTGCTCATCCAGCATTTCGTGCAGCAGGTCGCCCAATCCTCCGGGCTGGCGCCGCGGCGCATCGGCGAGGACGCCACGGCGGTGCTGCAAGCCCATGACTGGCCCGGCAACGTGCGCGAGCTGCGCAACAACATCGAACGGCTGCTGATCCTGTCCGGGGGCGATCCGGATGCGGTGATCACCGCCAATATGCTGCCCGAGGAAATCGGCTCCAATGTGCCGCTGCCGGTGAACGGCGGCGCCGAGCATCTGATGTCGTTGCCGCTGCGAGAGGCGCGCGAGATCTTCGAGCGTGAATACCTGCTGGCGCAGATCAATCGCTTCGGCGGCAACATCTCGCGCACCGCCGAATTCGTTGGCATGGAACGCTCCGCCTTGCATCGCAAGTTGCGCGCATTGGGGGTGAGCTCGCAGGAGCGCGGCTCGGAGGCGCGTTCGGCATGAGCCACGGCGCAGGTTCGTCCGCCAGGGGTGCCGAATGACACGCGTCGTCTACGTCAATGGCCGCTATCTGCCCTACGCAGAGGCGCACGTGCATGCGGAGGATCGCGGCTTTCAGTTCGCCGATGCGGTCTATGAGGTGTGCGAGGTGCTCGGCGGCTGCCTCGTCGATGAGACGCGACACATGCGCCGCCTCGCCCGGTCGCTCGAGGAACTGAAAATCGCCGCACCGATGACGGCCGGGGCATGGTCCCTGGTGCTGCGCGAAATAATCCGGCGCAACCGGGTGTCGAACGGTCTCGTCTACCTGCAGGTGTCGCGCGGTGCCGGCCGGCGCGACTTTAACTTCCCGGTGGCGCAGGTGCGGCCCACGGTGGTGTGCCTTGCCCGTTCGAGTGCGGCGGGGAAGGGCGACAGCGCCGCCAGCAAAGGCATCGGCGTGAAGACGATGCCCGATATCCGCTGGGGCCGCTGCGACATAAAAACCGTAATGCTGCTGCCCGCGGTCTTGGCCAAGGAGGCGGCGCGGGCCGAGGCTGCCAAGGAAGCCTGGCTGGTCGATGCACACGGGTTTGTGACCGAAGGGGCATCGTCCAATGCCTGGATCGTCGACCGCGACGGTCGGCTGATCACGCGCCAGATCGACAATGCCATTTTGCGCGGGGTGACGCGCACCACGCTCATCGACGTTCTGCAGCGCCAGGGGCTCAAGGTGGTGGAACGGCCGTTTACGGTAGAAGAGGCCAAGGCCGCGCGGGAGGCTTTTGTGACCTCTGCAAC
>Ga0075424_100001230_pt1 | contig 22143 bp, 19 predicted proteins | sample SoiMethybrSBSTD3_FD_75301 | JGI IMG/M metagenome (GOLD analysis project Ga0075424, IMG submission 75301) | Bulk soil microbial communities from a Populus tree surrounding site in Tennessee, USA - Soil MetaG P. TD hybrid SBSTD3 | ecosystem: Environmental > Terrestrial > Soil > Tree plantation... | reverse complement strand
GACATGCCGTTGCGGTTGGCCCACAACATCACCTTGCGCGGCTTCCCCTGCCAGTCCATGTCGGCGAGCACCGGAATCTGCGTCGAATCCCAATCGAATTCGTTGTGCGGCGAAAACTGATAGTGCCACTTCAACTTACCGGTGTCGGGATCGAGCGCGATCACCGAGCACGTATAGAGGTTGTCGCCGAGACGGCCCGCGCCATCCCAATCAGGACCAGGGTTTCCGGTGCCCCAGTACGTGAGGTTCAAGTCCGGATCGTACGAACCGGTCACCCAGATCGGTCCGCCGCCATGCATCCACGAATCGCCGCTCCACGACTCGTGACCGGGCTCACCCGGACCAGGCACCGTGTGGAAGCGCCAGACCTCCTTGCCAGTCTTCACATCCCATGCGGCGATGAAACCGCGGACGCCAAACTCCCCGCCCGCACTGCCCGCGATCACCTTGTCCTTCACGACGAGAGGTGCGACGGTGAACGCGTAGCCCTGTTTCGGATCGGCGGCCGGCTCGGTCTTCCACAGCTCCTTGCCGTTTCTCGCATCGATCGCGATGATGCGGGTATCGAACGACGCGAGAAAGATCGTGTCGCCCGAAATCGCCAGGCCGCGCGACAGGCGCCCACAGCAGTTTCGCGCCGCCGGATCGGGCGCATACGAGTAGGCCCAGATCTGCTTGCCGGTGGTGGCATCCAGCGCGATCACGTCGTTGATGCCCTGGATCGTGTACATCGTGCCGTTCACGACCAGCGGGGTTACCTGATGGCGTTCGAGCGATCGCGCTTGGAACACCCACTTCAGTTCCAGATCGCGCGCGTTGGTCGGGCGAATCGTCGCCAGCTGGCTGTGGCGCTGAGCGCTCAGCGACCCGGAGTAGGTCAGCCAGTTCTGCGGCTCGAGGTTGGCGCGCACCAGTCGCTCGAACGTGACATTCGGTGCCGGCACCTCGCCGTTTGGCGGAGGCGCGAACGGCGGCGGCTCTTGCGCGAGCAGCGTGGCCGATAGAACGAGAAAGACGAGCATGCGCACCATCATCGCGGATGACCTCGTGGGATGCGGCTGATCTTAATACGTCCCGATCCCGACGAGGATAGAATGCCGTGCGCCCTCAAGGACCCGCATCACATTCATTGGAGAGCAGGCCATGGCGAAATCGTCGCGCTCGCGTGCCAAGAAGACCGTCCGGCCAGCAAAACGTCGCGCAGTGAAAAAGCGTTCGAAAGCGGCGGCGCGGAAGCGTCCGATCGCGGCGACGACTCGCCGCAGCCCCGATGCACTCGTGGCGCCGATGAAGGGCACCGAACGGCGCGAGATTGGTCACGTGACACTCGACGTGGCGCGCACGGGCGGCGCACGCGTCAAACGGATGATCTATCCGCCGGGATTTCACTGGGCAAAGGACATGAAGCCGAGCGTCGGCACCGACTTCTGCATGCACGCCCATGTCGGATTCCTCGCCCGCGGCGAGATTCACATCGAGTACGCCGACGGCTGCATCGTCGAATGCAAAGCGCCGCAGGTGATCGCCATCGAACCAGGCCACGATGGCTGGGTCGTCGGGAAGGAACACGTGGTCCTGATCGAAGTTGATTTCGAGAACGACACGGTGGGGCGGCTCGGAATGCCGGACGGCCATCGTCACTGACGACACTGACGACACGGCGGGTCTGAAGACCCGCCGCTACGGCGTACGTAGGGGCCGCCTTTAGGCGGCCCAAGACCCTACGGTTTCACCGCTGCGAAGCGGACCACGCGCGTCTCGTTGAGGCCGAAATCACCGACAGCGGTCGTATCTTCATAGCGCACGACTCGAAGATCGGCGAACAGCTTCAGCAGCTCGTTGGTGTCGAAGACCACGGCGCCGCCAATCGATTGCGTCTTGGTGGCGTCGCGATGAAATCCTTCGATGATGACCATCCCGCCCGGCCGCAACGAGCGACGCACCTGATTCGCGTACTCTCGGGCGCCGACGTAGCTGAGAAGGATCAGATCCCACTTCGCGTTGCCCCAGTCGTAGTCCTCGGCCTTCGCGACCTGCGTGGTGATCTTCACACCAAGCTTCTTCGCCTGATCTTGCGCCGCTGCGACGGCGCGATCGGCTGGATCGAATCCGACCGAGTCCCATCCCTGCTGCGCGAGGTAGAGGGTGTTGCGTCCCTGTCCCATGCCGACGTCGAGCGAGCGTCCAGGCTTGAGGCCCTTGAGCATCGCCACCAGGAACGAGTTGGGTGCGGTGTTGAAGCGCGGTTCGGGTGCGGTGAGAATCCGGTTCCACCGCTCGATCTCCGCGCGGTCGCCGATCGATTTCAGAGACGCAACAGTGGTGGCCGCTTCCTTGTCTGACTGTCCCTGCCGCTTCAGCTCGGCGACGTAGCGCTGAAACACCACGGCGTCGTCGGCGTTCTGCAGCTCACGAGGCTGCTGCGTGATCCACGAGCGGAAGGCCTCGTAGATCCGCACTTCATCGGGAGTCGCCTGCGCAGACAGTAGGTAGGGGCCGCCTGTAGGCGGCCCAAGAACCGACGCGACGAACACAACGACGATCGCGGCGATTCTTGGCGCTGTCACTCGTCCTTATACCACCGCGATCGCTTCGATCTCGATCATCCAATCGGGATGCGCGAGCGACGGGATCTCGACCAGCGTCGACGCACATCCTTTCTTGCCGAAGAACTCCTCGCGAATCGGCGCCAGGTCGACGCGATAGTGCATGTTGGTCACGTAGGTCGTGATCTTGATGATGTTGGCCATCGTGCCGCCCTGCGATTTGACGAGCGCCTCGATGGCTTCGTAGGCGCCGCGCGCCTGGGCCTTGAAGTCGCCGCGATGAGCGACGCCGCCTTCGGGCGTATACGCCACCTGACCGGAGAGAAACAGGATCGTCTGAGCGTTCGTGACTTTGATGCCCTGACTGTACGTCGCCGGATCGAAGACACCTGGAGCGCAGAACTTTTCGATTGTCGCCATCGGTTCAGATTACTTCTTTTCGTATGGCGCGCCAGTGCCGGACGACCCGAGGAACAACGTCTGGCCGTTCGGCAGCGTCAGGTCACGGCCGTTGGCGCGCCGCGATCCATCTTTCGACTGATAGCCGTCGACGACGATCTCGGTGCCCTTCTGCAGCGATTCTTTCGTGAGCCCACGCCGCAGCAGCGTGTTCGGCGTGCCGGTTTCGATCATCCATTCCTCGACGGTGCCATCGGGCTTCTTCACGTCGACGTAGATCCAGGCGTGCGGATTCACCCACAGCATCTTGGTGACGACGCCTTTGAACTTGATCGGCTTGTTGGCGTCGAACTCGGCGTTGAACGCGTGGTGCGCGCGTGCCGGCACGGCCATCGTCAGGACGATCAGCGCCGCACCAACGAGGATGAACGACTGGATGGTACGCATCGCAACTACCTCTCTCCGCCGGCTGGCGCCGGCCGCTGCTGACCCACCGTTTCGCCGTTCTTCTCTCTCGCGCGGGCTCCGGTGAGGAAGTGCACGATGTCGAAGTTGTCCTCGTGGCACGCGTACTCGAACATCTGTTCGGCGGGATCGACCTTCGTCCACGGGATCAACGCCGTCCATGGCTTCGTCCACGTCGACGGATCGGCGACGGTGAACTCGTAGTTGACGCTATCGGGCGCGACCCGCGTGAAGCGCTCGGTGATCGTGAACGTGGCCGGGTTCGCTCCCTGGAACAGCACGCCTTCGTCGGCGCGGAAATTGGTGGTCTCGACGACAAGCGTCGAACCCTCCCAGTGACCGCGCGTATCGCCGAGCCACTGCCGCAGACCCTTGTTCAAGTGCGGCCGGCCGTCGACCGGAATGATGCGCGCGCTGTGAATCATCTCGGGCGCGATCGTGACGTAACCCGGGCTCTGAAAGATCTGGAAGTTGTTGTTGTAGATCGTCGGCAGATACGGCGGCACGTCGGTGCGGACGACGCAGCGTACCGGCCACGACATGTCGGTGTAATGGGCGGGCAGACCGGCCGCGAAGCGCTGGGCGCCAGCCGTGCGCGCGGCCTGCACCTTCTGACGTTCGGGCGACGGAGTCACCAGCGGTGGAATTCGACCGTCCACCGGATCGACGATGAGCGAGGTTCGCCGGTCGGCGGTGATCTTCAATCGCCGCGCGTCCATCCAGTGTTCGTTGTAGGCGCGATTGACGTCGGCGGCGTTGCCGCCGTCGCGCCGATCGCGTGACAAATCGTTCGCGAGCGACTTCTGGAATTCTTCGGCCTCTTCGTCGTTGAGCACGCCGACTCCGACGTTCGAGGGCCGCTGCAGCGGCGTGCTGGTGGCGTCGTTCCACACCCCTTGTAGATCGGGATCGCCCCATGGCGTTTTCGGCGCGACGTATTTCTTCGGCCCCTGGCCGGCGGCGGTCACGAAAAAGCCCGCCGCCAGCATGGCGGCGAGTAGCGCGATCGATGCACGAACCGGGTTGCGCATGGCGGTCACCTCGCGGCCTGCTTGTTGAACTTGCCGAACAGAAGTTCTTCGGTGAAGGGCACGCACTTGAACTCGAGTAACTGGACGTTCTTCTCCATGCGTCGATACAGCGGGAAGCTGATCTTCCACGGACGCGTGAAGACATTCGGATCTTCAATGGTCGCTTCGTACGTCATGTGGAACGGACTCACCGGCGTGTAGCGCTCGACGACGTGAAGCTTGTCGCTGTGATAATCGCCGGCCCGATCGAACCATGTCTCCTCGCGCTGTCCGGTGACGTCGACGACGAGCGTGTCGCCCTCCCACCGTCCGCGCGACCATCCCATCCACGCATCGGTGGGCGCCTCCTGCTTCCAGTCCATGCGGACGATGCGCGTGGCGCTCGTGAACTCGTACGCGAACAGGACGTAGGGGCTGGTCCCCTGCACGATCTGAAACGGGAACGGCATGTACGTCGCGCGCGGCACGCCGGGCATGTAGCACTTCATCTCTGGATCGCCGAGGTCGTGCCACGCTTTGTCGCTGCTCACGTCGACGCGCAGGCGGTTGTCGAAATTCGCTTTCTTCTTCTTGAGCGCCTCTGGCTTGTACGGAATCTCGCCGCCCTCGACGATGCTCTGCCCCGCCGGGCCGGCACCGTACGCACCGGTGAGCTCGGGATGCGGTGGCGGCTGGGCCTCATGGTCCTGCAGATCCCAATTGGCCGTCACCATCGCCTGCCAGATGCCGTTCAGATCGGGATGGCCGTCGGCCGCGCGCTGGGCGCGGAAGGTGGACGCGAACTGCGGCGTGGCGGATGGCCGCTGCTGACCGGACAGCGGTGGCGAGGCGAGCCAGAGCAGAGCGCCGATACCGGCCATGCCCACATACGCGATGGGGCTCCGAAGCTGCATGCGTCGCCTCCGAGGGTTTCCGCGCTGCTAGAGGCTCGTGTTGTAACGCGCGCGGTCGCCGCGGTCAAGGAAAACTCGTAGCGTAGAATGCCGGCTGCTGAGGAGTTTATATGGGCGAATCCACGCGACGTGCGCGCGAGCTGAAGGTGACGTGGCGCGACGGCGCGCCCAGTCGCGTCGTGAGTGCCGACGTGCTGGCCGGACGCGATCTCAAGGCGACGAACACGCTCGATGCGCCATCCACCGTCGTGCCACACGCGTTGTCGGCGCCGCGGGCTGGCAGCGAGATGACGTTCGAGCTTCCAGCGCGCTCCTACAGCGTGATTCGTCTGGCGAACCGCTGAGGCTCACTCCACAGGCGCATCACCAGTTTGGGATATCCGACAACCGGTTGCAGCAGGAACTGCTTCTTCTGGGCATCGGTGAGCAGCCCCTTCAAGTAGAAGTGCAGCCTGATCTGCAGATACCACGGCAGGCTGGCAACAAGGTGATGCTCCCAATGACACGGCTGGCCCCACGGCGCGCCGCCAATCAGAAGGCCCCAGACTCCGAGACCGAAGCTGCGAGCGCCGTCCTTGTTGTCCAGGGGCATCAGGTTGTGCTCGCTGAATTGCCTCAGACGATCGAGGAAGTATCCGACGTGCGGCAGGAACAGGAGGAACGCGAGCAGCGTGAACGTCGCTCCGAACCGCTGCGTCATCTGCAGGCCATAGGCCACGTGATAGGACAACGTCACCAGTGCCGACACGAAGCGGCCCTTCGTGTAGTGAAACGGGCGATGCGACACGAAATCGGTGTAATTCAGGACCGTGCCAAACGGCAGGAGCGACAGCCAGAATCGACGCGGCAGCACGAAGTTCAGAAACTCACCGTCACCCTCGGTGCCGAATTTCGAGTGGTGTGACATGTGATGTTCGGCGTAGTACTGCGGCTCGGCGCCGGCCAGGCGGCACATGTTGGCGCCAAACCAGTTGCAGGCGCGGCTGATGGGATGCGCGCCGGGGAAGATGATGCCGTGTGCCGCACCTTCGTGCAGCGAGAACACGCTCATCGAATACAGCAGATAGCTGTGCAGGCCGCCGCAGACCAGGCTCGCGGCGAAGACCGACCAGAACGAGTCGATGCCGCCGCCAGACAGCAGCACGCCTGGCAGGCGCAGCAGGATCAGATAGTCTCCGCCGAGCAACAGTGCGACCACTCCGATGTTGATCGCGTAGTGAATGACCTGATGCTCTCTATACCAATGGAACAGTGCGCGCCCGCGGTCCATCACAAGCTTCAACTGGTCGCGCGTCAGCGACTCGGCGCTGGCGCTCTGCGCATATTCACGGGCGAGAGCCAGTTCTTCGCGTCGCAGGATCATCGCAGGGGCGGATGGCGAAGCGAGACAGTACCGGCGGCCGGCGCGCGTGTCAAGTCGCGAGCTCGCCGCGGCGCTCGCGCGACGTCCGCGTCACCCACTCGGTCAGTGATGCGCGCGCGGCCGCATATCCGACGTCGGCGATCTCCTGGGCGACATGGAAGTCGTTGCGCTTGAAGCGCAGGACGTCCGGCGAAATGTATACGTCGGCGTGGCTCGCGGCCTTGAGACGGTAGGAGATGCCACCAAACTCGATGAGGCGCATCAGCACGAGCAGGATGCTAGGGCGATAGCTTCGCTTCGCGCGTGTCGGATTGAAGCGGTTCCAGATCGCGTGCCATCCCGAGATGTCATCTCCGTAGTCGACGACCGGCTTGATCTCGTGTGGAGGAGAGACATCCACTCCGACGACGATCCCCTGGTTGGAGAATGTCTTCATGACGTCCACCGGGACGTTGTTGATCAGACCTCCGTCGACATGCAGCTCGCCGTCGATCACCACCGGCGGAAAGATGCCCGGCGCCCGCGTCGTCGCCAGCAGCGCCGCGGCGAGAGAGCCCGTGGTGTGGATCTTCAGATCGGCGCGATTGAGATTCGACGACGTGCAGAAATACGGCAGCCAGAGATCTTCGATGCGGGCGTCGCCGAAGAACCTCTGCACGGTCCGGCTGTACTTGCCTCCGCGCTTGAAGGCGACGAACGGAATCGTTATGTCATCGAGCGACTTGGCAAACGACGTCGAGAGCTCGCGGACGATGCGGTCGCCATCCCACCCCAGCAGATGCTGGGCGCCGACCATCGCCCCCATGCTCGACCCACCGATCGCGTCGATGGGGATGCCCAGCTCACGAAACGCTTTCAGTACGCCGACATGCGCAAGGCCTCGCGCGAAGCCGCCGCCGAGAACGAGGCCGACCGCACGTCCAGTCAGCAGACGCGCGACCCTATCGAAGTCGCCGCGATCGTCGACACGCACGTGCAGGTGACGGACGATGGCCGGTCGCGGCGACAGCCACCGCGCCGTGTTCGACGGCACCGCACCGTCGCGATAGACCAGCGCCAGCGTCCGTGGCACGAGATGTCCCGATTGCTGATCGAGCCAGTCGGTCTCGATCTCACCCGGACGCGGATCCGCGCCGGCATCGGCCACGACGACCACGTGATCGGCCTGTCGAATCGTCCGCTCGGTCCAGGGCGTCAATCGCGGATCCGACTGATAGACGACGAACCGGTGCTCGAGCTCCTGTTCGGCAAGCCACTCGAGCAGGCGGCCGCCCTGACCGTGGCGATCGAAGGCCTGCGCCGCGCCCTCGCGTCCCAGCTGACGATCGACGAGCGCGCTCGACACGCGCAGCGTCGTCCCGAGCCGCGACAAGCTGTCACAGAGGCGCTCGCCAAACGCCTCGAGTGGCGCATCCGGTCCGGCCGGAACGATCGCGATCGTCGCCACGGGCGCGAGATGCGCGGCGCCGCTCGACATTCGCCGCACCCGCGATACCGGTCCGCGCGCCAGCAGCAGCAGGGTGGCCATCGGGTGACGAACGAGCAGCCGCTCGATCGCGGGCCGGGACAATCGTGCCAGCTGCGTGTCGCGCACCGCGCGCACATCGGCCGAACGCGGCTCGCCGGCGATCAGCGCCATCTCGCCGACGGTTTCCCCTGCGCCGAGTTCGGCCAGCACGGTCTCTTCGCCGCTCGATGATCGTCGAAAGACCTGCAGCCGTCCGCTGAGGACGATGTAGATGCTGTCGCCTGGCTCGCCCTCGCGCAGAATCCACTCGCCGCCGTACAGCGACACCGGCTCGAGCTCGGTTTCGAGATCGGTCAGCAGTTGAGAGTCGAGATCGCGAAACGTCGGCGTCCGATGGAGCGCAAACCGGAGCGCGTGCCGATGCAGCCGCGTTCGCAGCGCGGCGACGAGATCGATCGCACCGATCGGAGATCGCGCGGCGAAGCGATCGAACCCGGCGCGCGACAGCTGCGCGAGGTGTACTTCTCCTCGCGCACACACCGTGGCGAGCGCGGGTGCGTCCGACAGTACGCTGACCTCACCGACGATGCCTCCCGGAAGAACATCGGGGAGCAGCCGTTCAGTGCCGGCCTCATCGATCCACGTGACGCCGAGCACACCGGAACTCACGACGCATAGCGTCGCGCCCCTGTCGTTCTGGCGAATCAGCGTGTCGTGGTCGTGGAGCACCAGCATCGACATCTCGACGGCCAGATCGGAGAGCGTCTCGTGCTGGAGCGTCGAGAACTCGGGGACCGCGCGGAGGGTTTCCCAGGCGGGCGTGCCAGACTCGGATGCGGTCGCCATGCGGCAGTCAGAGTACATCGGGCGCTTGTGCCTCTGAAATCGTCTGGCTAAGATGCGCACACACTCAGGCGGCGACCGTGATCACACACTGGACGCCCCCGCCAGATGACGGGCCCCCTTCGCACCTGCGTCGTCCTCTTCGTCGACATCAGCGCCAGCTCGCGCCTTTACCAGGAGCTGGGAGATGCCGCCGCACACCAGCGCGTACGAGACTGCCTCGGCGTCCTCCGAGACGTCGTCGAGATCCAGGGCGGGCGCGTGATCAAGAACATCGGCGACGGTCTCCTCTGCGAATTCGCCGACGTCGATCCCGCGTTGCTCGCGGCGGAGGCGATGCAGCTCGCAATCGAACACGAGGGCACTGGACGCGAGCGCAAATTGGGCATTCACGTCGGGTGTCACTTCGGGCCGGTCATCGACACCGCCGGCGACCTATTCGGCGACACCGTCAACATCGCCGCCCGCGTCATGGATCTCGCGGGCGAAGGGCAGATCGTCATCACGCAGGCGACCGCCGAGCGACTGAGCGAGCCCTTGCAGCGAAACGTCCGCTTGCTCCGCGGCGTGACCGTGAAGGGCCGTCGAGATGCGCTCACCGCCCTGGACTACGTGTGGCGGAAGCACGGCGACTTCACCGTCGAAGCGCCCGCGGCAGCTGCCGCGAGCGCGCGACTCAAGCTGTGGTCTGATGGCCGCGAGCTCTACATCGACCGGAGTGGACTCACGACGATCAACCTCGGCCGCGGAGTCGACTGTCACATCATCGTGGTCGATCCGGAGGCCTCTCGACTGCACGCCACGATCGAAGTGCGTGGGGACAAGTTCGTCCTCGTCGACCACAGTTCCAACGGCACGTATGTCAGGTGGGACGGCGCGGCGGAAACGTGCTTGAAACGAGAAGAGATGATTCTGCCCGGGCGGGGCCGAATCGCGCTCGGCGTGTCGACGAGCGCCGCGCACGCGACGCTCGTCGAGTTCTTGCGCGAGCCGTGACGTGCGTCACTTGGACGGCGCGGCGGCTGGCGTCCGTTGTGATCGAGTGCCGGGCCCCGGCGTGACACGCGAGTGCGATTGCTGCTCGGTGTCGGAGCGCGCTGGCGCTCGTCCGGCTCGATGCAGTGTCTGCCAGAACGCCCCCGTGCCCTCGAGCGGTTCGAAGCGAACCTCTATCGTGTTGGCATCGCCATCGAACGTCGCGATCTCGACCTTCAGGCCGGCGAGATCCCACTTGTAGGTCGGGTCGTCGGGATAGGTCCGGACCGCACTGACCACGGTGACATCGTGCTCGACGCGCGTCGACGCCGCCGGGCGCGAGTGGCCCACCGTCAGCTGAGCCTGCTCGACCGATGTCGACGCCTTGATGGTGCGGCCGCGTGCATCGACGACTTTCTTGGTGACCGAGAGCGTTCCATGGCCGGTCGGGTCGATCTGGAGGTCGACGGTGCGGACCGACTTGGCGTGTGCGCCCCACACCGACTCGTCGAACGCGCTCGACAGTGGCATTTCATCGGGCGGCGACTTCCATGTGCCGATCAAAGCGCGGGAAAAGGGCTCGGGAGTTTCAGAGGCGCGCTGGGCGTAGGCCGTGCCGTTCAGAATGAAGGCGAGCACGGCGAACGCACAGGCTGACCACGCTCGCTTCAGCATGCTCGTTCTCCTTGTTCGCGGCGGCCGCGATCGTCACCGGGCCGCCTTCGCATATTTGTATACGGCGCGACCTGACTCAATCTTTCAGGGCGACGGCGGCGCAGGGCTCGGCGCCGCCTTTGGCACTCACGCGCGCCACTTAGAAGAAGAGCGAGAGTCCGACCGACACTCCGAACATGTCCGTATGCGTGGTGGTGTCGAACAATGGGTTCCTGGTTGTAAACCGGGTCCAGAACGGCTGCACTGTGATCGCCCCACTCGGACCAACGAACCCCTTGATGCCACCAAAGAATCCGAAGTTCCACGGGTTGTCGGCGATCGCACTACTTTGGCCGAAGCCGCGCCCGACCTGCACGCCGACATACGGAACGACCGGCGAGTCGGGCGCGAAATGAACCGCCGCGAAGCCATTGATCGTCCCTGTTGCGTCAGTGCCCTCGGCCTTCACGATCGACAGCTGCGGGCCAAGCTCGAACGCATCGCTGATGAATCTGCCGTACGCGCCGTTGAACGTGGCGACGGTGAACGTAGCGGAGCCTTCAGCCTTCGTTCCTTGTACTGTGGCCGAACCATTGATCTCGTTGAGCCCTGCTTTGACTTGCGCGGAGGCATCGGCCCCGGCCATGAAGGCCAGGCCGACCACCAGAATGGGGATCTGTCTGAACATCACACTGCTCCTCGACATACGTGAATTTCCTGGGGAGCAGGGGAAGCCGGTACGGTATCACGACCGGACTAGCCGGCCGTCGTTTGGACCAGGCTGCTCAGCGCGCGCAGCCGCTTGCGCAGCAGACGCTGCACCAACGGGCGCGTCGCGACGGCGAGGACCCGCAGTGGGTATCGCTTCCACCCGGTCGGTGCGACCGGCGCGAAACGGAGGGACAGGCTCGTTGCCGCAGGCACTTCGGTCAACACGTAATCGATCCGTCCCGTCCACATCGGGGTCGTCATGTCATACGAGAGCGCACGGTCCGGATCGAATCTGCGGACCACGAGCTCTACGGGAAACCTGCGCCCGAACTCCTCGGCGATGCCGTGAGCGACGGCGCCCACTCGCAGTCCTCCCTCGGGCGGGCGCGCGTCGACGACCTCGGGCTGCCACCGCTTGAGCAGCGCCGGATCGGTCAGTACGTGGAACACGCGCGCGGGTGTGGCCGGAATCTCGATGTGAGCAGAATACATGGCGGCACTCCTCGGTTTTGATATTACATACATATACGTATAAAATACAAGTACGTTCAAAATGACAATAACGCGTAGAAAGACGGCGTCTCGAGCCGGACGGCCCAAAGGCGATAAACGCGAGCGCACGCGAGCCGCGCTTGTGAAAGCGGCGGCCGAGATCATCGGCGAGAAAGGCTGGGACCGCACGTCGCTCGAGGAAGTGGCGGCGCGCGCGGGGATGACCCGCGGGGCGATCTACGGCAACTTCAAGCATCGCGAGGATCTGTTCCTCGCCGTCGTGCGTTCGAGATGGAAGCCGGTCATCCCGCCACTGATGCCAGGCACGACGTTCAAGGACTACATGCACGCGCTGGGGCGTGCCGTCGCCGCGGCCGCGCCTGAACGTCGCGCCCAAGCGGTGGGTGCGCTGTCGTTCATGCTCTACGCATTCACTCACGAGGAGATGCGCGGGCGCGTTCGACACTTCAATGGCGAGTTGTATGCGGCCGGGGCCGAACGCATGCGTCAGTCGTTCCAGGCGCGCGAGCTGCCGATGCCACCCGAGCGCCTGGTTCGCGTGCTCCACGCCTTGACCGACGGCCTGACCTATCTGCGGTTCCTCACGCCGGAGCTCATCACCGACGACGTGGTGATCGCGGCGTTCGACGCGCTCGCAGGTGATGGGCCTCGTACGTAGGGGCCGCCTGAAGGCGGCCCCTACATGGTCCGGCTGAAGCCAGACTCTATGTACTTATCGCTTCATGTCGTCTTCGATGCGCTTGCGAATGGCGTCGGCCGACGCGTTGCGGGGCGTGGCCGGCGCGCTGATGTCGCCACCCAGGCGCTCGGACAGCATGAGCGTGAGCAGCGCCTCCATCACGTTGCCGCTCATCGGCGCGCCGCCGTCCTTGCCATTGCCTCCGGCAATCAGGATCTTCGGGACGACATCCACCTGCGACGACTGAATCGCCTCGGCGAAGCGATTGAGCACCTGCTGCGTCAACTGCAAGCGCGGCCCGCCATACGCACGCACCTGTTCTTCGATCGCCATCGCCTGCGCAATGCCGACGCGCGCGGTCTTCTCTGCATCGGCAGCGGCGATCGCCTGAATGCGCTTGGCTTCGCCTTCGCCGAGGATGCGGATCTTCTCGGACTCGGCGGTGGCGAGCGTCTGAATACGCGCGGCCTCCTGACGCGAACGCTCGTACTCGGCCTTACCCTGGTTGCTCTGGATGTTGATCGAGAGCTCGGACTCGGTGATGAACGTCTGCTGCTTGGCGCGCGACTCGGCCTCGCGCAGCTCCTTCTCCTTCATCGCCGCCTTTTCCTGACGCGTATACGTCTCCACCTGCTCTTCCGCGATCTGGCGCGAGCGAAGCTGCGTCAGGATCGTCTCGATCTGACTGCCAGGCACGCCCGCCGTCGGGGTGCCGATCAGCACCTCCTGCAGCTCGAGGTTGTATTCCGAGAACTTCTCCTTCATCTGTTCACCAGACTGCTGCTGAATCGCGCTGCGATCCTGAATCAGCTGGATCAACGTGCGCGTCTGGCCGATGTTCTTGAAGTAGGCCGACACCATCGGATCGAGCGTCTGCTCGACTAGGCGCTTGATGTCGCCGAAGCGCTGAATCACCAGCGGCGCCTTGCGGTAGTCGATGTGCACAACCACCGACAGCGGCAGCGACGGCTCGAACGCGTCCTTGGTGATCAGCTGCACCTCAGACAGGTTTTCGTCGTAGCGATGCGAGCCGGTCTCCGACTTGTTCCACTTCAGGATGAAGTTGGTGGTCGGCACCGCCAGCACCTTGCCGGCGTAGGTATTGAACGCGTATTTGCCGGGGAGCAGCGGTTCGTTCCACACGCCGCGCGTGTGCTTCTTCACCAGCTCGCCGTGTTTGTACTGGTCGCCGGTCAGGTCGACGCCAATCTCACCCGTGTAGGACACGACGACGCCGACGTTGCCGACCTCGATCACCGTCTTCGGGATCATCTCGATGGTCGCGAACAGCCGGTTGATGTAGTAGGTGCCCTCGACCAGCGTCTGCAGCTGACGGCCGCGCTGGCCGCCGGCCTGCAGGAACTTCTCCGGGTCCTGGAAGTTGTTGTGATAGATCGCCGGCGCCTTCGCATCGTCGCCCACGGTCGGCGCGATGATTTGGCCGTCGGGCAGAGACGCGCCGTCGTGCACCGTGACGATGCCGATGGAGTCCTCGGCGTCCTTGATCACCACCGGCTCGAAGCCGCGCCGCTCGGCGATCATCGCGGCCATACGCTTGAACGTGTCGCCATCACCGGCATCGAGGCCGAGAAAGTACACGCGCTCGTTGGTAATCACCACGAACTGCGCGGTGTTGATCGCATAGGTGCCCTCACGGAGGATCTTCCGCTGCGGTCCTCGCTGACCACCCGAGCGCATGAAGGCGGCGACGTCCTGAAAGTCGTTGGCGGTGACGTTGCTTGCCAGCGTCTGCGTCGGCGGCAGCGGCTGACCATCGCGCGCGAACACGTAGCCGATCTTGCCGTTCGGAATCGTGACCAGCGGCATCTGATGCAGCCGGTACTGGAACGGCATCATCACGTGCCAGCCGCCGCGCAGGAGCTCGGGCTGAAAACCGGCTTCGCCGTTCAACGCGATGATGCCGTGCCTCACCGAGCCGCTCGGGCTCCACAGCTTCTCGACGATGCCGACGCGATCGTTGGGAATGTAACGGAATGTCAGCAGCAGGACCGTGAACGCGAACAGCCCGATCACGATCCAGAGTACGAGCGACAGGGATACACCGAGAGCCATGACTCACAGTCCTTTCCATGTGATGGGCCCATCGTGAGACGGGCGTGTCGTCTCGAATGACCGAAGTCTATTCGGTCGTGCGGCCGGACGGCGGAGGGATGTGACCGCGGCTGTACAAGGCGAGAACGTTCGTCAGAATGGTCACACTGGATTAGACGTTGTGGGGGAACCGAGGTTCAACGGCACAGTTCTGCATTGTTATAAGAATAACACCTGGAGCGATGGCACGGCGCCGTTACCCAACGCGACGGGAGCCCGCCGGCGCGCGATCGACATCGAACGCGAGGGCAGCTCGATCGGCCACGCGAGACGACAACGGGCGATGGTGGTGCAGGATTTCTGCCCGCGCACGCGCAGTCGTCTCGCGGAATGCGAGCAGCGCCACCCCTTCTTCGACCAAACGCGTGTGCAGTGGAAGAAACGCATCGACCTGCGTGGAGTAGAGCGCGATCACTGCGAGCCGCCCTCCCGGCCCCGCCGCCGCGATCGCCGCGGCCGAGCGCAGCGAATCGGCGGCGACGTCGAAGAGATCGAGCGCGGCATCGGCGTTGATCATCGGTTGTCCGACGGCCGCCACCCAGCCGCTCATTCGCTCCCCGATCGGAATGGATAACGTCTTGAGGCTCCATGAATGCCGGCCGCTGACGCGATAGGGCACGAGGTGTTCGTTGCTCTCGGTCGCGACCAAGATCGCCACGGTGCTGACCTCCGGCAGTTCGCAGAGCGCATCAGCGAGGACCCCCCACGGACAGGCTGCCTCAGCGCCTTGTGAGATGGCTGCTCCAAGCTGCACGGCAATGTGCACGTCGTCGCACGTGCCAGCCGATTCCATCACCGGCGGCGAGTCCACTGTCTGGATCGTCACCGCCTCGGCAGGCGGCCGGTCGCCCGCCACCTCCAGCGGCTCGTTTGCGGCGTCGCACATCTCGTGGAAGGCTCTGACGATCGTCGGGTCGTACATCGTGGCCGTTCGGGCATCGATGATCTCGAAGGTCTCGGCCACCGAGAGCGCGCGGCGATATGGCCGATCCGACGTCAGTGCGTCGAAGCAATCGACGACCGCGAGGATGCGCGCACCGATCGGAATGTCGTTCCCTCGAAGGCCGTCGGGGTATCCGCTTCCATCCCAGTTCTCATGATGATGGAGCACGATCGGCACCACCGGGTACGGGAAGTCGACCTCGGACAGAATCTCAGCGCCGACACGAGCGTGGGTCTTCATTCGCTCGAATTCCGCGGCGGTCAGCTTGCCGGGCTTGTTGAGGATGTGCTCGGGGATGGCGATCTTGCCGACGTCGTGCAGCAACGCTGCCGCTTCGATCGCCCGAATCTCGCGCGGATCGTTCACGCCGACGCGCCTGGCCAGGGCGACCGCTCTGGTCTGCACGCGGCGGATGTGATCGTGCGTGACGCCGTCTTTGGCGTCGATCGCGTGGGCCAGCGCTTCGATCGTGGAGACGTGCAGCCGGTTCACCTCGGCGAGGTGGCGCAGCTGATCCTCGACGCGACCGGTCGCGTTGCGATAGGCAAAGTGCAGCAGCATCGCCAGCAGCAGCGGCAGCGACAAGACCACCAACCCGTAGGTGCCGAGCTGCAGCGCGAACACGACGAATGCTGCTCCCAACGCCCCGCCGATGAACGTGAACCACAGACTCTGAAAGTGGCTGCGCCAGATCGCCACCGGACTGGTTCCCTGGGTGAGGGCGACGGCGACGGCAATCGCGAAGGTGTTCAGAAAGAAATACAAGCCGGCAAACATGAGCAGCCAGGGTCCAGCGACCTCGAGGCCAAGCGACTGTTGAGAGAGCGGCGCGATGCCCGATGCGAAAAAGAACGTCCGCGCCGACAACCACATCGCGAGCGGCGGTGCCGCGGCATTGAACAAGAGACGCTCGAGCGGGAGCTGACCCGTTCGTGCCAGCCGCACCGAGATCGCCAGACTGTCGATGGCGACCAGCACCGTTCCGGCCGACGGACCGAAGAGCACCGCGCTCGTCAACGTGAAGACGTCCGAGATCGAAAAGTTGACGGGCACTCCCGGCACCTTGAGGACCGCCGATCCACTGATCAGCGTGACCGCCACCAGTGCCCACCACTGCACCGGCAGCCGCATGCCCCATAGGTCCAACGTCGACAGCACGAGCGCCATGCAGCCGGCACAGAAGACGGTGAGGACGTACAGGCGCGCGAACGCGCTGACAGCGTGCGTCATGGCGTGCACGCCTGCGCTGTGGACGCTCGGTGTGTCGCGGAATGCGGCACGGTTGTCGCCCGTTTCCTGCGTCATTCGCTCACTCGCACGCCGCGTGTCCGAGTCGTGAACATCGTCTCTGTTCCACTCTGTAACGCCTCACAGCCGCGATCGGCGGGGGTGAGACTCTAACGCGCGCGTCCTCAGCCACTTACTTTTCTGATCGGCCAGGGTCCGCGTCTTGCTCTTCCGACGCTGCAATCTCGCGACCGACTTTTTTGGGAGGTTCGATGGCTCGCGCTGGACGGGCAAACGCGGAGATACGACGAGGGCTAGGCCGCTTTTCGATCGCCCTCACACTGATCGCGGCACTGTGCGCGTACCCCGTCGTCAATCACGCGCGCAGCGCCAACGACAAGGGCAAACGGTCGAAGCTCGATCGCGTGCTTCAGGATGCCGCGTTGCAGGGCAATGGCGTCAAGCACCGGGTCATCGTGCGAACACGACACGATCGTCTGGGCGCGGTCGAAGATCGAATCGAGAAGCATGGCAATCACGTCGAGTCGCAGCACACGAGACTCCACTCGTTCACCGCGACGGTACACGGGTCTGATCTGCGCGCGCTGGAGGCCGACGAGGATATCGAGAGCGTCTCACTCGATGCGGTCATCACGTCGCACGGCGACGTCACAAGCGAGCCGCAACGCGCGCTCGACGATCAGAACCTGCTCTTGTCGGCGCTCGGGCTGTCCGACACCGCGTACACGGGCGACAAGATCGGCGTCGCCGTCATCGACTCCGGACTCGAAGAGAGCAGCGATCTGTCGGGAGGCCGTAGCGATCGCTTCTACGACTTCACCACCGACGGGCGGGCCGCGCATCCCTACGACGACTACGGCCACGGCACGCATGTCGCGACGCTGATCGGCGGCACCGGCAAAGACTCGGAGCACGACGTCGAAGTCGTCGAGAACGGCAGGCGGCGCAACGTCAAGGTTGCCCCCTATCAAGGGGTCGCGCCGAAGGCGCGAATCATCAGCCTCAAAGTGCTCGACGCCAACGGCGCCGGATACACCAGCTCGGTGCTCAACGCCCTCGAGTTCGCCGTTGAGAATCGCGAGCGGCTGAAGATCGACGTCATCAACCTCTCGCTCGGCCATCCCATCTACGAATCGCCCGACACCGATCCGCTCGTTCGGGCGGTGGAAGATGCCGTGCACGCCGGCATCGTCGTCGTGACGTCGGCCGGCAACTATGGAGTCAATCAGCTGACCGGCGAGGTCGGCTATGCGGGCATTACGTCGCCGGGGAACGCGCCGTCGGCGATCAGCGTTGGCGCGCTGGATATGCACGGTACGTCCGACCGCAGCGACGACACGATGGCGAAGTACAGCTCGCGCGGCCCGGCCTGGTACTCGGGGCTCGCCAAACCGGATCTCGTCGCACCAGGGCATCGCCTCGTCGCCGTGGGCGCGTACGGCGGCTCGCTCTACGGTCGTTACGCTGAGCGTCGGGTGCAAGGCCGCTCGGGTGACAAGCGGCCGCGCTATCTGCGCTTGAGCGGCACGAGCATGGCGTCGGCCGTCACCAGCGGCGTCGTCGCGTTAATGCTGGAGGCGAATCGGGACAAGTACGATGCGCAGCTCACCCCGAATGCCGTCAAAGCGATCCTCGAATACACCGCGCTGCCGTTGTCGAACGCCGATGCGCTGTCGCAGGGTGCGGGTGGATTGAATGGTTCCGGCGCGATTCAGCTCGCCGAAACGATCGACCCCGGACGCCCTGTTGGCGAGTGGTGGCTCACCGGTCCGCTCAATCCGTGGACGTTCATCGACGGGCAGTCGTTCGTCTGGTCGCAGACCGTGGTGTGGGGAAACACTGTGGTCTGGGGCACGACGTTGTTCCAGAACCAGACGGCCTGGGCCCAGACCGTTGTGTGGGGCACGACCGTCGTGTGGGGCACCACCGTCGTCTGGGGCAACACGGATCTCGTATGGGACAACCCGTATCTCTGGGGTCAAACAGTGGTCTGGGGAACGGGTTACGTTGGTTCGACGAACGGCAGCACACTTGGACCAACGACCGTAGTCTGGGGGAATCTCTCGCAATAGGCGCACGCTTCAGCGCGCGGCGGCGGCGACCCACGCCGCCGGTTCAGGCTCGAGCGCGCCGTTCACTTTCACACCGAGACTGCGCGCCCAGCGATACGCCCACATCGGGCCGGCCTTCGTCGTCCAGGTGTCTGCGGTCTTGTAGGCCGCATCCGTCTGCGCCTCACGAAGCGTGACGAAGCGAAACTGCCGCTGCTCGAACAGCTCGAGCACCGCGTCGAGCACGTCGGCGTTCAGGCGATTCACGTGTAGCAGCATCACGTGCGGCGTCTCGCGGCCGAAGATCTGCCGGTGCAGGTCGACGTAGTAGTCGATGATCTTCGCCGTGTGGGAGAGATACTCGGTTCGCAGGATCGCTCCGCCAGATCCACCTGCCGTACGCGCCTTCTGGTACGCATTGGCAAAGACGTAGTCCGCGTTCTCGATGGTGCACACGGCGACTTCGTATCCGCGATCGGAGAGGAGCGTCGCGACGCCGGCGCGTTTCTCCGGTGTATCACCAGTGTGGTTGAACGGGAATCGGAGGAAGAGAGGCAGCGTGCGCGGCGTCGGCAAGAGCCCGCGAAACACGCTCTCGCCGCGTGCAACCTCGTCGCCGAACTCCGCGAGACTCAGACCGTTCAGGTCGCGATGGGTAAAGGTGTGATTGCCGAGATCGTGGCCGTGCTCGATCCAGCTGTTCAGCAGGTCGCGTCCATTCGACAGCGCCGCGACGCGCTCGCCGATGACGAAGCCGGTTGCGGTCGCGTGATGGCGATCGAGTGCGTGCAGGATCGCGAGGTTGGTCGACGCGAGCTCGCTCGCATCGCGGCTGTCGGCACCCGGAAGGTCGTCGAAGGTCAGCGCGACCGTCCGCGTGGCTTCTTCGGCCGCGGCCACCAAGGCCACGCCGAACACCAGCGCGAATGCCGCTCTCCACATGCAAAACAGCATATCCATTCTTTCGGGTTTGGGATTAGAGTTGCACCCGCCGAAGAGCTGTCGGCAATGGAGGTGTGTGGTGGTGCGCAATGGTCGTCTGTTCGGTGCTCTGATCGTCGCCAGCGTCGTGTCATTCAGTGCGTGTGATAACAAGACCACCGCGCCCACGCCGACGCCAACCCCTGCCCCGACACCCGCACCAACGCCGACGCCGCCGCCCGCGCCCGCACCTCCGCCCGCCGCGGCCGCGCTCGAGTCGATCACGCTCAGCGCATCGGAAATACCGAGCCAGGCAGAGCCGACACTCACCATCAAGCTGACGGCTCCGGCGCCCGCGGGTAACGCCTCGATCAACCTGCAATCGAGCCACGACGCAGTCAAAGTGCCGTCGAATATTTCTATCGCGGCCGGAGAGACCAGCACGTCGTTGAAGCTGGCCACGCCTACCGTGAACGCACGTACGACAGTGACGATCACCGCTTCCTATCAAGGCATCACCATGTCGACCACACTGACGATCCTGGCACCGCCGCTCGAACCACGGTTCACGGTGAGCTCGAATTTGGGCAGCGACGCCTGCAGCATCGTCAACGTGCGCGGTGAGTTCGATTGTGTGCTCGACGCGAGCACGTCAGGTGGGTTCATCGCCACGTATCACTGGACCATCACCGCCGGAAGTACGGATCTGAAAGTGGATCGATCGGACGGAGGTCCCTTCACACCAGCGGCGGAGTGCGCGTTTCTTGCCGGCGGCAGTCAGAATGACGGCAAGGTGTCGATGACGGTGACGCTGCGCCTCGAAGATCGTCAGGGCAATCTCAGCTCCAACGAGCGCCACACCGTGACATTGGTGACCAATCATTTCTGCGGGTACTAGCGCTCGACCCTTGACGCTGTCGTCTGCTTCGCGCTTCGGGCAGTACGAGATCGTCGACGCCATCGGCGTCGGCGGAATGGGAGAGGTGTATCGCGCCCGCGATACGCGCCTCGATCGGCTGGTCGCGCTGAAGGTGCTGCCGCTCGCCTTCACGCGCGATGCCGGGCGCCTCTCGCGATTCGAGCGCGAAGCCAAGGTGTTGGCCTCGCTCAATCACCCGTCGATCGCGACGATTCATGGCATCGAGGAGAGCGAAGGAATGCGAGCGCTCGTGCTCGAGCTCGTCGAAGGCGGCACCCTCGCCGATCGCCTGGTCGGCCCACGCGGCACCGGTCGCGGCCTGTCGACCGATGACGTCGTCGCGATTGCACGCCAGATCGCCGACGCGCTCGATGCGGCGCACGAACGCGGCGTCGTGCACCGGGACCTGAAGCCGTCGAACGTCGGGCTGACCCGCAGCGGCATGGTGAAGGTGCTCGACTTCGGCATCGCGAAAACGACGGCGATCGACATCGAGTCGAGACACGCGGGCGAGGACTACGGCGCGGCGACGATGACGGTGCCGGTGACGGAGGCCGGTGTCGTGATGGGCACGGCCGCCTACATGAGTCCCGAGCAGGCACGCGGGCAGATCGTCGACAAGCGCACGGACATCTGGGCGTTCGGGTGCGTCCTGTTCGAGATGCTCACCCACACACGCCCGTTTCCGGGCAAGACGACGTCCGATTCGATTGCCGCGATCCTCGAACGCGAGCCGGATTGGCATGCGCTCCCTCGCGATCTCGCTCCGAATCTTCGCCGGTTGCTCGAGCGCTGTCTGCAGAAGGACGTTCGACAGCGCCTCCGCGATATCGCCGATGCACACGACTACTTTGTGCCGATACTCGCCGCTCCCGCGGTGTCATCGCCGGTGCGCGGCCGGAACGTCGCGTTTCAGCGACTCACCGATGAAGTCGGCATCAACGACTCGCCGGCGATCTCGCCCGACGGAAAGATGGTGGCATTTGTCGCGGTCGCCAACGGCAAGCGCCAGATATGGGTTCGTCTGCTCAACGGTGGCGCACCACTGCAGGTGACGAGAGACGAAGTCGATCACTTACATCCCCGCTGGACACCGGATTCGAGCGCACTCATCTACTACACGCCGCCAGACTCCGGAGATGAAGGCGCGCTGTGGGAGATATCGGCTCTCGGCGGCCTTCCCCGGCCCATTGTCAGCGCGCTCGGCGGCGGCGACGTGAGTCACGACGGAAAGCGCATCGCCGTGCTTCGCGCACAGCAAGGGCACGTCGCGTTGACGACAGTGGCACGCGACGGATCCGATGCGCGATCGGTTGCCTCGGTGCCACGCGGACACCTGTGGCGATCGCCGCGTTGGTCTCGCGACGATCAATGGCTGGCGTTTCAAGGACGGGGGCTGACCATCTGGG
>Ga0075424_100001229_pt1 | contig 22147 bp, 19 predicted proteins | sample SoiMethybrSBSTD3_FD_75301 | JGI IMG/M metagenome (GOLD analysis project Ga0075424, IMG submission 75301) | Bulk soil microbial communities from a Populus tree surrounding site in Tennessee, USA - Soil MetaG P. TD hybrid SBSTD3 | ecosystem: Environmental > Terrestrial > Soil > Tree plantation... | reverse complement strand
CGGCCTCGGGATCGTCGAATCCAATCCTCCCGTCATTCCCCCGGGCTCGTTTCCGGTGATCACGTCCGTCGTCCCCAACGCCACGACGACAACGATCGCCGGTTTCTTCGATGTCCCTGTCGGGGCGTTTGTGCCGACACTTGTCAATCTCGAGTTCTTCTCCAGTCCCGCCTGCTCGAAGAAGCGTCCGCGAGACTTCGATGAAGGCAAGACGTCGATCGGTGGCTTGTTTGGCCATGCCTTCAGCCCGCATTTCACCTTTTCCGTGGACGTGCCCGTCGTCATCACCGACGAGGTCATCACCGCCACCGGGAACTACACACCCTGCGTCCCCATTCGGGAAGGCGGCTGCGTAGATTTCATCGTGAGCGTGCCGTTCTCGCAGAGGCTGCCATTCTCGATCAGCCCTGCGAGCGGGTCGCCCGCGGGCGGCGATGCGATCACGATCTCCGGCTCGAATTTTGCCGCGGGCGCGACCGTGACGATCGGAGGCCAGGCCGTCGGCGGCCTCAACGTGGTCAACGGTGGCGAAATCGACGCGACGACGCCGGCCCTGCCGCCCGGCTCCGTCAACGACGTGGTCGTCACGAACCTCGACGGCAGCCACGGCACCCTCTCTCTGGCGTTTCTTTCCGACTTCCTCGACGTCCCGCCCGCGCACATATTCCACGACGCCGTCCGCGCGCTCGTGACCAACGGCGTCGCCTCCGGAATCGGGGGCGGCAATTTCGGCGTCGACGCGAGCACGCTCCGCCAACAGATGGCCATCTACCTGCTCAAGGCGAGGAACGGGATCTGCTACACGCCGCCGCCCTGCGCCGGAGTCTTCGCCGACGTCGCCTGCCCATCCCAGTTCGCCGACTGGATCGAGGCGCTCGCGGCGGAGGGGATCACGGGAGGCTGCGGCGGCGGCAACTACTGCCCGGCTTCGCCCGTGCGGCGCGATCAGATGGCGGCCTTCCTTCTGAAGGCTCTCAACGGTCCGGCCTACGTGCCGCCGTCCTGCACCGGAGTCTTCGCCGACGTCCCCTGTCCGTCCCTATTCGCCGACTGGATCGAGCAGCTCGCCATCGCCGGCATCACGGCCGGCTGCGGCGGCGGCAACTACTGCCCGCTGAACCCGAACACGGCCGGCCAGATGGCCGTTTTTCTCCAGAAGACGTTTTCGCTGCAGTGAAACGCGGAACCCCACGAGATTCCCGCGGGGTTCCGTTGGGACGAGACGCCGTCGACGGTCATTTCAGGTTCATGCAGTTGGCGTAGTAGGTGACGGTCGCTGGCCAGTCGGAGAAGATCCCGCTGATCCCAACCTGTTTCGCCAGGACGTCGAGCGCCTTGTACATGTCGCTGTCCTTCTTGATCGCCACACCGTTCGGGTCGAAGTCGAAGTAGAAGCCGGCCTTCGAGGCGCCCTGGCGCAGGTCGGCGCGCTCGAACGTCCAAGTGATGATCTGGAAGCCCAGGTTCTTGAGATTCGTCGCCAGCGTCGAGGGGACGATGTGGCCGCTGCCATCGACCGCGAGAAGCGCCGGCATCGCCGGGGCGACGATCCGCACTCCGTCCTGCTTGAGCTCCTGGAAGAACGACAGCTGGGCTGCCGGGTCCATCAGCTGTTGGCCCGTCGTGTCGAAGAGAAGGATATTGTTCGCGACGTCGTCGTAGTCGACCAGAAAGACCGCCTGTTTGCCGTACTTGGTGTTCTGGACCCAGTACAGGATGTCGTTCACGTTGAAGGACTGCGGGAACGCGTTCTCAGGTTTGACGCCCTCGTCCTCCAGAACGTCGATGAACGCCTGTGCGTACTGCTGCTGGCCGCCGAAGATGCTCTGGATCGTGGCGGCGTCTCCGGCCTTCAGCTCCGGGGTGTGCTTCACACCGTTCTTCTCGTTCAGTTCGATGCTTTCCCGCATCGTCATCAACGTGCCCCGTCCCGTGTAAAGATCCGTTCGGAAGGCCGGGGTCCCGTCGACGAACTCGTCGACCGTCTGCGCGGCCGGGTTGAACCCGTCCATCTTGCCGCGGAGACTCTTGAACTCGTCCAGGCTCAACGCCGACGTGCGGCACTCCGCGGTGGCGGAGGTCACGACGTTTCCGCCGGCATCGAGCGTGGCCGGCGTAAAGGGCGTGATGCACTTCGACGCCAGAGACGTCTGCAGAATGTTCGTCGTCGTGTGCAGGTCATTCTCGGCGTGCCGGCACACGAGATCGCCATTCTTGGTGAAGGTCACATCGCACTCGACGATGCCGGCGCCCATCCGCGCGCCCGCCTGGTACGCCTCCTTGGTGTGCTCCGGGAACTGCAGGGCCGCGCCGCGGTGCCCGATCGAGAAGTCCGTGCGCTGGAACGGGCCATTTTCGCACCGCACGAGCTTGTCCTTCAGTGGACTCGGGTCCATCCCATCGACGAGGTAGAACGGACGCGGGCCGAGCTCAACGGCGTTCTTTTTCGAGTCCTTCTTTTCCTCGGCGCCAGCCACCGCGGCGAGCCCGGAGAACAGAGCGACTGCGGACGTCAATGCGGCGATGCGGAAAACCCTGCGCATGAATCCCTCCTTGAATTGGTGAACCCGGCGCAACCGCGCGCCGAGTCGAGGGGAAGCTACGGCGCCGGTGTTGCGACGCCATGGATCTCCAGTAAAGGTTTCGGGCGCGAGCCGTCTAGTTCTGTCGGGTCGGTCCGGTCTTCGGCGGCGAAGGGTGGACCCATGGGGTCGCGGATTTCTCGCTCCGCCGGCTCAGGTCGAACTCACGATCGCACTCGGGGCAGCGGGAGGGTCGTGGAACGTCTCCCGTCACGAGCGTCCGGGTGAAGCACCAGGGACACCGAATGAGGACGTATCGCGTGCTCGCCATCTAGGCCACCTTGTCGGATTCGAGCAGCTCCACCAGCGTTACCGTGACGACCTCGTATCGAAAACGGAGCGTGTGGCGGCGATGGCACTTCGCGGTCCCGGTCAGCCCATCGACGACGTCGGCGGGCATGTCGATCCGGACGCGGTCGCCGCACTCGGGGCATTTCAGCGGCCACGTCCTCGCGTGTCCCTCGATCATGGTTGGCCTCCGCGCGAGACCCTAGAGGCCGCGGATGAAGCTCGGCTTAACGTCAAGCGAAATTTCGGGACTCGCTCGAGCTTTCGCCACCGCGAACGCACAAAACGGCCGAGAGCGCAAGACTCGTTTCCTCAACATTCTTGTGAGAAGGTCCTGAACGTCTCGGAGAAACAAATGAACTCGCGGGAGGCAGCAAGACTTTGCGAACCTGGCTCGTGGAAGCCACCGACAAGTCGGGGGCTCTCTGGGGATTCCTCGTGCGCGCGAAGAGGATTTCCCGGAACGAAATCGTGGAGCGCATGAAGAACCTAGGAAGAGTGATCGAGCTCTCCGGTCAGATCGTGGAAGTGGCCCGGCTCGATCTCACGACGGTGGAGGTGAAGCACGACGCGACGTGGCGCCGGCCCAGGGAGGGCCAGAGCTACTCGATCGAGGGAGACGAGCTCGACTGATCAGACCAGGCCATACGCCTTGAGCTGGGTGGACGCGCTCGAGACGAAGGCCTTGACGATCGTGATGGTCGGGACCGCCAGCAGCAGACCGGGGAGGCCAAACAGAATCCCGCCGCCGAGGACCCCGATGACCACGATGAGCGGGTGGAGCGTGGTGGCGTTTGCCAGGACGAGGGGCTCGAAAATCACGTTCTTGAGAAGCTCGATCAGCAGGACGCCCACTACCAGCCAGATGGCCACGTTGTCCGTGCGGATCATCGGAAGGAGTGGATGGATGTCCGCCACGAGCGTGTACGAGAGCCCGGCCAGCAGGGCGACGGCGGAGCCGACGTAGGGAATGACGTTGGTGGCGCCCGCTATGAATCCGAGCGCGAGAGCCCACAGGATCGGAATGCCGACGACCGCGAACAGGAACGCCACCGCGAGGCCCAGCAGGGAGCATTCGAGAAAGACGCCGCGCAGGTAGCTTCCGAGGGCGCCGTCGAGGTCCGCCAGGACCGCCAGCGTCGGCTCGAAGAGACGGTTGGGAACCAGGGAGAGGAAGGCCCGCTTGATCTCTCCCGTGTCGCGCAGCAGAAAGAGGAAGACCGTCGGCGCGATGATCCAGGTCGAGAGTATCGCCGCCAGCGACGCGAGCGGCGTCTTCGACGGCCGCCGGCCGGCCTGGGCAGCGGGGGACCGAGCCGCGCCCGGTGGGACACCGCCGTCCGCGGACAGCCCGCGCCGCCCGAACGTTTCGAGGTTCTCGCGGTCGTAGGCGAGCAGAACGGAATCCTCGGGCCGGTCCGCCTGAGCCGTGTGCGCCTGCTCAAATCGAGCGCGCTCCTCCGGAGCCAGGGCGAAGAGTTGGTTGACCCGATCCATCGCCGGTTCCAGGTCGTCATGGACGAGTCGGTAGAGACGATTCCCTCGTGGCGAGGCGTCGAGGCCCATCAGCCTCGTGTATCGCTCGTTGAGCTTGTGAAGCGCCCGCGTCTTGAAGTCGAGGGCGCGGATCTCCGTCGGAATGCCGGCCCGAACCAGGTTTGCGATGAGGAGCGTCCCCGCCAGGAACGCCAGGAGCAGCAGGCCGATCGCCAGACCGCGCGACACTCGGTAGCGCTCGAGTCCGACGACGACCGGGCTGCAGATGTAGGCGAGCAGTCCGCCGACCGCTACCGGGAGGATGAGGCTCCGGATACCCCAGAGGACGTAGACCACGAGCACCGCGCCCGCGAGCACTCCCAGCGACTTGAGAACGATTTCCACCGTGCTGGGCGGGCTATTTCTCGGCGCCATCCTTTGGATCCTGTTCGCGTTGAGCCAGGAACTGGGTCTCCACGAGGAGCTGGAGCCGCCGGGCGGTGATCTCGGCGAGCTTCCTCAGGAGCTTGTTCGCCAGCAACGGCGCGTGGCGGGAGAGGGCGTCGAGATCCTGCCTGCCCAGTGACACGACCGTCACCGGCCCTCGGGCCCGCGCCGAGGTCCAGCGGACCACATCACACCCCATGGCCGCGAGCTCCTCGAAGGACGCCGGCGGCTCGAGCATCGCGAGAGGAATCTCTTCGCCGTTTTCTTTGCGTCTGACGATCTCGACCAGTCCGCTCCGCACGATGAAGAGGGCCACGCCGGGCCGTCCCTGCTCGAAGATGTATTCGCCGTCGCGGTAGCTCCGCTCGTGGGCTATCTGCGCGAGCCGCTTCACATCGGAGTCGCTGAGCTCCTCGAACAGCTCGACCTGCTTGAAAAAAGTCGTGAGGTCGCGACCCCTCTTGCTCGTGGCGGTCTGCGGCGCCGGTCCGAAGACCGCGAGCGACGCCGAGCCCGCGGCGTCCACCGACTCCTTCTCTCCGGGCCTGGGTAGCAGAATCTGTCGCAGCCCGCGCAGCGCGAGCCCGATCTTCGCGGGCCGGGCCTCTTCGGGAGTCTTGGCCATCGCGTCAGCGGGTTCTCGGCCAGCCCGTCCGGCGGCCGGAGCTAGAGGCAATAACGGGCCGCATCCGACCAGTATATGGGCCGCTCTTTCTTTACGCGAACTTCAGGCGTATTGGTTCGGCTATGGGGGAGCCTGGCGACGCTCTTCCCAGACGCCACTGCGGCGAAGGAGGTCGTACGTGCAGAAAACCAAACGCCTCGCGCTTCTTGCCCTCCTGACCTGCATCGCCGCGATGCCTGCTTCTCCGTCGCCTTCGCCGACGCGCGGCCCCGGCGCGGATCCGGCGTGGGAGGAACTGGTCGAGAGCATGAACGTCATGCACGTCGCCATGAGCTCGGTTCCGCCGTCGGGGAATGCCGACGCGGACTTCGTTCGGTTGATGCTGCCGCACCACCAGGCGGCCATCGACATGGCCCGAGCCGAGCTCCTCCACGGAAAGGACCCTCAGGTGCGACGGTTGGCGCAGGAAATCATCACGGACCAGCAATCCGAGATCGACCTGATGCGGCTCTGGCTGAAGCAACACGGAAACGCGGGGCACTGAGATGAAGACACTTCGCTGGATCCCGGTCTTGTGTCTGGCCTCGAGCGCGGCGGCGCAGCAGGCTCCGTGGGGCCGCGCCGACGTTCCCGTTACCGGTCGTGATCGGGTCTACGCCGCAGACCAAACCTCGAACACCGTCTCGGTCATCGATCCCTCGAGCAACCGGCTGCTCGGCGTGATCCGGCTGGGGGATCCGGTCCCCGGCGCTCTGAGCCCTCTCTATCGTGGCGAGCTCCTCGTGCACGGGCTGGGATATTCGCCGGATTCCCGGACACTCGCCGTCGTGTCGGTGGGCTCCAACTCGGTGACCCTGGTCGACACTCCCACGAACAAGATCCGGGGAAAGGTGTTCGTCGGACGCTCGCCGCACGAGGCCTTCTTCACGCCCGACGGGAAGGAGCTGTGGGTGACCGTCCGCGGCGAAGACTACGTCTCCGTCATCGATCCGGCTCAGGCGAAGGAGACTCGGCGCGTTGCGATGGCGAACGGTCCGGGGATGACCATGTTCGGCCCGGACGGCCGCTACGGCTTCGTGTGTTCCAGCTTCATACCGGAGCTGACAGTCGTGGACGCAGCCTCGCATCAGATCGCCTCCCGAGTGCCGCAGGCGAGCCCGTTCTGCCCCAACATCGCCGTGAGCCCGGAGAACGACGAGGTATGGATCACGCTGAAGGACGTGGGCAAGGTGCAGGTGTTCTCGGCGCGGCCGCCGTTCGAACAGAGGGCGCTGCTGGAGACCGGGCCGATCACGAATCACGTCAACTTCGTCAACAACCGGAACGGGAAATTCGCCTACGTCACGATCGGCGGGGCGAACCAGGTGAAGGCGTTCCGCCGGGGAGCCTCGCCGGAGTTCGTCGCGACGATCCCGGTCGGAAGTCTTCCTCACGGCCTCTGGCCCTCGGGCGACGGCTCGCGGATCTACGTAGCGCTCGAGAATGCCGAGCAGGCCGCGGTCATCGACACGCTCTCCAACCGGGTGGTCGCCAACATCCCCATCGGTCAAACGACGCAGGCCCTGGTCTACGTCCCAAATGCGGTCCCCGACGGGCCTGGCACGGACAACCTCGCGCCGCTGGGCGAAGCCGGCAACACGGCGCGCCTGCAGCTGCAGGCCGGTGCAAGCGCCCTGCCGTCAGCGCGCGCATCGGTCGCCGTCAACTCGCTCGGCCTCCTCGATCTCGTTCAGATCGCGGCGGCGGGCCTGGCGCCCAAGTCCCAGTACGACGTGTACCTCGCCGATACCAACCGGCCGCCCTTCGGAAAACGCGAGCCGCTCGCGGTCCTGAAGACGAACGCCGATGGGGCCGGCATCGCGCAGGCGATCGGACCGTTGAAGACTCTGGCGGGGGGTACCGGCGCGGCCGGCGGCGCCGCGCCCCGGAGATTTCTGATCGTCACCGTGTCCAAGGATCCGTCGCAAGTCGTTCTTCAACCGTCCGACGAGCCCGGAGGCGAGGGACGTTGAGGGGCCGTGGCGTCGATCCCGGGCCGGGAGTCTGAATCCAGGCTAAATCCGGGTTCGCCGCGGGAGTCTCCGGAGCCGCCGGCGCGCCTATACTTCGACTTCATGCGGATCCTCGTCGTCGAAGACGATTCGCACATGGCGACCCTCGTCGCGCGGGTCCTGCGGGAGTCGGGTTATGCGGTGGACGTGGTTGGGGACGGGCCGACCGCGGTGCATCGCGGCTCGACGGTCGAGTACGACCTGTTCGTTCTGGACATCCTCTTGCCGGGCCTCGACGGCTTCGCGGTATGCCGCCGCCTCCGCGCGGCGGGGCTGGCGACGCCGATCCTGATGCTCTCGGCGCGCTCGGAGATCGCCGACCGGGTGCGAGGCCTCGAGCTCGGCGCCGACGACTATCTTCCCAAGCCCTTCGCCGTCGGCGAGCTGCGCGCGCGCGTCGACACTCTCCTCCGTCGTCGCTCGCTTCCCCTGCAGATCACGCTGACGGTCGGGTCGATCCGGATCGATCGCGCCCGCCGGCTCGTGAACGTCGCCGGCGCCGACGTCGAGCTGACGGCCAAGGAGTACGCATTGCTCGAGTACCTGCTCCTCAATCGCGGCCGGACGGTGTCGCGTCACGAGATCGCGACGCACGTCTGGGACGAGAATTTCGATCCGTTGTCCAACCTCATCGACGTCTACGTCAGCCGGCTGCGACAGAAGATCGACCGCCGTCTCGCGGAGCACGAGGATTCGTTCCTCACGACCCGTCGCGGCGAGGGCTACGTGGTGGAAGATCTGGCGGAGGCGCACTGAGTCGATTCTCGATTCGCTGGAAGCTCACGGCCTGGTACGGCGCGGTTCTCGGCGGCGTCCTCACAGTTCTCTCCCTGGCGTCCTACGTGCAATACCGAGCCTTTGCTTATCGGGCGTTCGACGCCGACCTCGTCGTCAATCTCAACACTCTGAGCAAGGCGTTCGAAGAGCAGCTGCGCGAATCGCGAGGGTCGGTGGCGGGCTCCGGAGACCTGGCGCCGCTGGTGCTGCAACGCGCCTCGTCCACCACGCTGGACGATTTCCGGCTCAGCGGCATGTTTGCCGAGATGCGTCAGGGAGAGCGCGGGGAACGGTTGCTCGGCCGGATCCCCGAGGGCTCGCCGCGCTCCATCGCGGCCGACGCCGGGCAATGGACGCGGATCGCCGGATCGGAAATGCCCGTCGTGGCGGCGTTCGGCCCGCTCTATCGGGGGGCCGGACGCGGATACACCTATCCCGGCTTCCCGATCCGCGTCAGCATCGCGGTCGCGGGTGAGCTCGCGCCCCTGGAAGCCGCGCTCGAGTCCGTGCGCCGCTCGCTGTTCCAGCTCGGCATCGCCGGGCTCGGTCTGGCTCTGGCGGGCGGGTACTGGCTCGCGACGCGGACGCTTCGGCCGATCGCGACGCTGACCGAGCAGGCGGGCCGCATGGCGGCCCTGCCCACCTCCGACGACCCGCATCGGCTCGCGATCGCCAACTCCGAGGACGAGCTGGGGCGTCTGGCGGCGACCTTCAACCAGCTGCTCGAGCGCATCGACGCGTCGGCGCGCCAGGTCCGCGCGTTTGTCGCCGACGCCGCGCACGAGATGAAGACGCCGGTCGCGATCGTGCGCACGGAGTCGGAGCTGGCGCTCGCCGACCGCCCGTCCGTCGAGGAGATGCGGCGCGCGCTCGGCGCGATCGCCTCCGAAAGCGAGCGGCTCTCGCAGCTCGTCAGCGATCTCACGCTGCTGGCGGAGGGGCAGACCCTGGAGCATCCCCTGGAGCGGCGTCTCGTGGATCTCGACGAGCTCGTCGAGGACGTCGTCGCGTCCCTGCGGCCGATCGCCGCGGCGCGGGGCGTGACCGTGAAGGTGACCCTGGCGGAGTCGGCGGAATACCGGGGGGACGAGCGTCTTCTGCGCCGGGTCACGATCAACCTGCTGGAGAACGCCATCAAGTTCTCGCCGCCGAGCGCGGAGATTCTGGTGCAGGTCTCGCGCAAGCCGGACGGGTTCGCGCTGGACTTCCTGGACGATGCGGAGACGCTGACCGAGGAGGAGCGCGAGCGCGTGTTCGATCGGTTCTACCGCACGCGCGCAGCCCGAAGCGGGGGCGCCACGGGCAGCGGACTCGGACTCGCCATCGTGCAATGGGCGGTGCGGCTCCACGGCGGCCGGGTGGACGTCGAGCCCAAGGTGCCTCGCGGCAACCGCTTCCGCGTCGTCCTTCCCCGCGCGGGCTGACGGTCCTCGTGATCGCAAAAGGTCTGGCGTCACGATTCGAGCTCGCGGTCGTGGCGACGGAGCAGCTGCGCCGGCACCCGGTGCAGACGTCCCTGACACTCGCGGGTTTCGTGGCGGGGACGGCGTCCATCGTTCTGGTGGTGAGCCTGGGCCTGACCGGCCGGGGTTACGTCCTCCAGCAGATCGAGGGCGTCGGCTCGAAGCTCGTCTGGGCAAATTACCGGGGCAGCGTCACCGACGGTGTCTCGCGCACGGGAGAGGACTTCTTGAACGACGCCGACGTGCGGGCGGTGGCGGCGCGCGGGGACCTGTTCGCCGGAGTCACCGGCCTCGTCACGGTGCGCGGGGACGTCGAGGTGCAGTCGAGGTTGAAGACTCTGACCGTCCTCGGCGCGATGGCGAGCTACGTGCCCGTGCGCCACAACCTTCGAATCCTTCGAGGCCGATTTCTGGACGAAGATGACGTTCTGGAGCGCGCCCGCGTGTGCGTCGTCAACCGCCCGCTGTACGAAGCGCTGTTCCCTTCCGAGGACTCGTCGGCGAAGACGATCCGGACGCTGGGAACCTCGTTTCGCGTCATCGGAGAGTTCGAGGAACCCGTCGACACGCTCGGGCAGGGCGAGGTCGTGCCGGAGACGATCTTCATTCCCGTGACCGTCGCCTGGGCCTACCTGCCGGCCAGGCGTCCGTTGGACACGCTCTTCGCCGAGGTGCGCGATTCGCCGGAGATCCCGGTGGCCGCCAACACGGTCCAGGAGATTCTCCAGGAACGCCATCGCCGCGGTACTGTGTTCGAGGTCGACAGCATGACGACGGTGCTGCGTCTGGCACGTCTGATCTCCGCCGGGCTCATCGCGGTCTTCGTGCTCGCCGGCGCGATCACGGTCGTCGTCGGCGGGGTCGGCATCATGAACATCCTCCTCGTCTCGGTGGAACAGAGGACCCGTGAGATCGGCGTTCGCATGTCGGTGGGTGCGCGAAGGACCGACATCCTCGGGCAGTTCCTGGTCGAGGCGCTCGCTCTCGGAATGATCGGATCTCTCGCCGGCGTCGCGATCGGGCTCGGTATCCCGGCGCTCGCGAGCGCATTGCTCCCGACGATTCCGATCCGCGTATCCGTTCTTTCGGCCGTCCTGGCGTTCGCGTTTTCGTGCGCGGTGGCTCTGGCTTTCGGAGCGGTGCCGGCGTACCGGGCTTCGAGGCTCAACCCGGCAGAGGCCGTCCACCTCGAGTGAGCGCGAGGCCGCGCCGTTCCGCGCCGAGGGATTCGGGCCGGCGGCGCAGGACTTCGAGAAGGACCAGCCCGGGAACGGCCCAGACGATCTCGCGCGCTCTCCGTATGAGGGCGAGTGCAAGACCAACCGCCGGCTCGAGGCCGAGAACCAGGAAGACTAAGGCCCGGCCGCCTTCCTGAGTGCCCATTCGTGCCGGCACGAAGAAGAGTGCCCCTTCGATGGCGGCCGACAGAACCTCGACCGCCAGCGCGGTGGCGACTCCGACGGGGTGGCCCAGGAACCTCAAGACGAGGAGAGTCTCCACGGCGCCCATCTGCCATGCGGCGAACGATGCGGCGACCGCCAGGACGAAGGACCGCGGCCGCGAGCGAAGCGTCTCGAGGGCGCCGGCGGCGGCCTCGAGAACCGGCGGCGGGATGCGGCGCGCAAGACGCGCGGCGAGACCGACTCGTCCGAGGATCCGTCGCCCGAAAGCGAAGCATCCGGGCGATGCGGCGACGGCCAGAACGACGGCCAGGAAAACCGCACTCACGACGCCGGCGAGGGCGATTCCGGTCCGAAGGCGCCCCGCCCCGACCATCACGAGAGCGATCGGGAGGCCGCTGAGCAGGAAGAGAATCTGACCCGCGAACTGCGCCATCGCGGCGAGGCCGACGGCGCCGGCGGCTTCGCCCGTGGGAATTCGTCGGCGCAGCAGGCTCACTCTCACCAGCTCCCCGCCGACGAGACCCACCGGGCTGACGGCGTTCAACGCTTCACCGGCGAGGAGCATCGGGGCGAGGATGGTGACGGAGACACGGCGGCCGGCGGGGAGAAGGATTCTCCAGGAGAGCGTGTTGAGGAGAATCGGCGCGGCTTGAAGAAGGAGCACCACCAGGAATCCCCAGCCGACCTTCGCAAGCTGGCCGGCGAGCCGCGCCGGCCCGACTCGGGCCAGTATCCATCCCAGAAACGCGGCGCCGCCGAGAAAGCTCGCGACCTCGAAGCGCTTCCAGCGACTCCAGCCGATCTGCGGGAAGGACGTGGTCTCGACGATGCCCGCACGATCAGGAAGCAATGCCGGTCCGGGTCAAGTCGGAGTCTGGTTGCGCCGCCTCGGGTGGCATCTCGATGCGGCCCCCTGCCGCGAGCCGGAGCTTCCTGCCGCGCCACACGACCGTGTTGCCGAAGAAACCGGCGACCCACAGCGCGAAGCCCGCGACATCCCGCAGGGGAACGAGCCAGAACGCCCGGCGCGCCACGCCGTCGCGCAGGCAACGCACCGCGACGTACCACGCCACTGCGAGGCGCATGGACAGAGTCATCGCGGCGAGGGCCCAAGCGGCGGGTGTTGCGGCTGCGAGCGCGAGCAAGGCGAGGCTCGCCGGAGTGCCGTGGGTGAAGATCAGACCGGCATATCCGCGGGGCCGCATCGCGCGGATGCCGCGATTCCACCGGACCTGGTGATCCACCGCTCCGGCGAGCGAGGTGGTGCCGAGCTCGTGCTCGACGACGTCGGCCGCGAGCTCGGCCCGGTGCCCGGCGCGGACAGGAAGATTGCCCAACAGATAGTCATCCGCCAGGTACTGGGCAATCGCCGCGAATCCGCCGGCCTCCGCCAGGGCCGTACGCCGCACCAGGACACCAGAGCCCATGCCGAACGAGATTCCTTCCAGCATCCTCGCCACCAGGACGGAGGGCTGGAAGTCCGTCGAGAGGCCGAGGGCGTCGAAGCACGCGGCAAAGCCTTCCGCGTGGGAGCGGTAGAGACAAGTTACGACGGCGACGCGCGCGTCGGACATGGGCTCGACCAGGTGCCTCAGGTGCTGGGGACCCACGCGGATGTCGCTGTCGGACACCAGAAGGAGAGGATGCCTCGCTTCGGCGGCCATCGCGGCCAGGAGGCCGACCTTCGGGTTGGCCGTCTCCCTTCCTCGAGAGACGACGATCCGGATGTCGAGCTTCGGAAAGTCGCGAACGATCTGGCGCGCGATCGTCAGTCCGGGATCGCCCTCGTCCTCGCAACCGAAGAGAATCTGGAACTCGGGATACCTCTGCCGGCAGAACGACGCGAAGTTCTCGTAGGCTCCACGGTCCAGTCCGCAGATCGGCTTGAGAATGCTGATCGGGAGGCGCAGAGGACGCGGGCCCGGCGGCCGACGCCGGAAGAAGTCGCGGGCGCTCTGCAGCGCGAGAGTGTAGTACCCGATGGCCGTGAGGCACAGGACTCCCGCGGCGAAAGTGGCCACGAGGCGGAGCATCGGGAGCGCGGCCATCAGCGCCCGGCGGTTCGCCCGCGCAAGGTCGTCAGGATCAGGCCGGCCGATCCGAACGCGCCCCGGACCAGAGGACTCACGAGAGCCGACAGCTCACGCGCGCCGGCTCCAGGCGGTCCGTTGATCGGTTCGTCGGGCTCCGGTGACGCCGGGTGGCAATAGATCTCGGTCCAGCCTTCTCCGATTCCCGGCGCGAGCCGGGCCAGATATCCCTCGCTGACGCGCCCGGTCCGGTGAAGTCCGTACACGCGATCCGCGACGGCGACGCCGGAGGCCCGCAGCCGCTTCGCGCCGTGCCGCCGGAGGAGCCCGAAGATCGTCGAGAACAGGAGCTTTTTCGCGATCGCCGTCCGGTCGAGGCGGAGCGAGACGCGGAGGTCCTCGGACGGGAATCGCACCACCGGAATCCGGAATTCGGTGGCGAGCTCCGCGAGCACGCCGACGACGACCGGATGGACGTGAAGATGCAGGTGGCCGTCGACGTGATCGAGCGGAATTCGCGTCTCCCGAAATCGCTCCAGCTGTGCCCGGATCTCGCGACGCAGCTCGATGCGCGCCGCCGGGTTTAGCTGATAGACGAGACCCGCGCGCGTCGGGCTCTCTCGGAAGAAGCCCGAACTATCGACGAGGTGCGGTATCTCGGCCGGCGCGAGAACCGCCCGGCCGGAGACGAGGACCAGATGAAGGCCGACGCCCAGCCGCGGATGGGCCCGGGCGAGCGCGACCGCGTCTTCCCACGCGGCTCCCGTCACCATGAGGCTGGCGCTCGTCAGGACGCCTCGCGTGTGCGCCTCGACGATCGCGCGGTTGACGCCGCGGGAGAAACCGAAGTCGTCCCCCGTGACCACCAGATGTCTCAGACGCCCTCCTCCCGTGCCCACAGAAACCGGGCGAACTCCACGCCTTCCCGCAGGCGGCGTTTGAGCATCGTGGCGCTCGTCGCCATCTCGACCGCCATCTCGAGGACCTTCCGAGGTCGGAAGTAGAAGCGCTTGTAAAACTCTTCGAGCGACTCGAAGATCTCGGCGCGACTCAGATGCGGATAGGAGAGCGCCGCCGCCTGGACGCCGTCGTCCGTGACGAGCGGCGCGTCGCGGACCAGCCAGCCGTTCTCGAGCGCCTGGCGATACAGCTCGGTTCCGGGATAGGGCGCGGCCAGCGAAACCTGCAGCGTGTGGGGGTTGATCTCCCGGGCGAAGCGGATCGTGTCCCGGATCGTCTCGCGGGTCTCGCCGGGCAGCCCGACGATGAAGGTTCCGTGGATCGTGATGCCGAGGCGGTGACAGTCCGCCGTGAAGCGCCGGGCCGCGTCGATCCGCGTCCCCTTGCGGACGTTGTTGAGGATCTGCTGGCTCCCCGTCTCGTAGCCCACCAGCAGCAGCCGCAGCCCGTTGTCCCGGAGGACCTTGAGCGACTCGTACGGCACGTTCGCCTTGGCGTTGCACGACCACGTCACGCCGATGCGGGAGAGCTCGCGGGCGATCGTTTCCGCGCGCGGCAGGTCGTCCGTGAAGGTGTCGTCGTCGAAGAAGTACTCCTTGACCTGCGGGAATGCCCCCTTTGCGTAGCGGATCTCGGCGGCGACGTGCGCCGGACTGCGCGTCCGGTATCGGTGGCCCCCGACCGTCTGCGGCCAGAGGCAGAACGTGCAGCGCGAGCGGCAGCCGCGCCCCGTGTACAGCGATACGTACGGATGCAGGAGATAGCCGATGAAGTAGTCCTCGATGACGAGGTCCCGCGCGTAGACCTCGCTGACGAACGGCAGGCGATCCATGTCCTCCAGCGTCGCGCGTTCCCGGTTGTGGACGACGCGGTCTCCGGATCGAAAGCTCAGCCCGTCGATCTCGGCCAGCGGCCGGCCATCGGCGACCTCCTGGATCGTGAAGTCGAATTCGTTTCGCGCGACGAAGTCGATCGCCCACGAGGCTCGCAGCGAGGCCTCCGGCGCAACGGCGACGTGCGCGCCGACGAATCCGACGACGAGGTTGGGGTTGGCTTCCTTCAGAGCTTCGGCCACTCGGACGTCCGAACGGAAGGACGGCGTGCTCGTGTGGAGGACCGCCAGCTCGTATTCGTAAGCCAGGGGGACGACGTCCGCGGTTCGAAGGCCTCGCGCGGGCGCGTCCACAAGTCGGCTGCCGGGAACCAGCGCCGCCGGTTGCGCCAGCCACGTGGGATACCAGAACGAACGGACCTCGCGTCGGGCCTGGTATCGGGATCCCGCGCCGCCGTCGAAGCCGTCGTAGGAGGGGGGACTGAGGAAGAGTGTCTTCAGGGGCATGGTGTGGCTCCGTGACCGGCGGCGATTCTCAGGCGGCGCGGGACGAGCCGGTCCGGCGCTCGACGCGCCTCGCCGGCTTCTCGGGCAGAAGCTTCAGCGCGGCCCGGACCAGCGGCGCCACCAGCCGAGGCCGCCGCAGCCGCGCGTCGTACGAGGCGAGGCGGCGGTCGTTCTCGGAGAGGCAGAGCGCAAGGAAGGAGCGGGCCGAAAGATCCTCGAACGCGGAGTGGCTCGCCATCGTGAAACCTTCCTGCGAACCGCCGCCGAATCGCGCCGCCTGACGCGCGTGTCCCGCCAGCTGCTGCGTGATGACCCAGGCGCGTCGGACATCGAAGGCCGGCCTTCGGAAGACCGGCAATCGTGCCCGCAGGTACGCGGCCCAGTTCGCGATGAACAGGATGTGCCGCGCCTCTTCCTGCAGGATCGGGTCGAAGATGTCGATGAGCGAGGAGGGGAAATATCCCGATCGCTTTCCGACGGCGAAGAGACCGAACGCGAAGAAGGAATCGAGGCACTCGCCGTATCCGGTGCGGAGGAAGGTCCATCGCGGATTTGCGGGCGGCCTCGGTTCCGGAAAGGGGGAGACCGGAATTTCGTAGTGGCGAGTCAGCAGCTTCAGGATCGCGGCGTGCCTTCCTTCTTCGTAGCCCTGAAGCGCGATGGCTCGCGCGAGAATGGGATCCTCTTCGACCTTTCCGAGGGCCTGCACTTCCACCGCCGTCGCCGCCTCGGTGCGGACCGCTTCGTCCCAGATGGGCAGGGCCCGAAGACGGCGGAGGCTTTCCGCGTCGAGCTCGGGCCATCGGATGGCCTCGGGGTCGAATGGCCGGTGAGTCTCGATGAAGACCCCGCAGAAGACGTCGCGGTGTTCTTGAGATCCGATCCAGCTGCCCCGCATCAAACTTCCTGCCTCGTGGGCGACATCGCCGTCCGTGCGGCTGGCCGCGAACATCGCCGACGCCGGGAGTCTGGCATCTCGACCATGAATGCCCGTTAAACGTTTTCTGTACCGTCACTAAACGGCGCGTCGCACCAAGGGAGACGCGCCGCTATACTCGCTTCCCGATGCGGGTCCTTGTGGTCGAGGACGATCCGCGCATGGCCCGGCTCCTCGGCCGGGTTCTCCAGGAGGCGGGCCATGCATTCGATACCGCCTTCGACGGCGCGAATGCCCTCGAACGCGCGTCGTTGGCGATCTACGACCTGATCCTGCTCGACATCCGGCTTCCCGTTCTCGACGGCTTTGCTGTCTGCCGGTCGCTCCGCGCGCGCAACTCGTCCACGCCCATCCTGGTGCTGTCGGCGCGCTCGGAGCTCGCGGACAGGATCCAGGGGCTGCGCGACGGGGCCGACGACTACCTGGCGAAGCCGTTCGCCGTGGAGGAGCTGAAAGCCCGCGTCGGAGCGCTCCTGAGGCGGGGTTCGCTTCCCGCCGTCGTCGCGCTCACCGTCGGCGGCATCCAGCTCGACCGGCGCCAGCGGCTGGTCCAGGTTCGCGGACAGACGATCGAGCTCTCCGCGAAGGAGTACGCCCTCCTCGAGTTTCTCCTTCTCAACCGCAGCCGGGTCGTGACGCGCGCCGAGATCGCCGAGCACGTCTGGGATGACTGCTTCGACCCGTTCTCGAACCTCATCGAGGTCTACGTGGGCCGCCTCCGGCAAAAGATCGACGCGATGGCTCCGGGGGCCCCCTCGTTCCTCACGACGCGCCGGGGAGAGGGTTACTACGTCGAGGACGGCAGCCGCGCCGGTCAGTAATAGTGATACGGCGCGCCCGGCCCGTACCACTTCCGGGATTTGAAGTTGTAGTAGGCGCCGATCTGTGTGTACGGGACCCGGAAGAAACGGAAAGCCCGCAGCAGGGTGTCTCCCCACCACGTCGAGTCGTTGACGCCGACGGCCTTGAGAATCTCAGGGATGTTCAGCCCGAGCTCGACGCCGATCTCCTGGTAGCGCGACTCCACGGGAGGCTGGTAGCCGTAGCCCTTCGTTAAGTAGGCGAAGGACAGCTGGAAGTAACGCGCCGGGCCGGGATCGCGCCGGAGGTGATCGCCGATTCCCGCGAACTTGAAGTTCAGATCATGGATCTCGTGCGAATAGTCGATTCCCAGGTGCGGAATGGTCTCGAGCGCCGGGGGGGAATCCGTGGGCACCTTGCCGAGCTGGAATCCGATAACGTCATCGAAGCCGCCGCGCTTGGCAAACGCGCCGAGGAAGGCGCCGAGGGCGTCCGCCGTGAGGTCCTGAGCCGAGCCTCCATAGGGCGTCAGCCCGTCGCCCACCTCGACGAAGAACCCGACGAGAACGGTTGCACCGAGAGACAGCGCGAAGGACTGGTTCTCCGAGAGGCCGTTGATGCGGTACGCGTCGGAGAGCAGATCGGCGACGGTGGCGGAGGCGATGAAGTGCGAAGCCTTGTCGGACCCGCCGGCATAGGTGTCGTACTCAAAAAACCGCTCATTGACGAAAAAGAACCCGTGGCCGGGCGTGTCGATCGGCCCCTGGGCAGCGACCACGACTCCCACGCCGAGCGCCGTCGCGGTCCACAGCCCCGCTCCCCGATTGAAGATCTTGTCCGCGGGCGGAACCGGCAAAGTCACACATTGGATTAGGACGCACCGTTTCTTCGGAGGAGCCGGCGTTTCGCCGACCGAATCCGGCCGTTCCGCGTCGCCGGTGTCGCCTGCGGCGCTGCCCGCCGCCTCGTCGGACGGCGCTGAGGGGAAGAGGTGGAATGACTGTGCCCTCGACGCCGAGGCCGCCGCAAGAATCAGGAGCGCGCTCGTCGTCCGCCGCAGCCCTTCCGAGAGGCCGGTCATTCGCCCTCCGACGCGGCGATGCGCTCAGCGCATCCGATTCACGTAGGCGAGCTTGCCGCCCGAGGCGGCGATGACTTCGAGAGGAGACCTGGGAAACTCCCTTCGGATCTCTTCGTCTTTGTCCTCGGGAGCCACGAGCAGGACGCGGGAGGTCCCGTTCCAGAGAGGTCGGAATTCGTCGATGGAATAGAAGGTCTTCGGGGCGTCGGCAAACCGGGCGCCGAACTCCAGGTCGCTGTTCGCGGCATCGAGCAGGAGGACCCGGCGGTGGTCATAGAAGGCGATGCCCGGCGCGACGCGAATGTCTCCGTAGAGCGCGACGAGATCGTCCGGGCGGAGGATTCGGGAGATCTGGGAGGCGAGGGCTCGGGAAGACAGGACGGGCTCGAGGGCCCGATAGGCCAGATTCGCCGCGACGAAGACGCCCGTCATGCCGAGCGCCGTGGCCGCGGCCGCGGCCACGTGCCGGCGCCGCTCGCGCAGCCACAGGGCCGCGACGAAGCCGACGAGAAGGGACACTGCGGACACGAGCAGGGGCGCACGCAAATCGGCGAAGGCTCGCGGCGTCAGGTCGAAAACGCGGGCCATCGCGTTGTTGTAGAAATCCGCGTCGTGCCGCTGGATGTCAGCGGCGAGGCTCGCGGCGTTGCCGTGGCCGGCGGCTCGGAGAAATGTGTTGACCGTCGCCGCATAGAGAACGGCGAGAACGACGAGGCCGCGGGCGATCCACAGAAGTCGCCGGTCGCGCCGGTCTTCCGCGCGGGCCAGAGCCCGGCCGAGCAGGAGGGCAAGCGCCGGCCAGGCGCCGAAGCTGTAGTACTCCATCCGCGAACCGCCCTCGAGACAGAAGAACCCCAAAATCACCGCGGCCCACGCGAAGAGAAGCACGGCGGCCTGAGTCGACGGATTCTCGTCGCGCCACGTCCTCGGCCTGGGAAGGGCCCGGGCGAGGAAGACGGCGAAGACGCTCCACGGAAACAGCCAGAGCAGGTGCTCCGGGAGCCAGATCCACAGCGGCACCGCTCCGTAGTCGTGAGGCGTTCGGGTGCCGAGAGCCCGACGGACATTCTCGTTGACGAAGTACTCCCAGAGGAAGCCCGGGGTGCGGGCCGCGGCGAGGACGTGCCACGGCGCCGCGATCGCGACGAAGAGCGCTGCGCTGGAAGGAATACGAAGCTCCCGCCAGCGGTGCCAGCTGCGCGTGATCGTCAGGAAGAGCGCGATCGTGGCGACGGGGAAGAGGACGCCGATCGGACCTCGCGTCAGGACCGCGAGGGCGCACACGACGGCGGCACCGCGATAGCCGAGGCGCGGATCGAGGTCTCCCGTCCAGGACCTCAGGAACAAATAGAAGATCGCCGTGAACTCCAGGGCGTAGAGCGCCTCCGGAATGACGGTCCGCGTGAATATGTACATCCCGGCGCTCGTCGCGATCGCGAGGGCCGCGTAGATTCCGGCCCGCTCTCCGAAGAAACGCCGGCCGAAGAAGAACGTCAGCAAGACCAGACCGACCACGGCGAGGGCGACCGGAAGACGTGTGGCCAGCTCGGTCTCGCCCAGCGCGGCATAGCTTCCGGCGACGAGCCAGAAGTGCAGCGGGGGGCGATCCAGATAGCGGAGGCCATCCTGATACGGCACCACGTAATCGTGGCGCTGCAGCATCTCGCGCGCGACGAGGGCATGGGCCGCGTCGATGTCGTCGTCCACCAGAGCGGGAGTCCCGGCGAGGCCGAGATACAGGGCGGCCGAAAAGACGAAAAGAGAGGCGGCGGCGAAGCGGGATCGCGGTGTCCTCACGGGGATCGTGGTTGGTGGCTCACCCTCGCCCGAAGTCGATCTATGGCGCCAGAACGAGCAGACGGAATGTGTCAGGAACCCGGCTCGGGCGGGGGTGAGGCTGGTCTGCGGTCGGTGAAGGCGGAGGTCCGAAGTCGCTGGTGGCGAGAAAGACTCGGTGCGTCTTCTCGTCGAGGGCCATGGTCCGCGCTCCCCGCTGCGTCGCGACGTTGCCGGCGACCGCGAAGTGGCCCTCCGGATCCTCCCGCACGACGGTCAGTGTTCCGTCGCCGTTCGAGCTGAAGGCCAGCCCCGTCGAAGAATCGAAGCCGTTGGCGTCGACGCCCTCGCCGATCGGGAGCGTGGCGAGGACCTTCCCGTTCGCGATGTCCACGATCGCCATGAGCCGGTTGCCGCAGCCGATGAAGAGGCGGCCGCGGCGCCGGTCGATGGCCATTCCGGAGGGCTCCTCGCACGGCGCCAGCGGCCACCTCCTGAGGATGGCATGGCCTTCGGCGTCCAGCACGGCGACTTCGCTCTTGTCCTCGAGGTTGACGTAGACGAGGCCGTTCTTGTCGGATGCCGCAAACTCGGGCTTTCCGCCGAGCGCCACCGTTCCCACGACGTCGCCTTTGCCGGCATCGAGCACGGTGACGTTGCCGGACCGCCCGTTGAAGGCGAACACGCGCTGGGACGTCGGGTTGTAGAGGATCGCATCGGGGTTTTCGCCCGTGACCTTCACTTCGTCGATGGGCTTGAGCGTCTTGAGGTCGAAGATCGTCACGGTTCCGGCTCGTCCGTTGCTGGTGAACCCCTTGCCGAGATCCGTCGCGATCGCCACGCCGTGGACGCCGCTGGTGTTGGGGATCTCGCCCACGCTGGACAGATCGTCGGCGTCGAACACCATGACGCGCGTCTGGCGCGTGATGTAGAGCCGGCGCGCCGCGGTGTCGACGGTGAGGTAGTCCCAGCCGCCGTCGCCCCCGACCTTCACCACTTTCTCGATGCGATACGCGGCATCGGGCGCGGCAGAGGAGAGAGACGCGACGAGAAGCAGCCAAATTGTCGACCACGGCCCGTTGTGCCGGAATCTCATCGCGTCCCTCGTTCCCGCCACTCTACTGTCGGACGCGCAGGCAAAGGTTTAGTCTGAGTTCAGACTGCGCGCGCTTTCACGGTCTCGTCGACGCTCCGCCGGAGAGGGTCTTTCACAGCACGCGCCGGATTGCCGCGGCCACGCGCCAACCCTTCAGGCTGTTGTGCACCGCGAACGCGTCCCAGGTCCCCGTGACCGCGCCGGCCCAGCCGTTGAGCCCGTCGAGCCGGATGACCGGTCCGACGAATCCATTCCGGGCCTGCTGACGATGGAAAACCAGGCCCTCCTGAGGAGCTCCCGACGCGATGCGGGCGCCGGCGGAACCGAGCACGCTCAATTCCCCGCCGAGGATCGTGCCGACGCATCCTCCGATCTCGAGCCGCGTCCAGAGGGCGTAGAACCTGGGCCGGTCCGTCTCCTGGAATCCCGAGTCGGCCGAAGTGTCGAAGAAGGCGCGCCAGCGGGACGACACATACGGTGAAGACTCGACGTGGACGCCGAACTGCGCGCGATCGATGCCGTCGCGCACGGTGAGGAAACCGTCCGACTCGCCCGGTGCGGTCAGGTAACCCGCGCGAAACGTCACCGGCAGCGCGGCGTCGCGCGCGCTCGGCGACCAGAACACGAGGACGCCCGCACCGGACACGCCGTCGGCGGTGATCGAGGCAGGGGCGGCGTCGGGCGCGTATCGGGACCAGCGAAAGTTTCCCTCGGCGGCGAGGGCGAAGTGCGACAGCGGAGACCACGAAGCGAGCAGCGCGAGGTCGGCGAATCGCAGGCTTCCGGGGAATCTCTGGGACTGCCCCAGGCGGTCGACGAACGCGTCGGCGGAGGCCGTCGAAGGCTCGAGGTCGAACGAGAAGCGACCGCGTTCGAGAGCGGCCCGCGGAGGAGGGAGCAGGAGCGGCTGCGCGAAAACGCCGCCGGCGGCCAGAAGCGCGAGCGGGAGCAGGCCGGCGAGGCGCCTCACGGGCGCGCGGGAAGGTCTGGCGCGGAAGGATGCTTCGCCGGCGGC
>Ga0075424_100001228_pt1 | contig 22160 bp, 21 predicted proteins | sample SoiMethybrSBSTD3_FD_75301 | JGI IMG/M metagenome (GOLD analysis project Ga0075424, IMG submission 75301) | Bulk soil microbial communities from a Populus tree surrounding site in Tennessee, USA - Soil MetaG P. TD hybrid SBSTD3 | ecosystem: Environmental > Terrestrial > Soil > Tree plantation... | reverse complement strand
GGGCACGCGCGCGGCCATCCATCTTCCGACGTCTCCGCCAGCGCCATGACCGCGTTGGCGGCGGCCGCCACCTGATCGCTCGTCGATCCGGGAAAGCGGCGGGACAGCAGCGTTTCGAGCTTCTGGCGATCGATCATGGCGATCTCCCTCCGGGTTATCGGGAGCCTTCGCAATCGCGGTGCCGGCCATAGGGCGACTCTTGCAGCGTCGCCGCGCGCGTCGCGCCGGATTTCCGGCAGCCGCGCGGCAATATCGATCGATCCGCGCCTGATTCGTCCGAGCACTCGTGTTGCAGCTCGTGCGGTCATGGATTTGTCCACCGAGTATCTCGGTCTGAGGCTGCCGCATCCGTTCATGCCGGGCGCTTCCCCGCTCACCGAGGATCTCGACATGGTCTGCCGCCTCGAGGACGCCGGCGCCGCGGCGATCGTCATGCACTCGCTGTTCGAGGAGGACGTCGTCGGCTTCGCGGCCGACCCGGACGCGTATCTCGAGCAGCTGGCGCGGATCAAACGGCGTGTGCGCGCGCCGGTGATTGCGTCGATGAACGGCACGCACTCCGAAGGGTGGCTGCACTACGCGCGCCTCATCGAGCAGGCGGGCGCCGATGCGGTGGAGCTGAACTTCTACCACGTGGCGACCGATCCCTTCGAGGACGCGGCGTCGGTCGAGCGGCGGATTGTCGACATCGTCGCGGTGCTGAAGGAGTCGGTCGCCCTTCCGCTCGCCGTGAAGCTGTCGCCGTTCTACTCGGCGCTGCCCCATCTGGCCGCGCAGCTGGATCGCATCGGCGCCGGCGCCCTCGTGCTGTTCAACCGGTTCTACCAACCGGACTTCGATCCGGCGTCCCGCGAGACCAGCACGCGCATCCACCTGTCCGATTCATCAGAGCTGCTGCTGCGGCTGCGGTGGACGGCGATCCTCGCGAACCAGATCGGCGCGCCGATCGCGTTGAGCGGAGGGGTTCACCAGGCGATCGATGCGGTGAAGGCCGTCATGGCCGGCGCGGCCGTCGTTCAAATCGTCTCGAAGCTGCTGCGCGCGGGACCGACGGCGCTGGCCGTCATCCGGCACGAGTTCGAGCGGTGGTGCGACGCGAACGGCTACGAGCGCATCGATCGCCTGCGCGGCCGCATGAGCCTGTTCGGTTATCAGGAGCGCGACGGCGAACGCGAGCACTACGAGCGCGTCGTGCAATCGTGGCACTCGGCGACCTCGCCGTCTGCCGGACGATGACGGAGGCCATCATGATTTCGCTCGCACGGATCCTCGTCGCCACGGATTTCGGCGAAGCGAGCGCGTCGGCGCTCGCCTACGGACGCGCGTTCGCCGCCATGTTCGGCGCGAAGCTGGACGTGCTGCACGTCGTCGATCACGTCGCCGCGCGTGCGGTCGGCGCGGACGGCTTCCTCATGGCGTCCGCGGACGCACAGGACGACGCCGAGGAGGAGGCGCGCGGCAGGCTCGATCGACTGGTCGACGAGGCAGCGCCCGGCGCCGCGGCGCGGGCCGTCATTCGCGTGGCCAGCGCGCCGGCGCACGCGATCATCGCGTACGCGCGCGAAGCGGACGTCGATTTGATCGTGATGGGGACGCACGGCCGCGGCAGGATGACGCATCTGTTGATGGGCAGCGTGGCCGAGCGCGTCGTCCGCTTGGCGCCGTGCCCGGTGCTGACGGTGCGAAGCCCGGAGCGTGAATTCGTGCAGCCCGATGCGCTGACGACCGCCCTGCTGCTGCAGCGCGGCGTCGACTGGAGGCCGGGCGATTAGGAGCGCGTCGGCCTGTCGTCGGTCCGGGCCCTGACGTAGGTGCCGGATCCCGTGTGCAGCAGGAACCCCTCGTGCACCAACCGATCGAGCGCCCCCACACACACCGCGTCGGCCGGACGGCACAGCCGTTCGATCTGGCGCAGCGTCAACGAGAGGCCGGGCATCTCGGTGTATTCCGTTTTCACCAGCTGCACGCAGTCGTCCGTTTTCGCGTGTCGTGCCACCATGGTCGCCTGCCCCCGGATGATCGCGTCTGAGACGCGGGAGATACGGCCCGCGCCGTGCCGGAAATTCGGCGCTGCGATGTCCGCGGCAACGATTCACGCAACCCGCGTGCCCGCGCAGTCCACGATCCACATCTCCGGAATTTATCTGGCCCGGTGACGGTCTGTGCACCTGAAGCGGTTCTATCTCACGCGCTCCAGCACCGCCGGGTTCACCACGTTGATCGGATGTCCGTCGGCGTAGGCCAGGATCTGGTCGAATACGTCGGCGAACTGAAGCTCGTACTCCTCGCGCGTCACATAGCCGATGTGCGGCGTGCAGACAACGTTGTCCATCGTGAGCAGTGGATAGCTCGTCTCGCGCAGCGGCTCCTCCTCGTAGACGTCCACGGCGGCCATGCCGGGCCGTCCCGCTCGGAGCGCGCGCGCCAGGGCGCCCGGCTCGATCAGCTGCGCGCGGCTGGTGTTGACCAGCAGCGCCGTCGGCTTCATTCGCGAGAGGTCCGCGGCGGTCACGACGCCGCGGGTTTCCGCGACCAGCCGCATGTGCAGCGACACGACGTCGCATTCCTCATAGAACGCGGCCTGGCTCGCCGCGGCGGCATGACCGTCGGCCTGCGCGCGTTGCCGTGAGGCTTCCCGCGCCCACACCAACACGTTCATCCCGAACGCCTTTCCATAGCCGGCGACCGCGCTGCCAATCCTGCCGTATCCGTGGATGCCGAGAGTCCTGCCCCGCAGCGTGGTGCCGACGCCGATCTGCCAGTGGCCGGCCCGAAGCGATCGCATCTGCTGCGGAATCTGGCGCAGGGCCGCGAGGATCAGTCCCCACGTCAGTTCCGCCGTCGCGTAGGACGGCGTGCCGGGATGCTGATCGGACGAGACAATCACGCCGCGCCGGGTGCAGGCGTCGATGTCGATGTGCGGATACACGCTGCGCTGGCTGATGAGCCTGAGCCGGTCCAGACGCTCGAGCAGCGGCGCGCGGATTTGTGTGCGCTCGCGGATGAGGACGAGCGCCTCGGTGTCCTTCAGGCGCCCGGCAAGAACGTCGATGTCCTGGACATGATCGTTCCAGACGTCGACGTCGTGCCCCGTCAGCTTGGCGAAGGATGGAAGCGTCCGCAGCGTATCGAAGTAATCGTCGAGGATCGTGACTCTCATATTGTTCCTGGAGAAACAGGTCGAAGATGCGCGGCAGCCTTTCGGGAGCGATGCCAATTACGGTAGCACGCACGCGCCAGCGCGAACGCTCGTCACAAGACTGCGCCGGCGCTGCGCTGTGGTAGAACCCTGGTGGCCGACGTGTCTCCGCACGCGTCGGAGAACCATCGCGTACCGGAGCTCGGTGGAGACGTATATGCGTGATGGCGCGTTGGCACTGCTGTTTGCGCTGAGCGCGGCGACCGCGGTCGCCCAGACGGCAACAATCCGGGTGGAAATTCGTACCGGTGACGGGCCGGTTCGTGATGCCGAAGTCGTCATCCACGGCGTCACTCAAAGGACCGACGCTCAGGGCATGACCGTGTTTGCCGTACCGCCGGGTTCCGTCGATGTCGTGGTCGTCAAGGAAGGCTTCGCGCCCGCGTCGGCGTCCGTGGACGTGCAAGCGGGCCAACAACAGCCGGTCGTGATCGAATTGAATCGCAACGCCACCGTCGAAGAACACGTGACCGTTTCCGCGACGCGCACCGACAAGCGCGTTGAGGACGTGCCGATGCGCGTCGAGGTGCTGGCACCCCAAGAAGTGCAGGAGCAAATATCTCAGCGGCCTGGCGATATCGTGTCGATGATGTCCGAGATGGGCGGCATCCAGGTGGCGTCCACGTCGCCCTCGCTCGGCGCGGCGAGCGTGCGCATCCAGGGGATGCGCGGACGCTACACCAGGTTCCTGTCGGACGGATTGCCGCTGTTCGGGGAACAAGTCGGCGGACTTGGCTTGCTCCAAATCCCGCCCGCCGATCTGGGTCGAGTGGAGGTCATCAAGGGTGTCGCGTCGGCGCTGTACGGCGCCGGCGCAATGGGCGGGGTCGTGAACCTGATTGCCCGACGCCCCACCGAACGGTCGGAGGAATTCATCGTCAATCAATCGAGCCGTGGCACGACGGATGCGGTTGGGTATCTCTCGCAGCCATTCAATCGCACATGGGGTGGCACGCTGATCGTGGGGGGTCATCGGCAGTCCGGAAACGACGTAGATGGTGACGGTTGGGCCGACCTGGCGGGCTACGGCCGCGGCGAAGTCCGCCCGCGCCTGTTCTGGGACAACCACAGCGGCTCCTCGCTGTTCGTCACGGCCGGCGCCACCCGGGAACGTCGAACGGGCGGTACCGTGTCGGGGTCGGTCCTTCAGGCAACGGGTACGTCGTATCGAGAAACGCTCGACACCGGACGCTACGATTTCGGGATCGTTGGACAAACGCTCGTGTCGAATGCCTCCGTCATCTCCGTTCGCGGCAGCGGCACGTGGCAGAGGCACGACCACACGTTTGGAGACGTGCGGGAACGTGACACCCACGACACGTTTTTCGGGGAAGTATCGGCGCGCCGGACCTTCGGCCCGCACACGGTCGTTGTCGGCGCCGCACTCGACCGCGATGTCTTCAACCCGAAGGACGTGCCGCAGTTCGGCTACGCCTTCACGACGCCCGGCGTCTTCGGACAGGACGACGTCGATGTGACGCGGTGGCTCTCGGTCTCGGGCAGTGCGCGGCTCGATCATCACAGCGCTTACGGCACGTTCCTCAGTCCTCGTGTGTCGGCGCTCATTCGCGCGGCCGGATGGACAAGCCGGTTCTCGGTCGGCACCGGGTTCTACCCGTCGTCGGCGCTCACAGACGAAACAGAAGCAGCGGGATTGATGCGGTTGACGGTCGGCGCGGCGCTCCGCGCCGAAACCGGCGACAGCGGATCGGTCGATGTGACACGAGCGATTGGTCCGTTCTCCGCCACGGCAACGCTGTTCGCGTCGCGCATACACGATCCGATTTACGTCGAGCGCACAATCGCGTACGTGGTCGCCAATCAACCGTTCGCATCCACCAATGTCGGAACCGAATTGCTGGCGACGTGGCGGAAGGAACCGTTGTACGTGAACGCCGTGTACGGCTTCGTCCGCGCCCGCGAATACGAGCACACGGCGTTCGCCGACGTGCCGCTGACGCCGCGTCACTCGGTCACGATTCTCGGCGGGCTGGAAGATGGAGATGCCGGTCGATTCGTGTTCGAGTGGTTCTACACCGGGCGGCAACGGCTGGAAGCGAATCCGTATCGCGACGAAAGCGCTTCATTCATGACCGTCGGCTTCTTGGGGGAGCGCGTCGTCGGCAAAGTGCGCCTGTTCATCAACGTCGAGGATCTGAACAACGTGCGGCAGACCCGGTACGATCCGTTGCTTCGGAGGGCGCAGGGCGTCGACGGTCGATGGACGGTCGACGCGTGGGCGCCGCTCGACGGGCGCATCGTCAACGGCGGTCTGCGCGTGAAATTCTGACGCTGTATGCTGTATACATATGTCGCGACCCAAGCCCGATTCCGCCGTGTTGACGTTGCGCGTCCCGGCCAAGCTCCACCGCTACCTCACGCGCGAAGCGAGGCGGCGCCGGCGGACGCGCGGCGACATCGCGCGCAGCATCCTTCAGGAACGCGTCGAGGGATCGAGTGAGCCCGATTTATTGGCAGAAGCACGGCGGCAATCTCTTCTCGTCAGCAAGCGGCGGTCCGAACGCGACACCCTCGCGTTGCTCGACGCCGTTGCCGATCGCCGCGGGTGGAAATCGCCCGCGGCGCCATAGTCGTGCTCGCCGCGAAGGGCGCCTACGCACGCAAGCCCCGACCCGCGGTGGTCGTCCGATCAGATGCGTTCAACGCGACGCACGTTTACTCATAGCGCAGCGAGTCGAGCGGATCGAGATTCGCAGCCCGCCGCGCAGGCAGGTACGCGGCCAGGACGGCTGCCGCGATCAGCGTGGCGCATGCGACGGCGATCGTCCCGGGATCCTGCGGGCTGATGCCGAACAGCAGGGACCGCAGCCACGACGCGGCGAGGAGCGCGAGCGGCACGGCCACCGCGACGCCCGCGGCCACGGGACCGAGCGCCTGCCGCATCACCATTCGTAAGACCGCGTCTCGTTCGGCACCCAGTGCCAACCGGATTCCAATCTCTGTCGTCCGCTGCGTCACCGTATACGACATCACACCGTACACATCGAGGCTGGCGAGCAGCATGGCCGCCGCACCGAACGCGAGCACAAGATTCGTCTGGAACCGACGCTGCGCGACCGAACCTTCGACGACATCTTCCATCGTCCGGATGCCGGACAGTGGCAGCTCCGCATCGATGCCGTGCATGGCGCCTCGAATCGCCGGCACGATCGCCACGGGATCCGAGTTGGTCCTGATGGCGAACGAGCCGGCGATGAAAGAACTCTGCCAATACGGTATGTAGACGCTGAACGACGGACCAGCCTCGAGGCTCACGCCGCGCACGTCGTTGATCACTCCGATGACCTCTCGATCGGGAGCGGTCGGCGGACCGGAATGGAAGCGCTTTCCGATCGGATCGTCACCGGGCCACGCACGTTGTGCGATTGACCTCGAGACGACGGGCAACCTGACGGTCTTCATCGGCATCCGTGAAGCCGTCGTCGTACCGATCCCCAGGGCCAATGTCAGCAGGGCGGCAAGAGCGAACCCGGGGTTTCGTCGCAGTTGTCGCAGCCCGTAGCGGGCGTCCTGGCCGAGATCGCCGAGCCACCGGAGGGTATCGACATTCACGTATTCGTCGATACGTTTTTCGAGGTGGAATGTTTCTCCTCTTGACCTCCGAGGGGACGGGTTCTATGCTCCTGTCAACCTCCGAGAGGACCGTCTGCCAAAGACCGACTTATTACAAGGCACGCTCGACCTGCTGATTCTCAAGATCCTGGCGCTTGGGCCGAATCACGGCTGGGGCATCGGCAACCGCATCCGCCAGATCTCCCGCGACGGGCTGAACGCCAGCCAGGGTTCGCTCTACCCCGCCCTCCATCGCCTGGAGCTCAGAGGCGACGTCGAATCCCGGATGGTCGCGTCGGAGAACAACCGCCGCGCCCGCATTTACACGCTGACCCGCGCGGGCCGCCGCCGCCTGGACGTCGAACACGCCAGTTGGGAGCAGTTCGTCCTCTCGATGACGCGGGTGTTGAAGGCGGATTGACATGTTCGAACGATCGATGGCGTACCTGCGCGGCCTCGTTCGACGGCGCCGGATTCGTCGCGAGATCGAGGACGAACTGCGGTTTCATCTCGATCAGCAAATCGACACGAATATCGGTCGCGGGATGTCGCCGGCGGAAGCCGCGCGGCAGGCGCGCATCGAGCTCGGCGGCCTCGATCAGAACCGAGAGGCCGTCGAAGATGTCCGCGCGATCTGGCTCGATTCCGTGTGGCGTGATCTTCAACTGGCCTGCCGGCTCTTGCGGAAGCAGCCCGTGTTTTCTGCGACGGTCGGAGCCACGGTCGCTGTGTGTCTCGGCGCACATACCGCAGCCTTCGCGGTCGTCGATCAGGTCCTGCTGCGGCCGCTGCGGATTGCGGAGCCTGATCGCATCGTCGTGCTGGGCAATCGCTTCCCGAAAGCCGGCGTAACCGCAAGCCTCAACGTCAGCGCCGGCGATTACATCGAGTATCTGCGGCAGACCGATGTCTTCGAAGAACAGGCGTTGTTTCGTTGGGTTGGCCGCACGACGATCGACCAGAACGGGCGGGCCACCTCGATCGCCACTCTGAATGTGACGCCGTCGTTCTTCCGCCTGGCGCGCGTGACACCCATCCTGGGCCGGACGTTCTCTGACGACGAAGCCGAGCCGGGTCGTGACGCGGAAGCCGTCCTCAGTTTTGCGACATGGCAGAGCCGATTCGGGTCGGATCCATCAGTGGTCGGCCGCAGCCTGCGCATGGACGATCTGCCGTACACCATCGTCGGCGTCATGCCGAGTGGTTTTGCGCTCGCCGGCGACGCGTCCGCCGTGGATCTCTGGACGCCGGCGGCGCTCACGTCCGAGCAACGGGCGAGGCGCATCGGCTACAACAGTTGGGGTTATCTCGCGCGGTTGAAGCCTGGCGCGTCAATCGAGAAGGCGCGAGCCGAGATCGAGGCTATCAACCGCAACGCACTGAAAAGCCTTCCGCAATTGAGGCACCTGGCTGAGGATTCGGGCTTTTACACCGCCGTCGAGCCCTTTCAGGACGCGCTCGTCAAGGACGTGCGCCCCGCGTTGCGGTTGATATGGGGCGGGACATTGTTCGTGCTGCTCATCGGATCGTTGAATGTCGCGAATCTCACGCTCGCACGCGTCCGAGGTCGCACGAAAGAGTTGGCGACGCGCCTGGCATTGGGCGCGGGACCGGCGCGTATCGCGAGACAGTTGGTCACGGAAAGTCTGCTTCTGACGACGGCGTCCGGTTTAGCCGCGCTCACGGTTGGATGGGGCGGCTTACACGCGTTGGACATGCTCAACTTGCAGCAGTTGCCAGGCGGCGACGCCATTCACATGGACGGGCGCACGGTCGGCGTCACGCTCCTGGCGAGCACGATCATCGGCCTCGGCGTCGGCCTGTTGGCGGCTCTCGGATCCCTGTCGATCGCTCGTGCGTCGGGCCTCAGTGATCACGAGCGTTCCACGACCGGCGGTGTCGCCGCAGGCGCCGTCCGGCGAGCACTCGTCGTGGCACAGGTCACGTTCGCGTGTGTCCTGCTCCTCGGCGCGGGCCTGCTGTCGGCCAGCTTCAAACGGGTGCTCGCGGTCGATCCAGGGTTCCAGTCCGATCGCGTCCTGACGGCCCACGTCAACCTTCCGGCGTCGCGATATTCCAAGGATTCACTCGTTCAACGGTTTGTCGACGACGTGCTGACACGTCTGCGTGGGCTGCCATCTGTTCGGTCGGCTGGCGCGACCGATAGCATTCCGCTCGGCTTCGCCCACAACAGCGTCGTCATTCTTCCCGAGGGCCGGCAGCAGCGGGCCGGCGAATCATCCGTGTCGCCTGCGCAGGTCCTCGTCTCGCCGGGATACATGGAGACGATGGGCGTGCGACTCGTCGGCGGAAGATTCTTCGACGAACGTGACGTGGACACGGCGCCGCCCGTCGTCATCGTCGATCAAACGCTGGGCGCCAGGTTCTGGCCCGGCGCGAATCCGCTAGGCCAGCGCCTGCACCTGGGTGTCGACCCGACAGGTCGCGCGTTCACCGTCGTGGGTGTTGTCGCGCCGATGAAGCTCGAAGCGCTGGTAGACGCTCATGAATCGGTGGGCGCGTATTTCTTCCCCACCGCGCAGCAGCGCGGAAGGAGCTTCACGTTCGCGGTCCGTACCGCGGTCACCGAGCCCACGACATTATCCCGATCCGTCATCGACGCGATTCAGTCCGTTGACCACGAGCTGCCGGTCTCGAATGTCTACCCGATGGAATACTGGACGGCAAAATCACTCGCGACACGCCGCGCCACGATGGTGCTTGCGCTGATCTTCGGCGCAGTGGCCGCGTTTCTGGCGGTGATCGGCCTTTACGGCGTGCTGGCGTACCTGACTGCCAGCCGCCGCAAGGAGATCGCGATCCGCCTCGCCCTCGGCGCCACGGCGCGCGCGGCGTTCGGGCTGGTCATGCGCGAAGGGCTCGTCGTCACGGCCATGGGTTTGGGACTCGGCGCCGTCGGACTGGTGCCGCTGCGCGGCGTGCTCGCCAACCAGCTTGTCGGAGTCTCTGTGTCGAATCCGTTCGTCCTCGGCGCGGTCTTCGCGCTCCTGCCTTCGGTGGCGGCAGCAGCCTGCGCGATACCCGCGTGGCGGGCGAGTCACATCGATCCGCGAGAAGCGCTGTCGGAATAAGGCTCTGTAGACATCCTACGTAATGATTGTGTAGGATGCCTACGTTATGGCTCGCAGAGAGCCGTCTCGCGTCGACCTCCTTCAAGGCACGCTCGACCTGCTGATCCTGCGCACCCTCTCGGCCGGACCCTGTCACGGCCACGCCATCGGCAAGCACATTCAGCGCACGTCCGAGGAGCTCCTGCAGGTCGAGACGGGATCTCTCTACCCGGCGCTCCATCGGCTCGAAGCGAAAGGGTGGATCTCGGCGTCGTGGGCCTTGTCGGACAAGGGCAAGCGGGCCCGCTACTATCGCCTCACGGCGCTGGGACGTCGACAGCTCGCGAGCGAACGGTCGAAATGGCAGGCGTTCGCGCGGGCCATGGGATTGATTCTGAATCCGGCTGAGTGAGAAACGCCATGAGACCGTTCCTGCGGAAGTTGAACTGGCTGATGCGCCGGGATCGGAAAGAAGACGAGCTCGCGGAAGAATTGCAGTTCCATCTCGACGAGGAGACCGACGAGCGTGCTGCCGGCGGTCTGCCGATGGACGAGGCGCGCCGCGTGGCTCGGCGGGACTTTGGGAATCTCGCGATCGTATGCGAGGACACGCGGGCGGCGTGGACCTGGACGCTTCTCGAGCAGCTGGTTCAGGATGTTCGGTACGGCGTGCGCATGCTGGGCGCGAACAAGTTGTTCAGCGCGCTCGCGATTCTCTCGCTGTCGCTCGGCATTGGCGCGAACACCGCGATCTTCAGCTTCATGGACGCCATCCTGATGCGGTCGCTGCCGGTCCCGGATCCCCAATCGCTCGTCACGCTGGCGTGGCACACCAAACGGCCCGAATTCCACGGCTCCGATTCGCACGACGACAGCTACCCGGATCCGAACGGCGGATACGTCGGCGGCGCCTTCGCGTTCCAGGCGTTCGAGCTGTTCGAGCGAGATACATCCGTCTTCGCGAGCGTGTTCGGATACCAGAGTGCCGGGGATCTCCATCTCGCGCTCGAAGGCGAGGCGATGATCGCCCACAGCGAGTACGTGACGGGGAAGTACTTCAGCGGTCTGGGTGTGTCGCCCGCATCCGGCCGCCTCATCGCTCCCGACGACGATCGTGCGGGAGCGCCGGCGGTAGCGGTCATCAGCTACGCGCTCAGCGAGGCGCGGTTTGGAGGTCCCGGCCGTGCGCCGGGCCAGTCGATTCTTCTCGACAAGATCCCGTTCACCGTCGTCGGCGTGACGCCGCCGGAATTCTTCGGGGCGGATCCCAACGTGCTGCCGGCGGTGTATGTGCCGCTGCACGCGAACCTCCTCTTGCAGGCCGGAAAAAAATATGCCCGCGCGGCGGAGCGATACGCCGATCCGAATTTCGATTGGGTCGTGCCGATGGCTCGGCTGCGTCCCGGCGTCAACGCCCGGCAGGCGCAGGCGGCGCTCGCTCCGGCATTCCTCGAGTGGCAGGCCGCGACCGACACCCTGCGCCCGAAAGCGGACCTGCCGACGCTCGTCGTCAAGCCGAGCGCGGGCGGACTGGACAGCCTTCGGAGGACGTACTCGAAGCCGCTGTACCTGCTCCTCGGTCTGGTCGCGTTGATCCTCGCGATCGCGTGCGCGAATATCGCCAATCTGCTCCTTGCGCGCGCATCGGCGCGAGCGCGTGAGATGGCCGTGCGTCTCAGCATCGGCGCAGGACGCCTGCGCGTGATCCGGCAGCTGCTCACCGAGAGCCTGCTGCTCTCCGGGATCGGAGGCGTGCTCGGCGTCGCGTTCGCGATCTGGGGGATCCGGTTTCTCACGCTGCTCCTGATGGACGGGCGCGGAGACGAGCCGTTCGCGCTGGCCGTCGGCGTGAACTGGCGCGTGCTGGCCGTCGTGGCCGCGCTCTCCGTCCTGACCGGCACGCTGTTCGGCCTGGCGCCGGCTCTCCAATCGACGCGCGTGGATCTGATGCCGGCGCTCAAAACGGTGACCGGCGGATCGCGCGCACATGCCCAGCACCGGATCAGTCTCAGCCGCGTGCTGGTGGTCTCGCAGATCGCGCTCACGCTGTTGATTCTCGTCGCGGCGGGACTGTTCCTGCGCACGCTCTCGAACCTCGATTCGATTCCGCTCGGCTTCAACCGAGAGCAGCTGCTGACGTTCCACATCAACGCCCGGCAGGCGGGACACCGCGATCCGGAGATCGTCACGTTTTACGACCGCCTCCTGTCCGAGTTTGCGGCCATTCCCGGCGTACGGAACGTGACGCTGTCGGACACGCCGCTCGTCGGCGCCGGCCATTCCGCAACCGACGTGACCGTTCCGGGAGGTCAGACGAAGGGCAGCCACGTACTGACGATCGGCCCCGCCTTTTTCTCCACGTTGCAGATCCCGCTGTTGCGCGGACGGGAAATCGACGCCCGCGACCGGCCCGGCGCGCCGTACGCGGCGGTGGTCAACGAGGAATTTGCGCGGATCTTTTTCGGAACCCAGGATCCGATCGGGCGTCATGTGATGCTGAAACGCGCCTGTCCCACGTGCGACGTCGAGATCGTCGGACTGGTCGCGAATACGCTGTACGGGCAACTGAAGGACACCACGTTCACACCCGCCGGCCCGCCGCCCACTGTTTTTCTGTCGATGTCGCAGGCGTTGCGCGGACCGGTTGCCGAAGCCACGTTCGAGCTGAGGACGGCCGGTGATCCGCTCGCGGCGGTCGGCGCCGTTCGCGACATCGTTGCGCGAGCGGACTCACGCGTGCCGCTGACGCGGGTGAAGACGCAGCGCGCGCTGATCGAGGGCACGATCAACCAGGAGATCACCTTCGCGCGCCTCTGCGGCGTGTTCGCCGTCCTCGCGCTGACGATGGCGTGCGTTGGTCTGTACGGGACCGTGTCGTACGGCGTGGCCCGGCGAACCAGCGAGATCGGCATCCGCATGGCGCTCGGCGCGCGGCGCGCGGCCGTGGTGTGGATGGTCCTGCGCGAAGTGCTGACGCTGGCCGCGATAGGTCTCGCCGTCAGCGTGCCCGCGGCGCTGTCGGCCTCGAAGATCGTCGAATCCTTTCTCTTCGGGATGAAGCGCAACGATCCGCTGGCGCTGGCGGCGGCCGTGTCGACGATGGTCGCCGCCACGCTGCTGGCGGGCTATCTGCCCGCGCGCGATGCGTCGCGCATCGATCCGATGGTCGCCCTCCGGCACGAATAGTCACGCGATGGCAATACGCGGCGGGTGGGTTTTGGCGGCTGCCATCCTCGGTTCAAGCATGGCGTTCATCGACGGCACCGTCGTGAACGTCGCGCTGCCCGCCCTGCAGTCGGCGCTGCACGCGACGTTGGCCGAGGTGCAGTGGGTGGTCGAGTCCTACGCGCTCTCGCTCGCGGCGGGCCTGTTGACCGGCGGATCGCTCGGCGATCTCTACGGCCGACGCAAGGTGTTTGCGATCGGTGTGCTGATGTTCTCGGTTGCGTCGGTCTGGTGCGGCGTGTCACGAACAATCGGCGAATTGATCGCTGCACGCGGGCTGCAGGGTGTCGGCGGGGCGTTGCTGGTGCCCAACAGCCTCGCGCTGATCAGTGGATCCTTTCCCGAGCAGGAGCGCGGCCGGGCGATTGGGACCTGGTCCGGTTTCACCTCCATCACCGCCGCGATTGGTCCCGTGCTGGGAGGATGGCTGGTGCAGCACGGCTCCTGGCGCTGGGTCTTTTTCATCAACGTCCCGCTCGCCGCGATCGTTCTTGCGATCGCCGTCCTTCGCGTGCCGGAAGCCTGCAAGGACGGCTCAGCGCCGGTTCTCGACTGGCCGGGAACGCTCTTGACCACCGCCGGTCTCGGGGCAATCGTCTTCGGGCTGATCCAATCGGCGCCGCGCATCGGCGGCGTCGGCGCTCTCCTGCTCGTCGCGTTCGTGCTCGTGGAGGCCCGCGTGCGGCATCCGATGGTGCCGTTGTCCGTGTTTCGCTCGCGCACATTCACGGGTGCGAACATCCTCACGTTCCTTCTGTATGCCGCTCTGGGCACTGTGTTCTTCTTCCTGCCGCTCAACCTCATTCAGGTCCAGGGTTATTCGACGACGGAGGCGGGTGCGGCCCTCCTCCCCTTCATTCTGCTGATGTTTCTGTTGTCGCGCTGGTCTGGCGGTCTCATCCGGCGTTACGGCGCGAAACGCCCGCTCGTCGTCGGGCCGCTGATCGCCGGCGTCGGGTTCGCCCTGCTCGCCAGGGCCCGGATCGCGGACACCTACTGGACCACGATTTTCCCTGCGGTGATCGTGCTCGGGCTCGGGATGGCCATCACCGTCGCGCCGTTGACGACGGTCGTGATGACCGCCGTCGATCAACGCCGCGCCGGCATCGCGTCGGGCATCAACAACGCGGTGTCGCGCGTGGCGGGTCTGCTCGCCATTGCCGTGTTCGGCGTCGTGTTGTCGACGGTGTTCGGCCGCGAGCTCGATCGTCACGTGAGCGAGTTGCCGTCGGATGTCCGGCAAGCGGTCAACGCCCAACGCACCAAGCTCGCCGGCGCTGAGACGCACGACCGGCGCGCCCGTCGAGCCATCGACGAATCGTTCGTCGCCGGATATCAACGTGTACTTTGGTGTGCCGCCGCGCTGAGCGTCGCGAGCGCGATCAGCGCGGCGACGCTCGTTGAACGGCGCCCTCGGGCTCGGGCATGACGTGCGCGTTAAGGCCGAAGCACTTGATGCACGAGCGCGACGGCGATCGATCCCTCGCCCACGGCGGACGCCACGCGTTTGACGTTGCCGCCGCGGACGTCGCCAACCGCAAAGATTCCGGGGCGGTTCGTCTCGAGCAGATACGGTGAGCGGGTGTGCGGCCATTTCGCAGCCGCCAGTTCGTCGCGCGAGAGATCCGGGCCGGTCTTCACGAATCCCTTGTCGTCGAGAGCGATACACCGATCGAGCCAGCGCGTGTTGGGGACCGCGCCCGTCATCATGAAGACATGGCGGATGTCGTGCGTCTCGATGTCGCCCGTTCGCTCGTCGCGCCACCGGATCCGCTCGAGGCGTCCGTTCCCTTCAAGGCCGACAATCTGCGTACGGGGCCGCAGGACGATCGATGGGGTCTCTTCGATCCGCCGAATGAGATAGCGGGACATCGTGTCCGCCAGTCCGTCTCTCCGGACGAGGAGGTGGACGCGTCGTGTCGTCTGCGCGAGAAACACCGCGGCCTGTCCGGCCGAATTGCCGCCGCCGACGACCACGACTTCGTCGCCCTGACACAGCTGCGCTTCCATCGGCGTCGCGCCGTAGTAAACGCCGGCGCCTTCGAACGTCGACAGGTTCTCGAGCGCCGGTTTCCGATACTCGGCGCCGGTCGCGATGATGACGGTCCGCGCGAGGACCTTGGGGCCCCCGTCGATCTCCACGGCGTATCGCTGCTGCCCGTCGCACGCCAGCCGCGTCGCGCCTTTCGCGACCATCACGTGGGCGCCGAACTTCAACGCCTGCGCGTACGCGCGGCCCGTCAGGTCCAGCCCTGAAATGCCGGTCGGAAACCCGAGGTAGTTCTCGATGCGCGAGCTCGACCCCGCCTGTCCGCCGGGCATGTTCGATTCGAGGACGAGCACATTGAGCCCTTCCGACGCGCCGTACACCGCAGCGGCAAGCCCCGCCGGCCCCGCCCCGACGACGACGAGATCGTTCACGCGCGTCTGATCGACCTTCTCGTTGAAGCCGAGGCAGTCCGCGATCTGCGCGTTCGTGGGATTGCGTAGCACCGTCTCGACGCCGCAGATCAGCACCGGCACGTCTGCGACGCTTACATGAAACCGGTCGAGCACCTCCTGCGCGTCCGCATCGCGATCGAGGTCGATGAAGTGGAACGGATGCCCGTTCCGCGTCAGAAATTCTCTGATCCTGAGCGTCCCGGCGTTGTACGTCGATCCGATGACCACGACGCCTCCGACGTCGCGCGCGATCAGTTCGAGGCGCCGAAGGATGAAGGCGCGCATCAGGATCTCGCTCAGCTCGGCGTCGGTCTGCACCAGCGCGAGCAGTTGCTCGCGACTGAGCTCGATCACTTCGCCGGGTTCGCCGACCCGGAGTCTCGCCATCGACGGCCGGCCCGCAATCAGGTTGGCTTCGCCCGAGAAGCTCCCGGGGCCATGGCTCACAATGAGCGTCTCGCTCCGATCGGAGACCTGCAGCGCCTGAATCTCGCCGGCGACCACGACGAAGCACGGCACGATCCGATCGCCGACGTCGACCAGCACTTCTCCACGCGTCGTCGACCGTCGTCGGCCATGCGAGGCGACCCGCGCCAGCTGCGCGGGCGTGAGCGTCGGAAACAGCCGCTCCGGCCGCGAGACGGTCACTTCAAAAGGCGCTTCCGTCGTCATGGGATCAGGCGTATCCATGGGTCACCAGCTCGAAACGAACGCGAAGCGCGAATCCCGACAGACCCTAGTGTAGCCGCGGGCCGCCGGTGCCCTTCACCGAACTTCATGGCCGCACGGCACTCCCGAATGTCGCGGTCAGGCCCCGAGTCGGCGACCTCCTTCTCCTTGCCGGGCTTGGCTTCGAGACCGGCGAACAACGCAAGCTTCACAACGCATCTCCTTCGATCCGATGACTCCGCCCTGGAGTCGTCGTCTGATCAGCAGATGCGACCGTGGCGCTTCGGGAGTGGGCCGCGAGGGATCGACCATGAGCGCGGCCTGCATCGGAACGTTCGTTACGGGATCAGAGAGATTCGCAGATTCAATGAATCAGTTCGCCGGCAACGTACTCCGCAATGAGTCGATGCGCGGTTGCGGTCGGATGTTGATCGTTCGCGCTCACGACAAATCCTGCCTGCATCGAGGCGTCGCCATATCCGGGCAGAATGTCGCTGATCAAGACCGTCTTGATATGCCTTGCCGTCAAGCTGTCAGCTTCGAGCATTGCCAGCTTCTTGCTGGCGGCGGGATCCCACATGATGACCAAGAAGGACGCTGACGGATAGAGCTGCCCCAACTTGTCGCGAGCGGCGGCTACAGTTTCTGCGAAACGGCGGATGTCTCCCGTGGTAACACGCGTCTCAATGAAGCGTCGGTACAAGGATGAGTGCCGCGGGTACCGTCTCAGTCTGCTCGCGGCGCTCCTCGCGCGTTCGTCATCGAAGTGACCTACGTATTTCAGACCTTCGTTCGTGACTTCGTAGTGAGGTCCGTGCGAATCCCAAGGCGCCTTGCCCGCCGCTCGCCAGGCGTGATCCGGAATCGCCTGATACACCACAAGACGAGGCCGACACTTGACCAGCGTGAAGACGATTCCGTGCTCGATTGCCGCGAGCATTTGATGAGGACCGTACCCGACGAATCCGAAGTTATTCGTGCGATAGCCGGTCAATCGCCCGACAACATACGGCATCGCCTCATCGTCGTTGACACCTTGCCGAAGGTAAAGGAATCGCCAAAAACAGCACACATCGAGTTGGATCGTCATTCGCGGGCGCAGGAGTGATTCTCAGGCGATCAGGTCCGATATGCGCACGGTTCACGCCCATCGGTCGCCGCTTTTGTCGCGCGACGCCGTTGCGCGAGGGCATCTTGCCGTCCTGCGCGCGGAAGTCGCGGATATTCTCCGGTCGTTTCCCGAGCTACAGGCCGACATGACGGGCCGGCCGCAGCGCATGACGCGGCGACCAGCCTCTTCGCACGAAGTCCGACCGCCTCACGCGCAACACTCCAGTCTCCGACGCACTGCGCATTAACGTCACGACGCAGCGCGAGCGCGCTTTCTTGCACCCTTTTTCCGCCGCGCCGCCCAGTACTTGCGCATGCGGTTGCTGACGGCCTTTCGCGCAGCCGGCGACATCTTCCGTCGCCTCCGTCGCCCCGCTGCTCCGGCCTTCGGCGGCGTATCGCCGCTCCTCCCAGCGTCGTTGTTCGCTGCCTTCACTTTCTGCCAGCGAGCCTTCTGGGCGGCGGCAATCGCCGCGCGGCCGGCTGCCGATAATTGCCCGCGACGTCTCCCACCGCGCGCCCGTCGTCCGCGACCAACGGCGCCGCCACCGTCATGAACAAGCGTTTCCAGCGCGGCAATCTCGCTGCGAAGTTCCTGAAGTCGTACCCGGGCACCCTCCAATGCCAATATCCGTATCTGATCGGGCGATAATGGTTGGTTCACTCGCATCTCCTTTACAAGACCATCCGCGTGGCATATGAACAGCACGCAAACGGCGACGCATAGACGGGGGAACATTGTAGTACAGAAAGCTGACGTAGCATGAGTGCGCCACACGGAATCAGCTTGGGACGCCAGTGACACGCCGATTCATCGTAACGGTGCGGCTGGTTTCAGTGGCTGCTTGGTCTTATCCGGTGCTTCAAAACGCACCGCGGAGCAAAACAGGCGAACGAAGGCGTCGATTCCTTAACAGACCGGGATACTATCTCGGATGACAATCGAGCTCATCAAGAACGAACGCGGGTCTATCTGTCCGCCGTACGCTAAACCAACTGAGGATAAGACGCTGAAGGATGCTCTCCGGGAAATCGTCACGCAGAACAAATTTACGAGCCACTTTTGCTTCGACAGAGTGACCGACGAGAACGCCAACCTGCGCTTGACTGACAAAGCGGCATCAGTCGGCTTCATCTATCGTCACATCGGCGAAACGATGAATCTGTTCGCGCAGATGTTGGGCAGCCCAACCGATGTCAGAAATACGACGATAGGGCAAATCGACACGGGTCGGCGTTATGACGTTGCCCAAAGCCGCGAGTTGATTGAGCGAGGATACCGTGTGCTCCAAGACGTCGTAGAAGGCACCGCCGAGGACGATTGGTTGAAGCCGATTGACACGCCATTCTTCGGCGCGGTGTCGCGAGTGCGACTGTTTGTCCATGCTCTGTATCACACATCGAATCACGCAGGACAAATCTCTCTGACGTTGGCGAAGGGCGTTCGGTAGCGTCTCGCGTTGGCTCGGACATCGACGCGCCAGAGATTGCAGTCGGTCCGCGTGTGATTGTTCCGGTTCAGTCTCGTCTGCGCTTCCTATAGATGCGAACGTCTCCGTCGCGGCTGTAGCGGAAGACCTCGCCACCCGGCGCTCGTACGTTCTCAATCACTTCGCACGCTTCACAAGCCGGGGGCGCCCTGCGGCCTCTGACGGCGACGGCAATGGACCGAGCAGTTCCCGGGCGCGCCCTTCGTCTACCGCTCGTCTATGACGTGCCATGCGCCTGCCGTCGAGTAACGCTTGCCGGTGCTCGTCGCTCAGCATGCGTCGCGCCTTAACACGTGTCGGGACCAGAGGACTTGTTACGTCATCCGCTTCGGGCTGTGGGTCCGGAGCATGCACGGCCGTGATGCCGGCGGCGGCCAGCGCGGCGAGCGCGGTATCGATGGCGTGCACCTGATTCAGCAGTTCCGTGCGCTTGGCGCGCAGTGCCCTCAGCGAGCTGTCAAGATCGACATCCGTCACTCGGCCGTCGCCAGCTTCGCCGCGTATGCCGCCTGCTTCTCCTTGCGCGCCGCGTTCCGCGTCTGCCACGACTTGTGCTCGGTCTTCGGCTTTGCCTTCAGCCGCTTCTTCGACTCTCGACTCGCCGGCGTTGTGGTGGAGGCCATCTAGTACTCTCTTTCACCTTCCGAATTGTTGACGCCTGTCGATCACGAACGCGCGTCGGCGCGAGACGGTGCGCCTTAAGCCTACTCCGTTGCCGCGGCGCGCATTCGCCGAATTCATACCGTGGTGGTCTCGCTGAAGAGTCATCGTGATGATCGAGGAGTCTGGCGAACAATTCCACGCGGCCGCCTCGATCGCATCCCGGGCGCCGGTTCAGGATTGCCCGCCCGCGTGCCGCTCAGGGCCGGCGACCACTATGCCGCGCGTGCTGGTGGCGCGTGATTCAGCCGCCAACCGGTGCACATCTTTCATCGCCGCTCAGACCACCGCGGGAGGCGACACCGGTGTTGCATCTTCAATTACTTTGCCTTGCGCCACCTCGAGCTGCGCCATCGTCGTGCGTTTATGGATGCCTGTGACGCGAGGCGTACACCCACGTGTTAACTGCACGGCGCGCAGCGAGGCCAGCACGACAAATTGAAACTTCCCCATGTCAGATGGGCGGTGGATCACAGTTGTTCTCCCTCACAGCAGGCTTTGGTGAGGGCTCGGGCAAGGGGCCGAAGAGCTCAGAAAAGCAGGAACTCTGATTATACGCTAATGGACGGCATTGGGTACAGCCACTCGCGTTTACGCGCTGCCGGCCTTGCGAGCGCCTCCGGCTTTGCGCGGCGTACGCGTGCGGTTACCGAAGCCACGGGTATTGCCCGCCGCCTTCCACGGCTGATGGTTCTGGCGCGTGGGCGATCGTACCGTTTTTACTGTGGCCGCGTCCGCCTCCGGTGTCTCGGATACAGGGGACGATTGTTGAACCGCTTCTGCCGCCGCCTTCCGTGCGGCGCTCGCGTCGGCGTTGTCCTTCTCGAGGCAGCAGTGTTTGTACTTGCGGCCCGAGCCGCAATGGCACGGCTCGTTGCGTCCCGGTCGAGCGATCGTCGTTGCAGTTATCGAACGAGTGTACTGCAACCCGATGTACTCGACCGAGGATCATATCGCGGTGATAACGTATCCGGCCGACCGAGCCATCCTGAACGCCGGTGATCATAAACATGTCGCGAGTTGTAACAGATTCGCGCATGAAGTACTCTTGACCGTCCTCGCCCTGAATAAACCCGAAGCCCTTATCCGAGATCACTTTTGCGATCGTTCCAGTCATCGTTTTGTCCTTTTCCGCCCCCCGATCCGCGAGCTCCGTTCTCTTACGTCGTAGTGCGCTTGACATTCGCAGCCCGCGGACCCTTCGGGCTGTCCTCAACCTCGAACTCGACTCCATCACCCTCGCGCAGATCTGCGATGCCTTCGCCATAGATCGCGCTTTGATGAAAGAAATAATCTTGGCCCGCCTCACTCTTGATGAACCCAAAGCCTTTGTCTACTCGCAGCGTCCGAATTGTTCCAGTCATTGATGCATCTCCGATCTCTGATGTCTGACGTCATCGTCAATTTCTACTCGACCGACGGCATCGCTTATTTATTGACCCGACCGTCGCAGCACTGCTGCCGCCGAATGACAGGCCACGCAGCACGACGCGGTGAAGGACAAGGCGGCCACCCTGTCCTCCCGCGGCCTTCCTACTGCTTACCAACGCGGCTCTGAGCGACGCCGCGACTCGCCGCCGCCGAACCCTCCGGCATATGCGGGCTTCGGCCGCGCTTCGTTGACGGAGAGACTGCGCCCGCCAAGCTGATATTCATTCAGCTCTGCGATCGCTTTCTGCGCCTCGTCCTCGGTGCTCATCTCGACGAACGCAAACCCGCGCGCCCGCCCCGTCGCCATGTCGCGCATCACTTTCACCGTTTCCACGGTGCCGGCGCGGGCGAACAGGCCCTGGAGTTCCGCTTCTCCGGTTTCATACGGGAAATTTCCGACATACAACCTTCGACCCATGATCTGACTCCTCTGCCGCGAAACGCGGCATCAACGCCGCTCAGGCGGCGCACAGTTTCCACGGCCTCAAAGAGGCGATCCGTGGTCCGGAATTTCGTCTCGTAGCTAGGAAGTCAGGGAGAAGCGAGTCAGGAAAGGCTCGTAACGCCGAGAATCAGCACAGCACGCGGCAAGATCCGATACACAAGTATACATCGTGCGGCGCTGCCCGTGGCGAACTTCGTGTCGTGCGTCGAGGCGGAACTTCCGTGTAGCAATGTCGCGCCCGCCTCGCACGAATCCTCGAACTTCTTGAAGCAGTTGTTCTTTGTGCCGGTTTTGACGATTCGTTCGGCAGGTTGCGTCGTGCGGTAGCGTAAGCCGACTCAACGGCGGGGGCACTAATCGTGCGATGGAACTGTCCCCGCGATTGTCCCTGCGGCTCGCCAAAACCACCTGTGTCGAGACAGAGGCCAAGAGTCGCCAGATATTGTCCGATCGCTGATGCTTCTCTTGGAGCGTGCGCGAAACTCGCCGCACGCCCTTGCCGACGCGGTGATCGCAGCCGATCGCTTGTGACACTGGAAGCAGAAGCCCAGAGGGGCGGGTCTTGCGCCTTGGCGGCGGACGTCTGTCCGTCATCTATCCGCTGACAATATACCCACCGTGGATATAGCATCGCATCATGCGCGAGCGAAACGCCAACGCCGACGCCATCGTGGCAATGCTGCCGCTCCTGCCGGCGACCTTTCATATCCTCGTCGCGCTGGCCAACGAGGATCGTCATGGCTACGCGATCATTCAGGATGTCGCCGCTCGCACCGACGGCTCGATCAGGCTGAGCCCGGGCACGCTGTATCGATCGATTCAGCGCATGCTCGAGGACGGGCTGA
>Ga0075424_100001227_pt1 | contig 22163 bp, 15 predicted proteins | sample SoiMethybrSBSTD3_FD_75301 | JGI IMG/M metagenome (GOLD analysis project Ga0075424, IMG submission 75301) | Bulk soil microbial communities from a Populus tree surrounding site in Tennessee, USA - Soil MetaG P. TD hybrid SBSTD3 | ecosystem: Environmental > Terrestrial > Soil > Tree plantation... | reverse complement strand
GTGGTGTTGCCCTCGCCGACGACGAGTGAGGTCGTCGTCACCACGCCGTTCATTCCGGGGCTGGAGCTGCACATTCCGCCGAACACGGTCATTCGCGGGCACGACGGCGAGGTGGTGAGAGAGATCGGCATCACGCCGATTCCCGTCGACCGGCCGCCGTTCCCATTGGCGAAGAACGTGAGCGTACCGGTGTACTTCACCATTCAACCCGGCAGTGCGTACGTCTACACCTCGGGCAGCGGTCCACGCGGCGCGCGCCTCGTGTATCCGAACTACCACCACGCACGGCCTGGGGAACTCGCGGTCTTCTGGCACTACGACCCCGACGAGATCGACTGGCACACGTACGGAGCCGGAAAAGTCGCTGCCGATGGCAAGCAAGTTGTCCCGGATCCTGGCGTCGGATTTTACGAGTTCACCGGCGCGATGATGATCACTGACCCGAGCCCGCCGGCTGACGCACCCACACCTGATACACCGGACGACGGCGATCCAGTCGACCTCGGAACTGGGCTTTTCGTTCTCGAGAAGACCGATCTGTTTCTGCCGGACGTGATCCCGGTCGCACTGACGCGTACGTATCGTCAGAACGACCCGGCGAATCGCGCATTCGGCATGGGCTCGACGCACCCGTACGCGATGTATCTGTGGTCCGCGAACATGTATCAGGAGACCGATCTCGTGCTGCCCGATGGCGGCCGCATCCATTACGTTCGGACGTCCCCTGGTAACGGCATCATTGATGCGGTCTTCGAGCACACGACGACGCCGGGTCCGTTCTACAAATCGCGCATTACGAGTCGGGGGCTCAGTGCCGGTTGGGACCTGACACTGCAGGACGGCACCGTCTACATCTTCGGCGACATCGCCCCGCTACAAGCAATTCGCGACCGCCACGGCAACACCGTGACGATTACGCACGACTTCGGTCAGACCGGCAATATCACGAATGTGACGTCGCCGAACGGGCGCTGGATCTCGTTCACGTACGATGGCAGTAATCGCATCACGCAAGCCACCGACAACAGCGGACGCAGCGTCGGCTACACATACGATGGCAGCGGGCGGTTGTGGAAGGTCACCGATCCGGCCAACGGCGTGACCGAGTACACGTACGACACGAACAATCGGATGGTCACGCTGAAGGACGCGCGCGGCATCACCTACTTGACGAATCATTACGATGCCAATGGGCGCGTCGACCTGCAGACCCAGGCCGACAGCACCACGTATTCGTTTGGCTACACGCTGAACGGTAACGGTAAGGTCACACAGACGGACGTGACTAACCCACGCGGCTTCGTGACACGCACCTCCTTCAACACCGACGGGCACCACACGTCCCGTGTAGAAGCCGTGGGGACCGCACTCGAGCGGACGACGACCTGGACGCGCGCTAGCGGCACCAATCGGGTAACTGAGATCGTCGATCCGCTCAGCCGCCACACGACCTACAGCTACGACACGTTCGGAAACGTGACGAGCATCACTCGGCTGGCCGGCACCAGCGACGCGGTCACAACCAGCGACACCTTTGATCCAAAGTTCGAGCAGGTGACCAGTGTCACCGATCCACTGAATCACACCACAACCTTCACGCGCGACGACTGGGGGAACGTCACGGCCGTTACCGATCCGCTCTCACATCAGACGACCTTTACGTACAACGGCCGGGGTCAACCACTTACGGTGGCGACCGCGGCAGGGACGACGCAGTTTGCCTATTTGGCAGGCGATCTAGTGGCCATCACCGATCCAATTGGGCGGACAACGACGCAGTTCGTGGATCCAGTCGGCCGCGTGCTGAGCACGGTTGATCCGTTGGGGCAGATGATGCGGTACGAGTACGACGCGCTGAATACAATAACAAGAACCATTAACGCTTACGGCAATGAGACCACATTTACGTACGATGCGAATCGCAATCTGCTGACGTTTACCGACGCACTCAATCACACCACGACCTACACCCATAACAACATGGATCGCGTCGACACACGCACCGATCCGCTTAATCGAAGCGAATTCTACGTGTACAACTCCAACGGAGGCCTCGCGCAACGCACCGATCGAAAGTCGCAGATCACGAGTTCCACGTACGATGCATTGGATCGGCTGAGCACTGTGACCTACAACGACATGTCGACCACCACATTCACGTACGATGCCGGCGATCGCGTAACACAAATTGTCGATTCCGTTGGAGGCACGGTCACACGCACATGGGATCTACTGGATCGCCTGACGAACGAAACAACCCCAGAAGGCAGCGTGACGTATACCTATGACGCAGCCGATCGCCGCGCGACCATGACCGTGGCGGGACAACCGCAAGTGGCGTATGGGTACGACGACGCAAATCGTTTAACAAGCATCACGCAAAATTCTGCGGTCGTTTCGTTTGAATATGACGAGGCCGATCGAAGAACGCTGCTCACCATGCCGAACGGCGTGACCACGGCGTACGGATACGACCAAGCGTCCCAGATTACCAGCGTCACATATGCGCACGGACAGACTGTACTCGGCGACATGACGTACACGTACGACCTCGCTGGCAACCGGACGTCGGTCGGCGGTTCGTGGGCCCGGACGGGCTTACCGACTCAACTCGCGTCCGCAAATTACGACGCTGCAAACCAGATCTCTGCCTGGGCTGGAACTGCGATCACGTACGATCTCAACGGGAACCTGACGAACGATGGCGTGAAGAGCTACTCCTGGAACGCGAAGGATCAGCTCACGTCACTGAGCGGTAATGTCTCGGCCAGTTTCAGTTACGATGGGCTTGGTCGAAGACGGAACAAGATTGTCAGCGGTATGAGCACGTCCTTCCTCTACGACGGCGTCAACGCAGTGCAGGAGATTACTGGCGGGTCCCCTTCCGCGAACGTCTTGGCGGGCGCCGGTGTTGATCAGTGGCTCTCGCGGTCAGATAGTGGCGGTGCCCGATACTTCGTGGCCGACGCAATCGGGAATACGCTCGCGTTGATCGACGGAAGCGGAGCTGTTCAGACTCAATATACGTACGATCCGTTTGGGAGTGCGACGGCAACAGGTTCGACAAGCGCGAACAGCCTGCAATTCACAGGACGCGAGAACGATGGAACGGGACTGACCTATTACCGAGCCCGATACCTAGCACCGCAATTCCAGAGGTTCGCGAACGAGGATCCGCTAGGACTAGCTGGCGGAGCAAATCTCTTCGCGTACGCGGGCAATGCACCTACGGTATTTGTCGACCCAACGGGATTGAAGCCGAGTCCGTTTTTTAGGCCGTTTCGCGGGATTCCTTGGCCCTTCCGAGGCCCCGGGCCGGGGGGACATCCAAACGCTCCGCCTGGGCGCGGGCCAGGGTCAGGTCCGCGCCCAGGCGGGGTGCCTTCGCCAAAACCCGAGCCTTCGCCAAAACCGAAGCCGGATCTCGACTACCCATCGTGCCCAGGCGCCTCCAGTCCCGACGGCTGGTTCCGGCCAGCTTCGCATGAATACACAGTGGGTCGACCTGGAAGTATCGTTCCGCCCGGTAGGGGACTCGGAGCGTTTATCGACGATTACGTGCCGGCTGGGCACGCTTTTGGGACGAGTCACGACAACTTCGTCTCGGGTGCAACGAGTGCTGGATACCCTGACTGGCTCGCCAACGTTCCGTCGATGCCCTTTTTGTACGCCGTCGAAGTTATGAAGCAGGTCGACAATAGTCTTTTCCAACTCCAGGGTATGCCGCCGTCAACGGTCACCTGTCATTGATGACTTTGGACAGCATTCAGTTTCAAGGCAGGCCGATTTGCTTGCTCACTAGTGCGAAGCATATGAATGAACGCAGCGCAGGAATGACAGGGGCTCGCCTCTCGGGCCTCGCGTGCTTATCCCTCATTGTTGCGATTGAGGCATGCTCATGCCGTCAGGGGCCCCACGAGGAGATCAGCTCCACCAGACCTTACGCCGATCTCATTGGGGCCGAATATCAGGTCATCGCAGAAGACCTCTACGCGTATGGTATCCAAGAATCAAGGCCGAACAAGACCATCGGCTGGATCACACTCATTCCCGGCGTTGGAATAGCGGGTCGCGACATTGCGTTTCGTCGGCACGTCCCGAAGGGGCAAATCGTTCGCGTAGTTAGCGCTTGGCGGGAGCCAATTCTGTTCCAGACTGGTCTCTACTATCGTGTCACACTCCCGGAATCAGATTTTCCTCCCGACATTCCGATTCATTTGGAACTCGCTCGCGGCAACGAAGGAGCCGGCGTGGATCTGAATCCAAAGATCTACCAAAGGATCTCACGAGACAAATGATCTGAATCGTACCGGGTTTCTCGGAGGGCTCATTCCGAGAGAGGATGGAGCCCATGCCCCGACCCAGCAATTACCCCCCCGAGTTTCGTTGAGCGCGCCGTTCGGATGGTGCACGAGCACGAATACCGGAGATTCCCCCAGACTGCTTCTTGTGTTGGGTTTTCGTCGTGAATTGGAACAGCTTTATCCGGATTGCGGCACGAAACGTCGCATAACAATCGCTCGGGGAAGCGTTGCTGAAGCTGGGTCGACGAGATGACACCATCGCCCTGCTGCAAGAGATCGAAGGCATCGTCGACGACAGAAAGCCGTTCGTGGCAGGCGATGAGACCGCCCTTCTTGAGCAGGCTCACAGGGCCGGTCTCGAGCTCAATCGAATCAAACGGATTGTTGCGGCGGTTGAACCACGTTGTCGCGATCCTCGTTTTAGAGAGCGACTCCATGCCCTTCAATAGAGGGACGGAACACTCAGCGCGGCCAGCGAACACCCAAACAGTGTCAGTTGCTGATGTCGGTCCGGGCCGCGCAACGTCTTCGTTCCGGTTGCGACGATCGCGTGCGCTCGGGTGGAATGCCGAGGCAGCGCAGGCCCGCAGGTCAACTTCACACGAATGAAACTTCTAAATTTTGAGATCGAATCGCCGAACGCCATCGCAGTTCGAGCGATCAACCTGTACTGGGACTTGCACAACTTCGCTCAATTCCTAGGAATGCGGCTCGAGCCTGATACAGCGGTGGTTCTTACATGGACGATCCCCGATTCAGCCCCGTCCGGTGGATTCGCAACCGACAACCCTTACCGTGCGTGCGAACTGTGGTTTCGAGGATTGCGGAGTGTTGAAGTCCGAGCGCCGGAAACGGATATCCCGAATTCTGAAAACCGAAAGCTCCATCAGCTCGCAATGTACTCTGCGAACGAATCTACTCACGTTCCATCTGACGGTTCTCATGTTGTTTTCAGTTTCATCGGTGGATTGTCGATACGAATCGACGCGGCCGAGGCTGAGTTTCACCCGCTTGAGGACTCCCTGTAGCCCAGCAATAGGAAACGGCGCGACCTCGGTCGATTCAGCCATCGATGCCGGCATCTTGCACCGTTGTGCTGGGTTTTAACTAACGTGTCCGCAAGTACTGCTTTCATTGATGCGATCGGCCAGCGTCCCACCTTCAACGTCGGACTCACTGGGATTTATGTCGGTGGACTGCTGACGTTTGCACCTCTGGTTCTGTCGCGGTCCGCGATCGACATTCCATATGGAATGTTCGCTGCCGTCGTCTTGACTGGTATCTCGATAGGGCTTGTTAGTGGCCTATGGCTCTGTCTTCGTATTCAGTGCCCAAAGTGTCGCTGCAAGGTTCTTTGGCACGCGGCGGCGAGCCGACAGCCGCCAAGTAGCCCAGTTGGACCAACGGAGAGTTTTGCCCGTGGCGTCTTGGCACCTGCGCGCCCATGCTGCGGATTTGAGCCCTGAGTGTCTATCGAATCTCAGGGAAGCCAAACTCGCTTCGCCTCCGGACTGAAAGTACAGTTCAGCAAGCACTCGAAGAACAGCGTTCGGGTGTGTCCCGAAATAGAAATACGAGACGATGCGTCGCGGCCTCGCGGGGCGGAGTCTCCGACCACGATCTCGCGAAGATACGATACGACTGTGCTTGGGGGCTATGTGACGCTTGAGGAGCTAGAAGCTTCCTTGCCAAATGGGCTTCACGATGCTGAGCTATTGACTCTGCAGGTCGACTACGCGCGCTACGAGGCTGTCATCGACGTGAACGTCGACGTCAGCGTCGGCGAGGCTGAAGACATCTACCGACCTGCGAGATTGATGTTCTCTAATATTCAGTTCGTCGCCATCGATCCGCCGACAGTCCGACCGCGAAACGTCGGCCTTTCAATAATAGGCGCCGGCGCTGGCCAACCGTCGACCGCGCCTACATCGATACCGGAGATTCCCTCGGACTGTTTCTTGTGTTGGATTTTCGTCGTGAACTGGAACAGCTTTATCCGGATCGCGGCACGAAACGTCGCACACCAGTGGCTCGGGGACCTGTGAACGAATCGAGCTATTTCGTCGCGACCGCTGGTCTAGCCCTCGGGATCTGGTTCGCAATCGGCATTCGCAGGACTGTGCGATGGCGCAGGGGGTTTTCAAATGTCGGTCTGGACGGCGTACGGATCTGGCTGAATCGACTGATTGCTGTCCGCGACGGCGACGCCTATTTGATTTTTGAAGAGATGTCGCCGCCCAAACGCTTCGTGCAGATCCGGCGAGACGTCACCGACGTAGGAGCCACCCTGATCTGTCATTTCCCGAACGCTCCGTGGTCGATCGAGTACGTGCCCGCGTTGAAGGGAATCTTGGCTAATGAGAACATCCCTTTTTCAGAGGCTCCGGGGCGGCTGAATGAGCCGGTCAAAGGGTTTGTCACCATTGAGAACCTTGATGACTCTGCTGCAGCACGCTTGGTGGATATCATCTTCCGCCAGGTGTTCGGTTGCGACTCTGTGAGCGTGCGAGTGTTGGGACAGGGCGTAAGACGGGAGCCCTCCACTTGACGCCGGGTCTTGCCGAACTGCGATCGGCTATGAACAGGTCGCGATGAATAGCCCGGCGGCGCATTGGCCGTTTCCGTCATTCGGTATGAGTCCTGAGCAGTTCATCAAAACCGTATACCTGGGCGACCGTGCGTGCAAGGCGCTCTTGATCGACTCTTGGCACAAGCGAGTGGCAGTCCAGATTGACACCATTTCGCGTCTCCGAGCCGGCACTCACGCGTGGGATTTCTATGCGGATGAAGACGTGAGGGACGGATGGCTCGTCTTTACGGGCGTGTGCGCGGTTCAACTCGTTCCTTCAGGGCCATTACCGAATGATTTGATCAACGAACTAACTGTGAAGCGACTCGACACCTCTGAAGGGCACGCTGCTTATCTCTTCGAGATCAGTATCGGCGCCGTAGACAAGGCTGGTACCTCAGCCGAGGTGCACGTATGCGTTGAGGCTGATGACGTGCATATCGAAGACCCAAAAAAGCCAGGTGAGAGGATCCGTTAGCTTGGTAGGGCGCCACCAGATGGTCTCGATAAAGTTCCGGGGAACAGCCGGTGAATAGCGCGCGACTCCCGTTTGAGGGAATCTTCAATCTCGAGTCGCCGGGCCGCGGTGGGCACGCCCGTTGGCGATGGGATGATCATGACCTGAACCAGGCAGCGACCAACCTCGTGCGTCATGTCGACAGCGTGCTGACGCAGTTTGCGGACGCAGGTTACACATGGCTTGCGTCAATCGAGCTCGACTTGGTCGACGGTCGCTTTCCTGAGATGTTCGCATCGTTCTTTTCGGACTCAAGCTGGGATTTCACAACACGGTTCTACGTGCCTGGGATGCTAAAGGACTCGGTCGAATCATCGTCCGAAGTGAGCACGCTCGTATGTGAGCTTTGTGCCGGACGATTGATGCGTTTACTCTCCTTAGATGGTGGATTCCGGTGGGGCTCGGCACTTCGTGTCGGCGCGGTCCAGGTGCCCGAAGAAAACGTGCCAGTCGCCCTGAAAGGCTCGTTATTTGATCCGGAGCACGCGGCGCGGGTCGAGAGAATCGCGAAGTGTGCGTGGGCGGCTAGCGCGGATCTCAACGCTCTCGCGATGTGGACCGCGGCTGAGAACGGCGACTGGCAACAGCGCCTCAATCTATTGAACGCCTCGTGAGATCGCTTGGTGTCAGAAGGCGCCTTCCGATGGGCCGCGTGACAATGAACAATCGGTGAACAATCAGCTCCCGAACACGGTGTACTAGCGGCATCGGATCCGAGCTACAGACCCGAAAAACCAGCGAGGCCAGGCACCTGCAGTGGCCTACGAACCAGGAGGTCGCAGGTTCGAGTCCTGCAGGGCGCGCCATTCAAAGGTGGTCAAAAGGCAAAGGTCAAAGGTAAGGTGCTCGCATGAAAGAGGGCCGCTGCCCGACCCTGCCGAAGGCCCCATGCGGCAATCACTGCGTGCGACGCCTAGCAGAACGCGATAGCCCCATGACAACCTTTCGCAAGGCCCACAGCAGCGGTGCGAGAGGACGCAGGTAACCGTAGCACCTCGCTACATGTATTCGTGTGAGCCGAGCACGCCAACTCTCGGCACCCGCCTCTCCGGTTGGTCCCGTGCCCCGTCGAGTGTCATGCAAGTGATGGCCGACTTCGTGGAATAGCACTCGACCGAACGCGAGGTCGCGAGCGACTTGCAGTTTATCCAGCGGCCTAAGGTCTGCGACGATTTGGTCAACGACGAGTTCGATCCACGCCTGTTCACCTCGCCAGGCTCCGTGATACCTGCCTAGCGGTTGACGACCGCGATTTCGACGAGGTTGCCGAGCCCGCTCAACCGCCGCCGCCTCGGTCAGAACAATGCTGGAGAGACCCGACAAGTGGCCTTCGGGAATTGAGGCGAGCAAACGCTCGACGGTCCGAGTGACCCACTTTGGAGCGACGTAGGTGTGATAGTTCTCGCGAATCGCAACCACCCGTCGCCTCGATTCACGCTCCTCGAAACACTGCCTGCGAAGATGCTAACCGAGAAGCGCTGTCTGCTCGTTGGCGCTGCCGGAGTCGCTGAGATCAGGCCATCTGTGGTTCAGTCGAACTTGACATTGGACGCACGGCGTTCTGGTGAGACGTCTCGACGATCTCTGAAAACGACTTCACGTCCTGATCCAAATCAGCCAGAGCGCAAAGACGGGAAGAAGCAGGATGACCCAACCCAGAACATAGACAAGCATCGGCGGTGATGATGCAGTCACGTTGTTTCCCACGTAGTCCCCCAAGGCCTCGGGGAACCAGATGCAGCCGAGAGGAATGAGGCAGAATGCAAACATCCGCAGTCCGCTGATCGCCCCGCCCATTCGAATGCCCACGGCGACGTACGCAAGGGCGACTGCTGCCGAAACGAATCGTGACAGCGCACGGGGCTCGTCTTCAGCAAACATGTGCGCTTCATTCTACGGTTCTCGATCTCTCTAGGGGTGTACACCCGGCCCGTCGAGATCGGACGGGGCGATGATGTGCTACTTCACCTTCGCCTGTGCCTTCCGCCGCTCGGCCCAGTACCGCTTCATCCGCGTCGACACCGCCTTGCGCGCCGCCGCTGACATCGTGCGCGTGCGAGTCGTCGCCTCTTTGAGTGATCGCCGAGCGGCCCGGCGGCCTTGGGCCAGGCGCAGTTCGGGAAATGCGCGCTCGATCGCGATGATTTCGGCGCGCAAGCGGTTGAGCGTGACTTCGGCGCCGGTGCGCGCCAGCTCACGCAGGCGGTCGGTGGTGAGCAGTGTCTTTGGCATCGACGCGTCTCCTGGCGCATGCGAAGCAGAGTGGTCGCAGGCGTCTCATCATGCACCGGTATATCGCAGAACCAACGCCGTGCGATCGTCGCTCGGCGGGGCGCCGACACTGAAATCGGCAACCTTCGCGAACAGGTATTCAAGAAGAGCCGCTGGCGCCTGTCCGCGATTGGCCTTCACGCAGGCGAGGAGCCGCTCTTCACCGAACTCAGCCCCCGAGGCGTTCCGTGCCTCGGTCAGGCCGTCACTGAACACCACCAGTAGGTCATCAGGGTGGAGTGACAGTGTTTCTTCTTCGAACGTGGCGTCCCTGAAAGCACCGAGGATCAGACCACCCTTTTCCAGCCGCTGGACGCCCCGTCGTCCAATGAGGAGAGGCGGGTTGTGACCCGCATTGCAGTAAGTCAAATGTCCATCGACTGAGAGCGAGCCATACAGGACGGTGGCAAAGCGAGCCTCGACAGCTCGACGCGTGAGCACCTGGTTCGCTCGCGCCAGCGTCTCAGCAGGCGTACCTTCGGAACACGACTGCGTGGCGAGGATGCCTTGCAATTGGGCGGCAAGCAGCGCAGCCGGCGATCCTTTTCCGGCAACGTCGCCAAGAACAAACCCAAAGGCGCCGCTCGGTAAGTCGAAGTAGTCGATAAAATCGCCGCCGATGGCTCGGCAGGGTATTGAGGCTCCCGCGATTTCGAAGCCAGCGCCTGTGCGTTGAAGCTGCGGCAACAAGGCTCGCTGAATCTCGGCGGCGATTGTCAGATCATGCTCCAGACGCACCCGTTCAAGCGTGGCGCGATAGATTTGGGCGGTCTCCGCAGCGATCCCGACATCGGTGGCCAGTTGCAGCAGGAGCCCGTTGATATCGAAGACGCGGCGTTCATGAGTAATGGCATGCTCGTCGAGCACGTACAGCATCACGACGAAGAGACGAAACTGCTTCCCAGTGGCGTCCTGTCCTAAGAACCCGCCGGTGTCAGTTCCGCGCACCGTTTGTAGCCTTGCAACCTGATCTCCCGTGACAAAAAGATCTCCGAATTGGAAACTCAGATCTGGAAAGGCTGTAAACAAGTGACGGAATGCCTTCTCGGCAGCAGCTCGGCCAAATAATGTGCCGAACGTAGGGCTTTCGACCACGCAATCTTCGGCATAGTCGGCCGCAAGCGCCACTGAATCGTGAAGCACGTACGCTTCGCGCTGGCGGTTAAAGAGGGCCGTGATCTCTTCGGCTGTCATCGTGAAGTCTGCGCGGCCACTCAAGGAACCGCCATTCGCAGCTTGAGCGCTGGAGTCTAGCGCTTGCAGCGGATTCATTCAATTTAGCGTTGAGCAGCGGAGGCTTCCTCCACGATGATGCGCCGTCGGCCAACTCACCGGCATCACGCCTAGTCCTAGGTAAAACTTCATTCCGAGCGGATAGGTAACAGTCTTGGTCCTAACGGACACAAACCCCGCCGAGCGGTGTCTTACGATCCAGTCGCAATGTCAGGCTCTAGGATCGTTGTCGCCGCCGCCATCGTGATGATGCTTTCAGGATGCGACTGGCTGGTCGATCCCGAGCCCGACATCATCTATCTCGTCCCCGAGCAGTTCAGCGGCTGGATGTGCGTAGACTTCGACGTGAAGACCGCGCCTCCGCTCCCGCGCCAGAAGAAGGCGCTGGTCGTCCGGCCGCGCGCCGGCGAGGTCCTCGAAACCTCGGACAAGGAGCCTGGCTGGCACAGCGAAGTATGGGTCGAAGTTGGATCGCAGCGCCGGGCGCTGCCGAAGGACGTGCGCTCGGGGCGCACGATGTCCGCCACCGGACCGCGCGAGCCGTTTCAGCGCGTGTGCCGGCTCGTGGGCACGATCGATCAGCAGGACGCCGCCGGTAATCCTCCCGGCCTCGACTACGGCTGGTTCGCGAGGCGTCCGGTGCCCGCATCCGAGCGCGCCGCGCTCGTCGCATTCTTCGAATCGACCGGCGGCCCGACGTGGACGCACAAAGTCGGGTGGCTCGGTCCGCCGGGCACCGAGTGCGGCTGGCACGGTGTTGACTGCGCGTCCAAGTACAGCGAGCCGACGACGAATGTGACCGGCCTCGATCTGTTCGACAACAATCTGCGTGGGGAAGTGCCAGAGGCGTTTGGCGAGTTGCCGCACCTGAAATCGCTGAACCTGGGCGTCAACGACACGCCGATGGGGAAGTTGCCACCACCGCTCCTTCGCCGCTGGCTCTCGGGGGATCTCGAGGTGCTCACCGGTCCGGGGTCGCTGTTTACCGACATCACGGCGATTGAGATCGACTCCTCGGAGTTTTCGTGGTGCGGCCGCGGGAGGGTCATCGTGCGTCGCGATGGCTCGGCGTCGAGCATCGGCGAACGTTGCGGGCAACTGTTTCCACCCACCTGGCGACCGCACTGCGAGCTGAAAGAGGGCTGGTTCTACTATCAGGACTTCGCGCGGCTCGCGCACACCATCGAGCAGTCGTCGTACTTCTCGCTGAAGCCGGAGTACCGACGCGACGTCACGCATGCGACGCTCGAGATCATACGCGTGACGCGCAACGGCGCGACACACCAGGTCAGCGACTACGCATCGGCCGGACCGCAGGAGCTGTGGACGATCCGTCAGGCCATTCACGGCGTGAGCGACAGCGTGCGCTGGACGGACAGCAAGACGCAGCCGTCGTGTCGCTAGAGGGCAGATTCCTTCAGCAGAAGCGTGATCGTATCCAACTTCGGCCGACGAGTTGTGTGAGCGAGATCACGTGCAGCGTGAACGCTAACGGCACGAGAAACGTGGGCACCAGTACCAGGGGAAAGCGCGTCGCCAGCTCGGACGTCGGAGACGTGTGAAAGAGCCGCAGCGGTCCTTGGCTGGTGGTGATGCCCAATCCCACGGCCACAATCAGATCGAGCATCCCGAGCAGATTGAAGACTACCGCGCGTCGTCGTCCTGACGATGTCGCGACGCGACTGGCAACGCGAAACGCCGTAGCGCCGACGAAGATATCGCCGATCCCCGCGGGTAGCGCCCACAGTGCGGGCATCTGCCGATTGACCATCAGCACCAGAAACACGGCTCCGAGCAGCCGCCACACGTTCAGCCGAAGCATATGCTGCTGATTCGTAAGCAGGCTCCGAAGAGACGCGGACGTGCCAAGGGCCGCCGCCATCCCCGCGAATGCCGTGAGCAGCGCAATGCCCACAGGTGGGAAGCGGGTGATGTCGGATTGGATGAACGCGCCTTGCACGCCGAGTGTGCTCACCACGACGCCCCACAAGACCAGGACGAATCCCGCAAGCACCGCGGCGCGTGATGTCGCCGGCGTCGTCCGGGCGCTCCACAAGACGAGGGAGATCGCGGCGATCACGGCGGTTGCCGTAAGCAGGATGACGACAGTCAGAAGCGGTATCGGCATCGGCGTCTACTCATCGCGTCGATCGTGAGTGGTGTCACGCTGGATCAACTCGCGTGGCCTCGCGCCCAGCGTGCGTCGAAACGTGCGTGTGAGGTGCGCCGCGTCGGCAAAGCCGGCCACATGGGCGGCCTGCGTCACCGTGCGCCCCATCACGAGCTCACGGGCAGCGCACTGCAACCGCAGCCAGCGTTTGTAGGGCCTCAGAGGAACGCCGATCGACTCGGTGAACACGTGCGCGAATCGAGACGGCGACAGTCCGGCGACTCTCGACAGCTCCACGAGCGATGTCGTGCGGTTGTCGAGCGAATGACGCCGCAGCATCCGCATGACACGTTCGACGCCTGGATGCACACGTGACGTGTGGCCGTTGCCGCCCATCAACGTCGACGCCATCCATCGCTCGACGCGCGCCGAGTCCAACGCGGCTGCATCGCCGAGGGCGCCTCGCCACCGCGCCACGTCCGCGTTGGACACGATCCGGATCGCCGAGCGTGCGTGTCCTACCACGGCTTTGCCGAGCGAGCTCTGTGCGCCGATGAAGCCGATCACGACAAACGCGCCGGTGCCATCGATCTCGTGGTCGGCGTTGGGCCTCACGACGACGGCACGACACCGGCGCCAGCGCGCGCCACTCCGCGAGCGAACGCGCAGCGTGCCGGTGAGGGCGACTTGAAGCTGAGCGCAGTGATGCGAGTGACGCCCCGGCGCCGACCCTGGTCCCCACACGATCAGCGCGGCCGGCCACAGGCAGGCGCCTGAATTGAGGAGGGGCTTCGATTCAGTCGCCATCCGTTACCGGTCGCGCCAGAGTACGTTGAGGTGCCCGTCGTCGTCTTGAACAAACTGGCTGACGATGACTTTGTGTTGCGGCGAGGTTCGGACTACGCTGAAGCGGTCGGTCAGTGCTTCCCCCGCGAGAGGAGACCGCGATGCGAGACTTACGTCCCTTGATGTTCCTGCTTGCGACGGCGGTCTTGTCATGGGGAATGGCCCCGCCGCAGACGGCGCGACCTCCCGCGTCAAAGCCAAAGCCAACGACGACGCCGGCCCGGGTGGCCAAGCCCGTGTCGTCAACGGATCCATTCATCGGCGTGTGGAACCTCAGCGCCGCGAAGTCGAAGTACGAGTCGGGCGGCGCGCCGCCGAAATTCACGCGCACGTACGAGGATCGCGGCGGCGGCACGATCTTCATGATCACCGATGCGGCGGGCAATCAGGGTCCGGTGACACGCGCGTACTTGGTGTACAAGCGCGACGGCAAGTCCTATCCCGAAGCGGCCGTTGGCGCCACCGCCATTCGCATGGCGACCGTGAGGGCGATCAATCCGCGGACCGAGGAAGTCACGTTCACCGAAGGCACGTCGTCCGAGATCACCGGCACAATCACGATCTCGCCCGACGGCATGACGATGACGCAAGTACTGACTGGCAGGAATGCCAAGGGACGAGCCTTCACCAATACCCTCGTCTTCGACAAACAGCCGTAGTCGACGAGAGCGTAAGCCATGCAGCAGGATGTCATTCTCAAGCGCGCGCTCGAGTCCGGGTCGGTCGACGACCTGAAGGCCGTCAGCGCGTTGTGGGGCCCGGGCTTCAATACGCGCCGCATCGATCCGCAGATCGCACGTACGCTCGTGGACCGCGGCGCCACGCTCACGGTGCACGCAGCCGCCGGTCTCGGCCTGACCGATCACCTCGGTCGCATGCTCGATGAAGACTCATCGCTCATCGACGCGAAAGGCGGCGACGCGTGCACGCCACTCCACTTCGCGCGCGACGTCGCCACTGCGGAACTGTTGCTCGCGCGCGGCGCGCGCGTCGATGCACGCGACGAAGATCACGAGTCGACGCCGGCGCAGTGGTTGATTGGCGACGCGCCAGAGGTCGTTCGCTTCCTGCTCGATCGCGGAGCGGCCCCCGACATCTTCATCGCCGCCGCGCTCGGCGATCGCGATCTCGCCTCACGTCTGATCGACGCGAATCCGGCGTGCGTCTCGTCCCGAATCGGACGGCTGCCCGACTTTCCGCCGCTCGGTCACAACAAGCGCGGTGGAACGATCTACCAGTGGACGCTCGCGTTCAACTCGTATCCGCATCAGATTGCGCTGCGCAAGGGCCATCCCGATCTCTTCGAGCTGTTGTGGGCCAGAACCGACGACACCACGCGTCTGCTCGTGGCGTGCGTCCTGGCGCGACGCGCCGATGCAGAAGCGATCGTCGCGCGGCACCCGGGCATCGTCGCCTCGCTGCCGCCAGCCGATCTCGAACTGCTTCCGCGCTACTGCTGGGAGACGAACACCAACTACGACGCGGTGAAGTTGATGCTCGATCTCGGCTTCCCGATCGCGCACCCCGAGACCAGCCACGGCTACACCGCCCTGCACAACGCCGCGTGGTCAGGATCGGGCGATCTCGTCGACCTGCTGATTGCGCGGGGCGCGCCGGTCGATCTCGTCGACCCGGGCTATCACGCCACGCCGCTCGGCTTCGCCCTGCATGACTGTCTCGTCGAGAAGCGGCACCCCGAGGGCGAGTTTGGTCGCGTGGTGAAATCGCTGATCGAGGCGGGCAGTCCGTGGGATGCGCTCGACTATCCGACCGGCGATGCGCGGCTGGACGAGGTGTTCATGGAGTACTTGCCGCACCGCATCGACGGTGCGGCACTCCTGGGCGACGAGGATCTCGTGAGTCGGCTCCTTGGTGAACACCCGTCACCGGACCAGTTCGCGATGGCATTGGGCGGAGCCGCCAAGGGCGGGCATGCGACGTTGTGTGCGGCCCTGCTTGCGCGCGGCGCCGATGTCAACGGCACGAGCGGTGCGGATCGAGCGACGCCGCTGATGCACGCGGTTCGAGGATCGTCCGCTCCCGGCTCACTCGCGACGATCGAATTGCTGCTCCGCGAGGGGGCGGATGCCGGCCGTGCCAATCGCTACGCCACGCTGCCGCTGCACGCCGCCGCGTGGGTGGGTGCGGACGTCGACACAGTGCGCGTGTTGCTGCGCGCGGGTACGCCGGCGCATATCGAAGCGAAGAACGAATTCGGGTTCACGCCGGCGCGAATCGCCGCGGAGAAGGGGCGCGACGAGATCGCGGCACTCTTCCGCGAGTTCTCGTCGCGCAGCGCGTCCTGAATCCTCGAGCGCCGAGCGTCAGAACGACACTCTCGCCCCGAATCGGATGTTGCGCTCGCCGATGCCGGTCGTCGAGGTGATGAACCCGAACGTGCCGGCGTCGGAGATGTTATTACCCGGGTTCGACAGGTTCGGGTGATTGAGTGCGTTCATCAACTCGACGCGGAATTGCAGATTGGACGAACCGGCGAACCTGACGGTGCGGAACACGCCGAGATCGACGTTGCTGAAACCTGGTCCGCGCAGCGTGTTTCGCGGCGAGTTTCCAAACCGCTGCTGCTCGTTCGCTGGAATGTTCACCGCCTGATACGCGCTTCGATCGAAGTACTGATACGCGTTCGGATCGCTACCGGCTGGAGGCCGGCCGACTTTGAAGTCGGAGTACGTCGCCACCGTGTTTTTGATCAGATCCGGCACCTGTCGACTGCCTGCCGCGTTCAGATTGAACGGTGTGTCCTGAACGATGTAGATCGGCGTGCCGCTCATCAGCGTCCAGATGCCGTTGAACTGCCAGCCATCGAGCGCGGCTTTACGCCATCCGTGACTCGCCCAGCGCCGGCCCTCGCCGAACGGCAAATCCCACACCCAGAATGTCTGGAAGTTGTGCGTGCGATCGTATCCAGCCAGTCCTTTGTTGCGCTCTTTCTCGGGAAGGTACTGGATCCGCGGCTGACCGGCCCCCGCGGCGTTGCCGCCGCCATTGTCCGAGTAGTCCATTGTCTTGGACAACGTGTAGACGATGCCGCCCTGTGCACTGCGCGAGCGGGCGCGGGCGTAGGCCTGGAGGCCGTTGTAGGTGGTGTCGCCGTATGGCTGATACGAGCTGATGTCGCTATTGAGATTCGTCAGGCCACTGAGAACGAGGGGACGTCCCGCGTTGCCCGTGCCCGGAGCGCCGGCATTGATGTTGACGAACGCCATCTGTCCGAGGGCTCTCGTGCCCACATATGACGCTTGCGTCGTCAACCAGTTCCTGATGTCGCGCTGCACCGTCACGTTCCAGCTATGGATCGCTCCACGCTCCAAGTCTTTCGGATACGTCGTCGTGCCGGTGCCGGTTGGAAGCAGCAGCTTTCCTTGACTGAAGTCGGGCGGGGCCACCGGCGGCGTGATCCCTTGCCGGAGGGTGGTGACCGGAATGTACGGATTGGCGTTGATCTGCGGCAACGCCCACACGAAGACGCTTGGGTACGAGTTTCGGAAATTGATGAAGCTCGTCGGATCGCCGGATCGTGAGTAGCCGGTCCGCAGCACGGTCTTGTCACCGAGCCGATAGGTCAGTCCCGCGCGCGGCAAGAAGAGACCATGCGTCTTCGCCCCGGTGTTCTGTGGGGTGCTTCCGTATCCACCGATGTAGACGTATCCGTCGGTGGGATCGAACCGATTGACGCCCTTGCCACCGGGTCGCGTCGGGAACGACTGCAGCTCCCATCGCAGACCGAGCGACACCGTGAGATTCGAGGCCGCTTGCCACGTGTCCTGCGCGTACGCCGAGTACGTGTTCATGTAGATCGAGATCGGGTTGACCAGCTGGTCGACCTTGCCGGCTTCAGACGGCGCTCCGAGCAGGAACGCTGCCCACGAATTGAATCTGGTGTCTGTCGGCGTCGGCGCGTTCTGCAGCATCGTCGCGAGACCATCGAAGCGGAAGGTTCCGCGCACGGTTTGAAACGTGCCTCCCTGCGGCTGAAAGTGATTGATCTGCTGATTCTGATAATCGACGCCGCCACGCAGCACATGACGGTTGCGCTGCTGCTGCAGGTTCGCCGAGAACGTGTACTGGTTGTCGCGAAATTGAAACGGGTTCCCTGTGTTGTCGTTGCCAAGGTTGCTCCAGTTGTTGATCTGGAAGCTTGGCAGGCCTCCCTGCAAACGGTCTGATCCGTTGGTTCCCGGAATGTTCATCTTGTCGGAATCGGATCCGACGTTCACACCGAGGTCGGGTGCCTCCGCGCCCAGCACCTGGTGTGTGAAGCCGAAGTTCGCATCGAGGATCGTCGTCGAGTTGAAGAGATATGTGGTGCCGAGTCCGAGCACCTGCGTGCGACCGGGAGCGAGACCGACCTGTCCGCCACCCGCCGATCCGCCACCCGCCTCGCCGAGCGCGTACGCATCGTTGATGAGATGCGGCGAGTTGCCGTACCGGCCGAACGCGGTGAGGTTCGACCCGGCGTAGTTGATCTTCAGATCGTAGTTGGTGCGGTCGTACGTGGTGCGGCCCGTCGTCAGCACGTTGTTCACATATCCGGGCCCAGTCGTCGCCGGCAGCCGTTTGATCAGATAGAGCGCCGCCGGATCGATCCGGTTCGCAGGAATGCTGTTATTCGGGAACGGCGTGCGAAGCGTGGGATCCGCATTCGACAGCGGGTCGTAGATGATCGCGCCTCCTGCGGCAGGCAGCGGAAACGCGACGTTGCCGGCGGCATCCGGCCGCAAGGTCTCCGGTGCGATCGAACGGAAGGCGCTGGCGGCGCCGACTCGCTGCGTGCTCTTCTCGGCGTTGAAGAAGTAGAACCACTTGTCCTTGACGATTCGGCCGCCGCTGTTGGCGCCGTACTGCGCGACGATGTTCTTCGGGTTTGTCGGCGTGGTCTGAAAGATGTTGCGAGCTCGGAGCGAGGCGTCGGTGTCGTACACCCATCCGGTGCCGTGATAGTTGTTCGTTCCAGATTTCACCACCACATTCACCGCGGCACCACCCGCGGTTCCCACTTCTGCGGTGTAGGAATTGGTGACGATGCTCACTTCTTCGATGGCTTCGGCGGATGGCACGTAGGCCGTGTTGGTCGGCAGCCACACGTACTGCACCGGCGATCCATCGATCTTCGTTTGATTCTGCCAGCTCGAGACGCCGTTGACGTTGAACGACAGCGATCGCTGCGGGCTGCCGGCCACCGAATTCGCTTCACCGAGTCCGCTCTCCGTTCTCGTGATCGCCGCGCCCGGCACCACCTGCATCAGGCTTTGATAGTTGCGGCCCAGGCTTCCTGCCAATGGAAGATCGTTGACCTCGCGCGCGGGCTGTGTGAAGTGCACGTCGGCACGATCGGTCTGCAGCACGACGGTTGGCGAGACGACTTCGATCGTTTCCTGCACGTTCGAGAGCTGGAGCTGGGTGTCGACCCGGCGCACCGCATTCGAGTCGACGCGCACGCCTCGCTGGACCACCTTGTTGAATCCCGAGATGTCGAACGTCACGTCGTAGACGCCCGGCACGAGATCGCTGAAAAGGAAACCGCCGGTGCGATCGGTGACCGTGGTCTTCGACACGCCGGTGTCGACATTGGTGGCGACCACCTGCACGCCGGGCAGGACCGCATCTTGTGGATCGGTGACAGTGCCGGTCAGCGATCCATACAGCACCTGCGAGGAGCTCGTGGTGGCGGGTACGAGCAGAAGCAGTACGACACTGATGGCGTGGATGGTTGCGCCGATGACGCGCGTTCGTTCGACTCCCGGGTGGCGACGACGTGGGGCCGGTGCAATCAACATGGCGCTGCCTCCTCCTCACCGCGCAATCGCGCGACACGTTGGACACGTGATAGCTGCGTTCTGTCTCCGAGGGTCCCCCCGACCCGACGTCGATCGCCTACGCCACGTGCGGCGCGCCGAAGTGCTGCTGCACGACGAGCGTGACCGCGCCACGAAGGCGCGGTTGCATGGCCGGATCGGTGGGCACGATCCGCGCGATCGACTGGGTCAATGTCCGTTTCCTGACGATGTCCTCGACGATCGGCCCGACGCGCATCCACGCGCTCGTCACTTCGCCGATCACGACAACCAACTGCGGCGCGAGGCCGGTGACCAGAGCGGCCAGGCCCTGGCCGAGATACCGAGCCAGACGATCGAGCGCGTCGCCGGCGCGGCTGTCGCCGCCGTCGGCGCGTCGAATCAGATCATCGAATCGCGAAACCGCTGGCTCGCCGGATGCAGACGCGTTGCCGTGTTCGCCGGCGTAGAAGCGCACGGCCGCGGCATTCGACGCGTAGCGTTCCCAGCATCCGCTCTTGCCGCACGGGCAGGGCGGGCCATCCTCCTCGATCGTCACGTGTCCGAATTCGCCGGCCATCGAATGGGTGCCGTGTACGAGTTGTCCGTTGAGCAGCAGTCCGACGCCGATGCCCTCGGACACCGTCACCGCGATCAGATGACGCACGTGTTCGGGGTGCTGTCCGAACCACAGCTCCGCGAGCGCACAGGCGTTGGCCGCGTTCTCGACCGCGACCGGGAGCTTCACGGCGTGCTCGAGCAGCTCTTTTACGTTGACGGGAGGCCAGCCCAGATTGGGCGCGAACACGAGTCGGCCAGTGCCGTCGACGCGACCGGGCAGGCTGACCCCCATGCCTTCACACACGATCTGCGGGTGCGCGGCCTTGAACGAGTGGACCGTTCGAGCGACGTCAGCGACGAAGGCGGCCGGATCTTTTGGCGTTGGCCACGAGGTTTGCCGTACGAAACGCGCGTCGACGCCCGAGAGGCCGATCGTCGTCGTTTCGGGTCGCAGATCGACAGCGAGAATGCCGGCGCGCTCGACGTTGAGATGCAGAAAGCGCGGCCGTCGCCCGCGGGCGGCCTGGCCGGTGGCGCCTTCGGTGACCCATCCTTCGCCGATCAGCTGTTCGATGATCGCGGACACCGTGCTCCGCTGCAGTCCGGAGTGACGCGCCAGATCGGCGCGCGACATCGGCTGATGCCGGCGGATGAAGTTGAGTGCGATGCGGCGGTTGATCTGACGAGCGGTCTCGCTCGTGGCCAGCTGAAAGTTCGTCAGATCGATTTTCCGCATGTCGGCGTATTTGTTTGAGGCGCGAACTATATGTGTCACGCAAAGCCGTGTCAAGTTTTGCGAGCAATTCTTCATTCTTGCGAGATGCGTATCAATAAAGTTCAATACCAGAACTAATTGCGCCTCGTCTCGGCTCGCCCGGTGGCTGCAAGGAACCAACGCGGCTCCGTTCTCAGGCAAGGAGAACGGATATGTCGGATGCTCGCCACGGTCAGATCGCCACGCTTGCCGCACTGCTCGTCTACGGCCTGACGGTTCTCGACTTCGACATCACCATCGCGCAAGTCGTCATCACGGTCGTCGCGGCGCTGACCACGCAGGCGATCGCAGACTGGTGGACGTCGCGCGATCGCGTGTCGGGGGCGAAGAGCGCGCTCATCTCGTCGCTGTCCCTTTGCCTGCTGCTCCGCACCGATGCGCTCGTGATGGCGGCGATCGCCGCCGCGTTGGCGGTAGGCTCGAAGTTTCTCGTTCGCGTCCGCGGCAAGCACGTCTTCAATCCGACGAACATCGCCATCGTTGTCTTGCTGCTTACCACCGATCGCGTATGGGTGTCGTCGGGACAGTGGGGCGCTCAGGCGATGCTCGCATTCCTGTTTGCCTGCGCCGGTCTCCTGGTGGTGAACCGCGCGTCGCGCAGCGACGTGACGCTGGCGTTCATGGCGAGCTACGCGGCGTTGATGACCGGCCGATCGCTGTGGCTCGGTGAACCGCTGACTATTCCGCTGCACCGCCTCGAGAGCGGTGCGTTCCTCCTCTTCAGCTTCTTCATGATCTCCGACCCGAAGACGACGCCCGACTCACGCGCCGGGCGGGTGCTGTTCGCAGCGCTCGTCGCCTGTGGCGCCGCGTACATCCAGTTGCGCCTGTTTCGAACCAACGGACTGCTGTGGTCGCTCGCGGCCGCATCCCCGCTCGTCCCACTGATCGACCGCGTGCTTCCCGCGACCACGTATGCGTGGCCGCGCCACGCTTCGTCTCACCTGAGCCTTCTCTGGAGGAAACCAATCATGCGATTCACTGCGTTCACACTGGCGACGCTGTTGTCGCTCACCGCCGGCGCCGCGTCCGCCGAAGCCTTCTGCGGCTTCTATGTGGCGAAGGCCGACGGCAAGTTGTTCAACAAAGCGTCGCACGTCGTGCTGGTGCGCGACGGCGATCGCACGGTCATCACCATGTCGAACGACTTTCGCGGCGACCCGAAAGAGTTCGCGATGGTGG
>Ga0075424_100001224_pt1 | contig 22169 bp, 16 predicted proteins | sample SoiMethybrSBSTD3_FD_75301 | JGI IMG/M metagenome (GOLD analysis project Ga0075424, IMG submission 75301) | Bulk soil microbial communities from a Populus tree surrounding site in Tennessee, USA - Soil MetaG P. TD hybrid SBSTD3 | ecosystem: Environmental > Terrestrial > Soil > Tree plantation... | reverse complement strand
CCGATTGGAATCGAGAGCGCCTTCGCGATTTCCTTGTAGGGCAGCTCCTCCACGTCGCTCAGGACGATGACGTCCTGGTACTGACCGGGAATCCGTCTGAGCGCGCGGAGCAGGTCCTCGTCGGTCAGCTGCTCCGGCACCGGCGGCACGAACGGCAGCGTGGACGCGAGCGCGTCGTCCACGTCGCTCACGATCGGCGAGCGCCCCTTCGCACGCCGGCGGTTGCTGCGGACGTGATGCAGGATCGACATCAGCCATGCCCGGCAATTCGTGCCGGGCGTGTAGCGATGAAATGACTCGAGCGCCTGCCTGAGCGTGTCCTGAACGAGATCCTCTGCCTCGTCGCGGTTGCGCTCGAACCACATCGCCATCCGAAAGAGGCTTGCCGCGTGCGGAAGCGCCTCGCTTTCGAATCGGGACCACGCCGCCTGACGGGCCGTGCTGTCGTCTCGCATCTCGACGGAAAGAGCCACCCGGATCATACCCGCAGCGTCCCTGTTTATTCCCGAGACCCGCCGTGAGCGAGCGTTCCATCCACGCGAGCCGAAGGGCGAGTCGACGGGAATATTTCACAGACTGCCGGACATATCCCTCACGAACGTGAATTCAGATTTCGAGGAGGAAGCGGCATGTCCAGGTTTGCAGCTCTGTTCGTTACGGCGTCGGCGTTGATGCTCGGCGCCGCGACGCTTTCCGCGGAGCCCCGCGGCGCGACGCTGGCGATCACGATGACGAACGACGCGTCGGCGAACGCTCTATTGGCTTACGACGCCGCAACGCGCGTCCTGCTCCAGACTCTTCCCACGCAGGGAAAAGGGGGCGTGGGCGGAAACGCACGAGGCGTGAGGCAGTTCAACGGAGAGTTTGTCGCAGCCGTCAACAACGGTTCGAACACCGTTGCCGTCTACCGTCGCCAGGGCGATGGCTTGAAGTTCGAGAAGCTCGTGACGACGACGAGCGCGCCGGTCAGCATCGACTTCGGGAACGGCCACATGTACGTGGCGGGCGCGACCACCGTCGACTCGTTTGCGATCAATGGCAACTCCATCGGCGCGCTCGACGGAACGACAACGCTGCAGCTCGCGGCGGGAGGCGTGCCTCCCAACGGCAGCACGGCGCAGATCGCGGTGCTGGATCGCCGCCGGCTGCTCGTGACGCTGAAGACGGATCCCGATCCGGGCACGGTCGACACCGTCGCACTCGAGGATGGTGCGGTTTCCGGCGCCGCTCCGACCGCCGTCTCCGCACCCGCGGGCACGCTGACGCCGTTCGGCTTCTCCGTTTATCCCGATGCGACGGCCGTCATCACGCTCGCCCACTCCAACCAGGATGGGCTCTTCCGGAACGGCGCGTTCACGGCTGTCATCGCGGCCGGTCAAGCGGCGCCCTGCTGGATGACCCGCGCCGGCAAATATCTGTTCACGGCGAACACCGGCAGCAAGACGATCAGCCGGTTGATCGGCACGGGGAACAACGTCTTCGTCGACGCGCTCGTCGCGGCCAATGTGACCGCGGGCGGCAGCCCTTCCGACATCGACAGTGACAACGGCGTGCTCGGCGTGATCGACCGCGGCGCGGGTCAGGCGCATCTGTCGCTGTTCACTTACAACGCGTTCGGCGAGCTCACGCCGAGCGGTACGCCCATCACGCTGGGCGCGCCCGCGGCAAACGGCGTCGCCATCGTGCCGCCGGCGGACACGCGCTGAATCACCGGTTCCAGTGGAGGAGACGTTTCATGCGTAATCTGATTGTCGTCGCGGTGATCGTATCGGGAGTTGTCGCGGCGGGCGCTCAGCAGAAGCCAATGACGGGCGAGTCACACGGCATGCCGGCGACGATGCCCGGAATGAAGATGAAGATCATGACTACGGCGGAGAAGATCGCGAACGCGATGACGGCCGCGCCGGCCGCCATTGCGCGCAAGGCGACGATTCTCGATTGGCCCGCCAAAGAAGGAGACAAGCCGGTCGTGCTGAGGGCAGGCACTAACGGATGGTCGTGTCTCCCCGACATGCCGGACACGGACGGCAACGATCCCGCATGCCTGGATCAGCCATGGATGCAGTGGGTCGAGGCTTACATGTCGAAGAGGGCACCGAGCCTGAGTCACGTCGGCGTCGGCTACATGATTGCTCCCGGAGGCGGATGGGGCAGCAATACTGACCCGTACGCGATGAAGCAGAGCATGGATAACCACTGGGGACATCATGAACCACATCTCATGATCGTGGTTCCCGACGTCAAGTCGCTGGACGGAATGTCGACCGATCCGAACAACGGCGGTCCGTACGTGATGTACGCCGGAACGTCGTACGCACACATCATGGCGCCCGTCCGTTCGGCAACGAAGTCAGGGAATTAGATCGCGATTTCGAAAGCCAGGGCGAGAACTGTCGCGGCGAACGGATCGCGGGCGCTGATCCGTCCGCCGCAGCGGAGTCTAGAACGTGAACTTTCCTGACAGCTGGAAGATCCGGCGGCCCCAGTTGTTCGTGTTCTGCCCGAAGCTGGTGCTCGACATGATGCTGACCGGCGCCCCGTAGTTGTCCTGATTGAACAGGTTGAAGCCATCGACGCGCACGGTGAACTTCGTCGTCCGCGGCAGATCGAAGTGCTTCATGAACGCGACGTCGGTGTTCCAGAACGGCGCCGCGCGTTCGCTGTTCCTCGGCGCGTTGCCGTCGCCGAGGCTGTTGGCCAGCGGCAGGTTGTTCGAGCCGAGCGGAACGGTGTAGTAGCCGTTGTTCGTGAAGCTGCGATGCCGGTCGTCCCACACGAAGGAGCCTGACGAATTGATGTTCGGCCGATCGGAACCGGTGTTCGTGTCGCCGTTCGAGTCCACGCCGGTGAAGATCGTGAACGTCTGCCCGGACTGTCCTGAGGTGACGCCCGACAGCTGCCACCCGCCAAGCGCCTGGCCCAGCACGCCGTGGCTCGGGCCCGGGATCTCCCAGATGTAGCTGATCGCCAGGCGATGTGGCCGATCGAAGTTCGACCGGCTCCATTCCGCGGCGTAGTCGAACATGTCCTGCGGCCGCTGGCTGGATTGCGCGGTGCCACCCTCGCCGAGCGATGCGTCGTTGTTGCTCATCCAGCGGCTGAACGTGTACGCCGCGTCGACCATCAGGCCGCGCGACAGCCGGCGCTTCGCCGACACGAACATCGCGTTGTACCGGCTCTTCGCTTCGACGTCGTTGCCGCCCGGCCCGGTGTACGCCGGAATGAGCGTCCGCACGCCGAACTCGGGGTGCAGCCGCCGCGCCTGGGCGCTCGGAATCGTTCCACCCGCGCGCACGGTCGCCGCCTGCTCGGGCGTGAGGATCGACGGGTTCTCCAGGATCTGATTGATCCCCTTCGCGCCGCGGCTGCCCGAATACCCGACTTCGAACAGGTAGTTCTTCACTTCACGCTGCACCGTCAGGCTGTAGAAGCGGCTCTCCGGATTCTCCGTGTCCTGTTCGGAGTTCGTCCATGCCGCCAGCGGATCGAACTTGGCCGCCGCGCTGCCCGTGAGCTTGTTCGGATAGAGGTCGTGAACGTCGTTGACGTCGAGCGTGACGACGCGCGGATAGTTCGAGGCGTTGACGATGAGCAGGTTGTAGAACAGAACATCGTAGCCGACGCCGTACCCGCCGCGAATCACCGTCTTTCCATCGCCAATGAACCGATTGTTCGTGTGCGGGCTGTACGCAAACCCTGCGCGCGGCGCCCAGTTGTTCGTGTCCCTCTCGACGGGACCCGGCACGAGCGCAGCCAGGCTCTCGGCCTCGGTCGCGCCGAACATGCCGAACGGCACACCCGACAGCTCGTAGCGCAGCCCGAAGTCGAGCGTCAGCGCGGGCGTGACGCGGTACTCGTCCTGCGCGAACAGGAACGACTGCCACTGGTGCGCGATCCAGCCCGACGTCTGCAGCGCCTGCTGAACCCTGAACGCCGTGTTGTTCATGTAGTCCTGCAGATTGTTGAACGTGAACGTCCCCTTCGAGTTGAAGGCCGCGCGGTTGTTTGCGTCGTTGTAGCGGATGTCCGCGCCAAACTTCACTCCGTGTTTGGAGGCGTTCCATGTCACGGTGTCGGAGAACTGGTAGGCGCTCGTCAGCCGGCCCTGCGGGAAGTTGCTGTCCCCGCCAATCTGGAAGAGGCCGGTGATGTTCGCGGTCGGACTGTCCGGATCGTTTTCAGGAAAGTCGAGATCCCGCCGCACCAGCGAGAACCTGAACTCGTTGAGCAGCGTCGGCGAGAACACGTGCGCGTTGCTCGCGGCGATGTTCGTGTCCACGAGCGCCTGATTCGCCATGAACCGCGTTCCGAATCCCGTGCCCGCGATGCCATCGTCCGACCGGTCGTTCAGTGAATATCGGAACGTGAAGTTGTCGTTACGCCACGGATGGAAGTCGGCGCGCCCGAGATACGTCTTGTACAGACTCGGATCGAGAATCGGCAGGTTGGTTTGCCCCGTCTCGATCGAGACGCCGTTTACGAGCTGGTTGTTGATGTTCCGGAACGTCGGATTGCCGGAGTACACGTCCTGGAGAAATGAGATCTGCTGGAGGACCGCCTGGCGGCTCGCTGTGCCCTGGCCGCTGCCGAGCGGCACGCCCGACAGCGCGGCATATCCGGCCGGCGTCGGGATGCGGACCGCCGTCCCGCTCGGACGCTGACTGGGCTGCTGAGAGTCGCGCTGGAACAGCCCGAAGAAAAACACCTTGTCCTTCACGATAGGGCCCCCTGCGTCTCCGCCCGCCTGGTGACGTATGAGTTTCGCCGGAGTCTTGAGCTTCGAGGCTTTCTCGATGTTCGTCAGCGAGTTCAAGCCGCCCGTCTGGTAATAGTCGAACACGTCGCCCGAATAGCGGTTCGTGCCTGATTTGGTGATGACGTTGATCTGGCCACCGCTGTTGCGGCCGAACTCGACGCTGTAAGGATTCTGCAGGACCTGGAATTCGGCGACCGCCTCCGGCACGATCTGCGAGGTCGCGATGGTGACCGAGACGTCGTTGTTGTCGGAGCCGTCGACCATGTAGTTGTTGTTGCGCGGCCGGTTGCCGTTGATCGCGTACGTGCCCTGACCGGACGTCGACTGGGCGTTCGGCACCGTCAGGATCAGATTGTTGATGTTGCGGCCGCCCGGCAGCGGCAGCTCCTCGATCGCACGGGCCGTGATCGAGTTGGCGATCGTCGGATTCGTTTTGTTCAGCCCGGCGGTCGCCAGTTCGGCACTCACGCGAACCATCTCGCCGACCGCCGCGGGCTGGAGCTTGAAATCGAGCGGCGTCTCGAGCGAGGTCCGGACGACGACGTCACGCTGCTCGAGCTTGCCGAAGCCACTCAATTCGGCCGTTACGGTGTAGGTTCCCGGCTCCAGCGCGCTGACCCGATAGAAACCCTGGCCGTCGGTCTGGGTGGTGACCGCGGCATTGGTCCCCACGTTCGTGATGGTCACGGTCGCGCCGGGGACGATGGCGCCCGAGGAATCCCGTACCGTCCCGCCAATGCTGCCGCGCGTGATTTGCGCAAGAGCAGCCGCAGGGACGAGGAAGACCACCAGGAGCGCCGCGGCCATCCGTGCTGCCGCATGGTTCGAGTGAAACATCTGTGCTCTCCTCACAACTGGGACGAACGAGCTTAGTTGGGGCTGGACAGACAGCCGCGCGTGTCGAACTGCATATCGGCTGCCGCGGGCTAACCGCTGTAGGCCTGGGCTTTAGCGCCGGCGATCGGGCCGACAATCCGTTCTTTTGAACTTCGCGATTCGAAACATTGGTTTCGGCAGGGCCGTGGGACAAAGTTGTAAGCCTCCCCACGGTTCTCGGGGGCGCGACAGGTCTTTTCTCGCGGTTTTCCTAGCGTACGCGCTGGTACTCGCCTTGCCCCCTCGCGGTTTGGAGGCGGGACAATGAAGCTGATTTTCGGAGTAGTGCTTCTGACGATGATGGCCACGACGCCCGTCGCGGGTCCCGCGTCGCACGACGATCAAAAGGGAGCCCACAAGCGGTCGCAGGAGCGGGTCCGGTTCTCGTACTTCCCGCCGCAGGACGTTCGCCTCATCCGCGACTATTACGGGCCGCGCACCCGCACGCTGCCGCCCGGACTTGCGAAGAAGTACGAGCGCACAGGACAGCTGCCCCGTGGATGGCAGAAGAAGATAGAGCCGCTTCCCGTGGCGATCGAGCGCCGCATGGTCGTACTGCCCCCGGAGTATCGGCGTGGATATGTGGACGGCGTGGTGGTGGTGTACTCGCCGCGTACGCAAGTGGTGGTTGATATCGCCGCGGTATTAGAGGATTAGCGTATCGTCGCGCGAACACGGAGCCGGCGTTGAGAGGGTACGAACGTCGCCTCCACATTGCGCATCTTCTCCTACCCGTCCATACGGTTTACGTGCCCGCTACGCCTCAATCCACACGTCCACCCATTCGGCGCCTGAAAGGGCATTCTCGCAGTCGGTGCGCCATGGTTGCGGAGAGCCGAGCCACGTCTTTTCGAATTGGGTGAACTTGGGCAGGCTCGAGGCGGCGCTTCCGAGCTCGGCCTGATAGTTCCGGACATTCTTGACCCGCTTGCCCAGCTCCACCAGCAGCGCCGCCCGAGGGATCGTCTGGTAGTTCTTCCGCATCGTCGAGACAACCGCCTGCGCGGTTGGCCCCGTGGCGCCTTGCGGAGTCGGCAGGACGGAGTCGAGGATCGTGCTCGGTTCGGTGACCTCGCCGTTCTCCTGATCGTTCCACGGCGTCGCGTTCTCGCTGCCGTGGTGACCTATCTTCAGGAAATCGATCGGATCCTCGAGGTCGTCCTTGCGCTCGTGCCACATCACGTTCCAGGCACCGTTCGCCTTGCCGTCCTTGAAGCTGGTCTCCCACTCTGCGTCCCCCACAAAGAGCAGCCGCTTTCCTTTCCACTCGATGAGCAGGACCACGCTGGTGTTGTTTGTGACTTTACTGGACAACTCGGCGAACGCGAAGGCGCTCGACATCATGCGGGACTGGAGGCGACGAAAGTCGGATTGGCTGATGTTCGTCGGATACGCCGGGGGCGGCGTCATGGGCTCTTTGAAGAGTGCGCCCCCGGCGACCAGACCCTGCAGGTGTTCGTCGGCCTCGGCCCCGAGGTAAAAATGATCGATGTCCCGTTCGGGGCCCAGGACGCGAATCGTCACGTTGTTGAGAGGGAGCCCGAGGTCGGCGCCCGTCATGCCGGCGTGGACGTATTGGGACGTGATGCCGTTCTTCGTCGGAAGCGTCTCCCGGAGGGCCTCCATCGCCGAATCGTTGTCGATGCTGTAGAGCGCGACGAGGTCTTCGAGCTCGGGGCTCAGTGACAGATTCAAGCTCGCCAGATTCCGCATGGCCGTCGTCGCCAGCTGGTGCAGCCGAAGTGTACGACCCGCCTGCGGGTGGTCGGGATCCATCGCGGTGTTCATCCAGATGTTCTCGATCTTGATGTTCTTGAAATAGTCAGGATCGAAGCCCGCGATGTGATCCTTGTGCTCGTGCGTCACCACGAGCAGGTCGAGGCGTTTCGGCCCGCCTGCATCGGGCAGCATCTTGTTCTCGAGATCGGCGATAGCGGCCTTGAGATGGTCGACCCCACCGACCGATCCGCAGTCAATCAGCATGTGGAAGTCGTCCACCACCCCGCCGACCTTTCTGCCCTTTGGAATCCGGCAATACACGCAGTCGCCGACCTCGACGTTGTAGGCCCGGACTAGGAGCTTATCTGCCATGCGCGGCCTCCGAAGGTCTCATCCTGATCGTCCTTGATTCCGAGATGCGGGGAGAGCTCGAAGCGGATCGCGCCGTTCACCGGGCGCGCCAGCAGCGGCTGAATGCTCTTGGCCAACAGGCCTTTGTCGCCACCGATGGCTGTGCCGATGCGTCCCGCCTTGATCCGTCGTACCAGCGCGTCGAGAAATGCGGCGCGGCGGGCGGCGCCTCTGGTCTGCTCCGCAACAGCGGCCTTCCCATCGCTGGTCAGTTCAGAGCCAGGCTTACGCGCCCACGCGAGCAGTTCGCCGTTCTGATTCAGTGCGAGCGTTCCGCCGCAGAGCATCGTCGTGGACTGGCCCGCGAACCTGCCGAACTGAGGGCCCTCGAGCGCCACGTCCTCACGCCAGGCGTACTGGAGAAGTATCTGTTTCGGCAGCCGGCGCGCCTGACGCGTCAGTTTCTGCGCGCTGCACAGATTCACGACGAACACGTCGGCGTTCGGCGGAATCAAGAAGGCTCTCCGGTTGTCATCGAGGAAGCGGTAGGCATCTGCCGGTGAGCTCGCCAGCGTGTCGACATCATGGAACACGTCCACGTTCAGGCGTTCAAAGATGTGATGGGGCTTCCGAAGATCGGCTGCCTCCGTTTCGTCCAGGATGCCTCTCTTGACGAAGACGTCGATCATCTTTCCGCGGTAGTCGTCCGGATCCGCAGGGTTCGAGATCTCCTCCGCCCGCAGCACCGCCAGCGCGTAGTCCTTGAACGTCACGTCGACCGGCGGCAGGAGATCGAGCGGCTGGATGGCCATGGCCTGCATCCGTTGAATGGTGTACCAGAAGGCCTCGGGGACGGTGGCGCCGCGGGTCGTGACGTAGTACTTCGACAGCTCGATCGTGATCTCGAACATCGTCGCCGTCAGCACCTGCGACATGAAGTGCGGGCGCTGATCGTTGGCGACCTGTTTCATCGTGAGCTTTTCTATCGCGCTCCTCAGGTACGGCTTGTTGTCGACGTTCTTGCCGAACTCCTCCGCCAGCCGCGAGAGCGTGCTCTCCTTGCTGAGATCCCCTTTCGTCTCCCCGATGAGGAAGTGCCGGAACGCGTTGTTCCGGAGCGAGATCAGGATCGCCGTCAGATCGCCCATGAACTCGTGGAACGCCGCCGTTTCCGGCAGCACGGCCTCGTTGTACAGCGGCCGGATTCCGTCGAGCACCGCGTGACCGAATTCGTGGTTGATGACGTCCGTGGACAGGCAGGTGAAGATGCGCTTGTCCCCTCGGTCGAAATAGTAGAACTGCAGAGATTTGCTCTCGCGGTCGTAGAAGGCGTTCTCGCCAGGCCCCGCGTGGGGCACGATAATCAGCCGGTTGCCCTCGAATCCCCACGAGATGCGTCGCCCGAGCGCGGCCCCGTTCTCGAAGAAGTCCAACGCGCGCTGCACGATCGCCCACACATTCACCTGATGAAATTGCGGCAGGGCCGTGGTGGACCGATCGAGGACTCCTCCGTCGGGCCCGACGAACGCGTTTTGCGTGCGATCCCAGACTGCCGGCGCGTTCAGCGTCTCCGTGTGGCCGTCGTAGTCGACCACCGCAAACCGCGCGCTCGTCGGACCATCTCCGATGTTCGGTTCCCAGGGAACGTAGCACTCCTCATCAAATGCCAGTTCTGGCCTCTCGGCCGCAACCAACGGATCCTGGAAGTAGACGTCGAACGGGATCCGAACGCCGAGCTTTTTCTCCAGATCGTTGCCGATGAATCGACGCGCGGCATAGACGCCGTCGCGTTCCGCCGCCGTCAGCCTGGTCCTGTTGTCGTCTCTGCTCCCTGGTGGTGGCATGGTTCGTCCTCCGGCGCCTGCGGTACACAGCTATAACGATGAAAGGAGGCAAAAGAGTACAGGGGCCGAAACAAGGGCGGCATCAGTGCATCCGACACGCGCAAATCACCGGCAGCGCCTCGCCGATCGCTGAGGCAATCACCGCGTCGGCGAGGTGATCGAGCGGCGTCGGTTCGGCGTTCACGATAACCACTCTCGCCCCCGCGTCTTTCGCGACCGGCACCAGACCCGCCACCGGATACACCTGCAGGCTGGTACCGATTGCGAGGAGCAGGTCGGCTTCGGCCGCAGCCTGCATCGCGCGATCGATCACGGCCGGCACGAGCGCCTGGCCGAACGAGATCGTCGCGCTCTTCAGAATCCCTCCGCACTCGAGGCACGGCGGATCTTCCTCCCCCGCGCGCACGCGATCGAGCGCCTCCTGCATCGGCGCTCGCCGGCCGCAGCCCATGCACACCACGTCACGCATGGTCCCGTGCACTTCGATGACTCGTTCCGGTGAATTGCCCGCGCGTTGATGCAGCCCGTCGATGTTCTGCGTGACAAGCGCGTGCAGCTTGCCGCGCCGTTCGAGCTCCACGAGCGCGCGGTGACCAGCGTTCGGCGCCGCCGTCCACGCCGGATGCTCGACGCGGCTTTGCCAGGCGAGCTTGCGCACCTCCGGATCCGACATGTAGTAGTGGATGTTCGAAAGCCGTTCTGCTTTCGGATTCTTCGTCCACAGACCCTGCGGTCCGCGAAAGTCAGGGATACCCGACTCGGTGGAGATGCCCGCACCGGTGAGCACAGCGATCCGCGACGACTGTTCCACCCACCGGCGCGCGTTCGCGATCCCGTCGTTCACTTACTTCGTCTTGTTCGTGCTCTTGCGCCTGCGTCCAGCGGTGCGCTTCGTGGCTGTCTTGCGCGTCGTCTTTGCACCTGACTTTGCGCGGCGAGCGGGTGCCTTGCGGGCGCCGGCACGCTTCCGCGTCGCTTTTCGCGGCCGCTTTCGGGCTCGGCGAACTGCGCGCGCGACGAGCGGGGCGAACGCGATCTGGAGCGGAGTCTGAGGGCCCGTGTTCTGGACGTCGAGCTCCAGAAAGGGCGGCTGGTAGTCGATCGGAGCGCCGAGATCGAAGAGGTGGACGCCCGCAGGAACGCTCAATCGGTGACCCGTCGTCCCCTGATCCTGCTGGTCCACGAAGACGGTTCGGCTCTGGCCATCGCACGTCACGATCACGAACTCCATCTGGCCTCCTTAGAACACCTTGAATCCGATGCCGGCACCGACGCGGAAGACGGATGCGTCGACTTTCTGCGTGTAGACGCTGCTTCCATTCGAGAGGAAGCGAATCGTCGAAGGAGCGAAGACGTACGAGGCCGACACGGTGGCGGCCCAGCGATCGTTGAGGTTGTACCAGACGCTGGATTGCGGCTTGATCAGCCACGCATTCGACGCTCTGCCCTCCAGTCCGAACGTGTCCAGCCGTCCGAATGTGTCCCGTGCGGCCAGCGATGGATTCAGGCGGCCGAGACCGTAGCCACCTGAGATGCCGATCGTGGCCTCGGTGCGCCCGGCGATTGCGCTGCGCGCGATTCCCCCCATGAACGACCACAATCGCAGATCGCCGATCCGGAGGCGCTCGTTGGACACAGTGCCCGCAATCGGAAAAGTCTGCGGTCCGATGTCGACGACGACTCCCCATGGCGGACGCGTGGCGCGAAACGCCACACCCGCCGAGAAATGCGAACCATCCACGTCGTCGCTGCCTGACAGCGCCGCGCCTGCCTGGACGCCGACGTCCAGATAATGCCGGCGCACGCCAATCTTCTTCTTGCCCTCCGCTGGCGTGCAGACGGGAGGCTGGCCAGCCGGCGCGCCGATCGACGCACTGGCCAGTTCGTCGTGAGCGAAACTGGAGAGCGTGGCGCCGGCAGGCTCGATGAAGCGCGCGTTACGCAGAAGGCTGCCGCCTCGATCGATGAGGCATTGCACCTCGTAGGGATCGAGATCGAAGTTCGTTCCCATGTTGCTGAACAGCGCGCGCTCCGGTTCCGGCAGATCCTGGAACGCGACTTCGAGGCCGTAAATCTTCGGCGCATCGGGCGCGCCCCGCTCGGGGAAGGCTTCTCTGACGAGATCGCGCACGCGGGTAAGCGTCTCCCGTGAGAAGTTGCCCATCGGCACTCCGCTCGAGACGTTGATGACCGATGGCGTTCCCGGCCCCGCCGTCTTCGTATCCCAGTCCTGCTCGCGTCCGGTCTTCGCGTTCACGATGACGACGAGGACCGTCTTCGTCTTGCGCTGATTCATCAGCGTCAGCGCGCTCCAGCCGCCCAGGATTTGACGTCCCTGGCTATCCCGCTTGACGGGCCGATCGAAGGTTCCGACACCCTGAAGAATGGCGCGGGCGCCGATGTTGTCTGCGAGCCCGCCGTCGAGGAGATGCAGATGACGCCTGCGCGGATCTTTGTAGGCCACGACCTGTTCGGCCGCGTAGTACTGATCGCTCCGGCGATCCCCCTGGAAGGCCCGGTCAACCCAGTCCTTCTGCGGCGGTGTCAGGGTCGGCCGCTCTTCCGGGGTATGCGAGCCCGGCCCGTCGTACGCGCAGCCGCCGTCCTTCGGGTTGGTGTTGAAGCTGTCGATCGTCATCGAGTTCAACAGCCCGGGGAACGCAGATGACGCTGCGACGCCGCGCGCGATTGGCATCCGGTCCAGGTCCGCACAGAGCAGATCGAATTGCTCCTGCGTGAACTCGAAGCGCGCGCCGGTCGACATGTCGGTGGCGTTCAGAATCAGATAGGGCCTGGGCTTCCCCTTCAGATCGGCAAACGTCCTGTCTCCAAACAGCAGCGATGAGTACAGGTTCGCGGCGATTTCCGGCCTCGACCGCAGCCGCGCCCACTCGGAGGGGTGATACACGGCGTGGGCGAACAGGTCGCGTTGAACCGGGTGATGCAGAAACTTCCGGTGAAACGGTCCGGCCTCGTCGAAGATGGCCCCGCCATTCAGCGCGTAGTAGGCAGCGGTGAAACTTCCGCCGGACACCGACGAGATAACATCCACTTCGTCGAGGAGCGTGCGTTCCATGGCCACGCACCTGGGGCTGTCCGGCGGCGCGCAATCGACCGGCTCGCCGGTCTCGTCGTTGACGTGAAATCGGACGTCGCGAAGCTGGCGGAGAACGCCGTACGATAGAGCGGCCGCTCGAGTTCCGCCACCCGAGAACGCCAGGACGACAAACAGACGATCGGAGTTTCGCCCGGACTTGCTGATCCGCACGCCCGCCGGTAGTTGCTCGAAGCGATATCCTTGCGTCAGGTCGTAGTGCGCGAGCGGCTTCGTCTTCGGATACGCCGCGCAGCCGGCCGCGGCCGCGAGAAAAAGGGCGCACAGAAAGCGAACAGCGCGAACGGCCTTACTTCGACGATCTCGGGGCATGCGGGGCCCAGTTCACGCGCGTGCCGTAATCAAGCGACGCATACCAGTTGCCGCGTCCCTGCGGGATCAGGTCGAGCATGTTGTAGACGGGTTGGAACAAATCGATCCCGCGCTCATTCATGTCGTCGTCGAGCCACGGGTGCGTCGTGTAGAAGTGGCGAAGTGTCCCTGCAGCGTCGCGAGTGAAGACGCTCAGGGCCGAGTCCTGACGGCCTTCCTCGTCCTCGCTCCGGAAGTCGTACTTGAACGTGTTGTCGCCGGCGCTCAACAAGCGCAGATTGTGCCACCCGCGCGCCCGCGCATGCGCGCGCAGCGCTGAAGGATCCGCGGCCGCCACGACCGCCAGGTCGACGTTCTGCGCGAGATGCGGAGCGACACCGTTGAATCCATCGATCCACATCGTGCACATCGGACAGGCAGCCGTGTTTCGTTTTCCATACATGAAGTGGTAGACGATCAGCGCTCGCCCCGGACCACTGAACAGCTCGCTCAACCGCACGGAGCTCACCGGGGTATCGGAGCCGCTGAGATCTCGCGGCCCCTCCTGGAATACGTAGTCGGTCACCTCGGCGCCAGCCGGCAGCGCGCGCCGCAGCGCAGCCACGCGTTCGATGTTCCGGAACATCTCCATTTCAGCCTGACGGAGCTCTTCCCGCTTCTGAAGGTATTCACGCGGCTCGTTCACGAGCCGCGTGTGACGAAGCATGTCCTCGGTTTTTTCGCGATCCACGTGCTTCGGGCCGCCGGTGACCGGCTGTTGTTGCGTCGTGGTGCTCACGGAATACTCCTCCGCTTCCTTTCTCACGCGCTGACGTGTTCTTCGATCCTCGTCCTTGTACTGCGAATCATTCGGGCAACGCAAATACGAACATCGTACCCGCATGGGTGCCGCGTGCCTTCACAAGAAGACCACGCTGCCGCCGACGGCGGCGTGGTCTCCTGGACATCTTGCTACTTCAAGGACGGGATCACCGCCGGCTGCGAGCCGCGGTAGAACATGAACGGCGAATAGTACAGCACTCCCGGACCCGGGCCCGTCGTCTGAGACGAGTCCGGCTCGTTCGCGCGGTAATATCCGTAGTGGAAGTTGTAGAGCGCGCTCGTGTCGGAGATGGTTGGCTGACCGATGCGGCTTGCTTTCCGAACGCCGTCGACGAACAGCTCGAAGACTCCGTCTGAACCCGTTGAGAGCTTTTCGTGGATCGTTACCTGCACCCAGCGGTTCTTGAAGTCCGCCAGCGTCCCGATCTGCGGATAGCTGTAGTCGCTGCGCACCGTTCCCGGGACCGCAATATCGACTCTGTTCATGTGAACGTTGAGCGTGAACCAGGCAGTATTGGTCGACGCGGCGGCCACGTTGTCCAGTTTTCGCTGGACCAGGGTCGCCCACCGGTGGTTCTCTGGGAAATCCGAAGGGATGCAGACCGCGAACGTGGCCCAGTATTCATCCCCGGCTCGCAACGTGTTCGCCGTCGGCGGAGTGCGCTCGCGCCGGTCTTCGGCCGGATCGACGGAAAAGAATTCGGCGCGTGGATGGTCGCCGGCGGTGCCGGGAGACGCGTGATCGTCCGGCGTGAGTTCGACTCTGTAGCCCAGGCTGCCGTCGGCACCGGTCACCTGTTGAATCGATTCGTGACGCATGGTATCGGCCCAACGCCATGCCAGTGATTTCCAGCCCTGGTAGTCGTAAGCATAGGCGCCGTTGATGTTCGCCGCCCCCTCACCGCCTGTCTCGGCCCAGGCGGTTTGATGAACCTGCCCGGCAGGCACAGTGAACGTTGTGCTGCCCCCGCCGACGGTTTGCGCGGGCGGGAGATAGCCGTACTCCACATTGCCCGCGGTTAGCGCGCAGCCAGTGCTTTGCGCCGGCACGGTGATGCGCGGGCCCAGCTCGATCCAGTCGCTGCCAAAGAACGCGGCGGGCCAGGCCGTCAGTGAGCCCGTGCTACTGAGCGTTCGGCTTTGCTGGTAGGAGTACGTGGCGCCTGGCTGCAAGGTCAGCGGACCGACCGGTGGAAGATCAATGTTTGTTCCAGACGAATCGCGGGCCCCGACCAGCAGCGTCTGCACATCCGCCGCGCTGCCGCCGTCGTTCTTGACGACAAACGACCCCGTGACCGTCGTGCCGGCGGCCGACGTTGCGCGAGACACCGCGAGAGGCACCGTGATCGTGAGGTGGGCCGGAGTGGATGCACCGACGGTGAGCGTCGAGCGCGAGCTCAACTCGCTCCACGCGCCATCAATCGACGCCGCGGGCCACGCCTGATAGGACCCGGCCGTCGCGAATGTTCGTGCGCCCGAATAAGTGTAGCTGGAGCCGGCGCCGAGGGTGATCGCGCTGACGGCCGGGAAATCCACATTCCTGCCCGATGGGTCGCGGGCTCCTACCAGCAGGTACTGCAGCGTGATTGGCGATCCTCCATCGTTCGTGATCGTGAATGAGGCAGTCGTGGTCTGGCCGATGGCGGGAGCAGAGGGAGTCAGCGCGAGCGGCGTGACCACCGACAGATGCGCGGGACTCGTCTCGACGAAAAACGTTGATGGTGAGGCGAGGTTTACCCACGTCGACCCACCTTGGTAGTAGCTTGGCCACGCTGTGTAAGACCCTTCTACAGAAAAGGTGCGAGTGCCGCGGTACGTGAAGCTCTGGCCCGCGGCGAGCGTCACCGACGGAGACGCCGGGAAGTCGACATTTGCTCCAGAGCTCGTTCGAGCTCCGGCGATGAAATACGGGATCGTCACGCTGGACGTCCCCGAATTGCGCACGGTGAATGTCGCAACGGTACTTTGGTACGGGGCCGGAGACGTCGGCGTGATCGCAAGCGGGCTGGTCAACGTCAACTGCGCGGCCGCGACAGCAGGGGCAGCGACGATGGCCGTTGCTGTGACGATGGCGAGTATCACAACACGATTCATGGGGTCACCTCTCTTCGGAGGTGAAAACCACGAAGCGTGCCATTGATCGCCTGCAAGTACCTGGTAATTAACGGGTTACAGGTACCATGCGCGGCGCCGTCAGACTTCGCTAATCAGTCCGGCAACGCGAACACGAACATCGAGCCCGCGCCGGTGCCCACGATGTACTGCTTGCCTCCGACGGCATAACTGATCGGCCCGCTGGCGCTGGGACCGCCGAGCATGACATGCCACAGAAGCTCTCCGGTCTTCGCGTCGAGCGCGAAGAAGCTGGCGTCGCGCCCGCCGGCGAAGACGAGATCGGATGCGGTCGAGAGCACGCCGCTCTCGCTGAAGTCGACCATCTTGAAGTCCCACTTTTTCGCACCGGTGTGCGGGTCGAGCGCGCGGATGGCGCCGTATCCTTCTTCTTCTTTCTTATAGGGAGCGGTCGCGCCCCTCCCGCGGCCAGCGCCGGCCGTCGCGGTGGAGTCCGCCGGCGGCGTCGATCCCGTATAACGCACGCGCTCCTGCCACGGGCCTGGGTCGTACTTGCGGGATATGCCACCGTAGTTGTCCCAGACCGTCACGTAAAACAGTCCCGTGCGCGGGCTGTATGAAGGCGGGTACCAGTTGGTGCCGCCCTGTGACGCGGGGTACACCAGGATGCCGCCCATCGGCTTGGGCCAGAACTTCGGGTCCTTCACCGGACGGCCGTTCTTGTCGATTTCGATCGCCCACGTCTGCTTGATGAAGGGCTTGCCGAGGAGAAATTTTCCCGTCACCCGATCGAGCACGTAGAAGAAGCCGTTGCGATTTGCCCACAACATCAGCTTGCGCGGGCGGCCCTCCCATTCCATGTCGGCGAGCACCGGTACCTGCGTGGCGTCCCAGTCGTACTCGTCGCCGGGCGTGAATTGGTAGAACCACTTCAGCTTTCCGGTGTCGGCGTCGAGCGCGATCACTGAGGCCGAGTACAGGTTGTCGGCGGGCGTGCGCACGTCGCCGTTCCAGCCGGGATTCGGATTTCCGATCCCCCAGAACGTCAGGTTCGTTTCAGGGTCGTAGCTGCCGGCGTTCCAGATCGGGTTGCCCGCGTGTTTCCACGAGTCGCCGACCCAGGTCTCTGCCTCGGGTGAATCCGCGCGGGTCGGCGCCGTGTCGAATCGCCACAGCTCCGTGCCGTCTTTAATCGAGTACGCGGACACCCAGCAGTTCGCGCCCATCTCGTTCGTCGCCGGTCCCAGGATGACCTTGTCACGGATGACGAGGGGAGGGACGTTGTACTGATAACCCTTCTTGTAGTCCGCGAGGACCTTGTTCCACAGCACGAGCCCGCTCGTCGCGTCGATCGCGATCAGGTGGCAGTCGACCGTCGCCCAGAACAGGACGTTGCCCGCGATCGCCAGGCCTTTGTTGACTTCGTACGCGTTGTAGTACTCCTTGGGATCGAGCGACCGCGCGTACTTCCAGTATTGCCGCCCCGTGACCGCGTCGAGCGCCACGACCTCGAGCGCCGTGCCGGCATACATGACGCCGTCCACCACCAGCGGCGTGTTCTCCATCTTGTTCTGGCTGTTTCCGTTCTTCGTGTAAATCGGGTGGTACGACCACTTCAGCTGCAGGTTCTTGACGTTGGCTCGATTGATTTGCGTGAGCGGACTGTACCGCTGCCCCATATAGCTGCCCGAGTACGAGAGCCAGTTGTGCGGCTCGCGATCAGCATGAAGCAGCCGGTCGTAGGTCACGTCCGTCTGTGAAGCCGCAGCCAGCAGCGGAAGCAGAATCAGGATGCGAGCGTTCATGGCACCACCTCGCGGGGAAGGCTGGTCGAACCCGCGTCATCTGTCAAGAGGCTTACGCACTCCTTGACAAGCCCGTTGAAAAACATATGCTCCACGCCGATGCGGACCCTTCATCGACAGCTGATCGCTTTGACCGCCGCATACGGCATTGCCGGAGGCGCGGCGCTGATTGCACAGCAAGCCGCACCGGCGGACGTTCCCGCCGGTGACGCCTCCCGAGGCAGGGCCCTGATGGAATCGAATCAGTGCTTCGATTGCCATCGCATTGGCGACCGCGGCTCGAGACTCGGCCCCAACCTCTCCGACATCGGCGGTCGGCGGACGCCCGATCGGTTGCGACAGGCGCTGGTGACGCCCGACGAGGAAGTGGCGCCGGAGAATCGCTTCGTCCGGCTGGTCACAAAGGAAGGTGCCACGATCACCGGACGGCTGCTCAACCAGGACTCGTTCAGTGTCCAATTGATCACTCCCAAGGACGAGCTCAAGACCTACATGCGGGCAGCGCTTCGCGAGTTCGCGATCGTCGATAAAGGACTGATGCCGTCGGTCCAGGGCAAGCTGACCGACCAGCAGATCGCAGACATCGTCGCGTACCTGGCTTCGTTGAACGCAGCGCAACCCGGTGCACATTAGAAGCTGCCGCTCGATTTGACAGCTGGGCATCTGGATTCGTTGGACCTGCCGGGCCCCGCGCTTGACTCCGGCGCGCATCAGGGGCTTAATTTCACACTTCTGCACAGGAGGAATTCATGCGTGTCATTTCAGCGCGTATCGCGTCGGTGTGTCTGTCCGCAGTCTGGATGGCGGCGTTTGCCGTGCCGGCGTCCGCCCAGACGGACGCACTCGGCGGCGGCCTGGGCGAGCTCGTTCGCATGTACGAGTCTGGCAGCCCGAAACTGCTCGATGCGCTCAAGCACCATGTGACCTCCGGCGACGGCGAAGTGCTCGTGAACATTCACCTCAAGTCGGACGCGAGTGCGGACGCGATCCTGCCCGCGCTGCGAGCCAAAGGATTCCGCCTGCAGACGATCAGCAAGCTCGATGGCCGGTCAATCGAAGGCTTCCTGCCGCTCCAGGCCGCGCGAACGGCGTCGCGCGAAACGGGCGTGGCGTCGGTGATCGCCGAGCAGCGTCCATTCAGGTTCGCCGGCGCGGTGCAGAGCCAGGCCGTCGCCGTCCAGAAGGCCGACGCCGCGCACGCGCGCGGCATCGACGGCACCGGCATCCGGGTCGGAGCGCTGTCTGACAGCTACGACAAGTGTTCGTTCTGCGCAACGCACGCGGCGCAGGACGTCGCCACCGGCGATCTGCCCGCGGACGTCACCGTCGTGGAGGAGATCGCGAATCCGGGCGACGCGATCGACGAAGGGCGCGCGATGCTGCAGTTGATCCACGACGTCGCGCCCGGTTCGACGCTCGGCTTCGCCAGCGCGTTCAACGGCGAGGTCGCCTTTGCGAACAACATTCTCAGGCTGCGCGAGGAGTTCCACGCGGATGTGATCGTCGACGATGTGGTCTACCTGGACGAGCCGATGTTCTCCGACGGCCTCGTCGCCACCGCCGTCGACGCGGTAGCGGCCTCGGGTGCCGGCTATTTCTCGTCAGCCGGGAACAACGGCATCGAGGCGTACGAGTCGGCCTATCATCCGACTTCATTTGCCGCCGCGGAGGCGCTCGTGGCCTCGGGCAACGAGAACCTCCATCTGTCGGAAGTTCCGGCGTCGCTGAAGCCGCAGAGCTTTCAGACGTTCGTCAACCGCGATGGCAGCACGACGATCTCGCTCAAGTTCACGACCGCGGCCTTCAATGTCATCTCCTTCCAGTGGGACGAGCCGTTCTTCAAGGAGGCCGTGAAAAGCGACTTCAACATCCTCGTGTTCGACGAAGCGGGCCACTGGATGAACCCGTTCTCCCCGGCGTTTCCGGGCTTCTATACGACCGACGACAACCTGCAGACCGACGAGCCGGTCGAGCTCGTGATTCTGCCGCCGTTTCCCGGGGAGATTCACGGCGGCGCGAATGTGAGCACGTATCAGATTGTGATCACGAACCGCAACGGCGGCCCGGCGGGCCACGTGAAGTACGTGAACGTCAACGGTCTGGGCGTCAGCGACCTGCAGAATTCCGCGTCGATCTTCGGTCATGCCGCGGCCCGCGGCGGCCAGGCCGTCGCGGCGATGTACTACGGGAACCTGAAATTCCCGGAGGACTACACGGCGGCCGGCCCGGCGACGATCTATCTGAACGACAACGGGCACCTCCTCGACGAGCCCGACGTGCGTCAGGTGCCGCAGATCACCGGCATCGACGGCGTTGACAACACGTTCTTCGGGTTCGACGCCGAGGGCAACGGGCTGCCGAACTTCTTCGGCACGAGCGCCGCTGCGCCCGACGTTGCGGCAGTCGCCGCGCTGGTGGTGCAGCACGAAGGCGGTCCCGGTTCGCTCCACCCGAAGAAGCTGTATCGACAGCTCCAGCGCACGGCGACGCCGGTTCCGTTGGCCACCGATCGCTCCGTCTCCGGCGCGGTCGTCGGCCCGGTTGTCGCGACGGCCGTCGAAGACTGGACCCGCTGGGCGCACTACTTCCGGCTGAACGTGCTTTCGTCGTCGACGCACACCGTTCGATCGGTCAGGTTCAACGTCGCGCCGGCCTCGCTCCTCGTGTCGGCGAACCTCAATCGATTCAACATCGGCACGGCGAAGGGCGTCACGCCGGCAGAGGTCACCTATTCACGCACGTCGACGAGCTTCACGCTCACCTTTGCGGCCGGGAGCTTCGGTCCCGGCGACGCGCTCGAATTCGGCACCAGCGTGTTCGATTCCTCGGTCGGCTTCACGCAGCTCACGGCGGATCGGTTCGAGGGCGCGATCGTCACCGTCACTTACGACGACGGCTCGACGCAGCAGGGAGTGTTCAGCGTCGCGCCGAAGCTGCCGGTCAATCTCTTTACCGGAGCGGGGCTCGTCAACGCCGATGCGGCAACGCGAGACAAATGAGCTCTCACCCCACCGCTTTCTTCACGAGCGCGCTGATCTTCGCCTCGTCGGCGGCGATCAACTCCGTCAGAGCGAAGGCGGTCGGCCACATGGCGCCGTCATCGAGCTTCGCCTTGTCGCTGAAGCCGAGCGTCGCGTACCTCGTCTTGAACTTCTGCCCGGGTTGAAAAAAGCAGACGACGTCGCCGTCCTTGGCATACGCGGGCATCCCGTACCAGAGTCTCGGCGAGAGGGCTGGCCCGCTCGCTTTGATGATCGCGTGGAGCCGCTTCCCCATCGCGCGATCCGGTTCCGGCATTTCGGCGATCTTCGCGAGCACCGCGCTTTCCCCGTCTGGCTTGTCCGAGCCGGGGCGCGCGGCCGCCTTCAGCTCCTGGACATGCTCCTTCATCGCGGCCCGTTCCTCGGCCGTGAATCCCGTGAACTTCTTCGTGCTTTTCTTTGGGCTCATGAACGTTTCATTCCTGATTTTGATCGACGCTTCGATCTTAGTCGACGATCGACACGTCGAGTTCGCCGAGCCGCGCCGGATTGCCGATAACCTCGATCTCGCTGATCTTGCCGTTCGCGATCGTGAAGCGGAGCGCCCTCACCAACCGGCCCCCCGGCGCGACCACGACGCCGATGGCCCCGTTCACCAGCGCGAACTGGGTGAGCTGCACGAGGTGCCCGTACGCAATCGCCCCCTTCGCCCAGACTGCCGCCCCGCGGACTTCGCTCGGCGCGCCGGTCATGTCCGCGCGAACCACGAGATCGGGATCGAGGACCGCGAGCAGGCCTTCGAAATCGCCGGCGCGTAACGCCGCGACAAAGGCCTCGACGACCTCGCGCTGCCGGCTCAGATCTGGATCGGACGTCCCTCCGCCGCGCACGCGGCGCCGCGCGCGGCTGGCGAGCTGGCGCGTCGCTTCGGCGGAGCGGCCGACGATCGGCGCGATTTCTTCAAAGGGGACGGCGAACATGTCGTGGAGCACGAAGGCGAGGCGTTCGGCCGGCGCCAGCCGGTCGAGCACGACGAGCAGCGCGAGCCCCACCGAATCCGCAAGGAGCGCCTCCTGCTCGGGGCTGCTTCCGCGCGTGCCTGTCGCAACGGGCTCCGGCGCGTCCGGGGTGAATGGCTGCTCGCGCCTCGACTGGCGCGACCGCAGCATGTCGAGGCACACGCGCGCGACGACCGTCGTCAACCATCCGCCCAGGTTGTCGATGCCCGTGGTATCCGTTCGGCTGAGCCGCAGCCACGCTTCCTGAACGGCGTCGTCCACCTCACTCGACGAGCCGAGCATCCGGTATGCGACCGCGCGCAGGTGCGTTCGGTGCTCTTCGAATCGGTCGGCCAGATAATCTCGTTCGTTCATCGGTCACACTTTCTCGTTGCGTTCCGTCATACCACTGACGGATGAACGGGAGACAATGTGACACAAGGAGCAAACCGGTGAAGATCAAACTGACCAGCGTGCACGTGGACGACCAGGAGAAGGCCCTGCGCTTCTATACGGA
>Ga0075424_100001219_pt1 | contig 22188 bp, 21 predicted proteins | sample SoiMethybrSBSTD3_FD_75301 | JGI IMG/M metagenome (GOLD analysis project Ga0075424, IMG submission 75301) | Bulk soil microbial communities from a Populus tree surrounding site in Tennessee, USA - Soil MetaG P. TD hybrid SBSTD3 | ecosystem: Environmental > Terrestrial > Soil > Tree plantation... | reverse complement strand
AGGAAGGTCGGCTCCGGGACTTCGCCGGCCTCGAACGCGTCCATGACCTCGCGCTCCGATGCGCCGACGAGCGCCGCATAATTCCGGAGATGGCCGCGGGCGAATACCGGCGCGCCGAGCAATCCCAGCCGGTCTTCCTCCATCGCCAGCACGAGCGCGACGTTGAGCCGCAGCCGGTCTGCGACCTCCTCGATCGTAAGCCCCCGCGCCTCGCGCGCGCCGCGGAGCAGGAGGCCCGGCGACGCGAGGCCCGCGCGCGCGCTCATCCCGGGCCCGGCGCTGCCTGCCGGTCGATGGCCCGCGCCTGCTCCGAGTTCGGGAACTCCTTCTGGAGCCGCTCCTTGAACGCCGCGGCGCCGTCGTCATTCTTGAGCGCGAGCTCCACCTTGTGGCCGAGGAGGAGCATCTCGGGCGTCGCGGGTGCGATGGCGAGGAAACGCTCGACGAATGCACGGGCCTGAAGGTGGTTGCCGCGGTCAAACGACACGCCGGCCAGCTGCGCGAACGTCTCCGGGTAGTCAACCTGGTAGCTGAGCGCCTGGCGCAGGTAGCGCTCGGCCTGCTCCAGATTGCCGGCGCTGCGCGCGCAGACGCCCGCGTTGGTATAGGCGACGAATGGCGTGCGATAGAGCTGGTTTGCCGCCGCCTTGATGAACATCTCCTCGCCTTTCGACTGCTGCTTGTTGCGGCAGAAGAATGAGCCGAGCGCGTTCTGCGCCTCGGGGCTGTTCGGGTCGCTGCGCACCGCCAGGCGGAAATGCTTTTCGGCCTGCTTGGTGTCCTTCAGCCGCTCGAAGACGAGCCCGGCAGCCAGTTGCACGTTGACGTCCTTCGGATTCTGCTGCAGCGCCTTGTCGATCTTTTCCTGGGCGGTCTGCAGCTGGCCGCGCTTCAGGTATTCCATCGCGAGCCTCGCGTTGATGCGCCCGGCCTCCGCGATCGGGTCCGGCGCCTCGCTCTGGGCGAGCGCGACCGCCGCCAGGGCGAGCGAGAGCGCCGCCGCCGCGAATCGCGCGCTCACGGCTGCACCGCGATGCCGACCAGCTTGCTGCCGAGCCGCACCTGCGTGCGGTCGAGGACCTGGCCGCGGAGCTGGCCGCAGGCCGCATCGATGTCGTCGCCACGGGTCCTGCGGATCGTCGCCATGACGCCTCCCTGCATGAGCCGGTCGCGGAATTCGCGGATCGCATCGGGCGGCGAGCGCCGGTACTTCGTGCCCGGAAACGTGTTGAACGGGATCAGGTTGACCTTCGCCTCGTGACCGCGCAGCAGCGACGCGAGTTCATGTGCATGCTCGGAGCTGTCGTTGACGCCGTCCAGCATCGTGTACTCGAAAGTCACGCTGCGCCCGTTCTGCCGCTCGAGGTAGTGCCAGCAGGCCGCGAGCAACTCCGCGATCGGGTGCTTGCGGTTGATCGGGACGAGCTTATCGCGCAGTTTGTCGTTGGGCGCGTGCAGCGAGACGGCGAGCGCGACGTTGACGTCCTCGGCGAGCCGGTAGATCTGCGGCACGAGCCCGGACGTCGAGAGCGTCACGCGCCGCCGCGAGAGGTCGTACCCGAGGTCATCGAGCATGAGCTGCATCGCGGGCAGCACATTCCGGTAGTTGGCGAGCGGCTCGCCCATGCCCATCAGGACGACGTTCGTGACGATGCGCTCCCCCGCGGGGTCGTAGCCCATCTCGCGGTTCGCAAGCCAGACCTGACCGATGATTTCCGCGGCGGTCAGGTTGCGGTTGAAGCCCTGCGCGCCGGTCGCGCAGAAGGAGCAGTCGAGCGCGCAGCCGATCTGGCTCGAGATGCACAGCGTCCCGCGGCCCGGCTCCGGAATGAAGACGGTTTCGATCACCTGCTCGTTGCCCGCCGCTCCCGGCATCCGGAGCAGCCATTTGCGCGTCCCGTCGGCGGCAGTGCGCGCGGCGACGATCTCGGGCACGCGTACTTCGGCGCGGCCCGCGAGCTCTGCGCGGAAGTCCTTGGCGAGGTCGGTCATGCGCGCGAAGTCCGCCTCGCCGCGGCGGTAGATCCACTTGAGCAGCTGGCGCGCGCGATACGGCTTGGCGCCGAGGCCGCCGACGAAGGCCTCGAGCTCGGCCCGGGTCATCCCGAGCAGGTTCTGAGGCGTCGCGGCTTCGCTCATCGGGACGGCTCGCTCAGCGCGTGCGCGGACAGAGGGAAGTTTCGGCGAAGAAGTAGGCGATCTCGCGCGCCGCGTTCTCGGTGCTGTCGGAGCCGTGCACGACGTTCTCCTCGATGCTGGTCGCGAGGTCGGCGCGAATCGTCCCGGGCGCAGCCTTTTTCGGGTCCGTGGCGCCCATGATCTCGCGGTGGCGCGACACGGCGGAATCGCCTTCGAGCACCTGCACCATGACCGGCCCCGAGGTCATGTAGGCGCAGAGGTCACGGAAGAACGGGCGCTCGCGATGCACGGCGTAGAAGCCCTCCGCCTGGCGTGGAGTGAGTTGCAGCATGCGCGCGGCGACGACCCGAAGGCCCGCGCGCTCGAAGCGCTGGTAGACGTCGCCGATCAGGTTGCGGGAGACGCCGTCGGGCTTGACGATGGAGAGGGTTCGCTCGAGCGCCATGGAATCCTCGGGGAGGCGGGGAAATCAGCCGCGCATTCTAGCCTTCGGGATGGCGCTGCGGCAATTGCGACGGACACGGAAGTGCCCGTCCTGAAAGGAAAAATCAGACGCTGAAGCTCTCGCCGCAGCCGCATTCGCCGCGTATGTTGGGGTTGCGGAAGCGGAAAGCCTCGTTGAGACCCTGGCGGACGAAGTCGATCTCCGTGCCGTCGATCAGCTGGAGGCTGTCGGCATCGACGAGGACGCGGACGCCCTGGCTGTCGAAGACGCGATCGCCGGGCTCCACGGCGTCCGCGTAGTTGACGACGTAGGCGAATCCGGAGCAGCCGGTCTTGCGCACGCCGAGCCGAAGGCCGACGCCGTGCCCGCGTTCGGCGATGAAGTGGCGGACGCGATCGGCGGCGGCGGGTGTCAGGGTGATGGCCATCGGACGTCCTCTATTGTACCCGAGGCGCGCCCCGGATCAGCGCCCGAAGGGCGTCCTCGACGACGAGCAGGCGGCCCATTTTTTCGGGCGGCGCATCGAGGTCATGCGCGAGCCGGCCTGCGTTGATGGCAGTCGCCTCGGTCAGAGTCTGGCCGCGCAGCGCCAAGGACGCGAGTGCGGCGGCCGCCAGCGTATGCGGGCAGCCGAAGGCTCGGAAAGCCGTGTCCACGATGCGGCCGGCGTCGGCGCGCGCCTCGAACCGGACCCAGGCGCTGCGATCGAGCGCGATCGCCTCGCCCACGATGACGGTCCCCTCGCCCGCTGCGAGGTCGCCGGCGGTCGGCAACGCGCGAAAGAGCTCGAGCACGCGTCTGGAATACGCAAGACCCGCATCGATCATGCCACGCGCTCCAGCGCACCGGCGGGCAGCGCGGAACGAAGACGGGAGACCCCCAGGACCAGCACGTCCGCCGCGCGATCGACATCGTCAGACGTCGTGCCGCGGCCGAGGCTGAGTCGCAGCGAGGCCTGGATCGCCGGATCCGAGCGCCCGAGCGCGCGCAGGACATAGGACGGCTCGCCCGTGGCCGAGCTGCAAGCTGCCCCGCTCGATGCGGCCAACCGCCCGTCGATTTCGAGAAGAAGGCTCTCGCCTTCGATGCCCGCGAACCCGACGTTCAGGATGCCGGGCAGCGCCGGCTCGGCGGCCCCGTTCCGCCACAGCGGCGCAGCCGCCTGCAACCGCCGCCAGAGCCGTTCGCGCAGCGCAGTGACGCGCGCGGCCTCGGCGGTGAGATCGGCTGCGGCGAGCTCGCAGGCCACGCCGAAGCCGACCGCCTGGTGTGTCGCCAGCGTCCCTGAGCGCAAGCCCCGCTCGTGGCCGCCGCCGAACTGCAGCGGCTGCAGCAGCGGGCGCGGGCGCCGCCGCACGTAGAGCGCGCCGATACCCTTCGGCCCGCCGAGCTTGTGCGCGCAGAAGCTGAGGAGCGCGACGCCCGTCGCCTCGACGTCGATCGGGATCCAGGCGGCGCTCTGCGCCGCGTCGGTATGCAACGCCGTTCCGCGCGCATTGCAGGCGGCCGCAATCGCGCCGACGTCCGTGACGACGCCGGTCTCGTTGTTGCCGTGCATCAGCGACACGAGCGCCGTGTCCGGCCGGAGCGCAGCGGCAACCGTGTCCGCCTCGATGCGACCATCGCGCGTCGGCGCGAGCCAGGTGACTTCGAATCCCTCGCGCTCGAGCTGCCGGCAGGCGTCGAGCCCCGCGCGGTGCTCGATGCGGGAAGTGACGACGTGGCGGCGTCCCTCGGGTGCCGCGCGCGCGGCGCCGAGGACGGCGAGATTGACGCTCTCCGTCGCACCCGACGTGAAGGCGATCGTCTCCGGCGGTGCGTTGACGAGCCGCGCGACTTGCGCGCGTGCGGCTTCGACGCGCGCTGCAGCCGCGCGTCCGCCCGAGTGCGCTGACGCGGGATTCGATTGCAGCGACGTGTCCGCGAGGCAGGCCGCCATCGCCGCGGCAACGCGCGCGTCGAGCGGCGCCGTGGCCGCGTGGTCGAGGTAGACGGGGGCCGCGGGGTCCATGCGCGTCATTCCGCGGCACGCAGCCGCCGCTCGATGGCCGCGAGCCAGCCGCGCAGGATCCTCACCTCGCCGTCGTCCGGCTGCGCGCGCGCCACGAGCCGGCGCACGCGCGCGCCCAGCTGCTCCGCGTTGCCCTCGTGCATGAATCCCGTCTCCCGCATCACGCGCTCGAGGTGCGCGTTGAGCGCGGACATTTCGTCGGCGGTTGCGGGCGGCTCTGCCTCGCCCGCACCCGACTGCAGGCCCGCGGCGGCCATCCGGATCTCGTAACACACGACCTGGACGGCCTGCGCGAGGTTCAGCGACTCGTACCGCGCGTCGCTCGGGATGCGCACCAGCGCCTGGCAGCGCTCCAGCTCCTCGTTCGCGAGTCCGTTGCGCTCGCCGCCGAACAGGACCGCGGCGTGCCGCGTCGCCGACGCCGCGACCAGTTCCGCGGCGGCCTCACGAGCGTCGAGGACGCGCCAGTTCGCGCTTCTCGCGCGCGCGGTCGTGCCGAGCACGAGTCCGCAGTCGCCGATCGCTTCCGGCACCGAGCCGACGACGCGCGCGCGGGCGAGCAGGTCCGCGGCGCCGGAGGCGCGTGCAGTCGCCTCGGCGTCCGCGCGCGCCTGCGGCCGCACCAGCACCAGCGACTCGAGCCCCATGTTTTTCATCGCGCGCGCGCTCGCTCCGATGTTGCCCGGGTGGCTGGTATCGACGAGCACGATGCGGATGGCGGGTGACATCGCGGTTCCGGAAGGCTTGCTGTTATTCTAGGTCATGCACCCGCTGCTCAACATCGCGGTCGGCGCCGCGCGACGCGCCGGCGAGGTCATCGTGCGCAGTCTCGACCGCGTCGGCGGAATCACCGTCAGCGAGAAGAGCCGCAACGACTTCGTTAGCGAAGTCGATCGCGCCGCCGAGCAGCTCCTGATCGCGACCATCCGCAAGGCCTACCCGGCGCACGGGATCCTCGCGGAAGAGAGCGGCGAGCAGCCGGGCGACGACTACACCTGGGTCATCGACCCCCTCGACGGCACCACGAATTTCCTGCACGGCTTCCCGCAGTTCGCCGTGTCGGTCGCCTGCCGCCACCGCGGGCGCGCGGAGGTCGCCGTCGTGCTCGACCCGCTGCGGGGCGAGCTGTTCACGGCGGAGCGCGGCGCCGGCACCCTGCTCGACGGCAGGCGGTTGCGCGTGTCGCAGCGCGCGGGGCTCGAGGGCGCGCTCATCGGCACCGGGTTCCCGTACCGCGAGAACCGCCGCTGGCTGAAGGCCTACCTCGCGACGCTCGAGCGCGTGATGGATGCGACCGCGGGCGTGCGCCGGCCGGGCGCCGCGTCGCTCGACCTCGCATATGTCGCGGCCGGTCGACTCGACGGATTCTGGGAAGTCGGTCTCTCGCCCTGGGACACGGCCGCGGGCAACCTGCTCATCACGGAGGCCGGCGGCCGCATCGGCAACCTGGCAGGCGGCGAGTACCGCGATGGCGGCAATCTGCTCGCGGGATCGCCGCGCGTGTTCGCCGCGCTCGCCGAGCTGATTGCGCCCTTCCTCGATGACGAGCTTCGCAAATGAAGGCGGGCGGCCTGCTCGCAATCACCGCAGGGCTGGGTTAGAGTCAGCCGGGTTTTTCCCGGGGAGAAATCGCGCATGAACCTGTTTCGCACCAAGCCGGTCGTGATCGCGCCGCACGCCGACGACAGCGGGGCGGAGGGCGAGGCGACACTCAAGCGGGCCCTGGGCGCGCATCACCTCGTGGCGCTCGGCATCGGCGCGGTCATCGGTGCCGGCATTTTCGTGCTGACAGGCCATGCGGCCGCCAACCACGCGGGCCCCGCCGTCGTACTGTCGTTCATCATCGCCGGCTTCGCCTGCGGACTGGCCGGCCTGTGCTACGCCGAGTTTGCATCGATGCTGCCCGTGTCAGGCAGCGCGTACTCTTACGCGTATGCGACCCTCGGCGAGCTCGCCGCATGGTTCATCGGCTGGATGCTGGTGCTCGAATACACGTTCGCCGCGGCCACCGTCTCGGTCGGCTGGTCGGGCTACTTCACCGGCCTCCTCGACTCGATCGGCAACGGCCTCGGCGTCTCGGTTTCGCTGCCCGCGGCGCTGACCTCGGCACCGTTCGCGGTCGAAAAGGGCCACCTCGTGCCGACGGGCGCGATCATCAACCTGCCCGCCGTCGCGATCGCAACCGCGATTGCCACGCTCTGCTATCGCGGCATCACGCAGTCCGCGTTCGTCAACTCGATCATCGTGCTGGTCAAGCTGATCGTGATCTTTCTCTTCATGGGATTCAGCCTCAAGTACGTCAACGCCGACAACTGGCACCCGTTCATCCCGGAAGCCCAGGGACCGGAGCGGTTTGGCTGGGGCGGCGTGATTCGGGGGGCGTCGATCGTCTTCTTCGCCTACATCGGCTTCGACGCGGTATCGACCGCCGCGCAGGAAGCCAAGAACCCGCAGCGCGACATGCCGATCGGCATCCTCGGCTCGCTCTTTTTCTGCACGCTGATCTACATCGCGATGTCCGCCGTGATGACGGGCATCATGCCGTACTCGATGCTCGGCACGCCGAAGCCGGTCGCGACCGCGCTCGAGCTTTATCCGGACCTCGCCTGGCTGAAGACCATCGTCGAGATCGGCGCGATCGCGGGCCTGTCCTCGGTCATCCTTGTCATGATGGTCGGCCAGCCGCGCATCTTCTACTCGATGTCGCGTGACGGCTTGATACCGCCCGCATTCGGCCGCATCCACCCCCGGTTCCGGACTCCGCACGTCGGCACCGTGGTGGTCGGCGTGACCGCCGTCACCCTCGCCGGCCTGCTGCCGATCGGGACCCTGGGCGAGCTCGTCTCCATGGGAACGCTGCTCGCCTTCGCGACTGTCTGCGTCGGCGTGCCGATCCTGCGCCGCACGCGACCGGACCTGCAGCGCGCCTTCCGCGTGCCGGCGGCGCTGCTGGTCGGCGTCCTCGGCGCGGCGGTCTGCCTCTGGCTGTTCTGGCAGTCATTCAAGGCCAACTGGCTCTGGATGTCGGGCTGGATCCTGATCGGGTTCGCGATCTACTTCGGCTACAGCCGCTTCCACAGCAAGCTCAACGCGTAGCACGCCTCACGCGACGCACCCGGCGCAGGCAGCGCACCGGCTCTCAGCGCTTGCCGTCCTGCCCGGGCGGGAGGTCGCGGTCGTGGAGATCGACGGGCTTTCCGCGGCGCCGCATCCGGATGTTGATCATCTCGACGACCACTGAGAACGCCATCGAGAAGTACAGGTATCCCTTCGGGATATGGAACTCGAGCGATTCCGCGATCAGCGCGATGCCGATCAGGATGAGGAACGCGAGCGCCAGGATCTTGATCGTCGGATGGCGCTCGATGAACTCGTGGATCGGCGCCGCGAGGAACATCATCACGAAGACCGCGAGCATGATCGCGGCCACCATGATCGACACGTGGTCGGCCAGCCCGACCGCGGTCAGCACCGAGTCGAGCGAAAACACGATGTCGACGAGCCCGATCTGGATCGCGACCGCCAGCAGGCTGGTGCGGAGCTTCACCTCGCCGTGGCCGTGCTCGGCGCCCTCGAGCGCGCCGTGGATCTCGCCGACGCTCTTCACGAGCAGGAACACGCCGCCCGCGAACAGGATCAGGTCGCGACCCGAGATCTCCTCCCCCAGCACCGTGAACCAGGGCGCCGTGAGCCCAATGAGCCACGTCAGCGAGAACAGGAGTCCGATGCGCGTGATCATCGCGAACGCGAGGCCGAGGACGCGGCCGCGCGGCTGCCGCTCGCGCGGAAGCTTCGAGACCAGGATCGAGAGGAAGATGATGTTGTCGATGCCGAGGACGATCTCGAGGAAGGTCAGCGTCAGGAACGACACCCAGGCCGCGGGATCGTAGAGGAGCTCGAACACGGGGCTACCTCAGCCGCCCTTCAGGGCATGTCGTCGACGTCGCCGCGCTTCTCGGGCGGCATGAAGTCGCGCCCGGACGCGCCGAGGTCGAGCGCGATCGCGCCCGCCACGTAGATCGACGAGTAGGTGCCGATCACGATGCCGATCGCGAGCGCGACCGCGAAGCCGCGCAGCGTCTCGCCGCCGAGCACCGCCAGGAATATGACCGAGGATAGCGCGCAGCCCGAGACGATGATCGTGCGCGCCAGCGTCTCGTTGATCGCGCGGTCGATCACCTCGGCGGGCTCCGCCTTGCGCATGGACCGGAAGCGCTCGCGGATGCGGTCGAAGATCACGACCGTGTCGTTGACCGAGTAGCCGAGGATCGTCAGGAGCGCCGCGACCACGTTGAGGTCGAACGGGATGTTGAGCAGCGCGATCGCGCCGACGGCGACGATCGGGTCATGGAGCGAGGCGACCAGCGAGCCGATGCCGAAGCGCCAGCGGAACCGGAACGCGATGTAGATGAGGACGAGCAGCAGCGTCATCAGCACCGCGAGCGCCGCCTGGTTGCCGAGTTGCTCGCTGACCTGCGGGCCGACGGACTCCTGGCGGTTCAGCTTGACAGCCGGGTCGACCTTGGCGAGCGCGCCGAGCACGAGCTTCGCCTCCTCCGCCGCGGCGCCCGACCCTGCGGGCGGGAGGCGCACCTCGACCTCGCTTGCGGTCCCGAAGGTCCGCACCTGGAAGTCCTCGACGCCGCCCATGGAGAGTGCCGAACGCACGCTTTCGAGCTCGACCGGCTTCGAGAATCCGAGCTCCAGCACGAGTCCGCCCGTGAAGTCGACGGTCAGGTTGAGGCCGCGGAACAGCACGAGCGCGATCGAGCCGGCGACGACGAGCGCGGACAGGATGTACCACCAGCGCCGGAGCGCCATGAAGCGGATGTTCGGGACTTCCTTGAGGAATTCCATCCGCCGCCCTCAGATCGCCAGCCGCTCGACGCGGCGCTGGCGGCCATAGATGAGGTAGATCAGCGCGCGGCTGCCGACGAGCGCCGTGAACATCGAGGCGACGACGCCGATGAAGAGCGTCACCGCGAAGCCGCGCACCGGGCCGGAGCCGAACAGGAACAGGACGCCCGCGGACATCACCATCGTGACGTTCGAGTCCGCGATCGCGGAGAAAGCCTTGTCGAAGCCCGCGTTGATCGCGGCCCAGGGTGAGGCGCCCACCTTGAGCTCCTCGCGGATGCGCTCGTAGATGAGGATGTTCGCATCGACCGCCGTGCCGACGGTCAGCACGATGCCCGCAATGCCGGGCAGCGTCAGCGCGGCGTTGAAGAGCGCGAGCATCGCGACCGTCAGGACCACGTTCGTCAGCAGCACGATGTCGGCGATCAGGCCGAACACCTTGTAATACATCGCCATGAACACGAACAGGAACAGGCCGGCGATCGCGAGGGCGCGCGTGCCGGCCTCGATGTTGTCCTGGCCGACGCTCGGCCCGATCACGCGCTGCTCGACGATGATGATGGGCGCCGCGAGCGCGCCGGCGCGCAGCAGCTTCGCGAGCTCGGTGCCCTCGGCCGCCGAGAGTCCAGTGATCTGGAAGTTGTTCGAGAACACGCCGCGGATCGTCGCGACGCTGATGACCTCCTCCTTCGAGCGGTCAACCGCCACTTCCTGGCCGTCGCGCTGGACGAGCTCGCGTTCCTTCTCGATGAACACGACCGCCATGGGCCGGTTCAGGTTCTCGCGCGTGGTGCGGAGCATCTCGTCGCCGCCGCGGCTGTTGAGCTTGACCGAGACCGCCGGCTCGCCCTGGGAAGGCGCGAACGAAGCGTCGATCAGCTGCTCGCCGGTCGCAATGACGTCTCGCTTCAGCAGCACGGGCGTCCCGTCGCGTTGCTTGTAGAGCCGCGTGCCGAGCGGCGCACGGCCGGTGCGGGCGGCCTCCATCGGGCTGTTGACCGGGTCCACCAGGCGGAACTCGAGCGTCGCGACCTTGCCGAGCAATCGCACCACCTCCGACGCGTCCTGCACGCCCGGCACCTGCACCGCGATGCGGTTCTGGCCCTGGCGCTGCACCACGGTCTCCGCGACGCCGAGCGCGTTGACGCGGTTCTCGAGCGCGGTGATGTTCTGCTGGATCGCGAAGGACTGGCGCTCCTTGATCGCGGCCTCCGAGAGCGTCGCCGTCAGGGAGCCCGGGACCGCCGCGTCGGCGGTGAGCGCGAGCTGCGCGTCGTAGGCGAGGAGCGCCTTGCGCGCCGCCTCGGTCTCGGCCGGGTTCTTGAGCGTCACCCGGACGGCGTGGCCGGACACGGCGACGTCCTGGTACTGGATGCGCGCGTTGCGCAGCTCCGTGCGGAAGTCGCGCTCCATGTTCTGCAGGAGCTGCGCCACCGCGCCGTCGGTGTCCACCTCGTACACGAGCAGCATGCCGCCGCGGAGGTCGAGGCCGAGGCTCATCGGCTCGAGGCCGATTGCCTGCAGCCAGTCGGGTGCGCGCGAGGCGTTGGTGAGCGCGATCGCGTACTGACCCTCGTAATCGCGCTGGATGAGGTCGCGTGCCTTCAGCTGGTCGTCGACCCTCTGGAAGCGCGCCCAGAGGCGCCCGTCGCTGTCGACGTAGACCTCGTCGGCGGGTATCGACGCCTTTGCCAGCGCGTCGCGGATGGTGGCCGCCGAGGCATCGTCGAAGGCGCCGCGGTCGCGGCGCGACAACTGCAGCGCGGGGGACTCCCCATAGACGTTCGGAAGCGCGAGCAGAATTGCCGCGACCATGATGGCCGCCAGCAGGAGGCCCTTCCAGAGGGGATAACGCTGCACGCCGGGACGAAGCGGGCGCTCAGGCGCCCTTGAACGTGCCCTTGGGCATCAACTGCGCGATCTGGAATTTCTGCACCTGGATCGCGACGCCGGAGGACACCTGCAGGGTCACGAAGCTTTCGCCGACCTCGCTGATCCGCCCGAGCACGCCGCCGTTGGTGACGACCTCGTCGCCGGCGGCGAGCTTTGCGACCATGTCGCGGTGCTCCTTCGCGCGCTTGGTCTGCGGGCGGATGAGCATGAAATAGAACAGCGCGAAGATCGCGACCAGGATACCGATCTGCATCATGCCGCCGCCCGGGGGCTGCGCGGCTTGGGCCCAGGCGGGCGTGATGAAAAAGTCCATGTCCTTCCTCTGCGAGGGCCGGCGGGCGGCCCGTTAGGGCGCGCGATTATGGCACAGCGGCCGCACGCACCCGGTTTTGCGGCAAAAACCGCCTGCGCGCCGCCGCCGGGGCCTCCGGTCCCGCCGTGGACTGCCCGTTAGCGGCGTCACACTTCGCGGGCTCCTACAAGTCTTTATGTCAACAAGCAAAATCGTAGCTTCCGAGACGTATATTCTCAATTCAGAAATGGCGCCGGGGTCCCGCGATCCCGTCGGCCGATCGAAACAACGAAAGGGGATACTGCGTGGGTCTTCGCGCGGTTCGGTGGTCGTGGACGGTACTGCTGTTCGCAGTCGCGCTGCCGGCAAGCGCTAACAACGTCTCCGGAGCCTGGTCGTCCGTCAAACCGTGGCCGCTCATCGCGGTGCACGCGGTGCTGATGCCGGACGGCCGCGTGCTGACCTACGGCTCGACCACGAGCGGGCAACAGACCGCGATCTTCAGCTACGACGTCTGGGACTCGGCCGCGGGCCTCGACGCCGGGCACCAGCTGCTGCCGAACAACACCGGCACCGACATCTTCTGCAGCTCGCAGGTCGTGCTGCCGAGCGGCACGCAGGTCTTCATCGCGGGCGGCGACAACTGGACCGGCTCGTCGACCACCAACACCGGTAACAACAACAGCAACGTCTTCAACATCGGCTCGAACACGCTCGTCCGCCAGAACAACATGAACCGGGCGCGCTGGTACTCCTCGTCGATCACGCTGCTGAACGCCGAGACCTACATCCAGGGCGGCTCGGGCGGCACCGACTTCCCGGAGGTCCGCAGCACCACCGGCAGCTTCCGCCTCCTGTCCGGAGTGAATACCGGCAGCCTCGACTTCATGTTCCCGCGCAACTTTGTGGCGCCGGACGGAAGGGTCTTCGGCTACGACAGCAACGGACGCATGTATTGGGTCAACACGAGCGGCACGGGCTCGATAACGATGGCGGGCCAGTTCAGCGGCCCGACCGGTTCCGATTCAAGCACCGCGATGTACCGGCCGGGCAAGATCCTGCAGTTCGGCGGCAACACGAACGGCGCACTCGTCATCGACGTCAACGGCGCCTCGCCCGTCGTCTCGACGACCGGCGCCCTGTCTTCGCGCCGCCGCCTCGTCAACGCGACGATCCTGGCGGACGGCAAGGTCCTCGCCACCGGCGGCAGCGACGTGTGGAACGAGCTGACCGGCGTCAACTACAGCGCGGAGATCTGGAACCCGGCCACGGGGGTATGGACCCGCGGCGCGAACGAGGTCAAGTCCAGGCTCTACCACTCGGCGGCGATCCTGATGCCCGATGCGAGCGTGCTGGTGCTGGGTGGCGGCGCACCGGGTCCCGAGGTCAACACGAACGTCGAGGTCTATTACCCGCCCTATCTCTACAACTCGGCCGGCAGCTTCGCGACGCGCCCGGTCATCGCCAGCGCGCCTTCGTCGGTCGACATTGGGGAGACCTTCGAAGTCGGCCTCGGCGGCACCGGCGCGATCAGCCGCGTGGTCCTCATCAAGACGACTTCGGCGTCACACAGCTTCAACATGGACCAGCGCTACATCGAGCTGCCGTTCCAGCAAAACGGCGACCGGCTCATGGCACAGGCACCGACCCGGGCCGGCGAGGCGCCCCCAGGTTTCTACCTGCTGTTCGTCCTGAACTCCGCAGGGACGCCCGCGATCGCCAGGATCGTGAAGATCGGCGTCGCGCCGGTCCAGAACCCTGCGGTGACGCCGGTGCTCGTCAACCCCGGCAGCCAGGCGGGCCAGGTGGGCACGGCGGTCTCGCTGCAGCTCTCGGCGACGGATCCGAACGGCGACGCGCTCACCTTCGGGGGAACCGGGCTTCCGCCGGGAATCTTCGTCAACGCCCAGACGGGCGCGATCACGGGAACGCCATCGGCCGTCGGCACCTACAACGTCGTCGTGTCGGCGACCGACGGCATCAACACGGACACGCGCAGCTTCAGCTGGACAATCGCGCAAGGCACGCCCTTCGTGCTCGACACGCCGCCGCCGCCGGCGCCCGCCGTCGCGGGCTCCACGGTCACGTTCACGGCGAGCGTCACGGGCGGGTCCGGCATCCAGTACCAGTGGGACTTCGACGACGGCACGCCGGTGACGCCCTTCTCGTCCTCGGGCTCGATCCAGCACCAATACGCGCAGCCGGGCATCTACTACGTCATGGTCACAGCGCGCGACTCGGGCGGCACGACGCAGTCGACGACCTTCGTGCAGCTCGTGCACTGGCCGCTCACCGCAAACCGGCCCGCGATTTCCGGGAACATCGCCTTCGACGACCGGCCGACAGGCGTCGACCGCGTCTGGGTCGTCAACCAGGACCACAACTCGGTCAGCGCCTTCAACGCCGCGACCAACGCCAAGCTCGCCACCCTCACCGTCGGCGCCGCTCCACGCGGGCTGGCGGTCCGCAGCAACGGCGAAGTCTGGGTGACCAACAAGCAGGGCGCGTCCATCAGCGTCATCGATTCCGCGACCCTTGCAGTCACGCGCACGATCGCGCTGCCGTTCGCGTCCCAACCGTTCGGCATCGTCGCCGACCCGGCCGGCAGCACGGTGTACGTCGCACTCGAGGCGCTCGGCCAGGTCCTCAAGCTCGATGCCGCGACGGGGTCTGTGCTCGCGTCGCTCGATGTCGGTCCAAACGTGCGCCACCTCTCGCTGAGCGGTGACGGCGCGCGGCTGTACGCGTCGCGGTTCATCACGCCGCCGCTGCCCGGCGAGAGCACGGCGGCGGTGCAGACGATCATCGGCGGCCAGCCCGTCGGCGGCGAGGTCGTCGTCGTGAACGCGCCGGCGATGACTGTGCTCTCGACGATCGAGCTTCGCCACAGCGACAAGCCCGACTTCGAGAACCAGGGCCGCGGCGTCCCGAACTACCTCGGCGCCGCCGCAATCTCGCCGGACGGCCGCTCGGCGTGGGTGCCGTCCAAGCAGGACAACATCAAGCGTGGAACGCGCCGCGACGGACAGCCGCTCAATTTCCAGAACACGGTGCGGGCCATCAGCTCGCGCATCGACCTCGTCGGCAACACCGAGGATTACGCGAAGCGCATCGACCACGACAACGCCGGCGTCGCGAGCGCCATCGCCTTCGACCGGCTGGGCGTCTATGCCTTCGTCGCGCTCGAGACGAGTCGGCAGGTGGCCGTCGTCGACGCGCACCGCGGCTTCGAGCTCTTCCGCTTCGCCGTTGGTCGCGCGCCGCAGGGGTTGGCGCTGTCGGCAGACGGCAACCAGCTGTACGTCAACAACTTCCTCGACCGAACCATGAGCGTCTTCGACCTATCGAAACTCCTCACCCAAGGGATCGCGGACATCCCGCGGGTCGCGACCAGGACCTCGCACTCGACCGAGAAGCTCGCGCCGGACGTGCTGCAGGGCAAGCGGCTCTTCTACGACGCCCAGGATATCCGCCTCGCCCGCGACGGCTACCTGAGCTGCGCGTCCTGCCACAACGACGGCGGCGGCGACGGCCGTACCTGGGACCTGACGGGATTCGGCGAGGGGCTTCGCAACACCGTGAGCCTGCGCGGCCGGGCCGGCAGCCAGGGACTGCTGCACTGGAGCAACAACTTCGACGAGGTGCAGGACTTCGAGGGGCAGATCCGGAATCTGGCGGGCGGCACCGGGCTCATGGCCAACGCGGATTTCAATGCCGGCACGCGCAGCCAGCCGCTCGGCGACCCGAAGGCCGGCCTCTCGAGCGACCTCGACGCGCTCGCCGCCTACGTGAAGTCGCTGAATGCCTTCGCCTCGAGCCCGCTCAGGAACGCCGACGGCACGCTGACTGCGGCGGGCAGCGCGGGCCGGTCGGTCTTCATCGCGAAGAACTGCGGGAGCTGCCATGCGGGCACGAATTTCACCAAGAGCGCGATCAACAATCCGGAGGACGTCGGCACGATCAACGCCGACAGCGGCAACCGGCTTGGCGGGCCGCTGACCGGTATCGACGTGCCGACGCTGCGCGACGTGTGGGCGACGGCGCCCTACCTGCATCGCGGCTCGGCCGCGACGCTCGAGGACGCGATTCGCGCACACGCCGGCGTCAGCGTGACAGACACCGAGCTCGCGAACCTCGTGTCCTACGTCTCCCAGATCGGCAGCCAGGAGGCGGCGCCCGGCACGGGCACGCCGAACACGGGCACCGGCCTTAAGGGCGCGTATTTCAACAACACGACGCTGTCCGGCGGCCCGGAGCTCGAACGAGTCGAACGCGTGAATTTCGCCTGGACGGCCTCGCCGGGACCCGGCATCGGCGAGAACAACTTCTCCGCGCGCTGGACCGGCTTCGTCGAGGCGCCGATTTCGGGCAACTTCCAGTTCCAGACGCGCTCGAACGCCGGCATCCGGCTCTGGATCAACGGTTCGCTCGTCATAGATAACTGGGCGTCGCATGCAACGGTCGACGACGTGACCGGTGGCATCGCGCTGACCAAGAACCAGCGCTACAGTGTCACCGTGGAGTTTTACGACCTGAGCGGGACCGCGGTCGCGAAGCTGTACTGGAAGCAGCCCAACCAGACGAGCTTCGCGATCGTGCCGCTCTTGCGGCTCTATGCGAACTAGGATTCTCGGGGCGCTTCTCGCCGGCCTCGCTGGCGCAGCGGCGGTGCAGTCCGCTGAGCCTGCATCGCTTCCCGCGCTCGCCGGCGTCTACGTCAATCCCGCGCCGGCCCCGATCGCCGAGTTCACGCTCACCGACCAGGCCGGCAAGGCCCGGGCCTTCTCGAGCCTGCGCGGCGAGCCGGTGCTCGTTTTTTTCGGTTTCACGCACTGCTCCAACGTCTGCCCTATGACGATGGCGCGGCTTAAGGCGCTGCACGGCGCGCAAAAGGGAAAGCTCAAGGCGGCGCGCGTCGTGATGATCAGCGTCGACGGTGAGCGCGATTCCCCGGCTGCGATGAAAGCCTACCTCGAGCCGCTGTCACGGGACTTCATCGGGCTGACGGGCGACCCGAAAGCCACGGCGAAAATTGCCGCCGGCTTCGCCGCGGTCTTCTTCAAGGAGCCGGCCGGCAAGGACGGCAGCTACAACGTCATGCATTCGACCCAGGTGTTCGCCGTCGACAAGTCCGGCAGGCTTCGCGCGTCGTTCGCCGACGCCTCGATCGAGGACATGGCCACAATCACGAAGCTGCTCCTCGACGAGCCCGGCTGACGCGCGGACTGGCGTCAGTCCTCCTCTTCCGCTTCGCTTGCCCGCTGACTCGCGCTGAACCCTGCGCGGAAGGCCGCGAACCGGCCGTCGGCGATCGCATCGCGCATGCGCGCCATCAGGTCCAGGTAGAAATGCAGGTTGTGCAGCGTCGCGAGGCGCGGACCCAGCATCTCACCGCAGCGGTCCAGGTGTCGCAGGTAAGCGCGCGAGTAATGGCGGCAGGTATAGCACCCGCATTCCGGGTCGACCGGCCCGGTATCGGCGGCGTAGCGGGCATTCCGGATGTTCATCACGCCGGTGGACACGAACAGGTGCCCATTCCGCGCGTGGCGCGTCGGGATGACGCAATCAAAGAGGTCGACGCCCTCGGCGACTGCTTCGACCAGGTCCTCAGGCCGGCCAACGCCCATGAGGTAGCGGGGCTTGGCGACGGGCATCGCGGGCATGAGAGTCGCGAGCATGCGCGCCCGTTCCTCGGGCGGCTCGCCGACGGACAGTCCCCCGATCGCGAGCCCGGCGAAATCCTGCCGCTCGAGGCCTTCGAGCGACGCGAGCCGCAGTGATTCGTAGAGGCCACCCTGGATGATGCCGAATAGTGCGCCGTCGCCCGGCGCATCGTTCCACGCGCGCTGGCTCCGCTCCGACCAGCGCAGCGAGAGCTCCATCGATGCGCGCGCCGACTTCTCCGTCGCTGGGTAGGGCGTGCACTCGTCGAACACCATGGCGATGTCAGAGCCGAGCGCGCGCTGGACCTGCATCGCCCGCTCCGGGTCGAGGAAGACCTCCGCACCGTCGACCGGAGAACGAAAACGCACGCCCTCCTCCGAGAGCCTGCGCATTGCTGCGAGGCTGAAGACCTGGTAGCCGCCGGAATCCGTCAGGATCGGGCGGCGCCAGTTCATCAGGCCGTGCAGGCCGCCGTGGGCACGCACGACTTCCGGGCCCGGCCGCAACAGCAGATGAAACGTGTTCGCGAGGATCATCTCGGCGCCGCAGGCAACGAGCTCCTCCGGCGTCACGCCCTTCACCGTGCCGTACGTGCCGACGGGCATGAAGGCCGGCGTCTCGACCGCGCCGCGCGCGAAAGAGAGACGGGCGCGACGCGCCGGCCCGTCGCGGGCAAGCAGCTCGAACTTCATGCGGCGCTTTCTCGCGGCTCGAGCGCGGACGGGTCCGCCGTCACGAACATGGCGTCCCCGTAGCTGAAGAAGCGGTAGCGTTCGGCGATCGCGTGATGATACGCGGCGAGCACGCGCTCGCGCCCGGCGAAGGCCGCGACGAGCACGAGGAGCGTGGACTCCGGCAGGTGGAAATTGGTGAGGAGCGCATCCACGACGCGGAATCGATAGCCCGGGCGGATGAAGAGCGTCGACTCGCCCTCGAGCGGCGCGAGGCGCCCGCCGCCGGCCGCCGACTCGAGCGCCCGCACAACCGTTGTGCCGACCGCGACCACGCGCCCGGCGCCGCGCCGAGCCTTCGCGATCGCCGCCACGGCGGCTTCCGGCACCCGGATGCGCTCGGCATGCATGCGGTGCGCCTCGACATCGTCGGCGCGAAGCGGCATGAAGGTGCCGGCGCCCACGTGCAGCGTGATGCGCGCAATCCCGATCCCCTCACGCGCGAGCCCATCGAGCGCTGCGCGGTCGAAGTGCAGACCTGCCGTAGGCGCCGCGACCGCCCCAGGCTCGTCGGCGTAGACGGTCTGGTAGCGCTCGCGGTCGGCGTCGTCGGGCGTGCGCGCGACGTAGGGCGGGAGCGGCACGCTGCCGTGTCCTTCGAAGTAAGGCAGCGCGTCGCGGTCGAGCTCGAGCTCGTGCAGGTCACCGTGGCGCGCGACCGCGACCGCAACGGCGCCACCCGGCAGCGCGATGCGCGTCCCGGGCTTCAGGCCTTTGCTCGATCGCGCCTGCGCGAGGATGCGCGCGCCGCCGAGAATGCGCTCGAGCAGGATCTCGCAGGCGCCTCCGCTCGCCTTGCGCCCTTGGAGTCGCGCCGGCAGGACGCGCGTGTCGTTCAGCACCAGGACGTCGCCCGGCCGCAGCAGCGAGGCGAGTTCGCGAAAGGCGAGGTCGCGGAACGCGCCCGTCGCGCCGTCGACCGCGAGCAGGCGGCTCGCGCCGCGCTCCGGCAGCGGCCGGTCCGCGATCAGCTCGCGCGGCAGCGGATAGGAAAAGTCGGCGCGGCGCATGGGCCGCGCAGACTATCACAGGGGGCGCGCCGCTCAGGTCGCGGCGGCGCTCGCGTCCGTAGCGGGAGCCGGCGCGCGCGGCGCAGGTGGCGGAGGCGGAGCCAACGGGCGGCCGGGCACGACGCGGCGCAGCACGTCGCGCTCCGCGTGCTCGGGGATCCTGGCGCTCAGCGACTGCGCGCGATGATCGCGCAGGATCTTGAGCTCGACCGACTCGCCCGGCTGGTACGAGCGGAGGATCCGCATCGCGTGCCGGCTGTTCTGCGGCTCGCGCCCGCCGATCGAGACGATGACGTCTCCGTCCTTGAGGCCGAGTGCCGCGTCTTCCGGCGCGCGCGCGACGAGCACGCCCTTCTCGGCCCCGAAGTAGCGGCCGAGGCCCGGCGTCAGCGTCACGAACTCCGCGTCGCCCCAGTCCTCGAGCAGCCAATGCAGGTCGCCGTCGCCCGCGAACCCGGCCATCGGCGGCAGCGGCGGAAGCGCCGGGATGGCCGCGATCGCGGGCACCGCGGGCACCGCCGCCGTGAAGAACACGTTGTCGAGCGGTCGCGCCTCCACCGAGAGCTTGAGCGGCTTGCCGTCGCGCTTGATGCCGAGCTCCACTTTCTCGCCCGGTGCGACGGTCTCCATCACCCGTACCAACTCGCGGCCGGTCGCGACCGGCTTCGACTGCACGCTGACGATGACGTCACCCGCCCTTACGCCCGCCTCGGCCGCCGGCCCGCCGGGGCTCACGCCGCCGACGCGCGCGCCGCCGCCGCTCGGCTCGGCGCCGTCGATGTTGACGCCGAGCATCGCGCGGCGCGGCCCGCCGATGAAGTATTCGAACTGGGGCATGCCGCCGGGGCCGCCGGCTTCGCCGGAGAGCTCCGCGACTTCGCGCGCGGCCTCCTCGAGCCGGCGCTGGGCATCGGCCAGGCGCTTCTCGACCGATGCTTCGTCGCCCTGCGCGAGCGCGGGCGTCGCAAAGGCCGCGAGCGCCGCCGCGGCCAGGGTCAATTTCATCCAGGGCTTCATCGCGACCTCCGAAAATTCAATAGCTGCCCACCACGTCCGCGTAGCGGACCTGGACCAGCGAATGCAGGACGCCGACGCGCTCGCGCCAGAGCTGCTCGGAGCGCTCCGGCGCGTTCGGCTCGAGCGCGACGCGGCTCAGGCGGTCGTCGAGCAGCGCCAGCCGGTCCTCGAGCTCCGCGACGGTGAACGCGGTGCTTCCGCGCATCGCCTGCCGCTCGGGCAGGCGCGCGAGGATCAGCTCGAGGCGCTCGTTCTCCGCGCGCATGTCGGCCGCGACGGCGGCGGCGGCGGCGGCGGGCACCGTCTGGCCGGCATCCTCCGACAGCGTGCGCTGCGCGGACTGGAGCCAGGCCGCGATTCCCGCCGTCACGGCCAGCAACACGGCGGCAATCGCGATCGGCCAGCGCCGGTCGAGTCGCGCCTCGCGCGAGGCGCGTGCGGCGACCACCGCCCGCCAGCCGCCAGCGGGCGCTTCGAACGCGCCGAGCGCCGCGAGCCGCTCGCTCCAGTCGTTCAGTTCGGCGTGCATGTCGTGACCTCCGCGATCGCGTCGTCCTGCCTCAACGCCTCGCGCAGCCGCCGGTGCGCGCGTGCGAGCTGGGACTTGGAGAAGCTCGGCGTGCGCCCGAGCGCGAAGCCGATGTCCGCGTGCGTGAAGCCTTCCACGTCGTGCAGCCAGACAACGGCGCGGCTCAGGGCCGGCAGCGTCATGAGCGCGCGCTCGAGACTGGCGTCGAGCGGCGCCGCGGGATCCGGGCCGGTTGCCGGCAAGCGGTCCGCACCGCCCGGGTCCTTGTCGAGCCACTCGAGTCCCCGGTGCCAGGGCGAGCGCAGGTACATGAGGGCGCGGTTGACCGCGAGCCTCCGGATCCAGGCTGGCAGCGGGCAGCGGCCTTCGAACGCGCCAATGTGCTCGAGCACGTCGACGAAGGTTTCCTGCAGCAGCTCCTCGGCGATTGCGGGCCGGCGGACGAGGCGCCGCAGCAGGGTGTAGATGGGCCCGGCCGTCGCGGCATAGACGGCCTCGAGGGCCGCCGTGTCCCCGGCCCGGGCGGATGAAACCAGGCCGACGGGCAGGTCGATGTCGGAAATGCAGGGCATTGGCGGTTTAGATGCCCGACCCCGCGAAAAGGTCGCAGGTGCGGCTGAACAAGATATGGTGCCGGGAGCGGGAGTCGAACCCGCAAGAATCTTCCGATCCGGTGGATTTTGAGTCCACTGCGTCTGCCAGTTCCGCCATCCCGGCCGGCTGCGGCAGTATACGGCGGATGAGATTCTGCCCGAGCTGCGGCGCGCCCGTGACGCAGCGCATCCCGCCCGGTGATCACCTGCCCCGCTCCGTGTGCACGGCCTGCGGCACGATCCATTACCGCAATCCCAAGCTGATCGCGGGCTGCGTCCCCGAGCACGAGGGCCGCATCCTGATATGCCGCCGCGCGATCGAGCCGCGCCGCGGCTACTGGACGATACCGGCCGGATTCATGGAAGTCGGCGAGACGCTGCAGCAGGCGGCCGCGCGCGAGAGCATGGAGGAAGCGCTCGCCGACGTCGCGGTCGGCGGCCCCTGCGCGATCGTGCACGTACTGCATGCGGAGCAGGTCCACGTGATGTTCCGCGCGACGCTCGCGTCACCGCGCTTCGGCGTCGGTCCGGAGAGCCTCGAGACGATTCTCTGCGAGGAGCGCGAGATTCCCTGGCCCGACATTGCGTTCAAGAGCGTCGAGTTCACGCTGCGGCGCTGGCTCGAGGACCGCGCCGCGGGGCGCGAGGGGCTGCATTTCCACACGATCGACTGAACGGACGCGGGCGGCGCTGTGGCACAATGCGCCGCCCCGAAACGGCCGCCGCGGAACGCGCATGACCTTCGTCGTCACCGAGACCTGCATCAAGTGCAAGTACATGGACTGCGTCGAGGTCTGCCCGGTCGACTGCTTCCACGAGGGCCCGAACTTCCTCGTGATCGACCCCGAGGAATGCATCGACTGCACGCTGTGCGAGCCGGAGTGCCCCGTCGATGCGATCTTCTCCGAGGAGGAGGTTCCGCCTGGCCAGGAGTCGTTCCTGGCGCTCAATGCCGAGCTCTCGAAGGAATGGCCGGTCATCACCCAGCGCAAGGAGCCGCCGGCCGA
>Ga0075424_100001218_pt1 | contig 22192 bp, 15 predicted proteins | sample SoiMethybrSBSTD3_FD_75301 | JGI IMG/M metagenome (GOLD analysis project Ga0075424, IMG submission 75301) | Bulk soil microbial communities from a Populus tree surrounding site in Tennessee, USA - Soil MetaG P. TD hybrid SBSTD3 | ecosystem: Environmental > Terrestrial > Soil > Tree plantation... | reverse complement strand
GGCGACATCGACGTGATGATCCCCGAGACCCAGGAAGTCGGCGCCAGCACGCTCCGATTCAAACCCGCGATCCTGGCCGCGTGCGACGCGCTCCGCGCCGAGGTGGAACGGAGCCTGGCCGGGGGCCGCCTTCCGCTGGTTCTAGGCGGCGACCACTCGATCTCCATCGGCTCGGTGGCGGGAGCGTCCAACCACTTCCATCGGGAAGGGCGCCCGCTCGGGCTCCTGTGGTTCGACGCCCACGGCGATTCCAACACGCCCGAGACCACCCCTTCCGGAAACATCCACGGCATGTCGCTCGCGGTATCGCTGGGCCTGGGCGACCCCGAGCTCGTGACGCTGGGCGGCCGCGCTCCGAAGGCGAACCCCAAACGGACCGTCCTCATCGGGCTTCGCGACCTCGATCCCGGCGAGCGCGACCTCTTGAAGCGAACCGGCGTCACCGTCTTCACGATCCGCGAGGTGGACGAGCGAGGCATGCGCGACGTCGTGAGCGAGGCGCTCGAGATCGCGGGAGCGGGCGAGTCGGCCATCCACGTCTCGTTCGACCTGGACGTCGTCGATCCCGAGGACGCGCCGGGCACGGGCACCCCGGTGCAGGGCGGCATCACCTACCGCGAGGCGCACCTCGCGATGGAGATCCTGGGCGAGAAGGCCGACGTCGTGTCGGTCGATCTCGTCGAGGTGAACCCGGTGCTCGACCACGGCAACGCCACGGGCCTTCTCGCGGTCGAGCTGGCGCAGAGCCTCTTCGGGAAGCGGATCCTCTAGCCCGCGGAGCCGGGCGGCGGTTGCCCTACTTCGCGAGCATCGTGAGCTGCCAGAGGTCGCGTCTCTGGGAGCGGAGAAACGGGAGGAGGGCGAGCTTCCCCGTCGGGCCGACCGAGCGCTCCAGGAACTTCATCTCCTCGAAATTCGCCCGGACGTCCGGTCCCACCGGAACCTCGACCCCGGCCGCGCGCGCGATCAGGATCCCCTTCGCGCGGAGGGAGAGCTCCAGGTAGACCTGCAGGTAGCAGAGCATGTCCCCGACCACCGGTCCCGGGAAGCGGGTCTTCAGGGACTCCAGATATTCGCCGACGTGGGTCTGGTGAATCTCGCCGCTCCCGATCATTTCCAAGAGCTCGACGTCGCTGTCGAGGCCAGCCCCCAGCCACGCCTGCGTGGCGCGTTCGCTGCGCTCGAAGACCGCGACCACGAGGAGCGGCATGAGGAGGACGAGGAGCGCGGTGGAGATCATGGGATCGAGCAGGAAGTGGTTGAAGAGCGAGTGGATCGCGATCGCGATCATGAGCCCCGGCCAGGCGGCGCGCAGCACGCCGCCGACGTGCCGGTCGCTCAGGTCCTTCGTGACGATTCCGACGATGGCGGTCGTGGAGCCGTGCATGATCGCCGTTCCGAGCCCGCGCACGATCCAGGCCGGGAGGCTCGATCCGCCCAGGGTCTGGGCGTAGTACAGGTTCTCGACGAGCGCGAAGCCGGCCCCCGCCGCGAAGCCGTGGATCCCCGCGTCGACCATGAAGCCGACCCGCGCCGCGCGAATCATCGCCACGACGATCGCCGCTTTCAGACACTCCTCGAGAACCGGGGCCAGATAGCGCTTCACGACGGAGGGATCCAGCCCGCGATCGAGCGCGGCCCGATTCAGGGCGAACGCCACGAGCGCCGCCGCGCCCCCCAAGGCGATCGTGAGGAACACCGCCCGCCGGGTCACCAGCTTGTAGCTGTCCAGCAGGAGGAGCCCGCCCAGGAAGAGCAGCACCGGGAGGAGCCCGACGGCCAGGGAGACCGGCGTCATCAGAGAATCTTCAGCGACACCATCCACTCGTCGTCCGCGCCGCCGCGACGCTCGAACGACCGCGCGTAGCCCGCCGAGAGGGTCAGGGGTTGCTGGGTGAGGAGTTGAAAGCGGACGTCCACCTGCGCCCCGGCGTTCCCGAGCGTGCGGCGCTCCGACCCGGCGTCCAGATTGGTGACGAGCCCCGACGAGAAGAGCGAGAGCCGCGCCCACGTGGCGTAGAAGGCGAGCGTTCCCGCTCTCCGGAAACGAAGTGCGGGCAGGGTCCATTCGGCCAACGTCTTCACGTAGTTGGTGCCGGCGATCTCGTTCAGCTCACGGCCGGGGAACGACTCCGGCTCGCGGTAGCGCTTCGGATCCTGGTAGTCGATCCAATTGTTCCCGAATCCGCCGAAGTAGAAATTCGCGAACGGCTCGTCGCGATCCCCCGGAGACCATCCCGCCGCGTTCCGGAGCCAGAAGGACGAATTCCGAATGGGAAGGGCCACGCCGACGTCGAACGTCCCTTGCACGAACGGGAACCCGCGCCACGCGGCGTCGCCGCCTCGGACGAAGCGGACGCCGTTGGTCGCGCCTTCCAGGCTCCAGCGCACGCCCTTCTCGTAATCGGCGGCCCCGATCGAGGCGCGCAGGTTCTTGTACGCCAATCGGACCTCACTCGAGACGAGCTTCTCGAAACCCGGCGACGTGGCGACGTTCTGGTAGTCGGGGAGGCGCTCCAGCCCCCCGTAGCCGCTGACTCCGGCGTTCAGGGTGAGAGACTTCGGGAGATCGTACAGAAGCGTGCGCTCGTATCCGACGTTCGCCCCATATCCCTTCCGGCTCACCTTCGTCGGCCCCGCCAGGTCGTAGAAAGACGCCGGATTCCAGCGCGCGCCGAGGCTCCACCCGGCGTGCCGGTAGGCGCCGGTCAGGTGCCAGCGTTCGTCGGCCGGAACGCCTTCCGCCGGAGTGTAGGATGACGAGACCTCGATCGCGTGGAGGCCCATGGGGTCGGACAGGTTCACGCGAAGGCCCACGGCGGTTTGATCCTTGTAGCCCTCCACGATCGGATAGACGGTCGTCAGCGCCATCTTCCCGAACGCGTGGTAGGTCCCCGACGAGGTCGTCAGGGAATCCAGGTTCACGCTCGCCGGCGAGGGCGCGATCCACGTGGTGACCTCGGGGTGCGTCTCGGTCAGCCGCTGTCCCAGGAACGTGATCGCGCTCACGTCCGTGAGCGGGCGCGCCTCGAGCGCGACCGGGACGAACCCCTCGCCGGAGTAGCGGAAGGCGATCAGCGAATCGCCCCCCAAAGGCACGGGGCGGAAGAAGCCGGTCTCCGCGTTTGTCACGACGCTCATCGAGTCGCCGTCGAAGTCGTACCGGAAGATGTTGGAGACCCCGGTGTAGTAGGACGATCCGTAGAGCGAGCGTCCGTCGGGCGAGAAGACGAACGACGTGGGAATCGACGACCCGAAATCGTAGAGCTGGACCGACGTCGTGTCCCCCTCCTCCAGAGATGCCGTCTTCCAGAGCCGGAGCGACTGCCGGCCGCTCACCTCGGCAACGGACGCCACGAGTCGGCTCCCATCCGGTGAGATATCGACGTCGTAGAGATCCATGCCGTAGGGCCACGGCACGGCCCGCGCGTAGCCGGTGTAGGGCGGCGGGATCCGAACCAGGGAGGAGATGCCGTTCAGGTGTCGGACGCCCCACAGGGAGCGGTCCTTGGCGTTCCACGCCAGGTCGCCCACGCGGGCGTCCCGAATCAGCGACCGGCTCTTCCCCGTCGCGAGGTCCAACGCCCTTAGGTCCCGCCAGTCGTCGTTGTCCGTCGTGTAGAAGAGCGTCCTGCCCGATGGATCGTGGGCCAGGGACGTGACGAAATAGATCGCCGGCCCCTTCACCTCGACCAGGCGGCGGGTCGGGCCACCGTCGAGGGGGATGGCGGCCAGGTGCGCCACCGCGCCCGGATAGTAGACGCCCGCGTACAGCATCCGCGCGGCCGGGTCGACGAACGCGCGGGACACCGAGCCGAGCGCGCGTCGCGAGAGATCGCGCGATTCCGTGACCGGATGAAGGCGGATCGAATCGAGGTTGGCGCGCTGCCATCCCCGTTCCCAATCGACCCATTCGTGCCATCCCTGGCCGAGCGAGCGGCCGTACACCTTTCGAAATTGCGAGCCGAACGAGGCCTTGCTCCCCGGGCGGCGCGCCACCCAGTCGAGGAGGGAGTCCGGGCCATGTTCGTTCGCCAGGTAGGTCATGAAGCGCGTGCCGTACAGGTAGGAATTCACGCCGATCTGAAAGTCGACCTTCGTGCCTTCCGATTCGAGGCCCAGGGGGTCGTAGATTCGGGCCGAGTCGCGGACCATCGAGCGGAAGACCATCTCGTCGTACGGGCCCTGCGCGCGGCCCAACCCGCCCGCCATCCACGTTTCTAGAAAAACCGCGATGCCCTCGTGGTACCACCGGGGCGCCGCGCGGCGCGGAACCGTCAGGTACTGGTAGAGAATGGACTCGGGGTGGCGCGACGTCTCGCGAACCTTGCCGTGGAAGAGGCCGCGAAAGAACCGGTCCCTTCCCGCGGCCTGATCCAATGCCGCGATGTGGACCACCTCGTGGTTCATCGTGAAATTGATCCGCTCGTTCGACGGCCCCGTCTCGTACACGAAGTTCACCGGGGCCACGTGCAGGATCATGCTGTTCCTCGGATTCACCCACACGCCCGCGTTCCCGAAATCGGTGTAGTCGTCGAGGAACACGTTCACCTGCTCGGAGGGGGTGTATCCGAAGAGACGCCGGTGGAATCGGAGGGAGTTCTCGAAGCAGCGGGCGGTGTACGGAGCGAGGAACGAAAGCTCCGGCCCGTCGGTGACGAGGCGCAGGTCCTTCGTCTCGATGGAGCGAAGCTCGGCGCCCGCCGCCTTCGGATGGAGTAGGAGCAGCAGGGCGATCAGCGCGCCGCGAAGGAACGCGGGCGCTCCGCCGGATCGTCCGGAGCGGATTCGCATGTGAGGGCGGCGGTTCTCCACGTCGGCGCGGATCGTAACACGAAGAGGAGACGCCGCGTTCTGGCCGGCGTCTCCTCCCCCGATTCCTTGCCCGCGCATTCAGGCCGCGGGTCGATCCGTATCTTAGTTGCCGGTTCCGGTCGCGGTGCTCTTCGAGCCGTACTCGACGGTGCCGGCGCGCTTGCTGTACTCGGTCGTGCCGGCTTGCTTGCTGTATTCCGTCGTGCCGGCCTGCTTGCTGTACTCGACCGTGCCGGCCTGCTTGCTGTACTCGGTCGTGCCGACCTGCTTGCCGTATTCGATCGTGCTGGACCGCTTGCCGTACTCGACGGTGCCGTTATTCTTGCCGTATTCGATCGTGCCGTTCGCCTTCTGGAACTCGACCGTACCGTCCCGCTTGAAGTACTCCACCGTGCCGTCCCGCTTGTGGAACTCCACCGTTCCGGTCTTCTGGTTGAACTCCACGGTGCCGTCCCGCTTGTGGAACTCGACGGTGCCGGTCTTCTGGCTGTACTCGACCGTCCCCTGATTCTTTCCGTACTCGATCGTGCCGTTCCTCTTGTGGAACTCGACGGTGCCGTCCTGCTTCCAGTACTCCGTCGTGCCGTCCCGCTTCTGGAACTCGATCGTGCCGTCCTTCTTATGGAACTCCAGCGTGCCGTCCTCACCGTGGAACAGGTCGCTCTGGAGGAATTCCTCGCCCTGGGGATCCGTCACGACGTCCTTGTCGGTGATCTGCTGGGTCTGGTACCGCTTCGCCCCACCGATGGTACCCTCGAGGCCGCTCTTCGGCGGGAAGTAACCCCGCATCGACGCGTATCCCAGACCGGCCGCCGCCAGCACCCCGACCACGACCACGATTCGCTTCCCGTTCATCGACGCTCCTCCTTGTGAAGACTCCCCCCCGACATCGGACCGCGCCCGCTTCGAACGCGCCCCGGACTCTCCTACGCTCCGTCAAACCGGATTCGTCTGCAGCACTCCCCGCACGGATCCCCCATCGGCTTCGATGGTCACTTGTATCGGTGCATCACCGGCACCCAAGTCATCGAATCGGAACTGCACGTTCACGTCGCCTCGCTGCTGGATCTTCAGCCAGCCCGGCCCGCACTCCAGGCTTCCCTCCCACTCCCGATCCTGCGTGAACGTCACCGGGCGGAACCGGCGGGGATCGAACTTCAGCGTGATCGCCACGTCCCCCGGGGACCGCGCCTCGACGCTGGCACGGACGTCGTCTCCGCTTCGAACCGCGGTGAGATGAACGTTCGCCCGGTTCACCTCGTACCGCTGGTCGTCGACACGGGCCCCCACGTCGCCCGCGTCGCCCGACCTGGGCGCCATGGCGCCCGACAGCATGCTCGTTCGATCGAAGCGCCCGCCCCCCGAGAGGAGCGTGAGCACGATGGCCGCCACGGCCGCGCCGGCCGCGAACGGATAGACGGCGCCGAGAAGCGGGCGTCGGCGAAAGCTCTCCCGAAGCCCCTCGATCCACCCCATCCGGACCGGCGCGGGACGGCGGGCATCGATGGCGCGAAGCACATTCGATTTGAGATCCGCCGGAGGCTCCACCATCCCCATCCGGTCCAGAGAACGCGATACGGCCTCGTCGCGGCCGTCTTGGAATTCCTCGTCGTGCGTCATGCCAGGCTCACTCCTCGCTTGGTCAGGATCTCGCCCAGGACTCGCCGCGCCGTGAAGAGGCGCGATTTGACGGTCTTTTCGGGTACTTCGAGCAGCTCGCTCATCTCCTGATGCGAGAGTTGCGCGAAGTGCCGGAGGAGAATCACCTGGCGATAGTCGGGCGAGAGCTCCGTCAGCGCCTCTTGGATGATCCCGTTCATTTCGTTTGCCTCCGCGATGCCGTCCGGCCCCTGCTCCGGGGCCTGCATCTCCTCGTCGAGGGGTTCCGCGGATTTCCGGCGAGCGATCCAGTTCAGCGACTCGTTCACCATGATCCGGTAGATCCAGGAGAAGAACTTCCGTCCCCGCTCGAACGACTCCAGATTCTCGTACGCCTTGATGAAGACGATTTGGGTCAGGTCCTTCGCGTCCTCGAGATCGTTCACCATCCGGAGGGCCAGGTTGAACAGGACCCGCTGGTGGGCGTCGATCAGCTTCCCGTAGGCCCGGGTGTCCCCGTTTTGAGACCGGGTCACCAGTTCCGCTTCGTCCTCTCTAGCCATACGTACAGGCGACCCGGGCGAAGGTTGGTGGGAAAATCGTCCCCGGACCTATTCGATCCGAAGGACCTTGTCGAGGCCCGCGTAGGCGAAGACGTTACGGATCCTCGGGCTCATGCCGGCCAGGGTCAGGGTGTGGCCGGCGTCCCGGAGGCGCTTGAAGGTCTCGATCAGGACGCCGATCCCGGCGCTGGAGATGTACTCCAGCTCGGAGCAATCGGCCACGGCCGACCCGGAAAGGGCCTTGAGGGACGCGGTGGCGCTCTCGGCCTGGGCGGCGTCGAGGCGGCCGATCAGCTTGATTTGGGAGCCGTTCAGGAACCGAATCTCGAACATGTGGGGTCAGAGCCTCTTCCAGACGGTGATGGTGCTCACGCGGTCCCGGTAGTCGTATTCGAAGCGGTCGGCCATCCGGCGCACGAGGTGGAGGCCCAATCCCCCGGCCTTCCGCTCGGAGATCGGCCGCGACACGTCCACATCGGGCGTGCCGGTCACGTCGAATCGCTCGACGTCGAAGTCGCGCAGGGTGAGGCAGAGTCCGCCCGCTTCCCGGGCGAGCGCGATCTCGATGTCGCCCTTTCCTTCACGGCTGTATTTCACCATGTTGGTGAAGAGCTCCTCGGCGATCAGGTCGAGGTCGAACGCGCGCTCCCCGTCGATCCCCTCGGCCTTGAGGAATTCGGCCACGAACGCGAATATCGTCTCGAGCGCGGCCGTGGATCGGGGGAAGCGTCGCGCAGCCATCGCGAGAACATAGTCTGCGGGGCGCCCGGCCGCAAGCGCGGCGCGAGGGAAAGCCCGGGCGTGTGAGGCCGGGGGGATGGCGCGCGAAGGGCGCGCACCGGGCGTTTCGGCCCTGGCGCGCGCCCTTCCGGCGCTGCAAACGGATCTTCCCGCCCTCGCTACTTCACGATCGCGAAGCGTCCCTGGCTCGTTCCCTCGCGGGCGTCCACGCGATAGAAGTAGACGCCGGAAGCCAAGCGCCGGCCCTCCGCGTCGGCCCCGTCGATGGCCACCTCGTGGTGACCCGCCTCCAGCGTCGGCGTGTCGAGCAGCTGACGCACCATGCGGCCGTTCAGGTCGAAGAGTCGGACCCGGACGAAACCGGACTTGGCGGTGGTGAATCCGAGCGTCGCGCGGGGATTCAGCGGATTGGGATAGATCGCCGCCGCCAGCTTGCCGCCGCCCGCGCTCACGTCGAGGGTGATCCCCCCGTGGAACCGGCCGCCCGTCAGGAGATTTCCCTCGATCACGACCGGCACCGAGTTCGATCCGCGGAGCAGGCTGAAGAGCGCCCGGAGATCCGACTTCGCGAAGCAGACCGTGGCGTCCTCGATCAGGTTGTTGTCGCGGTCGCCCACCACGATCGACTTGCCGGTCGAGGCGGAGATCCGAGAGACGGTGCCCGTTCCCTCCGAGATCATCGCGATGGATCTGAAGTCGACGTTGTCGAGGCTGAACGAGCCGCCGATCGGCTCGACCTGGACGCACGCGACCGGCTTGCCCGAGGCCAAGGAGATCTTCTTGCCGCCCACCTGGAAGACGCGCGCCGCGGCCACGCCGTGGACGCGGATCTCGACGGTGTTCTGTCCGACCAGTCGGTTCGTCGCGGTGAAGGTCACGAAGAAGGTCCCCGAGTCCGAGATCGTGGGCGTCCAGGTCAAGGTCCCGAGCGTGCTGGTCCCGTTGACCGTGAAGACCGCGTCGTGCCCGGCGGGCAAGGTCGAGAGGTCCGCCGTGAACGTGTCGATCGGATCGCCGTCCGGGTCGGCCGCGCCGACGTGCACGTTCACCGGCGAGCCGACGTTGCCGGATACCGGCGCCGGGACGTTGACCACCGGGTCCTTGTCCACCAGGAACACGGCGTCGTTTTCGTCGGGCAGACCGCTCAGGTTCGCCGTCAGCGTGAGCTGCGATGCCGTCGTCGACGTGCTCGAGGACGAGGTCTGACCCGAACGCTGGACCGTGAACCGCCCTGCGGTGAGCGTGCCGGCGTCGGTGGCCGTCGCGGTCAGCGTCATGGTGGTGCCCCCTACCCCCGTGTTCGATCCCCTGACGTCGACCACCGGCCCCTTTTGGATCGCCTGCGGCGCCAGATTGGGTAGACGCGACCCGGCGGCCGCCCTGGGGGTCGGACTCAAAAGCAAGCCCCCCGCCGGCAGGACGATCAGCGGCACCGTCACGTCGGTCGATTCATTGAGGGGGTTGGTCGCCGTGAAGGTGACGGACCAAGACCCGCCCACGTCCGCATTCGTGGGCGTCCAGATGAACCGGCCAACGGTGGCCGTTCCGAACGCGGCGACGTAGACGGTGGTCGTCCCTTGCGCGCTCGATCCGCCGGCGCTCGCGGTGATCACGATTGGATAGACGCCGGCCGAGCCGAGCGGAGGCGACCAATCGAAGAGGCCCGTCCCGTCACCGGCGTTCGACGTGAACGTCGCGGTGTGGCCCGCGGGGAGCGGGGAGAGATCAGCCGTGAGCGGCGCAAAGACGTCCCCGTCGGGGTCGGACGCGGAGGCGGTGAAGGTGACCCGCCCGCGTTCCTCGCACGCGGCGGAGGCCGGCGTGTCGACGACCGGTGGGCGGTCGGTCCCGCTCACCTCGATCGCGGTCGCCGCGGTGCCCGCGAGGGCGTTTTGCGCGGTGAACACGACGGAGTAGCTCCCCGCCTGCGTGAAGGTGGGCGTCCAGGCGAAATCGCCGGACGTGTTCGACGCGTTCGCGGTGAATCCGGCCCCCGCGGGCAGCGGCGCCGCTGCGAGGGAAGAGATCGCGTCGCCGTCGGGATCCGCGGCCGAGACGCTGAAGGAGATCGAAGAGGCCTCGGCGCCGGTCACGAGCGCCGGGGCCGTGACGACAGGCCTTAGATCGGGCACGCGGGCGAAGGCCGTGGCGAAGAGATCGTCGACGGCGAACGTCTGCGGGGCGGACCCGCCGGCCTCGAAGCCGATGCGCGCCACGTCGGTGGTCGCCTGGGCGAACGCGCGGTTCTGGAATCCGGCGATCGCGACGCCGTCGATCGAGAGGCTAACGGTCTGCGCGAGAAGATCGACGCTCAGGATGAACGCGTTGTTGCGGTTCTGGCGATACGCGATGGGAAGGGTCTCGGCCGCCCCGGCAAGACCGTTCCAGGTCAGCGAGCCGTGCTCCCCATACTCGATGGATGCCACGAGGGCCCCGTTCGTGCCGCGAACCGTGCAAGCCACGATCGTGATCGGATTGTCGTCCTGGGCCACGGAACGCCACCCGACGGTGATCCGCTCGGTGCCCGGTGGCGGGGATGCCGGCCACCCGAAGAGCGCGACCCCTCCGATGCCGTTCGACTGCTTCATTTGCGCCGCCATCGTGAGCCCGTCGATCATGGAATTGACGCGGACGGTTCCGGCGAGCTCGCTCAGCGTCAGGAAGTCGCCGGCAGGAGCTCCGGGAATCGCGAGATTGGGCGCCAGACCCGGCGTGTCGCTCGAGAAGTTGTCGAAGAGCGTGACCGTGGTGCCCGTGTCTCCGACGGCGGTCGTGGCCGCCGGCGCCGGCGAGACGGAGAAGGAGAACGCGAGGAACGCGACGAGGAAGGCGGGTACGACGCAACGCTTCAACATGACGAATCTCACCCCCGAGTGATTGTGTGGCGCAGCGGTGCCGAATCGGGTGGATGCAATGATTGGGGAGATCGTCTCCCCCCGAAGACGATTAGGTTGAAGCATAGCCGATTCTCCCCTGTGAATCAAGGGCTTAGAGGCCCTCCAGCGCGAGCCCGATCGCCTCGTCCGGAGAGAGCCTGCCGCCCTTGGCCGCCGCTGCCGCGGCCTTCGGCCCGAGCGCCTCGCGGGCCGGGCCCAGATATCGTTCCAGACGCTCCTTATCCGGCCCCGCGATCGGCGCCTGGATCGCCTCCCGAAGCGCCGTGGCGGCCCCCACGAGCTCCAGGGCGCGCTCCGGCTGCCCCACAGAGGCGGCCAGGGCGGCCAACCCCTCGATCGCGCTGGCGATGCCCAGGCGGTCCCCGAGGGCCCGGTACATCTCGAGGCTCTGACCCAGGAACAGGGCCGCGGCCCCGGCATCGGCCGAAGCGGTCTCCACCTCCCCGAGTTCCCGGAGCGAGAAGGCGGTCCCCCGAGAGTCCCCCAGCTCCCGCTGGATCGCGAGGGCCTGTTCGTGACACTCTCTAGAACGCTCGAGTCGCCCCTGATAGAACGCCACGCCGCCGAGACCGTTCAGGCTGGCCGCCTCCCTCGACCGATAACCGATTTCGCGATTGAGGATTAGACCCTCTTCATAGAGCGCGCTGGCCGCCTCGTAGTCCCCCTCGATCTCCGCCAGCACGCCGAGGTTGTGAACGCAGCCCGACGTTCCCGGCTTGTCGCCCAGATCGCGGAAGAGGGACAGTGCCTCCTCGTAGCCCCGGCGGGCCGCCTTCTCGTCCTCCTGGTCGTTGTCGATGTTCGCGAGCACGAGAAGCGCGAGCGCCATCGCCTCCTTCGCCCCACACTCGCGGCCGATGGCCAGTGCCTCTTCCGCGAGCGGTCGCGCCGCCGCGTAGTCGCCCTCGCCCCGCGCCAGCACGGCGGCGGCGTGCAGGGCGCGGGCCCGCGTCGGCGTCCGCGGCGTCGGACTCTCCACGGCGAGAAGGGACGCGAGCCGCTTTCGGCCCTCGGCCCACGTACCGCGCACCCACCAGAATCGCCAGAGCGCGCGGCCGAGGGTGAGTCCGGGCTCTGCGTCCTTCGCCCGCTCGAAGGTCGTCATCGCCTGTCGCAGATTCTCGTGTTCCCGCTCGAGACGATCGAGCCACAGCGCCTGGTCCGACCCCGTCAGCTCGGGCTCGGCCGCTTCGGCGAACGCGAGGTAGAAGGCCGCGTGGCGCGCCAGGAATTCCGGCCTCTCGCCCGCCGCCTCGAGGCGCTCGCGCCCGTAATCGCGAATCGTCTCGAGCATTCGATAGCGGATGCCGCCGTCGGGCTGCTCCTCGGGTACGACGAGGGACTTGTCGACCAGGTGCGAGACCATTTCGAGCACGTCGAGCGTGTCGAGCGTTTCGTCCCCGCAGATCTGCTCCGCCGCCTCGAGCGAGAAGCCGCCCGCGAAGACGCTGAGCCGGTTCAGGAGGGTCCGCTCGCTCGGGCCGAGGAGGTCGTACGACCAGTCCACTGCGGCGCGAAGCGTCTGTTGTCGGGGGAGCACGGTCCGGCTTCCGCCGGTCAGCAGCTTGAAGCGGTCTTCCAGGCGGGCCAGAATCTGATCCGGCGCGAGCACCTTCACCCGGGCCGCGGCCAGCTCGATGGCGAGCGGAATGCCGTCCACGCGCCGGCAGATCTGCGCGACCGCCGCCGCGTTCTGATCGCTCAGCTGGAACGCCGGATGCGTGGCCGTCGCGCGATCGACGAAGAGGCGAACCGCCTCGAAGCGCAGGATCGCCTCGCGGGTCGCCGCCCCCGCGCCTCGAAGCTCGGGAACGCCGAGCATCGGGATGCGCCAGAGCACCTCCCCGGGGACGCCGAGCGGCTCCTGGCTCGTCGCGAGGACGCGCATGTGGGGACACGCGGCGAGCAGCTGCCCGGCGAGCGCCGCGCACGCCGCGGAAAGGTGCTCGCAATTGTCGAGCACCAGAAGCAGCGACTTCGGCGCGAGGGCGTCCGCGAGCGTCGCCGCGAGCGGCCGCCCCGGCTCCTCCCGCACGCCGACCGCCGCCGCCACGCTCTGCGCCACGAGCGCCGGATCGTTGAGCGCCGCGAGCTCCACGAGCCACGCGCCGTCCGGGACCTCGTGGAGCGAGTCGCTCGCGACCTGGATGGCGAGACGCGTCTTGCCGCACCCTCCGGGACCGCTCAACGTCACGAGGCGCGTCGTCTGGAGCAGGCGGCGCACCTCGGCGAGTTCCCGTTTCCGCCCGATGAACGACGTGAGCGCGGCGGGGAGGTTGCTGGGGCCGCGCGTCGCCAGCGCGCGGGAGCCCGTGATGGCGCCGGTCCGCCCCTCGCTCCCCTCCCGCAGGCCGTCGAGCACGTCGGCCAGCTCCCGCGCGGTGCTGTAGCGGTCCTCGCGATCCTTGGCCATCGCCCGACCCAGGATCGCGTCGAGATCGGCCGGAAGCTCGGGGCGGATCCGGCTCGGCGGCGCCGCGTCCTGGGTCCACGTGGCCTGCATCACCGCGAACGTGCTCGGCCCCTCGAAGGGCACCTTCCCCGTGGCCGCCTCGTAGATCGTGCAGCCCAAGGAGAAGATGTCGCTCCGCGCGTCGAGCGGCTCCCCGCGCGCCTGCTCGGGCGACATGTAGCCGAGGGTGCCCATGACGATGCCGACGGTGGTCAGGGAGATCGCGGCGGTCGCGCCGGCGTCCGCGGGCTCGGGCCCCGGCACGGGATCCCCCGCGCTTCGCAGAACGGCGTCCGCGGGGATCGGATCCTGGATGTGCTTCGCCAATCCGAAGTCGAGCACCTTCGCCTGCCCCTTCGGAGTGATCAGGATGTTGGCGGGCTTGATGTCGCGGTGGATGAGGCCGATGGCGTGGGCGGCTCCGAGCGCCTCGGCGCACTGGACGCCGAAGGCGATCAACTCGTCGATCGGAACCGGCGCGCGACGCGCGCGGGCGCGGAGGGTCTCGCCCTCGACGTACTCCATCGCGATGAAGTCGAGGCCGTCGGCCTCGTCCACCGCGTAGATCGTGACGACGTTGGGATGATTCAGCACCGAGGCGAAGCGGGCTTCTTGACGGAAGCGCTCGCGCGCGTCGGGGTCGTTGCGGATCGCCGAGAGGGGAAGAATCTTGAGGGCGACCGGACGGCCCAGCTTCAGGTCGGTGGCGCGATAGACCTCGCCCATGCCTCCCTGGCCGAGCTTCGATTCGATGCGGTAGTGCGAAAAGTTGCGGCCCGACTCGAGCGTGTCCACGATACTCCCCGCCGGCGTGCCGAATAGCAGCACGCCCCGCCGCGGCGTCCGTGGCGGGGCGCTTCGATCAGGCGCCGTGGATGAGACGACGTCTACTTGAGATGCTTCGAGACGAGCTTCGTCATCTCGAACATGCTGACCTGCTTCTTTCCTCCGAAGACCGCGCGGAGCTTGTCGTCCGCGTTGATCATCGTGCGCTTCTTGGCGTCCTGCAGCTTGTTCTTCTTGATGTACGCCCAGAGCTTCTTCGTGACTTCCGTGCGAGGCATCGCCTTCGAGCCGATCACCTCGGAGAGGATCGACGACGGCGTCATAGGCTTCATGAACGCAGCGTTGGGCTTCCGCTTGGAAGCGGTCTTCTTCTTCGCCTTCGTAGCGCGTTTCTTAGCGGGCATGCACCTCTCCTTTCGTGAACGTCGTGCCGATCAAGACGAGTCGGCGCCGATGGGAAGTACTAGCACGGGGAGGGGGAGGGGGCAAGCGGTCATAGGGGAAATCGACGATTTCGGCAAAAAAATGGAGCGGAAGACGGGATTTGAACCCGCGACAACCACCTTGGCAAGGTGGGGCTCTACCGGGCTGAGCTACTTCCGCTCTCGATCGAATATGTCGGCTGAGCGAGGGAGATTCTATAACCCGCTCTTCCCCGGCGTCAAGGGAGGCCCTGCGGCTCGCGCCTCCCCCCGCCCGGTCCGCCTCGCCCGCGGTCCATCGAATCGATCCAGCGGTTGAAGCCGGAGCCCATGCGGCGGGCGGCGTTCGTCTGGCGATACACCTGCAGGTACTTGCGGGCCGACGCCTCCCAGGAGAAATCGCGCCGCATGCCGTTTTGCCGCGTCGTGAGGAGGGCCTGCGGATCGGCGTAGAGACGGAGCGCGGCCTCCACCGCGCCGAGGAGCGCCTCCGCCCGGTAGCTCTCGAAGACCAGGCCGGTGCCGCCGCCGGCCTCGCCGGGGGAGACGCCGACGGGGACGACGGTATCCGCCAGCCCGCCCGTGGCGCGCACCACCGGAATCGTCCCGTATCGCATGCTCATCATCTGGTTCAGGCCGCACGGCTCGTACTTGGAGGGCATCAGGAAGAAGTCGGCGCCCGCCTCGATGGCGTGCGCGAGCGGATCGTCGAAGCCCTTTCGGACGGCCACGCGGTCCGGGTGTCGGCGCGCCGCGTCTTCCAGGAAGGACTCGTAGCGGCGCTCGCCGGAGCCGAGGAAGACCCAGCGCGCCGGAAGGGCGAATAGCCGGTCCGCCGCCCCTTCGATCAGGTCGAGCCCTTTCTGTTCCACGAGGCGGGAGATCATCCCGAAGAGAGGCAGCGCGGGCGACGCCGCGAGCGACGTCCGCTCGAGCAGGTCCGCCTTGCACGTCGCCTTCAAATCGAGGCTGTCCGCGTCGTAGCGCGCGGCGAGGAACCGGTCCGTCCGCGGATTCCAGGTGCGCACGTCGATTCCGTTCAGGACTCCGACCAGGTCCGCACGTCGTGCGTTCAGCATGCCCTGCAGGCCGAATCCGAACTCCTCGCCCGACTGAATCTCCTCGGCGTAGCGCTCGCTGACCGTCACGAGCACGTCGGCGAAGTGGATTCCCGCCTTGAAGAAGTTCATGCGCCCCCAGAATTCGAAGGGCGAGAGCGGATAGAAGTATTCGTCCGGGAATCCCGCCAGCGCCATCGTCTCCGGCGGCGCCACGCCCTGGTACCCGAGGTTGTGGATCGCGAGGAGCGACGCCGTCATTTGAAAAAACGGATCCTCGGCGTAGAGGGTCTTGAGATACGCCGGCACGAGCGCCGTCTGATGGTCGTTGGCGTGAATCAGGTCCGGCGCGTAGGCCACCGCGCGCATCGCCTCGAGGCACGCTCGCGAGAAGAAGGCGAAGCGTGCCGCGTTATCCGCGAACGCCTCGCCGGTCGCCGGATCGGCGTAGACGCCGGCGCGGCCGAAATAGGTCTCGCTTCCGATGAAGAAATGGTGGAGGTGCGCGGGGTGCGCCGGATGCCGGAGCCGGTAGATCAGCGCCGGCTGATCCTCGCCGCCCAACGGGACGTCGATCTTCGAGACCAGCTCGAGGGAGGCCTCCTCGGGGATCACGAGATCGCCGTAGCGCGGAAGGAAGATCGCCACGGAGCAGCCGAGGTCCGCGACGGCCCGGCTCAGGGCGCCCGTGACGTCGCCCAGCCCCCCCACCTTCGCGAAGGGGACGCACTCGGCGGAGAGGAGCGCGACGCGGAAGCGTTGGGCCATGGCGTCAGGAGTCCTTGGCCCGAAGATACGCGGCCGCTTCCTCGGGCGGAGTCGAATTGATGTAGAAGCCGGTGCCCCACTCGAAGCCGGCCGTTCGCGTCAACTTCGGCATGATCTCCATGTGCCAATGATAATGCGGCAATCGCGTCTCGGCGCAGGGCGCGCTGTGGATGAGGAAATTGTAGGGCGGGCGATTCAGGGCGCGGTGAAGGCGCCGGAGCGTCTCTTGGAGCACCGCCGCGAGCGCGGGAAACGCCCCCGGATCCGTCTCCTCGAACGACGAGACGTGTTTCCGCGGGAGGAGCCAGGTCTCGAAGGGGAGACGCGGGGCGAAGGGCTCGAAGGAGAGAAACTGGTCGTTCTGGGTCACGATACGCGCCCCGTCGCGCAGCTCCTGCTCGACGATGTCGCAGAAGACGCACCGCTCCTTGCGCCGGAAGTGCTGCAGGCTCCCCTCCAGCTCCTCGGCGACGACGTACGGAATGATCGGCGTCGCGATCAATTGCGTGTGCCCGTGCGCCAGGGACGCGCCGGCCGCCTCGCCGTGATTCTTGAAGACGAGGATGTACCGAAATCTCATGTCGTTCTTGAGATCGAGGATCCGTTCCCGGTAGGCGCGCAGCACGCGCTCGATCTGGGCCAGCGAGAGCTCGGAGAGTTCGGCTAAGTGGTCCGGACTCTCGATGACCACCTCGTGGGCGCCGATCCCGTTCATCCGGTCGTACATTCCCTCGCCGCGGCGATCGAGCCCGCCTTCGATCTGGAGCGCGGGGAATTTGTTGGGGACCACGCGCGTGCTCCACCCCGGCCCGTTCGGGCCGGCGCCCCCCTCCCGGACGGCCGTCACCTCGGGCGGCGTGAAGCGTTCGTTGCCGGGGCAAAAGGGGCACGCCTCGGGTGAGGACGGGATCGGCGGTCCCCCGTTCCAATCGGAGGGTCGCCGGGCGCGGTCGGTCGCGATGATGACCCACCGGCCCACCACCGGATCTCTTCTCAGTTCGGGCATCGACGCGGGTTCCTGGTCAGTGGGTGGTCTTGATCCGGAAGGCTCCGGAATAGCCGGCTTGGATGGCTCGCTCCCGAAGCGTCTGGGCTTCCGCCTCGGTGGCGAAGCGCCCCAGCCGAACCTTGTAGAGCGCGCCCTCCCGCACGACCGCTCCGGGGACCGCCAGGGCGCGGCTCGCCTCGAGACTCACCCGGTTCGCCTCGTCGCGCCGATCGGAGACATAGATCTGGACCTGCCAGGCCGGGGCACCGGGCCCGGGGGCTTCCGGAGCCGCCGGCGAGGGCGTTTGGGAGGCTCCGGAAGGCGCCTCCGGGGGCGGCTGAGCCACTCTGTCCATCGGCTGATCCTGGGCGCCCTTGAGCGCCGCCGAAGCCCCCGGCAGAGGCTCGGGAATGCTCGCCAGCTCCTCGGGGGCGATCTCCTCTGAAGGGTCGAGCGGGTGGGTGGCCCCGTTGCCGACCCCGGACCGGCTCGGCCCGCCGGTGGTCGGTTGCCCGGGCGCCGGGCTCCGCGGTACGCCGGGTTCCGGCGGCCTTGGAGGGGACGCCCCGGACCGACCGCATCCGGCAGAGGCCAGGAGGGCGACGGCGGCGAGGATCCCGAGAAGGGCCGCGGCGCCCTGAGCGCGGCGCGCGGCGGACGCTGGTTTCCTAGAGGAACGATGCCCCATCGGGCTCCCCCTTCAGGCGCTCCACGATCGCGCGCACGTCCTGGACCCGATCGCGGGAAACGACTAGGGTGGCGTCGCCCGTTCGCACGATCACGAGATCATGGACGCCCAAGGCGGCGATCAGGCCGCCGTCCGCGAACGCCACGATCCGCTCCGAGTCGAGCAGGATCGCGCGACCGCGGGACGTGTTCCCCTTCGGGCCGGCCGCGCCTCCCGCGGCAAGCGCCGCCCACGAGCCAAGATCGTCCCAGGCAAACCCGGCGCGCGCCACGAGCGCGCGGCTGCTCTTCTCCATGACCGCGTAGTCGATCGAGATGGAGGGCGCCGCCGCGTAGAAGCGCTCCAGCGCCCGCTCGTCCCAGTCGCCGAGCTTCTCGGTCAAGGCCGGCAGGAGTGCTGCGATCTCCGGCGCGTGCTCGCGGATCTCCTCGAGCATGACCGCCGGGGAAAAAACGAAGATGCCCGCGTTCCACAGGTGCTTTCGGTCGGAGAGATAGCGGGCGGCGGTCGCAGCGTCGGGCTTCTCGCGAAACGCGGCGACCGCGTGCACCGGCGAGTCGGGCTCGATCGGCTCCCCCACTTCGATGTAGCCGTATCCGGTCTCGGGCCGGGTCGGCGGAATCCCGAACGTGACGATGGCGCGGCGGGCGAGCGCGATCCACGCGGCGGCCTCGAGCTCCGCGCGATAGCGCTCGGCGGGCTCGATGCGGTGGTCGGACGGCAGCACCACCGCCACCGCGTCTTCCCCGGCATCGCGCAGCCACCACGCGGCGAGCGCGACGGCGGGCGCGGTGTTCTTGCCGACGGGCTCTCCCACGATGTGGTGGTGCGGGATCTGGGGCGCCGCGTCACGCACCGCGCCCATGAGATCGCGCGCGGTGATCACGAACGTGTCCCGGGGACGCGCGAGGCCGCCAAGGCGCTCCACCGTGTCGGAGAGCATCGAACGATCGGAGAGAAGCGGCAGGAGCTGCTTGGGGCGGTTCCGACGCGAAAGGGGCCAGAAGCGCTCGCCCCGTCCCCCCGCCAGGATCACCGGATGAAGGCGCATTTCCTACCGGTACCACACGCCCGTACGGGCGGCAATTGAAAGCATGGCGTCAGTAGGCGCCGCGGCCCGAGATCACCGCCGCCGGTGTCCGGAGCAGGATCTCGGCGTCGAGCGCCGCGCTCACGCGGTCGACGTACTCGAGATCGAGGCGCATCCACTCGTCGAACGAGAGGTCGCTCCGGCCCTGGATCTGCCACAGGCACGTGAGCCCGGGTCGCACCGCGAGCCGCTTCAACATCCAGGAGTCGTAGCGCTCGACCTCCTCGGGAAAGGGCGGGCGCGGACCGACCAGGCTCATGTCGCCCCGCACGACGTGCCAGAGCTGAGGCAACTCGTCGAGGGAGGTGCGCCTCAGGAACCGCCCCGCGCGGGTGACGCGCGGATCGTCGTGCAGCTTGAACGCGGGGCCGCTCGCCTGATTGAGGTGGAGCAGGAGGCCGCGCAATTCCTCGGCGTCCCGCTGCATCGAGCGAAGCTTGAGAAACGTGAACTTGCGTCCGCCGCGACCGACGCGAACGGCGCGGTGGAACACCGGGCCGGGCGAATCCAGCTTGATCCAGATCGCGGCCGCCGCGATCGCGGGCAACGCCAGGACGAGCGCCGCGGAGCCCACCACGAGGTCGAGCAGCCGCTTGCCTCCGCGACGATAGAGGTTCATGGCGCCACTCTAGCACGACCGGCGCGGCTTCCGTGTCGGGGGCGCGCCGATCGAAAACGCGAAGCGGGGTCGCGGCTTTCGCCGCGACCCCGCGCTCGCTTGCTGCTTTCGGTCCGAGGTTACTACTTGAGGACGGTGATGCGCTGCACCTCGGAACCGTTGCTCTCGGTCCAGATCTTCACGAAGTAGACACCGGACGCGACGTGACCGCCGTTCGCGTTCGTGCCGTCGATCGAGAAGTCATGGTATCCAGCCGGCATGATCTGCTCGTCCGCGATCTGCTTCACCAGACGGCCCTGGAGGTCGTACATCGTGACCTTCACGGCGCCCGGCTTCGTGGTCGAGAACGTCAGAGTAGCCTTCGGATTGAGCGGATTCGGCGAGATCCGAGCAGCGAGGAACGAACCGTTGCTCTTCACGATGTGCGTGTTCTCGCCGGAGAAGCGCCCGCCGCCCGACAACGTGCCTTCGATACGGACCACGACGGTGTTGTTACCCGCCGGAAGTCCCGCGAAGAGCACCCGGAGATCGTCCTTGCTGAAGCAGGCCGAGAGCTCCTGGATGTTGTCGCCGTTCTTGTCTCCGTCCACCGTCACCTTACCCGGGGCGGCCGTGATGAAGTTCGTGCCGTTTGACGGGTAGTACATCTTGATGCTCGACAGGACCACGTTCGAGATGTCGAACGAGGCGCCGTCCGGTTGGATCTGGAAGCAGGTGAACGGCTTGCCAGCGCCGAGGGACGTCTTGGTGTTGCCGCCGATCGTGAAGACCGTGGCAGCGAAGACATCCGAGATCGTGGCCGTCGTGGCGTCCGAACCCGGGAGCAGGCTCGGGTCGTAGACCGTCAACGTCACGTTCTTGACGCCCGTCGTGGCGTAGGGGTGATTCGGGTTAGCCGCGGTCGAGGTGGACCCATCGCCGAAGTCCCACAGGTACGTGAGCGGTTCGCCGTCCGGATCGCTCGAGCCGACGCTGCTGAACGCAACGTCAATCAGGACAACTCCGGTGTACGGACCGTTGGCGTTGGCCGTCGGCGCACGATTCACGTTCCTGACCGTGATCGAGGTCGAAGCCGAGCCGGACCCGCCGTGTCCGTCGTTGCCCGTGAACGTCACGCCGTAGCCACCCGACTGGTTGAAGCCGGGCGTCCAGCTGAACGTGCCAGTGTTCACACCAGCTCCGCCGTCCGTGAACGATGCGCCGATCGGGAGAATCGGAGCGCTCAGCGTTACGTCGTCCCCGTCAGCGTCCGTCGCCGACACGGCGAACGAGAGATTCACACCCTCGTCAACCGAAGCCGTCGCCGGGGCCGTGACCACCGGGTCGTTGTTCAGGTTGTTGACCGTGATCGCCGTCGACGCCGAACCCGAGAGGGCGTTCGAAGCCGTGAACGTCGCGCCGTAGCTGCCGGCGTCAGACGAGCCAGGCGTCCAGGTCAATTGACCGCTGGTGTTGCCCGGACCCGCCGAGAACGTCGCGCCCGCCGAGATGGCCGTGCCCGTCGCCGTCAGAGAGCTGATGGCATCACCGTCAGGATCGTTCGCCGTGACGTTGATCGTCAGGAGCGAACCTTCGGTCACCGAAGCGGTCGTGGGAGCCGAAACCACCGGCGCACGATCCGTCGGACCCACCGTGATGGCCGTCGACGCCGAACCCGAGAGGGCGTTCGCCGCCGTGAATGTCACGCCGTACGAGCCCGCCGACGTGAACGTCGTCGTCCAGGACAACGTACCGCTCGTGTTGCCCCCACCCGCCGAGAACGTCGCGCCCGCCGTGATGGCCGTGCCCGCCGCCGTGAGCGAGGAGATGGCATCGCCGTCTGCGTCATTCGCCGAGACCGTGAAGGTCAAGGTCGCATTCTCGGCCACCGAAGCCGTCGAAGGAGCCGTAACCGTAGGCGCCCTGTCGACGTTGTTCACCGTGATCGCCGTCGCCGCCGAACCCGAGAGGGCGTTCGCCGCCGTGAAGGTCACGGAGTAGCTGCCTGCCTGGGTGAACGTCGGGGTCCAGGTGAGCGTACCGCTCGTGTTCCCCGGTCCCGGCGCGAATCCAGCACCACCCACGATCGCCGACCCTGAAGCCGTGAGCGAGGTGATGGCATCGCCGTCTGCGTCATTCGCCGCAACGACGACCGTCAGGAGCGAATTCTCGTTCACAGAAGCCGTCGCCGGGGCCGTAACGACCGGCGCCCTGTCGACGTTGTTCACCGTGATCGCCGTCGACGCCGAACCCGAAAGCGTGTTCGTCGCGGTGAAGGTCGCGGCGTAGCTGCCCGCCTGCGTGAACGTCGGCGTCCACGAGAGCGTGCCGCTGGTGTTCGTCCCGTTCGCCGCGAACGTCGCGCCCGCCGTGATGGCCGAGCCCGAAGCCGTCAGCGAGGTGATCGCCGGGCCGTCCGCATCGGACGCCGACACGAGCACCGTGAGGAGCGAATTCTCGTTCACCGAAGCGGTCGCAGGAGCCGTGACCACCGGCGCCGCGCCCGTTCCGATCGTGATCGCCGTCGACGCCGAACCCGAAAGAGCGTTCGCCGCCGTGAAGGTGACCCCGAAGGATCCCGTGGAAGCCGGGGTCCAGTTGAACGTGCCCGACGTGTTGCCGCCACCCGCCGTGAACGTCGCGCCCGCCGTGATGGCCGTGCCCGCCGCCGTCAGCGAGGTGATCGCCTGCGCGTCAGGATCATTCGCCGAAACCGTGAAGCTGAGC
>Ga0075424_100001215_pt1 | contig 22209 bp, 31 predicted proteins | sample SoiMethybrSBSTD3_FD_75301 | JGI IMG/M metagenome (GOLD analysis project Ga0075424, IMG submission 75301) | Bulk soil microbial communities from a Populus tree surrounding site in Tennessee, USA - Soil MetaG P. TD hybrid SBSTD3 | ecosystem: Environmental > Terrestrial > Soil > Tree plantation... | reverse complement strand
ACGTTCAGCGTCGAACGCGGCCGCATGATGAGCCCCGTCGAAGTCGAGCGCGGACAACACGTGACGATCCTCGGCTACAGTCTCGCCGACCGCCTGTTTGGCGACATCGACCCACTCGAGAAGACTGTCAAAATTGCCGGCATCGGCTTCCGCGTGGTTGGCGTCAGCGAGCAGAAGGGCTCGTTCTTCGGCAACTCGCAGGACAACTTCGCGATTATCCCGATGAGCGTGTTCCGGAAGATGTACGGGTCGCGGTTCTTCGGCATGCAGCTGCTCGTGAAGCCGAAGACGCCGGAGCTCGTCAAAGTGGCGATGGACGACGCGACCGTCGCGATGCGGATCGAGCGGAGGTTGAGGCCGAAGGAGCCGGACAACTTCGGGATGTTCACGTCGGACACGTTCCTCGACATCTATCACACGGCGACGAACGGCATCTTCGCGGTGCTGATCGGGGTCGTCGCGCTTTCGCTGGTCGTCGGCGGCATCGTGATCATGAACATCATGCTGATGGTCGTCAGCGAGCGCACGCGGGAAATCGGGCTGCGCAAGGCGCTCGGGGCGCGCCGGCGCGACATCATCTGGCAGATCCTGACCGAGTCGGTGACGCTGTCGACGATGGGCGGGTTCATTGGCACCGGCCTCGGGTTCATCGCCGCGATCATCGTCAGCAAGGTGACGCCGCTGCCCGCTGCCGTGCAGGTGTGGTCCGTGGCGATCGGCATCGGGATCACCGCGGTCGTGGGATTGTTCTTCGGGCTGTATCCCGCGATGCGCGCAGCGCGCCTCGATCCGATCGAGGCGCTGCGCAGGGAGTAGCGTACCGGGATGCGGGATCCGGGATGCGCGATCCGATTGAGGATTTCCGATTAAAGATTCTCGATTGGGGATTCCCGATTGGGGATTGGGGATTGACGATTAGGGATTAGGGATTCCCGATTGGGGATTGGGGATTGACGATTAGGGATTAGGGATTTCCTTGGCGAAGATAAGAACCGGCCTTCTCGGCGAGATCGTGACCATGTCGATCGACACGCTGCGCACGAGCAAGATGCGCTCGGCGCTGACGGTGCTCGGCGTGGTGATCGGGATCACCTCGATCGTCGGGATGACCTCGCTCATCCGGGGCTTCGACAATTCGCTGCGCGATTCGATCAGCCAGCTCGGTCCGAACACGATCATCGTGCAGAAGTGGGGCGCGCTCAGCTTCGCGTCGGGCAAGAGCTTCCTCGAGGTCGCGCGGCGGCCGAACCTGTCGAAGGAAGACGCGATGGCGATCGAGCGGGACTGCCCGTCGGTCGCGCTCGTGGACGTCTGGCTGGGCGCGTACGGCAACTCGCAGTCGCGCATCTATTACGGCCACGAGAAAACGAAGCAGGTGGCGATCCTCGGCGCGACGGAAAACTGGGCCGCCGTCAACTTCGCGAAGCTCGAGGCCGGACGGCTGTTCACGCCCTCCGAAGTCGATCACCGGCGGCAGGTCGTCGTGCTGGGCAACAACCCGTGGCAGTCGCTGTTTCCGAACATCGACCCGATCGGCAAGATCGTACGGATCTCAGGCAACGAATTCACGGTGATTGGCGTCCTCGGCAAGCGCCCGAGCCCGGGCGGGTTTTCCACGGGAGCCGACGACTTCGCGGTCATTCCTTTCACCTCGCACGAGAAGTACTACGGCAAGGTGCTGAAGGGCTCCGCGAAGATCAGCGCGAGCAGCTTCAATCCCGCCGTCTTCCGCACCGCGATGATTGCCGTCGTGCCGCGCGAAGGGCAGCGCGACGACGCGATGCGCGAAGTCGAGGCATTGATGCGGATCCGGCACAAGCTGAATCTCGATCAGCCCAATGACTTCGATCTCGCCACGCAGGATGCCGTCCTCAAGGTGTGGGACCAGATCAGCAGCGCGACGTTCCTCGGCCTCGTCGTGATCTCGTCGATCGCGCTGATGGTCGGCGGGATCGGCGTCATGGCGATCATGATGATTTCGGTGACCGAGCGCACGCGCGAGATCGGCGTCCGCAAGGCGCTCGGCGCCCGTCGCCGCGAGATCCTCTGGCAGTTCCTGATCGAGGCGGCGTTCCTCACCTCGGCCGGCGGAGTGCTCGGCATCATCTTCGGCAGCTCGATCGGCCTCATCGTCCACTGGGCGTCGGGCTTCCCGGTGTCGCTGCCGTGGTGGTCGTTCGCCATCGGCATCGGCTTCTCAGCCGGTGTCGGAATCTTCTTCGGACTCTTCCCCGCGATCAAAGCCTCGCGGCTCGATCCCATCGAAGCGCTGCGGTACGAATAGCAGCGCTGTTCGCTCTCAGCCCGCCTTCGGCGGGAACCACGGAGTAACGGAGTAACGGAGGGCGGGCCAACAGGCTTGACTCGCCGACGGCGGCCTGCGGCCGCCGCTCAGAGCGGTATAAGAATCGAAAACGCAAACGGCGCCGCATTCGTGAGCCGCTTGCGCTTTTGATTCTTACACCGCTCTACCGCGCGAAGCGCGGTCGGCAAGCCAAGCCTGTCGGCCCGCGTCATTCGGCCCGAATGCGCACCCCGTTTCCTCCGTTCCTCCGTTCCTCCGTGGCAGCGCGCCGCAGGCGCGTCCGTGCGGTATGATTCCCTTTTTGGCGGCTTGGTCGAACTCCCGGGAGGGTTTTCCCCAATGAAGGTATATGACGCCCCCAGCATCCGGAATGTCGCGCTCGTAGGCCATAGCGGCGCCGGCAAGACCCAGCTCGTTTCCGCGCTCCTCTTCGGTGCCGGCGCGGTGAACCGCTTCGGGCGCGTCGACGACGGGACGACGGTCACGGACTACGACGAAGAGGAGATCGCGCGCAAGCACACGCTCGCCTGCAGCCTGGCGTACGCGGAGTGGAACAAGCACAAGATCAATCTGATCGACACGCCGGGCATGGCGAACTTCCTCAGCGATGCCCGCGCCGCGCTGCGCGTCGCGGACGCCGCGCTCGTCGTCGTCGACGCCGTCGCCGGGGTCGAAGTCTCCACCGAAAAAATCTGGGCGGCGGCCGAGGAAATGGAGCTTCCGCGAATCATCGTCCTGAACCGGCTGGATCGCGAGCGCGCGAGCCTCGATCGATCGCTCGAGTCGCTGCGCACGGCGTTCGGCCGCGCCGTCGTGCCCCTCCAGCTGCCGATCGGGGAGGAGAAATCGTTCAAGGGCGTGATCGACCTCGTCTCGATGAAGGCGTGGACGTTCGGGGCCGACGGCAAGGCGTCGGAGGCGCCGATTCCCGCGAACCTGGAAGCCGCCGCGCAGGCCGCACGCGACGGCCTCATCGAGATGGTCGCCGAGGCCGACGACGCGCTGATGGAGAAGTTTTTCGACGCGGGCACGCTGACGCAAGAGGAGCTGCTGGCGGGGCTGAAGCGCGGCATCGCGGCGGCGCGGGTGTTCCCGGTGCTGTCGGCCTCCGCGCTGTCGAACATCGCCATGCCGCCGCTGCTCGACGCGATCGTCGCGTACGTGCCGTCGCCGGCCGAGCGGCCGATGAAGGGCAAGGACGCGAAGAACGTCGATGACCTGCCCGTGCCCGCGTCGGACGCGGGCCCGGCGGCCGCGTTCATCTGGAAGACCGTCGCCGATCCGTTCGCGGGACGCATCACGATGTTCCGCGTGATCACCGGTGCGCTGAAGGCCGATTCGACCGTGCAGAACCTGACGAAGGGGCAGCCGGAGCGCCTCGGCCACATCGTGCTGCTCCAGGGAAAGACGCAGACCGCCGTACCCGAGATCAAGGCCGGCGACATCGGCGCCGTGGCAAAGCTGAAAGAGAGCCAGACCAACGATCTGATGGCCGACAAGCCGGTGCCGTTCGCGATTCCCGGCACGAAATTCCCCGAGCCCGTGATCTCGTACGCGATCGAGCCGAAGAGCCGCGGCGACGAAGAGAAGATCAGCACGGCGCTCCACCGCCTGCAGGAAGAGGACCCGACGATCAACTACACGCGCGATCCGCAGACGAAGGAGCTGCTGCTCGCGGGCCAGGGGCAGTCGCACATCGAGGTGACCGTCGCGAAGCTGAAGCGGCGGTTCGGCGTCGAAGTGAACCTGAAGCTGCCGCGGATTCCGTATCGCGAGACGATCACCGCGTCGACCGAGGCGCACGGCCGGCACAAGAAGCAGACAGGCGGCCACGGCCAGTTCGGCGACTGCAAGGTGAAGTTCGAGCCGCTGCCGCGCGGCAGCGAGTTCGAGTTCGTCGACGACATCTTCGGCGGGTCCATTCCGCGCCAGTTCGTGCCCGCCGTGGAAAAGGGGATTCAGGACGCACGCATGCGCGGGTTCCTCGCGGGGTACCCGATGGTCGATTTCCGCGCGACGGTCTTCGACGGATCGTTCCATCCGGTCGATTCGAACGAGCTCTCGTTCAAGCTCGCCGGCTCGCTCGCGTTCAAGGACGGCATGTCGCGCGCGCGCCCGACCCTCCTCGAGCCCGTGATGGACGTCGAGGTCTACGCGCCGAGCGATTACGCGGGCGATTTGATGGGCGACCTGAACGGCCGCAGGGGCCGCATCGGCGGCATGGACACGCGCGGCGCCTCGACGATCATCCGCGCGAAAGTGCCGATGTCGGAGATGCTCACCTACGAGCAGCACCTCACGTCAGCGACGGGAGGCCGCGGCTCGTATCACATGGAGTTCTCGCACTACGAGGAAGTGCCGAGTCATCTGCACGGGAAGATCATTGCTGCTGCGAAGGCTGAACGCGGGACTGAAGCAGCTGAGGAAGTGTAGAGAATTGCTGATTGTCGATGCTGATTGCTGAGTGAAAGAACCAAACAGCAATCAGCAATCGACAATCAGCAATTTATGAGCCGCCCGCCTTTCGCGGAGCGGTCGTCTTTGCGCCCTTGCCGCGCGTATCGGTACGACCACCACCACCCTTGCCGCGATTCGGATGGGCGGGCTTGGGTTTCTTCTCGGCGCCTTCTTCGGCCTCTTCGGCCGCTTCGGCCTTCTTGCCGCGGAGACGTTCGGCCGCGGCGCGCAGCCGTCCGCCGACGCCCGCCTTCTTCTGCTTCGCCGCGGCGGCCTCGGTCTTCTCCGCCTCGGCGTTCGGGTTGAACTCGCTTCCGACGAGCTCGATCTGAGCGACCTCGGCGCTGTCGCCGCGCCGATACCCGATGCGCAGGATGCGCGTGTAGCCGCCCGGACGCGCCTCGAACCTCGGCGCGATCGTGTCGAACAGCTTGCCGACGACGTCGCGGTCCTGGATGTCGCGCAGCACGAGGCGGCGGGCATGGAGCGACCGGCCGTTGGCTTCGCCGCCCGCGATGCCGCGTTTGGCGATCGTGATCAGCCGCTCGACGAACGGCCGCAGCTCCTTCGCCTTCGGAACCGTCGTCTCGATCCGCTCGTGGCGGATGAGGGCTTCGGCCTGATTGCGGAGCATCGCGATGCGGTGCTCCGTGACCCGCCCGAGTTTTCGGTGACCTACTCTGTGACGCATGTTCGTGAATCCTTAAGCGACAAGCGGCAAGCGACACGCGGCACAGCAATCGTAGCTAGCCGCCTGTCGCCTGTCGCTACAGCGAAGTGCTACTCCTGCGCGTGCGCGGGCTGATCGAGCCGCATCCCCAGGCTCAGCCCCATGCCCGACAGGATTTCCTTGATCTCGTTCAGCGACTTCCGGCCGAAGTTCTTCGTCTTCAGCATTTCCCCTTCGGTCTTCTGAACGAGCTCGCGAATCGTACGGATGTTCGCGTTCTTCAGGCAGTTGTACGAGCGGACCGACAGCTCGAGCTCCTCGACGCTCTTGTCGAGGTTCTCGTTGAGCGCGGCGCGCGGCTGATCGGCCGACGTGTCCTGCTGCAGATCGCCGACTTCCTCGAGGTTGATGAAGATGTTCAGGTGATCCCGAATCAGCTTCGCGGAGAGCGAGACCGCGTCGCGCGGCGTCACCGATCCGTTCGTCCACACGTCGACGGTCAGCTTGTCGTAGTCGGTGGTCTGCCCGAGGCGCGCCGCCTCGACGAGGTAGTTCACCTTCTTGATCGGCGAGTGCACCGAGTCGATGGGAATCCAGCCGATCCCGAGGTCCTCGTCGAAGTTCTTGTCCGCCGACACGTAGCCGCGGCCGCGCTTCACGCGCATCTCCATGTGCAGCTTGCCGCCCTCGGCAACGGTCGCGATGTGCGCGTCCGGCTCGAGAATCTCGACGTCCGCGTCGGTCTCGATGTCGCGCGCCTTCACCTCGCCCGCCTTGTCGACCCGGAGATACAGCGTCTTGGTCGCGTCGACGTGCATCTTGAGCGGGACCTGCTTCAGGTTCAGGATGATGTCGGTCGCGTCCTCGACGACGCCGGGAATCGGCGAGAACTCGTGGAGCACGCCGTCGATCTTGACCGCCGTGACCGCCGCCCCTTCAATGGACGACAGCAGCACGCGCCGCAGCGCGTTGCCGACCGTGGTGCCGAAGCCGCGCTCGAACGGCTGCGCGTAGAAACGTCCGAACCGATCCGTGAGCGTCTCGCGCTCGAACTCGAGGCGCTTCGGACGCTGAAAGCCTTTCCACAACATTGTTCTTTCGACCTTTCAGATCAGACGCTCGACCGTGAGCGTCCGCCGGACCTGCCGTTTCGCTCCCCGCCTCCCGCCGCAGGTCCGGGAAGGCTGCGGGCGGGGAGCTACGAAGGTTGCCGGGCCTGAAGGCCCGGCCTACATGCCGGTAGGGCGGGGCCTGCAGGCCCCGCCAACCTTATTTACTGTACAACTCGACGATCAATTGCTCCTGCACCGGCAGGTTGATCTGCTCGCGCGTCGGCAGCTGGTTGACGCGGCCGCTCATCTGGCCTGCGTCGAACGTGAGCCACTCCGGAATCCCGCGCCCCTTCACTTCCTCGATCGCGTGCTGAATCGTCGCGTTCTGGGCGCTCGTGCCGCGCACCGTGATCACGTCGCCCGCCTTGAGCGAGTAGGACGGCACGTCCACCTTGCGGCCGTTCACGAGGAAGTGCCCGTGCCGTACGAGCTGGCGCGCCTGCGCCCGCGACGTTGCGAGCCCCAGCCGGTAGATGACGTTGTCGAACCGCCGCTCCAGCAGCTGCAGCAGCGTCTCGCCCGTGATCCCCCGCTGCCGGTCCGCCATCTCGAAGTAGCGGCGGAACTGGTTCTCGAGCACGCCGTAGATCCGCTTCACCTTCTGCTTCTCGCGCAGCTGCAGGCCGTAGCCGACGAGCTTCGCCTTCCGCAGCTTGCCGTGCTGTCCGGGCGGCAGGTTGCGCTTCTCGATCGCGCACTTCTCGGTGTAGCAGCGCTCTCCCTTCAGAAAGAGCTTCATGCCTTCGCGCCGGCACAGCCGGCAAACAGGTCCGATGTAACGTGCCATTCTGTTGAATTCCTCTATTTCCTGGCGGGGTCTGAAGACCCCGCCCTACCTACACCCGCCGACGCTTCGGCGGCCTGCACCCGTTATGCGGAATCGGCGTGACATCGCGGATCGACTTCACGTCGATGCCAATCGTCTGCAACGCGCGGATAGCGGACTCGCGGCCGGCTCCCGGTCCCTTCACGCGGACTTCGACGCTGCGCATGCCGAACGCCTTGGCGGCGTTGCCCGCGGCGATCGCCGCCTGCGTGGCCGCGAACGGCGTCCCCTTGCGCGATCCCTTGAAGCCGATGCCCCCGGCGCTCGACCACGCCACCACCGCCCCCTCGGGGTCGGTGATCGTGATGATCGTGTTGTTGAAGGAGGCCTGGATGTGCGCGAAGCCATGATGCACGACGCGCTTTTCGCCGCGCTTCTTGAACGCCTTCTTCTTCGCGGGGCGCCCCGCCTTCTTCTTGTCTCCCGTGTCGGGAGCCGCTGATGCGTCGATCGGTTCGTTCTTTGCCATAAATCAGACCGTCTTCTTTTTCGCGACCGCGCCCTTGCGCGGCCCCTTGCGCGTCCGCGCGTTGGTCTTCGTACGCTGCCCACGGACCGGAAGATTCCGGCGGTGCCGCAGGCCGCGGTAGCTCCCGATCTCCATCAGGCGCTTGATGTTCATCGAGATCTCCTTGCGGAGGTCCCCTTCGACGCGCCCCTGCTCTTCGATGACGCGACTGATCTTGCGCACGTCGTCTTCCGAGAGGTCCTTGATGCGGATATCCGGGCTGACACCCGCGACGTTCAGGATGTCCACCGAGCGCTTCCGCCCGATTCCGTAGATGTAGGTGAGCCCGATCTCGATGCGCTTGGTGCGCGGAAGATCGACGCCTGCGATGCGTGCCATTTATCCTTGCCTCTGCTTGTGTTTTTGATTCGGGCAGATCACGCGCACCACGCCCTGGCGGCGCACGATCTTGCACTTGTCACAGATTCTCTTGACCGACGCTCTGACCTTCATAACGTGAATCCCTAATCCCTAATCGCGAATCCCCAATCGTGAATCGCGAATCCCAATCGGCGAATCACGAATCCCGCATCCCGGATCCCGTCCTACTTCACCACTGCGACGATCCGGCCGCGTGTCAGGTCCCGCGGCGAAAGCTCCAATCGCACCCGATCTCCAACCAAAACACGGACGAAATTCCGTCCGGCGCCTCCAGGCGCGTGGGCGGTCACCTGCCGCTGGCCCTCGATCTCCACCCGATACTGCGCATACGGCAGCGTCTCGCGCACGATTCCTTCGACGGTGGTCGCCCCTCGGCTGGCTCGAGACGACCCCGCGCTCCGTCGAGGGGTCGCGCGGCGTTCTTCCTCGCGCGGATCTTTTTCGAGCATCGTTCAAGGTCCGCCTAAAGGCGGACGCTACGCACGAAGACGGGCCGGGACATCCCGGCGCGTCAGCACCAGCGGCCCGGCCTTCGTCACGGCGACGGTGTGCTCGAAGTGGGCCGACAGGCTTCCATCCTTCGTCACCGCCGTCCACCCGTCCGCGAGGACTTTCACCGCCGGCCGGCCGACGTTCACCATCGGCTCGATCGCCAGCGTCATCCCTTCGGCGAGCCGCGGCCCCCGGCCGGGCTCTCCGTAGTTCGCGATCTGCGGCTCCTCGTGCAGCGCGGCGCCGATGCCGTGCCCCACGAATTCCCGCACCACCGAGAACCCGTTGGCCTCGACGTGCTCCTGGATCGCGTGGCCGATGTCCGACACCCGGCCGCCGAGCCGGACCTGCGCGATTCCCTTCTCGAGCGCTTCGCGCGTCACCCGCAGCAGCTTCGACGCTTCGTCCGACACCTTCCCGACGGGCACGGTCACCGCCGAATCACCGTAGAACCCGTTCAGCTTCACGCCCATGTCGAGCGAGATGATGTCTCCCTCGCCGAGCGGGCGCGTCGACGGAATCCCGTGGACGACCTGTTCGTTGACCGACGCGCAGAGCGTGCTCGGATACCCGCGATATCCCTTGAACGCCGGCTCGGCGCCGCCGGCGCGGACAAGCCTCTCGGCGATCGCGTCGAGGTCCTTCGTCGTCACGCCAGGGGCCACCGTGGCCGCCAGTTCCGCCAGCACGTCAGCCACGAGCGCGTTGGCCGCGCGCATCCGCTCGAGCTCCGCCGGCGACTTGCACACGATCACAGCGCGACCCCGCGCCCGGCCGTCTCGAGCGCCGCGTCGAGCGCGGCGTCGACCGCGGCCGTCACGACGTCGGCGGGGCGGTTGCCGTCGATCGAGCTGAACGACGGACGCCCCGCGTAGTACTCGACGAGCGGCTTGGTCTGCCGGAGGTACACCTTCAGCCGCTCCCGCACGATATCGGCCTCGTCGTCGACCCGCGTCACGAGGGCGCCGCCGCACTTGCCGCACGCCGTCGTCCCGTCCGGTTCGGCGGTCGAGCCGCACTTGCTGCAGATGCGCCTCGTCGACAGCCGCCGCACGAGCTCGTCCTCGGGCACGACGATGTCCAGCACGACGAGCGGCCCGTGGCCGTCGACCATGCGATCGAGCGCGGTCGCCTGGACGACCGTCCGCGGGAACCCGTCGAGCACGAACCCGCGGCGCGCGTCGTCGCGATTGAGGCGGTCCTGGACGATCGCGATCATGATGTCGTCGCCGACCAGGTTGCCCGCTTCCATAGTCTCCTTCGCCACGCGCCCGATCTGCGTGCCGGACTGCACCGCCTCGCGGAGGATATCGCCCGTCGAGATCTTCGGCAGCTTCCGGGTGCGCGACAGCCGCCCGGCCTGCGTGCCCTTGCCCGCACCGGGCGGCCCCAGCATGACCACGTTCACCGCGCCGGGACAGCCGTCCTGGACTGCCGCCACTATTGGCCCCGTCGTCCCCGGATGCGCGTCTTCTTCATGAACCCGTCGTAGTGGCGCATGATGAGCTGCGATTCGACCTGCTGCACCGTGTCCATCGCCACGCCGACGATGATGAGGAGCGACGTCCCGCCGAAGTAGAACGCGACGTTCATGCCTTCGGTGATGAACTTGGGCAGCACCGCATCGAGCTTCTCGCCGATGAACGGAATCGGCGCGACCTTGAACCCGCTGATCAGGAACTGCGGCAGAATCGCGACGATCGCGAGATAGATCGCGCCGACCAGCGTGATGCGCGTCAGAATCGTATCGATGTATTCCGCCGTCCGCTTGCCCGGCCGGATGCCGGGAATGAACCCGCCGTACTTCCGCATGTTCTCCGCGACGTCATCCGGGTTGAAGATGATCGCCGTGTAGAAGTAACAGAAGAAGATGATCCCCACGACGTAGAGCAGATCGTGCAACGGCATGCCGGGCGCGATTTGCTCGATCGGCGCGCGCAGCCACCCGAACCGCCCGCCTTCCTGAATGAGCGGCGCCAGGGTCGCCGGGAACGCCAGGATCGACGACGCGAAGATCACGGGGATGACGCCGCCGGTATTCACCTTCAGCGGAATGTGCGTGCTCGAGCCGCCGTACATGCGGCGGCCGACGACGCGCTTCGCGTATTGGACCGTCACCCTCCGATGCCCGCGTTCGACGAACACGATCGCAGCGATCACCGCGACCATCAGCACGACGAGCAGCAGCAGGCGGACGATTCCCATCTGGCCCGTGCGCAGCTGTTCGAACGTCACCAGCACCGCGTGCGGCAGGTTGACGACGATGCCGGCGAAGATGATGAGCGACATGCCGTTCCCGATGCCGCGCTCGGTGATCTGCTCGCCGAGCCACATGATGAACGTCGTGCCGGTCGTCAGCGTGAGGACCGTCATCAGACGGAATCCCCAGCCGGGGCTGTAGACGAGCGGCAGGCCGCCCGCAACGCCGGTGTTCTTCTCGAGGAAATAGGCGATGCCGAGCGACTGCACCACGCTGAGCAGAATCGTCCCGTAGCGCGTGTACTGCGTGATCTTCCGTCGCCCGAGCTCCCCTTCCTTCGAGAGGCGCTCGAGGTACGGCCACACGACGGTCAGCAGCTGCAGGATGATCGACGAGCTGATGTAGGGCATGATGCCCAGCGCGAAGATCGTCATCTGCGACAGGTTCTTCCCGGAGAACATGTCGTAGAGCCCGAACATCGTGTTCTTCGCCTGATCGACCAGCGCCGCGAGCGCGTCCGGATTGATCCCCGGCGTCGGGATGTGGCCGCCGACGCGATAGACGGCGAGCAGCCCGAGCGTGAACAGCACGCGCTTTCTCAGGTCCGCGACCGCGAAGATGTTCTTCAGACTTTCCATACCGTCCCCCTACGCGAGGACTTCGGCCTTGCCGCCCGCGGCCGCGATCTTCTCGGCCGCCTTGCCGCTGAACTTGTGCGCGCGCACGGTCAGCGCCTTCGAGATGTCGCCGCGCGCCAGCACCTTGATCTTCCCGCCGCGGGAAACGAGCCCCCGTTCGCGCAGGAGATCCGGCGTGACGTCGGCGCTGCCGTCGAACCGTTCCGCGAGCGTATCGAGGTTCACCACCTCGAATTCCTCGCGGAAGTGGTTGTGGAACCCGCGCTTGGGGACGCGGCGGTGCAGCGGCATCTGGCCGCCTTCGAACCCGCGCTTCTTCTTCCACCCCGAACGCGACTGCGCGCCCTTGTGCCCGCGCCCCGCCTGCGCGCCCTGGCCCGAGCCATGGCCGCGGCCGATGCGCTTCTTCGAATGCTTGGCGCCCTTGGGAGGGCGCAGATTGGAAAGGTCCATGTCGTTTACTCTTCCACCGTCACCAGGTGACGGACCTTCAGAATCATGCCGCGCGTCGCCGGCGTGTCGATCAGTTCAACCGTGTGGCCGATCCGGCGCAGTCCCATGCCCTGGACGGTGGTCGCCTGCGTCCTGTTGAACCCGATCGGGCTTTTCAGGAGCGTGATCTTCACCTTCCGGGCGGCTTCGCTCTTCTTTGCGCTCTTCTTCGCCATGACTGGTTACCGCGTCGTCGCAGCGAGGTCTCCCTCCTGCTCGTCCTTGCCGCGCAGCTTCCGCACGGCGCCGGGATCCTTCAGCCCCTTGAGCCCCGCGAACGTCGCACGCACGACGTTGTGCGAGTTGGCCGACCCGATCGACTTCGTGAGCACGTTCTGAATGCCGCACGACTCCACGACCGCGCGGACCGCGCCGCCGGCGATGATGCCGGTGCCGTCCGGCGCGGGCTTCAGCAGCACCTGGCCGGCGCCAAACCGTCCCAGCACGGGGTGCGGCACCGTCGTGCCCGCAAGCGGCACTCGGATGAGCGACTTCTTCGCCGCCTCGATCCCCTTCTTGATCGCGGAGGGCACTTCCTTTGCCTTGCCGACGCCGAAGCCGACCACGCCGTGGCCGTCGCCGACGACGACGAGCGCGCTGAAGCTCAGGTTCTTGCCGCCCTTGACGACCTTGGTGACGCGGCTGATGTTGACGACCGTGTCCTTCAGGTCCAGCTGCGACGGGTCGATCTTTTCGCGTGTCTCAATCATTAGAACTCCAGCCCCGCTTCGCGCGCGGATTCAGCGACCGCACGGATCCGCCCGTGATACAGAAACCCGCCGCGGTCGAACACGACGCGCGTGATCCCTTTGTCCTTGAGACGCGCCGCGATCGTCTTGCCGAGCGCTTTCGCCCCTTCCACGTTGCCGCCGCGCGTCTTTCCCGAGAACGTGCCCTTCAGCGACGGCTCGGTGCTCGCCGCCGAAGCGATGGTCTTGCCGGACATGTCGTCGATCACCTGCGCGTAGATGTGCGACACGCTGCGGAAGACGCGGAGCCGCGGGCGCTCGGGCGTGCCCGCGATCCGCTTCCGCTGGCGCAAGGCGATTCGGGTGCGCCGATCCTGGTTTGTTTTGATCTTCATAAATAATGTTGCCGGGCCCGAAGGCCCGGCCTACCTGCATGTAGGGCGCGCCTTGAGGCCCGCCAACCTCCTTATTTCGCCCCCGTCTTGCCTGCCTTCTTCTTCAGCTGTTCGCCGGTGTAGCGGACGCCCTTCTGCTTGTACGGATCCGGCTTGCGCAGGCGGCGGATGTTGGCCGCGACCTGGCCGACCGCCTGGCGATCGATGCCGGTGACCGTGATGTGCGTCTGCTTGTCGATCGCGATGTCGATTCCGGGTGGAATGTCGAACACGACCGGGTGCGAGTAGCCGAGCGCGAACACGACCTGCTTGCCCTTGACCTCCGCGCGGTAGCCGACGCCGACGATGTCGAGATCCTTGCGGAACCCTTCGGTGACGCCGCGGACCGCGTTCGCCACGAGGCTGCGCGCCAGGCCATGGAACTTGCCGAGCTCGGGATCCTCGCGCAGCGTGCGCGCGTGCAGATGATCGCCGTCGACCTCGAAGCCGATCCCGGCGGGCAGCGGCTGGCGCAGCTTGCCCTTCGGGCCCTGCACCTCGACCACGCCGGGCTGCGTATCGATCTTCACGCCCTTCGGAATGACGATGGCCTTCTTACCAATTCGTGACATGACTGAATCCTGCAATTGCTGATGTTCGATTGCTGATTGCTGATTTATTTACAGATTGTCGATTCAACGATTCTCAATAAATCAACAATCAGCATTCAGCATTCAGCAATTCACCACACGTTACAGAGCACTTCGCCGCCGACACCCGCCTTCACCGCCTCGCGTCCCGTCATGACGCCTCGCGACGTCGTCAGGATACTGGTGCCGAGACCCGCGAGCACATCGGGTACGTCGTCGCGCCCGAAGTACACGCGCCGTCCTGGACGGCTCACCCGCTGGATGCCGGTGATCACCCGCTCGCCGCGCGGGCCGTACTTCAGCAAGACGCGGAGCTGCGCCTGGACGCGCTCCCCTTCCTGCGCCTCGAGCACCTTGAACCCCTGGATGTAGCCTTCGCTCTCCAGGATGCGGGCGATTTCGACCTTCAGCCGCGACGAGGGCATCTCGACCCGCGTGTGCCGGGCGATGGTCGCGTTTCGGATGCGCGACAGCATGTCTGAAATTGGATCGGTCATTTCTTTTCTTCTCGTTGTCTTCGTTGGCGGGGTCTAAAGACCCCGCCCTACGCCCGTCGTTGTTGGCGGCACTTGTTGTAGGGCGGGGTTCTTCAGACCCCGCCGCACGCCTACCAGCTGCTCTTGGTTACGCCGGCGATGTCTCCCTCGAGCGCGAGCTTGCGGAAGCAGAGACGGCAGAGCGCGAACTTCCGCATGTAGGCGCGCGGACGTCCGCAGCGCCGGCAGCGATTCCGCAACCGGATCCTGTACTTCGGCGGCTTCACTTCTTTCGCAACTTTGGCGGTGGTTGCCATTCCTCAATCCCCAATCCCCAACAGGTCAATCTTCAATCGCGAGCCGCGAATCGCGAACCGCGAACCGCGAGACTACGACGCCCGGAACGGCATGCCGAGCAGCTGCAGCAGCTTGCGCGACTCTTCGTCGGACTTCGCGGTCGTCACGACCGAGATGTTCATGCCGCGCGCCTTGTCGACCTTCATGTAGTCGATCTCGGGGAACAGCAGCTGGTCCTTCAGCCCGAGCGTGTAGTTGCCGCGCCCGTCGAACCCGCGCGGCGACACGCCGCGGAAGTCGCGCACGCGCGGCAGCGCGACCGAGATCAGCCGATCGAGGAATTCCCACATGCGCTCGCCGCGGAGCGTCACCATCGCGCCGATCGGCATGCCCTTGCGGACCTTGAACTGCGCGATCGACTTCTTCGCGCGCGTCACGACGGCTTTCTGGCCCGTCACCCGCGCCACTTCGTCGGCGCCGGTGTCGACGATCTTCGCGTTCTGGGTGGCTTCGCCGAGCCCCATGTTGACGACGATCTTCTCGATCTTCGGGATCGCCATCACGTTGCCGTAGCCGAACTCCTTCTTCAGCGCCGGCGCGACTTCCTTGTCGTAGCGTTCCTTCAGGCGGCTCATTTGTCGACCACTCCCTCGCACTTGCGGCAGATGCGCACCTTCCGTCCATCGCCGAGCACGCGCTTCCCGAGCCGCGTCGGCTTGCCGCACTCGGGACAGACGACCTGGACGTTCGACGCGTGCAGGCCGGCCTCACGCTCGACCAGGCCTCCCTTTATCTGGCGCTGCGGGTTGGGCTTCGTGTGGCGCTTGATGATGTTCACGCCTTCGACAATGAGGCGGTTCTTCTCGGCAAGCACCTTCAGCACGCGCCCGCGCTTGCCGCGGTCCTTGCCGGTGATCACCACCACGTTGTCGTTCTTCCGAATCGGTGTAGCCAGTCGTGCCATATGTGAATCCTGAATTGCTGATTTGCGATTGCTGAATGCTGATTTATTGACGATTGATGATTTCAATCAGCAATCAGCAATCAAAAATCACCATTTCGCTGCGCTACAGCACCTCCGGCGCCAGCGAAATAATCTTCATGAATCGGCGCTCGCGCAGTTCGCGCGCCACGGGGCCGAAAACGCGCGTGCCGATCGGCTCGTTCTGGTCATTGATCAAAACGGCCGCGTTCCGATCGAAGCGGATGTAGCTGCCATCCTTGCGCCGGTGCTCCTTGACCGTGCGCACGATGACCGCCTTCACGACCTGCCCCTTCTTGATGTTCCCGTCCGGCGTCGCTTCCTTGACCGACGCCGTGATGATGTCGCCGAGCCGGGCGTACCGTCCGGTGGATCCGCCGATCGGATTGATCGCCGCGATCTTGCGCGCGCCGGAGTTGTCGGCGACGTCGAGGATCGAACGCATCTGAATCATGATGAACTCCTGAATTGCTGATTGATGATTGCTGATTGCTGATTTATTGGTCGATTGACAATCTCGAAATCATCAATCAATCAACAATCAGCAATCGGAAATCAGCAATTCTCAGATCTCCTTCGCCTTCTCCACGACCCTCGTCACGACCCACCGCTTGCGGCGGCTCATCGGACGCGCTTCGACGATGGCGACGCGATCGCCGATCTTCACGCCTTCCTGCTCGTTGTGCGCGAGGAACTTCGACGTCCGCTTCTGGGTCTTGCCGTAGAGCGGATCGCGCACCTGGCGCTCGACCGCAACGACGACGCTTTTCTGCATCTTGTCGCTGACGACAAGACCGGTGATTTCAGCTTTCGTGGCCATGGCAGTTACGCGGTCTCCTTCTCGCGCAGCACCGTCTTCACGCGCGCGAGGTCGCGCCGCACCGCCTTCAGCTTGTGCGCCGCCTCGAGTTGTCCCATCGACTTCTGGATCCGCAGCCGGAACAGCTGGTCGTCCATGTCCTTCACCCGCAGACGCAGCTCGTCGACCGCGAGGTCACGGACCTCCGTCACCTTCATGACGCCTTCTCCTCCGCGAACCGCGTCGCGAACTTCGTCTTGATCGGGAGCTTCGCCGACGCGAGACGCATCGCCTTGCGCGCATCCGCCTCGGTGACCCCTTCCATCTCGAACAGGATGCGGCCGGGACGGATCACGCAGACCCATTCCTCAGGCGCGCCCTTCCCTTTTCCCATGCGCGTTTCCTGCGGCTTCTTCGTGATCGGCTTGTCCGGGAACACGCGGATCCAGATCTTGCCGCCGCGCTTCACGAACCGGGTCATCGCGACGCGCGCCGCCTCGATCTGCCGCGCCGTCATCCAGCAGGGCTCGAGCGCCTTCAGCCCGTAGTCGCCGAACGACACGTCGGACCCGCGCCACGCCTTCCCCGCCATCCGGCCGCGCTGCTGCTTCCGGTACTTGACCTTCTTCGGCATCAACATAGTGACAACCCCGAATAGCTGATTGATGATTTCTGATTGCTGATTTATCGCCCATTGACAATCGAACAATCGTCGATCAATCAGCAATCAGCAATCGAAAATCAGCATTTCTCCTACGGCCGCGCGCCAGCGCGGCGCGGAGCCCGATAGTCCTCTTCGCGTCCGATGCGCGGAACCAGGCGCTCACCCTTGTAGAGCCACACCTTCACGCCGATCTGACCGTAGGTCGTGCTCGCCTCCGCGAAGCCGTAGTCGATGTCCGCGCGCAGCGTCTGCAGCGGCAGCTGCCCGTGCAGATACCACTCCGACCGCGCGATTTCCGCGCCGTTCAGCCGGCCAGACACCCGCACCTTGATCCCGCGCGCGCCGAAGCGCAGCGCCGATTCGACCGCCTTCCGCATCGCGCGGCGGAACGCCACGCGCTTTTCGAGCTGCATCGACACCGACTCGGCGATCAGCTGCGCGTCGAGCTCGGGCTTCTGGATCTCCTGGATGTTGATGAAGACCTCGCGATTGGTCTTCTTCTGGATCTCCTGCTTCAACTTGTCCACCTCGGTCCCCTTGCGGCCGATGATGATGCCGGGGCGCGACGTGTAGATGTCGATCTTCAGCTTGTTGGCCGCGCGCTCGATTTCGATCTTGGACACGCCGGCGTGCGCGAAGCGCGTCTTCAGCGTGTCGCGCAGCTTCAGGTCCTCATGGAGCAGCTTCGAGTAGTCCTTGTCGGCGAACCACCGCGACCGCCACGTCTTGTTGAAGCCGAGCCGGAACCCGTGCGGATGTACTTTCTGACCCATAAGTCTCCAGTTAGCCTTTCGCCGTTTTGGCGCGGCCGCGCTTGCTCGCCGTCTTCTTCTTCGCCGCCGGCTTTGACGTCCGTTTCGCCGCCGTTTTCTTTTTCGCTGCGGGCTTGGCCTTCGGCTTGGCTCCGCGCGCGCGCTTGGGAACTGAGGGTTCGGTCGTCGGCGAGACCGGCGAGACGGGCTCAGGCGGCGCAATGAGCGTCGGCCGTTCGGCAACCTGCACCGTCAGGTGCGCGGTGCGCTTGACGACGCGGAATGCCCGGCCCATCGGGGCCGGTCGGATCCGCTTCTGCGAGGGCCCCTGGTTCGCGTAGCACGCGTTCACGTAGAGGCTCTCGACGTCGCCGCCGAACCCGTCCTTCTGCGACGCGTTCGCGATCGCGGAGCGAAGCACCTTCTCGATGTCGCGCGCGACGCCCTTGCGCGCGAAGCGCAGCGTCGCGAGCGCGGCGTTGACGTCGCGGCCGCGAATCAGGTCAAGGACGAGCCCCGCCTTCTGCGCGGAGGTGCGGACGTATTTCGCGGTGGCGTGTGCCTGCACCGCCATTACGCACCAGCCTTTGCGGCCGGCGCGCCCGCCGCCGGTGCCGCCGCCGCGGCCACGGCCGCCGCCTTGTCGCTCTTCGTCGTGTGACCCTTGAACGTGCGCGTCGGCGCGAACTCGCCGAGCTTGTGGCCGACCATGTTCTCGGTCACGTAGACCGGAATGAACTTGCGCCCGTTGTGCACGGCGATGGTATGCCCCACCATCTCGGGAATGACCGTCGAGCGGCGCGACCAGGTCTTGATGACCTTCTTCTCGCCGCCGCGGTTCATGACTTCCACCTTCTCGAGCAGCGGAACGTCGACGAATGGTCCTTTTTTCAGTGATCTACTCATAATTTCCTATGCTCGCGGGGCCCCACCCCCGCTCGCGCGCGCACGGCAACTCCGCGCCTCGCGCGGGCCGCAGGCGCCTATTTCTGCCTTCTCTGAACGATGAAGCGATCCGTCGCCTTGCGGTTGCGCGTCTTGAAGCCTTTCGTCGGCTGGCCCCACGGCGAAACCGGGTGGCGTCCGCCTGACGTCTTGCCTTCGCCCCCGCCGAGCGGGTGGTCGACCGGGTTCATGGCGACGCCGCGCACGTGCGGCCGCTTGCCGAGCCATCGGCTGCGGCCTGCCTTGCCGACCGAGACGTTCTCGTGGTCGACGTTCCCAACCTGGCCGATCGTCGCGAGACACTCGAGGTTGATCTTCCTGATCTCGCCCGACGGCATCTTCACCGACGCGTACTCGCCTTCCTTCGCCACCAGCTGCACCGACGATCCCGCGCTGCGGGCGATCTGCCCACCCTTGCCCGGCTTCAGCTCCACGTTGTGGATCTGCGTGCCGAGCGGGATGTTCTTCAGCGGCAGCGCGTTCCCCGGCAGGATGTCGACGTTGTCGCCCGAGACGATCGTGTCGCCCACCTTCAGTCCGAGCGGCTGGAGGATGTAGCGCTTCTCACCGTCCGCATAGGTGAGGAGCGCGATCCGCGCGGACCGGTTCGGGTCGTACTCGACCGTCGACACCTTCGCCGGAATGTCCCGCTTGTCGCGCTTGAAGTCGATGATGCGGTAGTTGCGCTTATGGCCGCCGCCGCGCCACCACGAGGTCAGCTCGCCGTGGTTGTTGCGGCCGCCGGACTTCCGCAGCGGCTCGACGAGCGGCTTGTACGGCTCGGTCGTCGTGATCTCCTCGAACACCTGCACCGTCTGAAACCGCCGCCCGGGCGACGTCGGGTTGTACTTTCTGATCGGCATATGATGAATCCTTGAATTGCTGATTTGTGATTGCTGATTGCTGATTTATTGGTCGATTGACACTCGTGAAATCGTCAATCAATCGACAATCAGCAATCGAAAATCAGCAATTCTTTACGCGCCTTCCAGGAACTCCGGAATCTTCTGGCCTTCCCGGAGCTTCACGTAGGCCTTCTTCCAGTCGGACCGCTGCCCGACGAACCGCCCCTGGCGCTTCATCTTCCCGTGCGAGATCGAGGTCCGGACCGCTTCGACCTTCGAGCCGAGGAGCTTCTCGACCGCGCGCTTGATGTCCACCTTGGTCGCCGTCGGCGCAACCTGGAAGACCAGCGTCCGGTTGCCTTCCCGAATCGCCGTACTCTTTTCGGTGACCAGCGGCCGTTTGATGACGTCTGTGAGCTTCATGATGAATCCTTGAATTGCTGATTTGTGATCGCTGATTGCTGATTTATTGGTCGATTGGCACTCGTGAAATCGTCAATCAATCAACAATCAGCAATCGAAAATCAGCAATTCACGCGAGAGACTCCTGCAACTTCTCGAGCGCTTCGCGAGTGACGATGACATGCGACGTGTCGATGATGTCGCGCGCGGTCACGCGGGCGGCCGAGGCCAGCTTGACGCCGGCAATGTTCCGCGCCGTTCGCGCGAACTCGTCGTCCGGCTTCACGTCGATGACGACCGCCTTGCCCGATGCGCCCCACCGTCGGATCATCGCGGCGGTCTCTTTCGTCTTGCCGTTCTCCCCCGCCTGCAGCTTCTCGACGACGATCACGGCGCCGTCCTGGAGCTTCTGGGCGAGCGCCGCGCGGACCGCGCCGATCCGCACTTTCTTCGGCATGTCGAACGCGTAGCTGCGCGGCTGGGGGCCGAACACCGTGCCCCCCTTGCGCCAGAGCGGGGTGCGGCTCGAACCGACCTGCGGACGGCCGGTGCCTTTCTGCTTGTACGGCTTCTTGCCTCCGCCGCTGACGAGCGCGCGGTTCTTCGTCGCATGCGTCCCGCGCCGCTCCGCCGCGTTCTCCTGGACGACGGCGGCCCAGATCAGGTCCGCCTTGACGCGCCCGCCGAACACCTCGTCGTTCACGTCGACGGTGCCGACGGTCTCGCCGTCTGAATTCTGAATATTGAGGCGCATTACTTCTTGCCCTTCTGTACCTGGACCTTTGTGGGCTTCTCGGCCTGCGGCGTCGCGATGCGCTTGGCCGCGACCGCCTTGCGAATCACGACGTAGCCGCCAGGCGCGCCGGGAACCGCGCCGTGAATCACCAGCAGGTTGTTCTCGGCATCGACCTGCACGACCTTCAGGTTCCGCACGGTCACGCGATCGCCGCCCATCCGGCCCGCGGCGCGCATGCCCTTGACGACGCGCGACGGGAACGAGGACGCGCCGATCGATCCGGGCGCGCGGTGGAACATCGAGCCGTGCGTCGCGGCGCCGCCGCGGAAGTGATGCCGCTTGACGACCCCCTGAAAGCCCTTGCCGCGGCTGATGCCGATCACGTCGACGCGATCGCCGTTGTTGAACACGCCGGTGACGAGCACCTGATCGCCCGCCTTCAGCGCTTCGGCCCCTTTCGCGAGCTTCACCTCGCGGCGCACACGCGTCGGCGGCACGTCCGCCTTCTTGTAGTGCCCCGCGAGCGGCTTCGCAACCCGCGCCGGCTTCTCTTCGACCAGCCCCAGCTGCACCGCGTCGTATCCGTCGGTCGCGGTCGCTTTCGCCTGCACGACGACGCACGGACCGGCCTTGATGACCGTCGCCGGCGACACCGTCCCGTCCTGCGCGAAGACCTGGGTCATTCCGACTTTGCGTCCAATGATTCCAGTCACCATATATCTTTTCTTTTCTGCTCGCGGGGCCCACCGCCGCTCGCGCGCGCTCGGCGGCTGCGCGCCTCGCGCGGGCCGCAGGCGCTGCTGATTGCCACGCCTGCGCCAGATTCAACAGCTTCTCAGCACGGCCGATTCCGCGGCGTCTCCGTGTTCTCTAGCGAACCGCGAACCGCGAGTCGCCAGCCGCGAACTACTTGTGTTCCTTCCCGAACGCCTTGATCTCGACGTCGACGCCCGCCGGCAGATCGAGCTTCATCAGCGCGTCCACGGTCTGCGGCGTGGGCTCGAAGATGTCGATCAGCCGCTTGTGCGTGCGCAGCTCGAACTGCTCGCGCGACTTCTTGTCGACGTGCGGCGAGCGGAGCACGGTCCATTTGTTCTTTTCGGTCGGCAGCGGAATCGGACCCGCCAGCCGCGCGCCCGTGCGCCGCGCCGTGTCCACGATCTCCGTCGTCGACTGATCGAGCACCCGGTTGTCGTACGCCTTCAAACGGATGCGGATCTTGTCGCTGAATGCGGTCGCCATCTGTGTGTATCTCCGAAATGCTGATTGCTGAGTGCTGATTGCTGATTGATTTTCCGATTGTCAATTCGTCAACAAATCAACAGTCAGCAATCAACCTTCAGCAATTCTCTATTTCCCCTGCACCCGTGCAACGACTTCTTCACTCACGTTGCTCGGAGCCGGCTCGTAGCGATCGAAGTGCATCGAATACGTCGCGCGGCCCTGCGTGCTGGAGCGGAGATCCGTCGCGTAGCCGAACATCTCGGAGAGCGGCACGCGCGCGTTGATGATCTGCG
>Ga0075424_100001214_pt1 | contig 22213 bp, 23 predicted proteins | sample SoiMethybrSBSTD3_FD_75301 | JGI IMG/M metagenome (GOLD analysis project Ga0075424, IMG submission 75301) | Bulk soil microbial communities from a Populus tree surrounding site in Tennessee, USA - Soil MetaG P. TD hybrid SBSTD3 | ecosystem: Environmental > Terrestrial > Soil > Tree plantation... | reverse complement strand
CGTCAGGATCAGCCACGTCACCAGCGGCACCAGCAGGCTCATGCCGGTCATCGACGCGCTGCCGAGCAGCGAGAGCGCGGTGCCGCGCCGCTTGTTGAACCAGCGCGCGACCACGCCGGAGGCCATCACCGGTCCCGTCACGGCCAGGCCGAGCGGCAGGATCACGCCGTACACGACCGCGAATTCCCAGTAGCTGTGCACGCGTGAGGTCAGCACCAGCGAGGCGACCAGCAGGATCGTCCCGACCGAGGCGGTGAGCCGCGCGCCGAAACGATCGAGCGCGAGCCCGACGAGCGGGCCGAACACGCCGTAGAGGAAGAGGCTCACCGCGATCACGATCGAGAAGCTCGCGCGATCGATCCCGAGGTCGGCGACGATCGGCTTGAGGAACGGACCCACCGCGTGGCGGATTCCGGTGGAGATGAACGTCATGAAGGAGAATCCGGCGACGACCCACCAGCCGTAGAACACCGGACCCGTCTTCATTGACATGACCAACTATACTCGCTTTGGCGACGGACGGCCCGACATCCGCGACGCCACAAAAGGGAGAGACCTTACATGTTGATGCGGCGGTTAGGTCGCACTGGATTGCGAGTGTCGGCGCTGTGCCTGGGCGGAAACACGTTCGGCTGGACGACGGATCAGAAGGCCTCCGAGGCGGTGCTCGACGCTTACGTCGAGGCCGGCGGCAACTTCATCGACACCGCGGACGTGTACTCGCGCTGGGTGTCGGGCCATAAGGGCGGCGAGTCCGAAGACGTGCTCGGCAAGTGGATGAAGGCGCGCGGCAACCGCCGGTCCGTGATCATCGCGACCAAGGTGATGGGCCCGATGGGGCCCGGCGCGAACGACACGGGGCTCTCACGCCAGCACATCGTCGAGGGCGTCGAGGACTCGCTCGAGCGTTTGCAAACCGACTTCATCGATCTCTACCAGGCGCACTGGGACGACCGCGACACGCCGCTGGACGAGACGCTGCGCGCCTTTGACGATCTGGTGCGTCAGGGCAAGGTGCGCTACATCGGCGCCTCGAACTACCACGCCTGGCGCCTGACGCGCGCGCTCTGGGAGAGCGACCGCCGCGCCTTCGTGCGCTACGAGTCGATCCAGCCGAAGTACAACCTCGTGTTCCGCGACGAGTACGAACGCGAGCTCGAACCGCTCTGCCTCGAGCAGTCGATCGGCGTCATTCCCTATTCGTCGCTCGGCAGCGGCTTCCTCTCCGGCAAGTACCATCGCGGCCGTGAGCTGCCCAAGACCGCGCGCGCCGGCAACGTGGAGAAGATCTACATGACCGACCGCGGCTTCACGGTGCTCGAGGCGGTCGAGAAGGTCGCCGCCGGCGCGGGCGCCACCGCGGCGCAGGTGGCACTGTCCTGGCTCGCTCATCGTCCGGGCATCACGGCGCCGATCGCCAGCGCCACGTCAGTGGCTCAGCTGAAAGAATTGCTCGGCGGGATCGAGCTCGAGCTCGATGCTGACGCCCGCACAACCCTGGATCGCGCGAGCGCCTGGCAGGAGGGCTAGCGTCGGCGGTGACTAGCGGCCGATCTGGGCTCCGCCGGCGATCTGCGGCAGGATGAAAACTTCGCTGTCGGGGCGGATCGGCTCGAGCAACGTCTCCTGGTAGATCTGGCCGTCGATGGCAACGGCGACACCTTCCTGAAGATGCGGGCCGATCTCGGGATGGAGCTCGGTGAGTCGATCGAAGAGCTGCTTGACGGACGTCGCCGAGATGTCGAACTCGGCGACGCCCCCCGTCAACTGCGCGAGGTTGCCGATCAGAACAACCCGCGCGATTTTCTATTCTGGGGGCCCAGAAATGGCCCCCAGACCCCCAGCGCTCGTCACGCCCCGGGCAACCCGGGGCGCTCCTCGAATTCGCGACATACGTGGACTCGTCAGCTCTTCGCGGCCTTTTCCTTGAGCGCCTTCAAAACCTTGGGCGGCGACATCGGCAGCTCGGTGAAGCGGATGCCGGTCGCCTGCTCCATCGCGTTCGCGATGGCGCCGAGCGGCGGCACGATCGGCGTCTCGCCGACGCCGCGCACGCCGTACGGGTGCTTCGGATTCGCGACCTCGACCAGGATCGCGTCGATCATCGGCACGTCCGAGGCCACCGGCATGCGGTAGTCCAGGAAGCCCGCGTTCTGCAGCTTGCCGTCCTCGCCGTAGATGTACTCCTCGTTCAGCGCCCAACCGATGCCCTGCACGGCGCCGCCCTGGAACTGCCCCTCGACGTACGCGGGATGCAGCGCCTTGCCCGCGTCCTGCGCCACCGTGTAACGCAGAATCGTCACGCGCCCGGTCTCCGGATCAACCTCGAGATCGACCAGATGCGTGCCGAGGCTCGGCCCCGCGCCCTGGGCGTTGATGCGGCCGTAGCCGCCGATGGGCCCGCCGGTCTTGCCGGCGACCTTCGCGAAGTCGGCGATGGTCATCGGCTTCACCTTCTCGCCGAGCGCCCCGAGCGGCCGGACCGCGCCGTCCTTGAACTCGACCTGATCCGGCTTGGCCTCCCAGAGCTTGCAGGCCCGCGCGCAGAGCTCGGTCTTGATCTGCTTGGCCGCCTCGACGATGGCCATCGAGCCCGAGAACGCCGAGCGGCTGCCGCCAGTGAGGAACGTGAAGCCGAGCGAGCCGGTGTCGCCGATGATCGGGCGCACCTTCTCGTAGGGGATCCCGAGCTCGTCGGCGGCCACGTTCGTGAGCGCGGCGCGCAGCCCGCCGATGTCCGGCGTGCCCGCCATCAACGACACGGTACCGTCCTCGTTGATCGTGAGCGACGCGCACGTCTCGCCGCCGATGTTGAACCAGAAGCCCGAGGCGACGCCGCGGCCCTGCCACTTGCGAAGCGGCGTGTTCCAATGCTCGGTCTTCTTGATCGAGTTGAGCGTCTCCTCGAGACCGAGCGGGCCGAACTTCGGACCGTAGGCGGCCTTGGTACCCTCGCGCGCGGCGTTCATCATGCGGAGCTGGATCCCGTCGATCCCGAGCTTCTTGGCGATCTCGTCGACCACGCTCTCGACCGCGAACTCGGAGATCGGCGCGCCGGGCGCCCGGTAGGCCGCCACCTTCGGCCGGTTCGACACGACGTCGTAGCCGATGACCTTGACGTTCTCCATATCGTACGGCGCGTACGCGCAGAAGACGCCAGGCTGAACCGGCGAACCCTGAAAGGCGCCCGCCTGGTACTTGAGCTCGGCGAAGCCGGCGACGAACTTGCCGTCCTTCGTCGCGCCCATCTTCACCTTGACCGTGGCGCCGGAGGTCGGGCCCGAGGCCTTGAAGACTTCCTCGCGCGACATGACCATCTTCACCGGGCGCTTGGCCTTTTTCGAGAGCGCGAGCGCCAGCGGCTCGAGGTAGACGACGGTCTTGCCGCCAAAACCGCCACCGATCTCGGACGCGGTCACGCGGATCTTGGCGATATCGAGGCCGAGGAGCCGCGCGCAGTGGGCGCGCACGATGAAGTGTCCCTGCGTGCAGCACCAGAGCTCGGCCGAGCCGTCCTCGGAGACGCTGGCCAGCGCCGCGTGCGGCTCGATGTAGCCCTGGTGCACCGGCGCGGTCTTGAACTCGCGCTCGATGACGATGTCGGCCTTCTTGAAGCCGGCCTCGACGTCGCCCAGGTTGATCTCGATGCGCTTGGCCACGTTCGAGGGCTTGTCGGGCTTGGGCTCGACGCCGGCGGTGAAGAGATCGTCGTGCAGGACCGGCGCGCCCGGCTTCATGGCCTCGACGACGTCGATCACGTGCGGCAGCATCTCGTACTTCACGTCGATCAGCTTCAGCGCGCGCCGGGCGATCGCCGTGCTGGTGGCCGCGACGGCGGCTACCGCGTGGCCTTCGTAGAGCGCCTTCTCGCGCGCCATCACGTTCCGGACGACGTCCTTGTAGTTCATCATCATCTCGCCGGCCGGGATGAACTCGGAGGACTGGTCGGCGAAGTCGTCGCGAGTGATGACGGCCTTCACGCCGGGGAGCGCCTCGGCCTTTGAAGTATCGATCGAGACGATGCGCGCGTGCGGATGCGGGCTCCGAAGAACCTTACCGATGAGCTGGCCCGGCAGGTTGAAGTCGGCCCCGAAGCGCGCGCGTCCGGTTACCTTGTCGACGCCGTCCGGGCGGATCGTGCGGGTTCCGACGTAGCCGTGCCCATTGGTCCCGTTCGTGCCGTTCTCGGCCATCGCTATCCCTTTCTCATCGTCGCGGCCGCATCCTTCACCGCGCTCACGATTTTGTCGTATCCCGTGCACCGGCAGAGGTTCCCGGCGAGCCAGAAGCGGATCTCGTGATCGCTCGGGTCGGGCGAGCGCTCGAGCAGCGCCTTGCTGGCCACCAGGAAGCCCGGCGTGCAGATGCCGCACTGGAGCGCGGCGTGCTCGAGGAACTTCTGCTGCAGCGGATGGAGCGTCTCGCCCTTGGCCAGGCCCTCGATCGTCTCGATGCGGCGGCCGGCGACCTCGCAGCCGAGCACGAGACAGGAGCAGACGAGCCGGCCGTCGAGGGTCACGCTGCAGGCGCCGCAGTCGCCGGACGCGCAGCCTTCCTTGCTGCCGGTCATGTTCAGGGTGTCGCGCAGGACGTCGAGGAGCGTGTCTTCCGTCTCGCACAAGAACTCGACGGCGTCTCCGTTCACGGTCGTTTCGATGTGATGTTTGGCCATCAGCTCGTCCTCGCTCGGTCCAGCGCGATCAGGGCCGCACGGCGCGCCAGCACCGCGGCCACGTCGGTACGAAACTCGATCGTTCCCCGCTTGTCGTCGATCGGGCGACACACGGCCCGCGCCGCGGCTTCCAGCCGTCGCTGTGCGGGCTCGTCGAGCCGGCTTCCGATGATCGCCTGCGCGGCCTCGGAGACGAGCAGGATGCGCGCGGCCACCGCGCCGAGCGAAACCCGCGCGGCGGTAATCGTGCCGGCGCCGTCGAGGCTCAAGCTTACTCCCGCCCCTACCACCGCGATGTCCATTTCGGTTCGCGGAATGAAGCGCAGGTAGGCATCGGAAGATCTGGCGGCACGGGGCGGCAGCAGAAAGGAAACAACGATCTCGCCCTTCTTGAGGGCGAGCTTGCGCGGGCCGAGCATCACATCCTCGACCGGAAGGTCGCGCCGGCCCTGCGGCCCCGCCAGGGTCGCGACAGCGCCGGCGGCGATGAGGGCCGGAACGCTGTCGGCGGCCGGCGAGCCGTTGCAGAGGTTGCCGCCGAGGGTGGCGCGCCCCTGGACCTGGGTCGAGCCGATCAGGTTCGCCGCCTCGACCACGCCCGGCCAGGCTTTCTTGAGCCGTGCGTGCTCCTTGAGCTCGGCCCCGGTCACCGCGGCGCCGATCCGCCAGCCGCCCTTTTCCTCAGTGACGACGCGGGTCTCGGCGATCTTCTTGATATCGACGATGAGCTCGGGATCGACCATGTCGGCCCGCATCTGGACGAGGAGATCGGTGCCGCCGGCCAGCACCCGCGCCTCCCCGTTCGCCGCCGACAGGAGCGCGACCGCTCCCTCTACCGAATCCGGTGCCTCGTAGCGCATGTGGTAGGTCTCGCCTTTCGTAACGTTCCGTAAATCGCGGTGCGCGCCTTGAAATCCTTGATGTTCAGGCATGCATAATCGGTGAAGCCGCCACGCCTGTCAACGCCTCGACGGGCGCGAGATCCTGCTATTTCGAGCCTGCGTCAGATGCGCTCGAGAATGACGACTGGGATCTCGCGCTGTGCCCGTTGCTGATACTCCTCGTACGGCGGCCAGATCGCGGCCATCGTCTTCCAGAGCGCCGGCTTCTCGGCCGGCGTCGCCGTGCGTGCGCGCGCCTTGAAGCGATCTGCCATGACCTGCACCTGAACTACTGGATTCGCGGCGAGATTCTCGTACCAGCCCGGATGCTTGGGCGCGCCGCCGCGCGAAGCGACGATCAGGTACTTCTCGCCCGCTCGCCCGTAGATCAGGGGCGTCGTGCGCGCCTGACCGGAGCGCCGTCCGGTCGTGGTGAGAAGAAGCGTTGTCACGCCCTCCCAGATGTGGCCGTCGCGCCCATCGCTCTCGATGTAGCGCTTCGCGTGAGCTTGCTGCCAGCCGGGCGGCCGGCTCCCGGACGCGGGTGGTGGTGTCGACATGAAGTCCTCCAGCCCTACTTGATCGAGTCGGGCGACACGGGGCGATTGACGCGCGAGGCCTCGTAGATCGCGAGCGGGACCTGCAAGATGTGCTTCGCGATGCGGATGTCCTGCGCGGGCTGACGGCCGGCCAACAGGCTGTCGATGAAGTCCCCCGCCGCGCCGTCGAACCCGAGCCGCCAGTCGGCCGGCACCTGATAGCTGACGGTCTCGGTGCCGCGGATCAGCACCACCGGCGGCATGTCGAGCATCTCGCCCGTGGCGCGCGTCACCCAGATGATCCCGCGGCTGCCGTGGATCTCGAAGAACTCGTCGGCCCGGTAATACTTGGCGCGGATCGTCATCTCGGGCGCCGCCGTGTAGTCGATGATGCCCAGGCACTCGCGCCCCTTGAAGCGCCACATGGCCGCCGCCGGCGTCTCGGTGAGGAAATCGGCACCGCGCGTCACGATCGCCGAGATGTCGCCGATCTCGCCGATCCACAGCACGGCCGTCGCGTACTTGTGGACGCCGTCGTCGTAGAGCGCGGCACCGGGATTCAGGCCGGCGTCGCGGCGCCACACCATCGCATCGGGATCGAGCTCCACCACCTGCCCCGTGATCTGCACGTCGCGCGTCGTGTGGATCCGCACCAGCGAGGGCTCGCCGATCGCGCCCGAATCGAGCAGCTCCTTGGCTTTCAGGATCGGCGGGTAATAGAGGAAGTTCTCGGTCACCCGGAACGTCGTCTGCGCGCGTGCCACCGCCTCGGCGATCCGATCCGCCTCCGCGACCGAGACCGCCAGCGGCTTCTGGGCCGAGACGTGCTTGCCGGCGGCGAGCGCGGCCACGATCTGGTCGGCGTGCATCCAGGTCGGCGTCAGGAGCTCGACGGCATCGATTGCGGGATCCTCGAGGACCTGCTTGAAGTCCGAGTAGATCCTGGGCGTGATGCCCCACTCGCGGGCACGCCGCGTCGCGCGCTCCGGCACCGTGTCGCAGAGCGCGACGACGTCGCAGCGCGGATGCTGCAGGTATCCGGGCGCGTTGAGCTGAGAGATGTTGCCGCAGCCGACGATCGCGAGACGGACTCGATCCATATTCTTTATGCGATTCAATACAACGCGCGCGAGCGTGGGGTCAAGCGCCGCGTCAGAACTTGACGGGCAAGGTCTTGAGGCCGCGCAGGGTGAGGCTCTGGCGGTACTCCGGCTCGTGCGAAACCAGCTCGAGGGTCGGCAGCCGCCGCACCAGTGTGTCGATCGCGATCTGGCCCTCGACCCGCGCCAGCGGCGCGCCCAGGCAGAAGTGAATGCCCCAGCCGAACGCGATGTGCCGGTTGTCGCTGCGCGTGAGGTCGAGCCGGTCCGGATCGGGGAACTGCGAGGGATCGCGGTCGGCGGCGCCGATGAACGGCATCACCATCTCGCCCCGGGCGATCGTGCGGCCGCCGATCGTCGCATCCGCGCTCGCCACGCGTGCCGTGCGCTGCACCGGGCCGTCGTATCTTAGGAGCTCCTCGACCGCGCTCGTGATGAGCCCGGGGGTCTGCCGCAGGCGGCGCAGCTCGCTGGGATTGCGCAGCAGCGCCAGCATCCCGTTGCCGATCAGGTTCACGGTGGTCTCGTGCCCCGCGATCAGCAGCAGGATGCAGGTGGCCAGCAGCTCTTCCTCGTTCAGCTTGTCGCCCGCTTCCTCGGCCGCGATCAGCGCCGAGAGAAGATCGCCTCGCGGCCGTGCGCGCCGCTCGGCGATGAGGCCCCGGAAGTAGTCGCTGATGGCGTGGCGGGAGGCCGCGCTGCGCCGCGGGATCTCCGAATCCGGCGGCAGCCAGATCGAATCGAGCCCGCGGGCGATGTCGAGGCTCCAGCCCTTGAAGCGTTCGTGATCCGCGACGGGGACGCCCAGCATCTCGCAGATGACGTTGACCGGAATCGGGTAGGCGAACTCCTCGATCACGTCCATCGAGCCGACGGCCTCGGCGCGCGTGATGAGCTCGTCGACGATCTGCTGGATGCGGGGTCGCAAGCCCTCGACCACCCGCGGCGTGAACGCCTTGCTGACGAGGCTTCTCAGACGCGTGTGATCGGGCGGATCGCGATCGAGCATCGAGAGCCCGACGCCGCGGGGCACCTCGGCGCCGAATCGCGCGGCGACCAGCGCGGCCAGCGGCTCCTTGATGAACCGCGGATCGCGCAGTACCGAGGCCACGTCCTCGTAGCGAGTGAGCACCCAGAACCCGAGCGGACTGTGATGGACCGGATCCTCGGCGCGAAGCCGATGATAGGTCGGATAGGGATCGGCCAGGAACTCCGGCTCCATCGGGTTGAAGCTCTGCATGGCTCGCTCTATCGTCTCACTTCGGGGGCGCGGTGGAAGCCGGGGGCGCCGCAGGCTGCGCCGGGGTCGGCGTCGGCACGACGACACCCGGCGCCAGCTGGATCTCTTCGACGAGCGTCACCTGCGTGACATAGTAGCGGGTCTCGCCGAAGCAGCTCGTCGGAAGCCCGACGCGCTGCTCGTAGTGGAGGGCCACCCGGCGGCCCATGTACTTGTTGATCTGCGCGACGGCGTTGTCGTCCCACACGGTGAACTCGAACTTCTCGGTCGCCGAGCCCGGCATCGACACCATCGCCATCTCGCCTTCCCAGGTCTTGCAAATCCAGCCCTTGCGGGAAAACTTCTGCACCCAGCCCGCGCGCTCGCCGGAGGAATAGCTCCAGCGCATCGCGGCCCACAAGTAGCCGGCCGCCAGGGCCGCGACCACCAGCAACGCGACCAGGATGTACAGCTTGCCGATGCCGCGTTGACCGTCCGCCCCCATCGGGCGCGCCTCCTGTTTCGAACGGGGATTGGTCCGCGATTGTCTCTCATCGCGCGCGCTTGCGCGAGGGGCTTCGCGCCGGGTCCGGCCGGTTCAATCGGACCGTGGTCCGAGGTACCGCTCGAGGATTCGCGCGAACTCCGCCGGCACGCTCACGCCGCCCATCAGCTCGCTCGTCTCGGGGAAGTAGATGCGGCCCAGCGTGGTGCCATCGGTGAACCAGATGGTCAGCCAGTAGCGCGGCTCCGCGAGCACATGCACCTTGGGCGGTCGCACCGCGCTCGTGGCGATCATGTCGACGAGCGCGGCGACGTCGGCCGGCGTGCTGACCGCCGCCGGCTTCGTCGCGCTCAGGTGCGGCGGCTCGCCGCGCTGCACGTCGATCGCCCGCACCCTGCCGGTGACGTCGTACAGATCGGCGCCGATTTTCGCGCGCGGATTGCGCCAGGCTTGATAGAGGAAGATCCGATCCTTCCAGACCGCGGCGAGGCGGAAATTGGTCGGGTAGCCCCGCACCGCGTACACCCGGGTGTTCGACGGCAAGAAGGCCGCGGCGGCGTCGACGCCATATGAGCAGCTGCGCGTGTCCTCGCCGAACGAGCATTCGATCACGGCGAACTCGGCACCGAGATCGTCGCGGGTGAGCGCCCGGCCCGGCTCGTCGGCGAAGCGGATGTAGTCGATGCCGTCGAACGTGATGTAGTCGAGCAGGGTCGTGGCGCCCGCGACAGTGGCGGGCCCGAGCACGAGCGCCAGGAGCGCGAGCGCGATCCTCATGCGATGTCACCGTATGTCGCCGCCGCCCCTCGGGTCAAGACGCGGGCGCCGGCAGCCCGTCGTCGTGGGCGCAGCCGCTCGGCGGCGGTTCGCCGGCGCGGCCTTGACCTGGCGCGCGCCACCCTGCCATCTTATCGGCATGAGCGACCGCAAGTACCGCCAGCAGGGCTACCGGAGCTCCGGCTCGGAGCCGCGCCGACCGTCCCCTCCCCCGCCGCGCCCGGCTTCCGACGCCCCGCGAAGCAGCGACATGCTCGCCAAGCGCACGCTCTCGCGGTGCGCGGCGTGCGGCGCGGTGCTGCCGATCGCCAACGCCTCGCTCGAGCAGTGCCCCAACTGCCGGGCGGCGATCCACGCCTGCCGGCAGTGCACGCACTTCGAGCCGAGCCGCCGCTTCGAATGCAACGAGCCGATCGCCGAGCGCGTCGCCGACAAGAACGCGCGGAACGAGTGCGCCGCGTTCGCGCTACGAGTCACGATCGAGCGCGACGCCTCACCCGACTCGACGCGTCCCAGCGACATCCGGCGCGGCTTCGACAATCTGTTCAAGAAGTAGCCGGCGGTGACCGCGCTGTTCCTCGCCGCGCTGCTGCTCGTGACCGCGGCGACGGACGTGGGAGCCCAGGCGTCGACTCGCCGCTCGCTCACGGGGCGGCTCCTCGTCGCGACCGATACGATTCGCGATCCGCGGTTCGCGAAGACCGTCATCTTCGTCGTCCGGCACCGCGCCGAGGGCGCGTTCGGCCTCGTCGTGAACGTTCCGATCGGCGACGTGCCGATCGAGCGAGCGCTTCGGCCCTTCGGGCTCGATGTGCCGCCGGGCAGCGGAGATATCCGCGTGTACTACGGCGGCCCGGTCGAAGAGCGGCGCGGCTTCTTCCTGCACTCCCGCGACTGGACGGGCGAGGGCACGACCGTGATCGACGATCGCTTCGCGATCACCGAAGATCCCCGGGTGCTCCAGGCGCTCGCCAACGGATCCGGACCGCGCCGCTCGCTGTTTTGCCTGGGCTACGCCGGCTGGGGGCCGGGCCAGCTCGACGCCGAGATGGCCACCGGCGGATGGGGCGTCGCGCCGGCCGACGAGCGGCTCGTGTTCGACGAGGATCCGCAGCAGAAGTGGATCGAGGCGACGACCCGACGGCTCCTGGATCTCTGAGGCCGAGAGGAGAGCACCGCATGAAGACGATCGACATCCACGCCCATCTCGTTCCCAAGTCCGTGTGGCAGGCCGCCGAAGCCGGCCGCGAGTGGCACGGCTATCGCCACGAGCCCGGCGAGGGGATCGGCGCCATGGTGGGCGGCGGACGCCGCATCACGTTCACCTCGCCCAAGGTGCGCTTCACGCCCGAGGAGCGGTTGAAGGATATGGACTCGCAGGGCGTCGACGTCCAGGTCGTCTCGATTCACACGCCGTTCTTCGGCTATCACCTCGATGCGGCCGAGGGCCGCGCCCTGGCGCGCGAGGTGAACGACGAGATCGCGTCGATGACCCGACAGTGGCCGCAACGCTTCGCCGGACTCGCCACCCTACCCGTCCAGGACGTGAAGGCGGCGATCGACGAGCTGGAGCGCGCCGTGACCGTGCTCGGTCTGAACGGCGCCGAGCTCGACACGATCGCGAACGGCGAGAACTGGGACGAGCCGAAGTTCCTGCCGCTGTTCAAGGCGGCCGAAGCGCTTGGCGCCGTCCTGTTCTTCCATCCGCAGCCGCAGCACAACTTCCTGATGCAGCGCACGACCAAGTACGGGCTCTTCAACAGCCTCGGCGTCATCCTCGACGACGCGATCGTCGTCGCGATCCTGATCTTCGGCGTCCTCGACGCCTGTCCGAACCTCAAGGTCTGCATCGCCCACGGCGGCGGGCCTGCCTGCTACGCGATGGGGCGGCTGGACCGCGGCTGGCAGGGCACGCCGGCCGAGCGACGCAGCATCCCGCAGCCGCCGAGCTCCTACCAGCGCCGCCTCTACTACGACACTGTGGTGGGCAGCGAGAAGGCGCTCCGCTTCCTGATCGACGAGGTCGGTGTCGACCGCGTGGTGCTCGGTAGCGACTGGCCGTTCGTGCCGTGGCATCCCTCGCCCGTGACCTGGGTGCAGGCACTGAAGAGCCTGACGCAAGAGGAGAAGGACCAGATCCTCTGGCGTAACCTCGAATCCCTGCTGAACCTAAAGGCTGGTGCGCCATGACTCCCGAGCGTTTCGCGAACGGCATGAGCTTCGACGACTACCTGAAGTTCATCGGCTCGCCCGAGAACCTGCGCCGCGAGGGCTTCGACATCCGGCGCTTCAGCCTGGTCAATCCGCGCGTGGACTGGAGCGGCTATCTGCGTGAGCGCTACGCGAAGGCGCGGCTCGCCGATGAGCAGGCCGGGGCGATCAAGTGGCTGGCCACCCAGCCCGGCGGGCCCGCGAAGGTGCTGGTCATCGCCGAGGACTGGTCGTCCGACTGCCGGCGCGATCTTCCGTACCTGGCGCGCCTGGCGGAGGCCGGCGGCCTCGAGCTGCGCATCTTCAATCGCGACGCCGAGACGATGCATCGCCAGGGATTGCCCGAGCCCGCCTCGCATCCCAACGCCGATCTCGTTCGCGAGTACGCCAACGAGAAGAACGGCCAGAAATTCGCGACGGTGCCGGTCGCCGTCTTCTTCACCCGCGACTTCACCGAGCTCTACCGCTACATCGAGTACCCCGCGATCTACCGCAAGGACCGCGTGCTCGCGGCCCTGCGCAAGCCGCAGCCAGGCGAGAGCGAGGACCAGACGAAGGCGCGCAGCGGGCGGGCCATCGCGACCCTGCTCGAATCGCCGTTCTTCGACGTGTGGGCGCGCGCCGGCGTGGCCGAGATCGTCAGCGCGCTCCACGAGCGGCTCGTCACCGCGTGACCTAGCGCGTCAGATAGTTCAAGCGCCAGACCTCGAGTCCGTACGGGCCGCGGCCCTGGAGGTCGCCGGGGCGGAGCAGCGCAACCAGACTGGCCGGGACCGAGATCGACATGGCCTTGTAGAACGGCGCGGCGCCCGTGAAGACGGGATAGATCTTGCCGTTCGCGAGATTCAGGATGCGCACGCCGCGATCGTGCATGTCGGGCGCGAAGAGCCAGTCGCCGTCCTGGCTGAACGCCAGCGAGCGGCGCATCTCGGCGTGCATGCCGTGGCCCGGCGCCTCCGGCGTGTTGTCGAACGTGCGTTCCTCGCGCTCCTTCGCCAGGTCCACGATGTGCACTCGCCCCAGGAGCCCGTTGGCCGCCGCGCGCGTGCCCTGGCGTCCGAGCACGAGCGAGACCGGCGCCATCTGCTCGAGCGATTTCGACATCGACACCGAGCTGCGCAAGGTGAGCGCCGGCCACGTCCAGATCTTGATGTTGCCCTGGTCCGACGCCGTCGCCAGGATCTGTCCGTCCGAGGAGAACGCGGCGGCGTACACGTTTTCCCCGCCGTGCGCGTTGGGCACGGTGCGCGCGATCTCGCCGCGCTGCGCGTGGACGACATGCAGGGCGCCCAGACTGCCGACCACCAGCGTCGGCTCGGTCGGATGGAAAGCCGCGGTCCGGCTGTCGCGAATCTCGAGCACGGCGGCCTGGCGTCCGACCAGCACCTGCCACAGCTCGAACGTGCGTCCGTCCTGAGCGGTCGCGGCCAGCAGCGAGCCGTCGGCCGAGAACACGAGACCGTCCACGCGGCGGGCGGCGACGCGTCCGCGCCAGCGCTCGGCGCCGAACGGCAACTCGCGCACGACCAGCTCACCGTCCATGTCCCCGACCGCGACGACGCTTCCGTCGGGGCTGAGCGCGACCGCGTTCACCACGGGCTGGATGCCGCCGACGTCGAGAATTCGCTCGGCGGTTACCGGCGGAGGACTTTCTGCGCAGCCCGCGAGCACCAGCGCGACGGTGACGGCGCAGGTGAGCGCGGCACTGTAGCGCATCGCGATCCACTGTAAGCGATAATTCCTCACGCGCATGCACATCATCTCCGGCGCGATCCTGGCTCTGATCGGCGCGGGGGCCGTCGCCTACGTCCTGCGCGGCGCTTCCGCCTTCGAGCGCGAACCCCCGTTCCTCGCGGTCGGCGTGATGCTCGTCACGATCGGCATCGGCATGTGCGGCAGCTCGCGCGCCGCCGGGCACGTCGCACGCATCGGAATCGGGGCCACCTTGCTCATGCTCGGCTGGATCGTCGTTACGGGCTGGGTCACCTCCGGCCCGGCCAGCACGAGCGAAGGCCTCGTGCGCTACTTCCAGCTGCTCGTGTTCGCGATCGCCGGCGCAGTGCTCGCCGGCGTCTTTCTGCTGGTGCGGCGGGCGCCGCGCAACGCGAGCTTCGGGCCGATCGACATCGTGCCGATCGCGGGTCTGGCCGCCGCGCTCACCCTCGGCACGATCTGGCTCCTCGGCAACGAGAAGGAGCTGCGCCCATGTCGGCTGGGTAACGATCTCGCGTGCCAGCAAATCGCGACGCGGCTGCTAGAATCGGCCGAGCGTGCGCCCTCGACGCCGCCCACCGCGTGGGAAGAACGGGCCGCGCTCGTGCTGGACGCGGAGCTCTGCCCGACGGCCGCCGAGCCCGGTCCGTGCGGGCTTCGGCGCTACGCGGTCGGCGCGGTCGCGCTGCGCGCCGGCCGGGTCGAGGCGGCCAAGGTGGCGTTCCGGCAAGCGTGCGACTTCGAGCGCAGCTGGTGCGCGCGCGCGGCGCAGGAGACGGGCGTGCCGTGGACGACCGACGAGTTGCGGCGCCTCGAGCGCCGCGCGCGGCCGTGACGGCGCAAACCGGCGCTACTCGCCCTTGAGGCGCGGGTCGAGCAGGTCGCGCAACGCGTCGCCGACCAGGTTGAACGCGAGCACCGCCACCATGATCGCCAGCCCCGAGAACGTCGTGATCCACGGGCAGCACTTGATGTACTGACGGCCCTCGCTGAGGATGTTGCCCCAGCTCGGCGTCGGCGGCGGGATTCCGAGACCGAGGAACGACAGGCTCGCCTCGGTGCGAATGGCCGTGGCGATGTAGAGCGTGGCCACCACCACCAGCGCGTAGAGCGTGTTCGGAAACACGTGGCGAGCCATCACGCGAAGCTGGCCACTGCCGAGCGCGCGCGCGGCCAGGATGTAGTCCTGCTCCCGGATCGTCAAGGTCAGGCTTCGCGCCAGCCTGAGGAAGTTCGGCGTCAGCGCGATGCCGATCGCCATGATCTCGTTGAGCAGCGAGCCGCCGAGCGCGGCGACGATGATCAATGCCAGCAGCAAGGTGGGAAACGCCATCAGCATGTCGGCACACCGCATGATCAGCGTTTCGACACGGCCGCCGGACACTCCGGCCACGATCCCGAGCGGCACCCCGAGGACGAACGCCATCAGGACCGAGGCGAGGCCGACCTCGAGCGAGACGCGCGCGCCCCAGATGATCCGGCTCAGGATGTCGCGGCCGAACTCGTCGGTCCCCAGCAGATGTCGCTCGATCACGCCCGGCCCCTTCAGGACTGAATCGGAGTACTGCGCCGATGGGCTCAGCGGCGCGATGAGCGGCGCGGCCGCCGCCACGACGATCATCAGCACGGCCATCGAAAGCCCGATGCCGATCGGCAGCCATCGGCGCAATAGGCCGCGGGTCACGGCGCGGGCCTCGTCGGCGCGCGGCAGCGCGAGATCGACCGGCTCGGCTCGGCGAACGACTGCCATCGCCGGCGCCTACCGGTACGTGATCCGAGGGTCGACGACGGCGTAGAGCATGTCGACCACCAGGTTGACGGTGATGATGATCATCGTGAAGACCGTGATGGCGCCCTGCGCCAGCGGGTAGTCGCGGGCGCCGATGGCATCGACCAGCATCTTGCCGAGACCCGGCCGGGTGAAGACGGTCTCGGTGAGGACGGTCCCGGTGAGGGCGATCGCGACGAAGATACCGATGATCGTCAGGAGCGGCACGAGCATGTTGCGTAGCGCGTGCTTGTAGACGACCAACCGCTCACGCTGCCCCTTGGCGCGAGCGGTGCGGATATAGTCCTGGCTGATCACCTCGAGCATCGCCGAGCGCGACAGCCGGCTCACGGTGGCGGCCAGCGTGAAGCCGAGCGCGAGCGCCGGCAAGGTCAAGTGGTGGAGCACATCGCCCACGCCGGCGAGAAAGTCGCGCGGCTCGGTGAACACCTCTCCCGAGCGGATCATCGAGAGCACGCCGTCGAGATCACCGCCGCCAATCAGGGGAAACAGGTCGAAGCGCAGCGAGAAGACGATCAGCAGCAAGATGCCGAGCCAGAAGACGGGCATCGACAAGCCCAGCAGCGCGATGATCCGCAGCGGATAGTCGATGAGCGGATTGCGGCGCTTGAGCGCCGAGACGATGCCGATCGGGATCCCGACTAGCGCGGCCACGACCGCGGCGGCCATGACCAGGATGAACGTGTGCGGGAACATGCGGCTGATGTAGTCGCTGACCGGATAGCCCTGGCGGAACGAGTTGCCGAAGTCGAAACGGACCGAGCGCCAGAGATAGTCGGCGTACTGCACGAGCAGCGGCCGATCCAGGCCGAGGTTCTTGCTGCAGTCGGCCAGCGCGCCGCCGGTGGCCTGATCGCCCATCATGGCCACGCACGGATCGCCTGGGAGCACGCGCATCGCGAAGAACACGATGCTCATCGCTCCCAGCAGCATGGGGATCGCGACCAGGAGCCGGCGCGCGATGTACTGGAGCATGGCGCTATCGCTCGCGCCGGGTCAGTTCAGGACCTTGAGCAGCTCGGGATAGTTGTAGCTGTAGTGCAGGGAGAACTCGCCGTACTCGGGATCGAACGGCGTGCTCACGCGCTTGGGATTGCGCGCCCACTGCCCGGGCACGTCGCTGATCGGCAGACAGACCAGGTCCTTCTGGATGCGCTTCTGGGCCTCGTGGTAGATCGCGGCGCGCTTCTTCACGTCGCGCTCGACGCGTCCCGCGGCCAGGAGGTCGTCCATCCCGCGGTAGTGCGCGAAGTTGGTGCCCTTGTTGCCAGTGGCCGGATCGGGGATCTCCTTCGAGTCGAAAAACAAGGAGAGCCAGGGGTCGGCGTCGGTGATGCGCGTGCCGCCGTAGAGCACGAATGGGTCGAGGTTCTTTCTGATGTTCTCGTGGAAGGTCGCGTGCTCGACTACCTGGAGCTCGACGATGATGCCGACCTTGCGAAGCTGCTCCTGCGCGAGGGTCAACACTTTGGGATAGAAGAACGACTTGCTGATGAAGTAGTTCTTGATCGTGAAGCCGTTCGGGTGCCCCGCCTCGGCCAGCAGCTTCTTCGCGAGCTCGGGATTGTACTCCGGGAACTCCATCGGGATGTGGCCGAAGTAGCCGTCCGGCAGGCAGCTGTTGGCCACGCGCGCGAGGCCGCCGGGATACATCGTCTCCTTGATCGCTTTGCGATCGATCGCGTGCATGAAGGCCTTGCGCACACGGATGTCATCGAACGGCTTCGCGGTCATGTTGATGTAGAACCGCTCCTGCCCGCCCGGCCCCCGCCGATCGATGACCGCGCCCATCTTCTTGACCTGATCGGCGAAGTCGGCGGTGACCGCCTCCGGGTACAGAAGATCGAACGTGCCCTTTTCAAGGCCGATCAGCTTGGTCGCGTCCTCGGGCACGTCGAACCAGTGCACCTCGTCGATCTGCGGCCGCCCGCCCACGAACTTGTCGAACGCCTTCAGGACGATCTTCTCGCGCGGCGCGTGGCGGTCGAAGTAGAAAGGGCCGGTACCGACCGGGTTCCACTTGAACCCATCCCCGAGCTTCTCCATGGCCTTCTTCGAGAGGATGTAGCCCTGCTGGTAGCCGACCATGCGCAGCAGGAAGATGGGATCGAACGACTTGAGCGCGATCTGCACCGTTTGCGGGTTGACGACCTCGATCGACTTGATCACGTCGAGGTTGACCCCGTAGCGCGTGCCCGGCGCCTTGTTGATCTGCCGCTCGAAGCTGAACTTGACGTCCTCGGCGGTGAGCTCGCCGTAACCCTTGTGGAACTGCACACCCTTGCGGAGCTTGAAGGTCCAGATTGTGCCCTCCGGCGAGAGCGTCCAGCTCTCGGCCAGGTCCGGCTCGACCTCGGCCGTGGTCACCTTGCCGTTCTTGATGGCGAAGCGCGTGAGCCCACGGAACATGAAGCGGCTGATCGCCTGACTTTGCCCGAGCGTGCTCGAATGGGGATCGAGCGTGTCGGGCTCCTTCGCCGCGATGTTGACGACCTTCTTGGCTTCAGCCGTGGACGGCGCGACGAGACCGAGAGCCCCGAGCGCCGTGACGAGGATCAGCAGCGAGAACAAGCAGAGCCGGACCGGCTGTGCCATGGATTTCTCCTGTTGTTGTAGGCGCACCTGGAGTGGACGGAACGCGAGTCCCGTGAAAGCACGGGAAGGGTTCGAGGGCCACCACGTCGATCGCGATTCGAACATTTCCAACCTCGGTCGAATCGGTCCAGGACGGGTCGTGCTGGGTCGGGTGTGCTCGGGTCGCTGCCGGTGCTGCCCGGCCCTGCCTCGAGAATGGCCGCTAAGATATACCTGGGATTGGCCTGCTACAAGCGGGTCAATCCCGGAGGCCGCTCAAAAGGTGCCGATGCGCCCTTTTCAGCGGCCTCAGATGGGAATCGGCAAGTCGAACAGCGGCGCGTATTGCTGGGCGCCGAAGACGTCGCGCTCGCCCGGGCTGCCGCTGGGTCTTTCGCGGCGGATCGTGAACTTGATGGCCAGCGCGGGATCGAACTCGACGAACGCGGTGATGCGCTCGCGTGGCACGCCGTAGAGGCGCGTGACCGTCTCGATCGTGAGCGCGCCGCTCCGCTTCACGAGCTCGTAGCTCTCGCGATCCCTGAAGACGATGTCGAACGTGATCTGATCGACGCCCGCGTTCTTGCTCCGGATGGTCTTGGCGAGCTCGACCAGCGGCTTCGCCGTCATCGCCCCACCGTCTCGAGCTTCACGGTCGTAAGCTCGAGCGGATCGGCCAGCGGCAGCACGTGGTTCACGGTCCACTCGTAACCGGGCTTGCCGCGCAGGACCTCGTCCATCATCAAGGCGGCGGTGCCGGCCGTTCCGCGCACCTCCGGCAGCCGCGCGTAGAAGAGATTGCGCGTGCCGAGCGCGCAGATGACCTCGGCGTCCTCCCAGCGCGGCGCGACCGCCTCGACCACCAGGCAGAGCTCGTGGGCGGGCGCGTCTCGCCGCGGCTCGGCCGCGCCCATCACGCCGTCGCGGCCGTAGACGTGGTAGTAGAGCTGGTATCGCGCGCCTGGCGGCCCCCAGCGCTCCTCGACCTTCGAGCGCGCCCAGCCGACGACTTTGTCGATGTGGCGGATCGTATACGGGTCGCGAATCCCCGCGATCGACACGGCGCGCTCGCCGACCTTCCCCGCGCCCTCGAGCTTGATGCGGTAGACCGGATCGCGCCGAAACGCGAACCCGGTGACGGTCGCGGTGCGGTCGTCGGTCTGCTCGTAGCGGCAGTGGGTCATGTCCAGCACGCCGCCGGCGACGTGCTCGAAGAACGGGCTCGCACGCTCGTACATGGCGTGGCTCGCCACCGAGGCCACCGTGCAGCGCTGCCCGGGATGCATCGCCGTGGCGGACACGGCACCCGCGGTCACTGTGCCGATGATGCTCTCCTTGCCCATGAACGGCTCGGCCGCGAACGATGCGCACTCCAACACTTTCCCGAGGTAGTACGCGGCCGCCTCGGGAAACCCGGCGCGGATCGCCGGCGCCGCGAACAGGCACGAATCGCCGGAGCGACCCGCGATGACCACGTCGGCGCCCTGATCGAGCGCCTGGATGATCGGCTCGACGCCCATCACGGCCACCAGCCGGTCGGTGCGCGCGAGATCGTCCGGCGTGAGATCGGGCCGGCCGTCGAGGCCTGCGACGCGCACGCCGCTCCGGATCCGGCGCGCGACTTCGTCACGGCTCACCTCCGAGAAGATCGTGGCCAGATTGAACGGCGCCAGCCGGTGCCGGCGCGCCAGCTCGCGGATGATCTCCGCGTACTGGTGCACGCCGCGGTCGGTACCCGTGTCGGACGCCGAGCCGACGATCATCGGCACCCCGAGCCGGCGCGCGGCCAGCAGCATCAGCTCGAGGTCGTGGCGCTGCCATGCTTCCGGGCTGCAGTGCTCGTCGGCACCGAGTGGCTGGGGACCGATGTCACAGCTGCCCGAGTCGGCGACGATCGCGTCCAGCGGCCGTTCGAGGCCGATCTCGAAGCTGCCTCGCTCGATGGGCGTGAAGCCGAGATGGCCCGTCGGCGAGATGATGCTCATCCGCTCGGGCATCGCGTCTAGCGCATCAGCGCGGCGAAGCGATCGAGCGCCGGCAGCACCTCATCGGCCTTCGCGGGATTGAGATTGAAGACGAGCCGCGCCACCCCGGCGCCCCCGTAGCGCTTGATGAGATCGCGGTCTTCCGGCATGCCGAACACGGTGATCGGCAGGCTCGCCGGGTCGCGGCCCGATTCGGTCACGAGCTTCTTGAAGTCCGGCAGGAGCTTGATCACGTCGCCGTATTCCGGCCGACGCGCGTGCGGCATCCAGCCGTCGCCGTAGGCGATCGCCCGCCTGGCGCCGTAGGGAAACGCGCCGCCCACGATCACCGGCGGGTGCGGCTTCTGCACCGGCTTGGGCCACGTCATCATCGGCGGGAACTTGACGAACTCGCCGCTGTACTCCGGCTTCGACTTGGTCCAGATCGCGCGCATAGCCTCGACGCGCTCGCGCATCACCTTGAAGCGGGACTTGAAGTCGGTGCCGTGATCGAGCATCTCCTCGGCGTTCCACCCAGCGCCGATACCGAAGAGAAAGCGCCCGGCCGAGACCTGATCGAGGCTCGCGACGGCCTTGGCGGTCTGGATCGGATCGCGCTGCACGATCAGGCACACGCCCGTACCGACGCGCAGTCGCGTCGTCGCCGCGGCGGCCGCGGCGAGCGTCACGAACGGGTCCATCACGTCGTAGTACTTCTTCGGCAGATCACCGCCCTGCGGAAACGGCGACCGGCGCGACAGCGGAATGTGCGAGTGCTCCGGCGCCCACAGTGACTCGAACCCCCGCTCCTCGAGCGCCCGCCCGAGCTCCGCCGGCCCGATCGAGTAATCCGTGAAAAAGATCGCCGCCCCGAAATCCATGCTCCCTCTCCCCCTCTAAGCTCGCGACCGCGAACGCGACATGCTCGCGTCTATGGACGAGCGCCCGCGACCGGAAACGAGCGGATGGCGCCGGGCGCCATCCGCTCGCCGCCACCCGTGGGGACGCTCATTCCTAGACGGGAAGCTTGTCGCCGTCCGCCGGTGCCGCGACTTCAAACGCGTTGACGACACCGGAGAGCAGCGCGAAGTAGTTGATGGCCGTCGTGAGCTCGACCAGCCACTGCACGTCGTGGCGCTTGCGGAGCGCGTCGAACGCCGCCTGATCGATCCGGTTCGTACGCATCAGCTGGCGCACGTACGTCACGATCTCGCGCTCCTCCTGCGGCAGCTTGCCCGGATCCGCCTTCGCCCGGAGCAGGTCGATGATGTCCTCGCCGACCCCGTTGCGCCGCGCGGCGCCGACCTGCGCCGCCCAGACGTACGCCGCCTCGCGCTCGCGCACCGCCGCGAGGATGGCGACCGACCGCAGCTTCGGCTCGGTGACGCTCTCGTCGCGGAAGAACGTGACGAGGCCGAGCACCTTCTCGGCGAGCTTCGGGCTGTGGAGCAGCATGCTGAACGGCCCGCGGACGCCGCCGAAGACCTTCACGACCGAATCGACGACGGCCTGATGCTCCGCGGCAACGTCGCCCTTACCCGTGATCGGATCGACTCTCGGCATGATGAGCTCCTTTCGCGAGATCGTCGCGACCGCCCGAGCGCGGCGGATGTCCGGAAGAATCGCACAAAAACGGGCGCCAGGCGCGAGATCCGTTGACATCGTCCGCGGGCCTCCCCACAATCGCGCCGCGAAAGGAGTCGCCCCATGGCACGCCGTGTCGTCGTCCTGCTGGCTTTGTTCGTCGTCTTCGTCGTCGCGCCGACGCCGGCGCAGGAGCCGGTGCGGATCGGCGTGCTGACGATCCGCTCCGGCCCGATCGCCTCGTGCGGCCGCCAGATGGAGGAAGGGCTCCAGTTCGCGCTGAAGGAGCGCGGCGGCGCGCTCGCCGGCCGCAAGGTCGAGGTGTTCTTCGGCGATTCGGCCGGCCAGCCGGCGCAGACGCGCGCGAAGACCCTCGAGCTGGTCGAGCGAAACCGTGTGCACGTGCTGACCGGGCCGGTGGCGGCCTTCGAGGCCTACGCGATCAGCGACTACGTGCGGCAGACCGAGACGCCGATGGTGATCTCGCCGGCCGCCGCCGACGACATCACCCAGCGCAAGACCAATCCGTGGTTCGTGCGCGCCACGATGAGCAGCTCGCAGGTCACGCATCCGCTCGGTGAGTACGCGGCGAAGAAGCTGGGCTACAAGCGCATCGCGACGATCTCTGACGACTTCGCCTACGGCCACGAGCACACCGCGGGCTTCCAGCGCACGTTCGAGGAAA